>Ga0070728_10003576_pt1 | contig 17028 bp, 11 predicted proteins | sample tdDd471_FD_66723 | JGI IMG/M metagenome (GOLD analysis project Ga0070728, IMG submission 66723) | Marine sediment microbial communities from the Atlantic coast under amendment with organic carbon and nitrate - tdDd47.1 | ecosystem: Environmental > Aquatic > Marine > Coastal > Sediment | place... | reverse complement strand
GAGGTCGGTATTTCCGCAGAACGCATACCTCAGGTGTGAGTCCGGGAGTAAGCCTTGCGTCAGATGCGCATATTATCAAACTTGATGTCCAGGATTCCGGCGTCGTTGATCTGATCATTATTGATGGCGCAAATCCTTCCATTCAGGTTCACTACGAGGTGAATCCGGATTATTTGTGGGGCAACTTGTCTGTGCTGTCTTCAGAGTATGACTACTGTGTGTTCAGCCATAATCGAATCAGTCTTTTCTGTAATGGCGACTTGGCTCCCCGCCAGAATTTATTGCGCGCGCTAATTGATGAAGGGCGTTTGCAATCGAAGAACAGGCTGTCTGATACCGAAACCGGCGGGGAATGGTTGCTGGTCAATCGTCAGTTTTACTTCGGGGACCGGATTCAGGCGGAAAACTGGGCGGTCTTTACGTCTTTATCCATGAAGCAGGTTTTTGCTCCCATCAGTTTTTTTCAGCAGCTGTTTCTGGCGGTTTTCATCTTGACTCTGGCGCTGATTTTGATCCTGAGCGCGCGTCAGATAAACCGGCTGCTGAAACCCCTCAAAGCATTAAGCACCGGTGCCGAGCAAATTGCCAATCGCCAGTTCTCCAAAACGGTACAGGTGGATAGCCGGGATGAACTGGAAGAGGTTGCCAGGGCATTTAATCAAATGTCCAAACGCATATCGGGCCACTTTTATCTTCTGACCAGCTTGTCAGAACTGGACCGTCTGATTCTCGGAACCTACGATGTCGATCAGATTTGCGGCATCGTATGGTCACGCATGCGCCAGATTGTCAGGGGGAAATGTTTGTTTATCGCCACCCGGGGCAATGCGCAGGCAACGACGCTGCGATGTCATTTTGGCGCTGTCCATGAACTGGCGCCGGATACGCTGTCGATGAGTATGGAAGGCGAAGGACAGGCGAGTGTCCCACTGGTACTGAAGTCCATGCGGGTGTCGCGGCAAACGCTGAAGGATGTGCGCTCTGAGCTTGACAGATGTTTGCTGGAGTACGATTTTGCCGAGCTGCAGATTGTACCCATTATTGTGGAGCATCAATGGATGGGGTTTGTTGCGCTTGGATGTGGGGATGAGGAATCGTTTTCCCAGGATGATTTACAGTTGCTGGACGGCCTGTCAGATCGACTCGCCGTATCCATCTCAACGGCGAGCAAACGCCAAGAACTGTATGATCAGGCCCATTACGACTATCTCACAAAACTGCCGAACCGAAAACTGTTGCGTGATCGCCTGGAGCAGGAAATCCGTCATGCAGAACAACAGAAGACCCAGGTAGCCGTACTGTTTGCGGATCTGGACAATTTCAAACAGATTAATGACTCTCTTGGCCATACGGTGGGGGATCAACTGTTGCTCAATGTGAGTGAACGTTTAAGTTCACATTTGACGGGCAGGGATACCGTCGCCCGTCAGGGAGGAGATGAATTCATACTCTTGCTGCCCTTTGATGATCCGGTACATTTGCCCGAACGAATCGGTGAAATACTGAATCTTTTCAGGGAACCCATTTTTCTCGAAGGTCATTTTCTATATGCGTCGCTGAGTCTGGGGGTTGCCTTGTTCCCGCGTGATGGCCGGGATATGGATAAGCTGTTGATGAATGCCGATACGGCTTTGTACAAAGCCAAATCCAAGGGCAAAGCGGGCTACCTGATGTATGACGAATCCATGAATGCTTCGGCTCTGAAACGTCTGGAAATCGAGAATGCTCTGTGGAACGCCATTGAGAAACAGCAGCTGGATTTTTACTACCAGCCCCTGGTGAACCTGTCTGACGGGTCTATTGGATTCGAGGCCCTGATGCGTTGGCATCATCCCGAAAGAGGTGTGTTGGCGCCCGGCGAGTTTATTCGTATCGCAGAAGAAACCGGTTTGATACTGGATATCAGTAAATGGATGTTTGGCCACATATTCAAACAGATAAATGCATGGCGAAAGCAGAATGAGTTTGTGCTGGACAAGGTGTCTATCAACGTATCTCCGTTACAACTTCTGGCCCCGGATTTCATAAGCATATTGGAGCAGAGTATCGCGGAAGCCGATATGCCCGTCGAACTGATCGAACTGGAAATTACTGAAGGTGTGTTTCTGGAAAACGACTATCAGGCCGGAGAACGGCTACGGGCGCTCAACCAAATGGGTTTCTCACTGGCTCTGGATGATTTCGGCACAGGGTTTTCATCCTTGAGTTATCTACAGCGCCTGCCCTTTGACCGGATCAAGATTGATAAAAGTTTTGTTGGTTCCATCCGTGAGGATGGACGCGTGCCGCCGTTGATCATTACGATTATCAACATGGCGAAAAGTTTAAACCTGAGTATAACCGCCGAGGGAGTCGAGCAGTCTTTTCAGTTTGATCTGCTTCGTGAGCTCGGATGTGATGTGCTTCAGGGCTACCATATTGCGAAACCTCTGCCGGCCGCGAGTTGTTTGGAGTTCGCAAAAGGCTATCGGCTGCTCTAGCCGCGTAAGGGCTTAGTGGGGCAATGCGTGTTCGACAAACACCAGTTCGGATGTCTCGAAACCCTTCTGCCTTGCCGTGTCAATGAAACGGTCTTTCAAGGCATCCGGAACCGTTGGCTGTCGTGACAATAGCCACAGGTAAGACGTATCCGGCCCGGATACAAAGGCATATTGATAGTCTGCCTTATCCAGTTCGAAGACAACATAGGAGCCGTAGAAAGGACCAAAGAACGAGACCTTCAGATATCCGGTCTCGTCGTCTTCGACAAAATAGGCTTTGCCCTGTGCTTCACTCCACTGACCGTCTGCTTCTGAATAGCCCCGGTTCAGCACATCCACACCGCCGTCGTCCCTGAGTGAATAGTGGGCCGTCACCTTTGAGAGTCCCCGCTCGAAGGAATGATCCAGGCGGGCAACCTCATACCAGGTACCAAGGTATCGATCCAGCTCAAACGGCGAAACCGGGCTAATACGCTCAGGCATACCAAGACAGCCCTTCAATGACAGCGCCATGAGGCATATCACGGCGCAGAACAGTGTTGTCTGACTCGCCTGTTTCATTCGGCGTATGTCCCGGTCGTTCTCATTTCACGGATCAGGCGTACTCTTTTGCCACCTCACGAAATGCTGCGGCGAATACTTCCAGCCCTTCATTGAGGATATCATCCTCGATAGTCAGGGCTACAAAGAGCTTGTTGACGTGGCCGGATGCACCACAGGTTTCCGAGATCAATTGCATTTCAAACGCTTTCGCTGACACCTTGTCGGCAAACCCGTCGATGGGGGTCTCTATGCCCACGACAAGACCGCGGCCCTTGACGGTGCAATTCAGTTTGGGATGCTCGTCTTTCAGAGACTGCAGCGTATCGAGGACAATTTTCGATTTGCGCGCCACTTCCTGAGTCAAGTGATCATCGGACCAGTACTGATCAATCAGTTCCTTGGCAGCGACGAATGCCAGCGAGTTACCGCGGAAAGTACCGGTATGTTCACCCGGTGACCAGACATCCACCTCCGGATCAATCAGCAGGACGGCCATCGGATTCCCGCCACCGATGGATTTGGACAGGCAGACCATATCCGGTTTAATGCCTGCTTCCTCGAAGCTGAAGAACTTGCCGGTTCGACCATTGCCCACTTGAATATCATCGATGATCAGCAGAATGTCGTGTTCTTTGCAGAGTTTCGCCAGTCCCTGCAGCCATTCTTTTGACGCTGTATTGATCCCGCCTTCACCCTGCACCGTTTCGAGTATGACCGCCGCGGGTTTTTCAAGACCCGAACCGCTGTCCTCCAGATAGCGCTTGAACACATACAGTGTATCAATGTCGCCAAGAAAACCGTCAAAAGGCATGAAAGAGACGGCACCGCGGGCACCGTAAGAGTCGTCCCGGTAGGATTCGTTACCTGTTGCGGCCAGCGCCCCCATGGTGTGGCCGTGATAGGCATTGGTAAATGCCACGATGTTGGCTCGGCCTTTGGCCTGACGCGCCAGCTTCATTGCCGCTTCAGTACAATTGGTGCCAGTGGGGCCGGTAAACTGGAGTTTATATTCCAGGTTGCGCGGTTTCAGGATCTTCTCAATGAAGGTTTCCAGAAATTCCTGCTTGGCGACCGTTGCTTTGTCCAGACCGTGAGCGATGCGTCGATCCTGAAGATATTTGATCTGGGCTTCCACCGCCACATCGGGGTTGTGCCCATAGTTCAGCGTGCCCGCGCCAGCGAAAAAGTCTATGTAGCGTTTGCCTTCCTGGTCGAACAGTTCCGAGCCAAGGGCTTTATCGAAAACGACGGGGAAAGATCGGATATAGCCCCGGACTTCAGATTCATATTTATCAAAGATTTCCATGCTTGGAAGACTCCTGTTTATCTATGGATTGGGCAACTTCTGGATTCAATGAACATTGAAATAGGTGGCGTATTGTACGCGATTCTCGCAATGTTTGCTGGCTCGTGTTTTAAGCGGGCGACCCAAAGCGCTCGTTACAAGCGCTCTATGCTACGTTTGGCGGGAGATTTGGATCTTTTTTATGTTCTACAGAATCCGGCAAACATCAGCTTGTCGGATGGTCTTCCACTGCGGTGCCCACTGGCAGTTGTTCAAACCAGTCCAGGAAGCGAGCAACATTCTGGCCCTCAAAAATCCGGCCATGCTGGGGCAGCATCATATCAATATCCAGTTGTCGAACCCGCTTCACCCAATCAAGCTTGGCTCGGTTGGAGGGCATCCAGCGTTGGTGGAATAGCTTCATTTTAGGGATGTGGGCATCAAAGTCATCGACGAGCAAAGGCGCATCGGGCGATTCGAGAGCCGCTCCGATATCCCCCGAAAACAGGATTTTGGCGACCGGATCGTAGACATTGAAGTTGCCGGATGAATGCAGGTAATGGGCGGGGATTAGCTGCAAACCGAGTCCACCCAGTTCAATCGTCCGACCCTCGTCAGGAATCGGTTCATAGTGAATGTTATTCATCCCGAAGTGCCGAATAAAGCCTTCCCAGAGCCATGGGCTGTGCAATCTGGCTTGTGGCAACACCTGATCCCACAAGCCCAGCGACGAAATGATATCCGGGTCCTGATGGGATGCGAACAGATGAGTGATCTGCTCAAGTGCGACGTCTTTGACAATCGAACTGAGCATGGGGGCGAAGAGCTCAATGCCGCCCGGGTCCAGCAGTATGGCCTGATTGTCACAAACCACCATGTACTGATTGGTATCAATGATTTTATCGGGTTTGTCCGGATCGCGTCCGTAAACAATCCATTTATGGTCACTTTGGAAAAGTGTTTGCGATTTCATGCTAAACCCTGTTGACTCTGTTGGCTAAGATATTTGAGTGCTTTTTCAATGTGATCGAGTATGCGTCGTATCATGGATTCGACGTTTTTTGCCATGTCCAGCAATACCTCGCTGTGATCGCCGGTGCGTGGCGCCTCGATTTTCGAATTCACTGCAATCACGGCGATGCTGCGAATATTTTTCTGCATATCTGTCAGCAGTTCATGCAGTGCCCGATTGAATGCACGCATTCGTTCGGCGTTTTCCTGCTGACGCATGGATTTTGCGTTCAGGTGCTGTTGAACGATCTCCGGAATATCCGGTGTCGCTATCCGGCCACAGGCCTTTTCCAGCTGCCGCTCAAACAGCATGTTCCTCCACTCACTCACTGAGGCATTGGCAGAACGCACCGTCATTTGGCTGACCTGATCTGCCAGCGCAATGCTTTCGCGTGAGCATTCATCGTAGAAACTGGCGAGGACAGCGAGTCCGGCAGCGCTCTCGCCAATTCGTTTGGCCAGGGTGCGCAAGTTTTTGGACGAGATAGACAGGCTTCGTGTGATTTGTTGTGCATGATGCAGTTCGGCGGCAATTTTGACCGCAATCACGGTCTGCTGGGTGTTGTCCAAATGCACTGTATTCATCCGCGATGGTTGTTCAGGTATGAAGGCCAAGAGAGCCTCCTCACAAGTGTTAATCAAGACGATTTTAGGTAAAGAAAAGAGCGTGGTTTAAAAGGCACTTGTTAGTTTTCCATCTAGTATAGTTTATGAATTGTCACCGTGTTGTGCGATCCGCGGGAGGCCTGATTTGAATCATGTGGTAGGTCCCGGTGGCCTCAATGCTCATTGGCATTTGCTTTGCTTGTTTTTAAGATAAAGTGTGATGGAAAAAACTTTTCACACAGGCGTGACAAAGCCGGGTACAGCGCCCATAGTTTATAACAGGACGTTGGCATTGGAGCCCTTTCTATGACAACCCTTCAGAATCGAGACTATATCCGTCATCCTTCCAGTATTCCTCTGGACGTAAAACCCCGCGCGGCTCAGGAACAGATGAACCTGAATCTCAAACTGAATAACATCAGTGCTGGCGGTTTGTCTTTCGACTCTCCAGTGCCTTTTAATGAGGGGGCGATCGTTAATATACGTATTCCGGTAAAGCCTGTTTTTCGCGTCAATGCAATGGTTGAATGGTGCAAGCGCAAGGGATCCCACTATGAGCTGGGAGTGCGCTTTCTGGATCAGGAAGACGCATACCGGGCGCGTATGGTCGAGCAGGTATGCCATATCGAACAGTACCGACAGGAAACCCTGCGCCGGACCGGTCGTCGTCTAAGCCGGAACAAGGCTTCGCTGGAATGGATTCAAAAGCACGGCCCGCGTTTTCCGCATTAAAGCGTTCTTGCGTCGGGCACCCGGCGGATTCAGACGCTGGATGGATCCCGGCACCACTCTACTACCTGAGCATGCACTGCCGGGTCATAGAGCAGATGAAAGTGGCTGGTTTCATGGAATACGCGGCAATGATCTTCCGGGACGGGAAGCCGGTGGTGCGCATCGCGATGCCGGCCGGTTGCACTGCCCAGTCTCACCAGCATGTCCCCAAACAGGCGGCTACTCAAATGATTCGGTTCCGGTCCAAGCACGGCGGCAGCAAAATAATATGCCACACCTTTTAGCAAGGGCACCGGACGACGGTGATCGCCACCCGCTTCATCCGTCATCATATCCTGCCAGTCTTCATCCAGAAGGTTGCCGTAGCGTAAATCCTGAATCCCGGCACTTCGGTATTGTCCAAATGCGAGTGGTTCAAGGTATTGAACGGCTTGCATGAAACGGGTTATCTGCTGCCCGGCCTGTTCCAGCGGCGCGCCATGGTGAGGGCTTCCCAAACATATTTTTCGCTTTAACAATCTCAGCCAGCTATGGCCTTCATGCTCTGCATACCAGCCTGCACTGCGTAACACGAGACCGCCCATACTGTGACCAATCAAGGTGATGGAGCGCAAGGGGACAGGCCATTGCGCGCAGAGGGTTTCCAGAAGTGCTGAAAGTTCCCGCCCATTCTCGGAGATGTGCCGTCCGGTGTTATAGCGCAAGTACAGTGGTGTTAACCCCAATTCCGTCAGGAGACGTCTGCCCAAGTCACGGTCATTTCGTTGCCACTGCAAGTCAGACATACACAGGCCATGGACCAGCAGGACAATATCCGGGCCGGCAGCGGGCAATCTTGCCGCGATCGCTTCACGGTCAAGCTCCATGGCCGGCTGGCTATCCGACAGGGGGCCGGGAAAACACTGCATGGGAATGGCCAGCGGGTTGTCATTGCTGGCGAGGTGATCACCGCAGATTCCATTGAGGGCCGCAATAAAGTTCACGCCCTTGTCGGCAACACCTGGGTCCTCGTCCGGATCGGGAAGCAGTGACAGACCCGAATCCAGGCCCTTGCCCACCAGATCATTAACGGCCCTGATGGAATCGTAAACGACCGCTGCAATGAGCCCGTGGCTGCGAGTGGGCTCATGCGGTTTTTGCGCCCACGGGGCGGGTCGACGGGCGATGGTTTCATGCATCTGTTCGACATGTGTCGTCATGCCATCAACGATCTGTGTTCCCAGTCGGGTGATACCCTTCAGGATTTTTTTGTTCGGTGCCATCTCTCCGGCCCTGCGTTGTTTCCCTAACACGCCTGCAGTGTATCAGCTGACCCTGTCTGCGCGTATCAAATTATGCCGTGATGTCCGTTTTCAGATGGAGGTTGGCCTTTTGAATCGTTTATTTGGGGGTGCTTACACCTGTTTTCGGTGACAGGCATTGGCGAGTTCCCCATCTCATTCACTGAGTGTTCAAAGCGATTTTCCGGCAAAAGCTAACAAACGGATAATGGGTCACACGGGTTTCGATCTCAGCACAGAGTTGGCGGTGTCCGTCTCCTCGGACGTTGGCTGGGAAGTCTGGATATGCTGACGATAGTCGCTGGGTGTACAGCCGCGAATTTCCCTGAAGGCCCGGTTAAATGAACTCAGGGTGCGATAGCCTGCATCGAGGGCGATGTTCTGAATGGGGGTTCCGGGTTCGGCCAGCAGGCGCGAGCTGGCTTCATTGATGCGCAAGTGATTGATGTAATCATTGAAGTTGCGATAATCAAAGGCTTCGTTGATCAGCGCACGGGTTCGATACTCCGGCAGATCCAGTTCCCTGGCGAGCATTTTTAGTGTCAGTTTCGCGGTGCGGTAATAGCCATCATTCATGCATTGATTCAATCGTTCTAGAGGGGACGGCCCGGGTGCCGGTGGGGTTGGTGGACGTATCGTCTTGAGATCCGTCGGTTGAAGATCGGCGGTCGACAGGGTATCGGCAGCGCCGACTTCGCGAGGCGTGGTGTGAATGCCGGAAAAGATACCGTCCCGGCCTTTCAGAAACACATAACCCGATACCAATGCGGCCACCGCGACGACGCCATTCAGGCTGATTTCCGGCAGATAGCCGGTGTTCATTGCGAGCGTTGACCACAATGCCGTCAGACCCATGGTGCAAAGCACCAGTATACGCAAATGCCGCCGGGATTCGATCAGGTCATCCTGCCAATGGGCCACAACGATCCACAAGCCATTGAGAATGACCAGATACTCAGCAGCGCGAGGCAATTCCCAGGCGAGCCAATGCAATAACCCGGCACTTTCAAGGGGGGCGCCAAAGGGGCGAGAAAGGGCGGGCGTGATGCAGGTGTACAGCGCCAGTATCGACCACACGGAAAACAGTCTTGGCCGGCGCGTAAATCCTAACTGACAAACCAGCCAGAACAGGGCCGGTATGCAGGTCATTAGATCACCCATCAACCAATACCATCCGAGCGGGACGATATCGCGGAGCAAAAACGCGGAGACCGCAACGAGCAGGGCGAGTACTACCTTTGCAATAACCAGGTGGCGAAAATCACGGGCAATAATCATGAACATCACGGCAATAACGCCGAGACAGAATCCGGACAGTAACATGGCAAATGCTCCCTTTTTTATTTTTGTTCAAGGCCAGCGTATTGCTTTGAGCGATGTATTCTAACGCTTCACCGGTTCAGGACGGAAGCAATGCAGACGGTTCCCGAGAGGCGCGACGGGGAGTGTCAGCAAAGGGCCGACATGCTAGCTGTTTTGGAGGGGTTGATTATGTTTCGCCTGCGGCCGAAAGTCAGGGTTGTGACGTAGCCATTGCCCAAGCGCCTGTGCGGTCATAGGCGCCTGAATATAGTAGCCTTGGCCAACCTCGCACTGCATCGCCGACAGGGCATCCAGGGTTTCCTGGTCCTCAATGCCTTCGGCGACGACCCGCAAACCCAGCTGATGAGCGATGGCTAACGTGGTTTCCACGATAACCCGATCCTCCTTGTCACGATTCATGTCGGTCACGAAAGATCGGTCAATTTTGAGCTCGTGAATGGGCAATTTCTTCAGGTAGCTCAGCGAGGAGTAGCCGGTGCCAAAATCATCAAGAGAGAGCTTCACACCGTAACTGCTGAGAATATCCAGCGTGAGTATGGTTTGTTGCATGTCCTCGATTACGGCGCTTTCGATGACCTCCAGAGTAAGTTTGTCGGCCGGGAAGTCATGCCGCTGGAGCGCTTCGATCACGTCGTCGGCAAATTTCTCGCTGAGCAGGTTGCGTACGGAAATATTGATGGCAATGGAAAGGTCCATTCCCTGTCGGCGCAGATCCGCACAATAGCGCAAACCTTCATCAATCACCCATTCGGTAATTCGCTGAATCACACCGGTACTTTCAGCAATATCGATAAAATGACCGGGTGCGAGAAGCCCGTGCTTGGGGTGTTGCCAGCGAATCAGTGCTTCGATGCTGTCGACGGATTGATTCTTCAGGTTGATCTTTGGCTGGAAGTGCAACACCAGTTCCTTGTTGTCTATGGCATTGATCAGTTCACCCATCAGCGAAAGACGGCTTTCGCTGTATTGATCAATGTGCGCGTCATAGCTGACCACCGGAAGGTTGGACCATTTGGCCGCGCGCACGGCAATCATCGATTTCCGCAGTAAGCCTTCGGCACCCGCATCATCCTGAGGCCAGCTGGCAATACCGATATGACCCCCGAGGTCGAGCGTCATATCATTGAACTGAATGGGTTCGGCCAGTTTCTTGAGCAGACCATCCACCAGCCGGCGTTCGTTCTCGTGGGGGCCACAGGACAGGATAAATGCCAGATAGACGCCCTCCATTACGCCAACATGGGCCGCGGCTTCGTTGTCCAGTGACAGATCCTGAATGCCGGGCCATTGCGATAGTTCGCGGTCAAGATTACGTACCGCCTGAATCAGGATCTGGTCGCCCGCCTGATGCCCGAGGGTAAAGTTGATGTCGTGGAAGTTATTCAGGTGGATGGTACAGGCCAGCAATTTATTCTGATTGGCAGGCGTGTTGACAATGATGTCCTGTAGGCGCTGCGTGCACAGCAAGCGGTTAGGCGCGCCGATCAGGGAATCATGGAAGTTCTGGAAGATCAGTGCCTGCTCGGTTCGGCGTTTTTCTTCGGTTGCGTCCAGCGCAGCCTCGACGGCGCGTATGCGATCCGCCTTTTCCGTATTGATTCGGTCCGCCAGAGCAAAGGAAAGCAGAATGACCTCCGCTGCGGCACCCAGCTGCGTGCCGTATTGCGTCAGAAATATATTCGGTAGCAGATCAAACTGCAGTAAAGATCGAGCGATGAAGCCGGCAATCAAAAGCGCCCATGCGGTGATAAAAAAGTAGGCCCGTCGTTGTTTCCGGTACACACCGTAAACCCCGGTTGCAATAATGGTCAGACAGACCGGCACGGGCAGGAACACAGCAAGCACCGTTGAAAGGTGCTGACCAAGAATGAACGGGAAGCTTAGCGCAAGGACGCAAAAACCACTTAGCGCGATGAGTGCCTTGTCTAGATAGTAGGTGTATTCACTGGATCTCAGAAAACTTCGGGTAAAAGACAGGGCAAAGAACATCGTGGCCGGCGAGATCAGCGCAAACGCAAGGTTAGCCAACTCGGGGTTGTCTGGCCACAGGAACTGATAGGCGACGCCACTGATGACCATATTGGTGACGAGAATCCCCGCGATATAGAGAATATAGTGGATATAGGCGCTGTCCCGGACCGACAGGTAGACGAAAAAATTGTATAGAATCATCACCAGCATGACGCCATAAAAAACGCCCAGCCAGTATAGCTTCTGAGTGGATTTTTCGAGCAGTCGGGTATCGGAATAGAGCACCAGCGGGATCTGTAACGAGGTAGTGGTGCGAATCCGGAAATACAGTTCCTGCTGGTCGCCCGGGGCGACCTCCACCGGAAACAGGTAGCTATGAAGTTGTATGTTTCGGTGGGAAAAAGGGAATTGATCGCCCACCGTTATTTGATCGTAACCACCGTCAGGTCGGCTCTGATAGTATTCAATATGATCCAGAAAGGGGTAATCCAGTTCCAGAAACCATTTTGTGCGACGGTTCTGTTGTTCCGGGTTCCGGACGATTAAGCGGAACCAGTAAGCGCCGTCTACAAAGCCGAAATTAGGGTCGTCTTCACCCACCGGCTGGAATCGTGATTGCCAACGAGTATGCTGGATGTCCTGAATGCCCAGCGGCTCCGGTTCAGCAAAATAGCTGAGATAATTACCAAGATGGGTCTGAGCAATACCGGAAGTGATGACCAACACAGGCCTGTGATCGATCGCGGATGCATCGCTCAGGGCGCTTTCGTTTGCCTGGGTAAAGCCAGCCGCCATCAACGCAAGCAAACATAGCAAGACAGTTCCAAACGGAATCGTGCAATGGCGGGGGACTGCTCTCAAGACTCTGACTCCTTCGCGCGTTCCCTCGCGTAACAACTGTTATGACCGGCGAATCCGGTTTGCTTAGGTTCCTAAAGCTAAGTTATAGGTGAGTCCTTACCAAAAATCCATTTTTGACCGTCTGCGATACCTGAGTCGCAGCGGATATATCAGCTTTGATGTCTGAGTCGCACTGCGCTATTCCCGTGACAGGCAAGCGGCAAAATCCACGCCTTTCAGTTGCGGGACGAAATTGCACGGGCCCTGTCGGCTGTCAATCTGGGAGGCAATGATTTCCTCCCAGGCAGTGCGGCAGGCGTTGGTGCTGCCCGGCAAACAAAAGATCAGGGTCTCATTGGCCATCCCGGCCAGCGCTCGGGATTGAATGGTGGATGTGCCAATCTGCTGGAGCGAAACCTGACGGAACAGTTCGCCAAAGCCATCTACGGTCTTATCCAGAATCGGCGTGACCGCCTCGGGCGTGCTGTCCCGTTGGGTGAATCCGGTACCACCGGTAATCAGCACGACCTGGGTTTCGTCATCGGCAATCCACTGCGACAGAGCGGCGCGAATACGATAGATGTTGTCGATGACAATGCGTTTGTCTGTCAGTTGATGGCCGGTTTGGCGAACCTGCTCTGCGAGCCATTGTCCCGAGGTATCGGTTTCTTCGTTGCGGGTATCAGACACCGTTAAAACGGCGATGTTCAGTGGAATCAGTGTTTGGCTGACATTATGTCCCATGGTACGACTCTCTCTTGATCAAAATAATACATGCGATCAATCACCGGTTTTCAACCAGGACCCGGACCGGGTGCGTGTATTGATGGCATGTCCTGTTCGTATCAAGCCATTGCCACGGCAGCGGCCTGGCTTGATTGATCGGTCAACATATCCGAATTTTGTGATTCGAGTGCAACAAGCGTAATTGTGTTCCCCTTTATCCCTAGCCTCCAATCATCGCCAGATGCCGGATTGCGCCGGTTTTGGCCGCATGCAGGTCGTGACCTGACTGCTTGCCCAAAACGCATTCGCGTAGGTGAGCGGCGAGCTGTTCAATGCTGTAAGCGGGTGACAGGTATTCGCGCAGGGCAAGATTATCATCGGCAAACAAGCATAAATGAAGACGGCCGTTTGAGGAAACCCGCAAGCGATTGCAGTCGGCGCAGAAGTTGCGGCTGTAAGGCATGATCAGTCCGATGCCACCGGCATAATCGGGATGGCTGTATTCCAGTGCCGGACCGTCATGGCCGGCTTTCGTTCGCAAGGTCCAGCCGTTGGCAAGTAGTTGTTGCTGGATGTGCGTGCCAGGGAAATGCTGGGCCTTGAAAAAGCCACCATTGTCACCGGTCTGCATCAGTTCAATAAAGCGGAGGGTGACCTTGCGATGACGAATAAACTCGAAGAAGTCCTGAATCTCGTGGCTGTTGTATTCCCGTAGCAGGATTGTATTGAGCTTGATGTGGTGAATATTCTCGGCCTCGGCGACATCCAGTGCCCGGTATATGGCCTCCAGTTTGTCGTGTCCGGTGATGAGCTTGAAGGTTTCCGGTCGCAGGCTGTCAGCACTCAGGTTCAGCGCATCCAGACCTGCGGCTTTCAGATCGGCCAGCTGGTGTTCAATTCGGTAGCCATTACTCGTGAGTGCGACCTTTTCGATGCCAGGTGTCTGTTTGCACAGGGCAATGATTTCCGGCAGATCCTTGCGCAGGGTGGGTTCTCCCCCGGTGATTCGTATTTTGCGTGTGCCATTCAGGGCGAACGCTTTCACCAGTCGGCTGATCTCCGGCAGGCTCAGATTTGGCTCGCTATTCTCTGGCATACAGTAGCCCTCCGGCAGACAATAATTGCAGCGGAAGTTGCAAGCATCGGTGATGGATAGACGCAGATAGGTAAAGCGTCGATCAAACTGGTCTCGCATCATGGTCAGTCATCTTCCAGAAAGTTGTGGGCGTAGGCGTGTTCAACGCGTCGACGAAAACGGTCCGTTTTCAGAGCCAGAAACATGACGATCATGCAGCAGGCCAGTACGGCGTAGAGCACCATAAAGCAGGCACTGTAAATTCCCATCAGGTCAACAGCGAGCCCGAAGGCAATGGGGAGGGTGCAACCGCCGAGTGCGCCCATGGCCGCCACCAAGCCACCAATCAGCCCCATCTGCTGGGGGAAATAGTCATGAATGGTTTTGTAGACGCTGGCGCGTCCAAAACCCTGAGCAATGCCAATGACGAAAATTAGCCCGGTAAAGATCCAGACATTGATTTCAATGCTCAGTGTGACGTCATGATCGATCCCGTGGATGGTCATCGTGGTTGGCGGATAACACAGAAAGAACAGGCACACCAGACAGATCCAGAACACCATCCAGTTGACGGCCCGTCCACCGTATCGATCAGCAAACCAACCGCCCAGTGCGCGCACCATGCTGGAAGTGGCCACAAAGAACAATGTGAACGCCATGGCTTGCTGGTTGTTGAGGTCATAGGCCCGGGCATAATACTGGGGCAGCCACAAAATCAGGGCCAGAAAACTGCCGAAGACAAAATAGTAATACAGGCCAAAGCGCCAGACCTGAAGAATTTTCAGGGCCTCCATGGCGCTCAGGGTCGGATGCAGACGGGTGGGTTGATAGGGACGTTGCGGTGCGAACAGCGCAAAAAAGAAGGTCGTCGCCAGCAGGCCGGCGCCATAGATGGGCCCCAGGCTTCCCCAGCCCCAATGCTCCACCAGTAACGGGGCCAATGCGAGGGTGATCGCTGCACCGGTATTGCCAGCGCCAAAGATACCCATCGCGGTGCCCTGTTGACGCGTCTCGAACCAGTCCGTGACATAGCGAATACCGATCGTAAACGAGGTGCCGCTCAAGCCGATCCAAAGCCCCAGAGCAATATATTCCTGTAGCGACTGAACATAGGGCAGTGCGAACAGTGGCGGAACCGTTAGAAGCATTTGCCAGGCATAGAGGTTCTTTGGTCTATAGCGCTCCACCAGAATGCCCGCCGGGATGCGTCCCAATGCGCCGGTGAGAACCGGCGCGGAAAAAAACAGTCCCAACTGTGTTGCGGTGAGATTCAACTGTGCCTGCAATTCCAGTCCCAACACGGCATAGAGCGTCCATACCGAAAAGTTGGCAGCAAAAGCCAGTGTGGCAAACGTTATTGCGCGGTAGGCGCCCGGAATATTTGTCGTCATAGAAACCGATAACTGCCTGGAGAATGTTCAACCGTTTTGCATCGTTCCTATTTAAACAGAAACCTGTGTGGTCCTCGGCGATCTATCCCTTTTTCTTTGCATGCAGACAGGGCGCTACCCCGAAATGGGTAGGGTGGCCTGAATGGTGCCATTCTGGGGCCTCGCGCACCTATCACTAATGGGGTATATGACTGATATTTAGGGGTTTTTAGACGAATTCGTTCTTGATACATATCAAGCCAAAAGCCGGATCTTATGCCGAAAATAGGCCCACACACCGATCTGGATGGAGGCTTTATGTCCAACGACCACAAAATTAACCTGTTTGCCCTGCGGGACCCCAAAATCAAAACGCTCCATATTACCTGGTTTGCGTTTTTCCTGACCTTTGTGGTCTGGTTTAACCATGCGCCCTTGCTGGTCTTTATGAAAGAGGCCTTTGACATGAGTTCGCAGCAGGTCAAGGCGCTAATGATTCTGAACGTGGCGCTGACAATACCGGCGCGCATCGTGATCGGTATTCTGGTGGACAAATTCGGCCCCCGTAAAGTGTTCAGTGGTCTCCTGCTGATTTCTTCCGGACTGTGTCTGGGGTTCGCCTTTGCCAATTCCTATGAGCAACTCGCGATGATGCGCTTTCTGATGGGCTTTGTGGGGGCAGGCTTCGTGATTGGCATTCGGATGGTCGGCGAATGGTTTCCGCACAAGTCTGTCGGGATTGCAGAAGGCATCTATGGTGGTTGGGGCAATTTCGGTTCTGCTGCCGCAGCGATGTCGTTACCAACGCTGGCGCTGATTTACGGCGGTGAAGACGGCTGGCGCTATGCCATTGCCACCACCGGTGTGATTGCCGGCCTGTATGGCCTCTTCTATTTCCGGGTCGCGCAAAATACACCCAAGGGATCAACCTACTTCAAACCCAAGCGTGCCGGGGGGCTGGAAGTCACCAGTTGGGGGGATTTCTACTTCTACCTGTTAATGAACATTCCGATGTATGCCGCGCTGGGGGTGCTGTCCTGGAAATTGTCACCATCGGGTGTTGCATTGATTTCCGAAACCGCAATGTACGGTATCTGGGTTGGTTTGGTGGTCTTGTATCTGTTTCAGGTCAGCCAGATCTGGCATGTCAACAAAGACAATCTTCAGAACGGTGTTTCGGAACTGGATCGCTACCACTTCAAGCAAGTGGCTATACTGGACTGGTCCTATTTTGTCACCTTTGGTTCCGAGTTGGCGGTGGTGTCAATGCTCCCCTTGTTTTTCCTTGAAACCTTTGAGGGGCTGGACCCCGTCAAGGCAGGTTTACTGGCATCCGGTTTCGCATTCATGAATCTGGTGGCCCGGCCTACCGGTGGCTGGTTCTCTGATCGCTTCGGACGCCGTCATGCGCTGATGATTCTGATTGGCGGACTGGCAGTGGGGTATTTTGTGTTGAGTCAGATTGATTCCGGATGGTGGATTCCACTGGCCGTGATTGCCACCATGTGTTGTTCGTTCTTTGTTCAGGCCGGTGAAGGCGCGGTGTTTGCCGTCGTGCCGCTGATCAAACGTCGCATGACCGGACAGATTGCCGGCATGGCCGGAGCCTATGGTAATGTCGGTGCGGTGACCTATCTGACCGTGTTGAGTTTTGTAGACTACAGCACCTTCTTCCTTGTTATTGCCTGTTCGGCGCTAATCGTGTTCTTTATTGCGATGCAGATGGATGAACCCAAAGGCCAGATTTCCGAAGTGCTTCCCGATGGCACCGTTCAGATGATCGATG
>Ga0070728_10003574_pt1 | contig 17033 bp, 12 predicted proteins | sample tdDd471_FD_66723 | JGI IMG/M metagenome (GOLD analysis project Ga0070728, IMG submission 66723) | Marine sediment microbial communities from the Atlantic coast under amendment with organic carbon and nitrate - tdDd47.1 | ecosystem: Environmental > Aquatic > Marine > Coastal > Sediment | place... | reverse complement strand
CTAAACAGTGCGGTTGTATTTCTTTCCCGGCTGTCCAGCAAATACATGGAGGTAGCTTCTTTATCAAAACCGACAATCTGCGTTGTTAGCATGTCTTCAGATGGTACATTGAAAAACAGTTCCGTTTTTCCATCGTCCAAAACCTTCAAAACATCGCTGCCACCATCTGGTCTCATCTCGTAGGCAAAGCGAACTTTGTAATTGTCGTCCACATTGAAACCTACATATTCATCATTTTTGAAGATCAGAGTTTTTTCACCTGTTGTAAGGTTTATCCTGTAGGCATCATGAAACTGAGGATTTCTGTCATTGATACCGATCATGATTTCATTTGGAATTTTGTGAGATACACTGAGGATCTGTGCGCGTGATCCCTCAGGAGTGTACTCCTGCATTTCCTTGTTTACTACATTAATACCAATAATGCGCCAGTTCTCATCGCCATTATTGTCTTTACCAAACAAAACAGTGTTTTCTTTGTAAGCCCAGAAGTAGAAAGGAACGCCTCTGCCTTTATTGTTTGTTATAGCTTTAGCCTTGGTAAAATCGTCAATCGGCCCCACAAAAACGTTTCTCACACCTTCAACATCCGCCATATAGCTGATGTACTTGCCATCTGGCGAAACCTTAACAGCAGAAATATCCGGATTTCCGAACAGGAGTTCGCGACTGATCAGCTTTGCCTCAGCAATCTGCTCTGTAACAACTTTGTCCTGCACTACAGTTTTGGTGCTGCTTGAGCAAGCATATGCAGCAAACATAAGAGCAACTACTCCGAGAAATATCAACAGTCTGTTTTTTGTCATTTGATCACCTTTCTAAATGCGATTTGCAAAGTCTGAATCCAAACGAACCTCCGCCCTGCAACCTGCATTATTTTCTTTACAACTAAAACAATTTATAAATAACGACAGACAAATATGTTTTACAATTTTATCTTACAGCAAACGCTTTAATAAGCAGCTTTCAAAAGTTTTAGAATATCATCATAATCTGCTTCTTCAGGATTATAGGTCAAAGCTCCATCATTCAAGGCAACTGTTGCAATCTGTTCCAGTTGATCTTCTCTGACACCGGCATCACGCAGTCTGGTGGCAAGCCCGCAAAGTCCGTTCAGTTTTTCTGAAATCTGACGGATTTTTTCAATGGCTTTTTCAGCTTTTTGTTTTTCGTCCAAACCACTGACTTCAACACCAAGCATATGGGCCAGAAGTGAGATATGCTGAGGAACCTTTTCCAGATTGTATTCCATGCCAAAAGGTAAAAGAATGGAGTTTGCCACACCGTGCGGTACGTGTGCCACACCACCGCAGGCATGGGCCATCGCATGAACAATACCGACCATAGAATTGGAAAATGAAATCCCGGCCAACAAAGCAGCATTTGCCATGCCCAGTCTGGCCTCGTCGTTACTACCGTCTTCCACGGCTTTAATTAGATATTCACGCATCAGCTTGATAGCAGCTGAGGCATAGGCATCCGAAATGGGATTTTTCTGAATGCAGATATAGGCTTCGACAGCGTGAGTCATCGCATCCATACCTGTTGCGGCAGTAATTTTTGCAGGCATGGTCATGGTCATGGCCGGATCTACAATTGCTACCTGCGGATATAATTTATTGGACATCAGAGCCATTTTGTGTCCGGCATCCACGTTTGAAATTACCGCAGCCGCTGTGACTTCAGATCCGGTACCGGCAGTAGTGGGAACAGCAATAAATGGTTGCATGGCTGCGCTGATTCTGTCAACGCCCTGGAATTTCAGCAGGTCATCAGTCTTTTCCGATACGACTACATTTACACCCTTGGTGGTATCAATAACGCTACCACCACCAACGGCCACAAAAGAGTCGCAATCGTTCTGCTGATAAAGCTTTGCCACTTCATTCACCACATGGTTACTGGAATCGGGTGGTGTTTCTTCGAAAATTGCGGCAATCTCGATATCGGAATCGTTAAAGGCTGCTTTTACTTTATCCATAAGTTTTGCGCCCACCACACCCTGATCGGTTATAACCAGCGGTCTAGAGGCTCCAAGCTGCTTCAGCTCGTAAGGCAAATTCGAGAGTGCTTTTCTTCCACATAAGACTTTTACGGGACAAATAAATTCGTAATAATCTGGTAACATGGTTTCTCCTTTATATTCTTATATTTGAAACAATATTTTTATACGCTAAACTCTATTTAAACGATGCACCAATCAGCTTCGGTGTTAAAAGTCCCATGATTTTTGCTTTGGTGGCGATTTGCTGTCCATTTAGTTTGGGTGGTCTCTTGAAAGTATTCCTTAAAATAAATCCAGGGAAAAGATAGGTTTGTACAATGGCCATTGCTCTGGTCACCTGCATTGCCATATAATTCTGCCCCTGCACACAAACGCGGTTTTCTGCAACGGCATCAGCAGCCCCCAGCTGACCTAAAAAGATCATCATGGCCGAGTCCAGATTTTTGAACAAAATAGAAATCTCTGCATCCTGCAAACCACTTCCAAGGTAGGTGAATTTTTCACCATCTTTTCTGACAGTAATATACGGCCCGGTAGGAAGTACACCAATACCAACATTGCGACCATCTTCCCAATCGGAAATTTCATTTTTCATCTCTGGCACATATTTGGCACAGAGTTCAAAGGTCACGCCCAAAGCCATGAGAGAAGTCTTTGCCGTAATCACCTTTAATTTGTTCCCGATTTTCAGTCCGTTTTTCTTCGACGAACCTTCGCCATGCACATTGCCATGTATTGTCATTTTTTATTTCCCCATGCAAAACAGTAAAACAGCTTTTCATTCATCAAGACAAAATCAATCAGATTTTGCACACGTAAGAACCAATTTGACAAGCAATAAATTCCAAATCACCATTTTTTTTCAATGATTTTGCTTTTTTATCGCTCTGTGAAAGAGAAATGATACTTTAAGAAGCATATTGTCCACCTCGACCACAACCGAAAAAAAAAATGCAGGCACTCTCATACCTGCATCTTCGTTTGTATATTTAAAATCCTACTGAGTAACTTCTACCCTCAGCAGTTGTTGGCCTATAAAGACATAGTCTCCATGATTCAACTCTTGTTCTTTACTTATTTTGTAATATGTTCCGTTTTTAGAACCGTTGTCAGCAAGGAAATATTTGCTACCGGATTTGGTTATACGAGCGTGTTTACCAGAAATGAAGTCATCTTCAGGATAACATAAATCACATCCTTCACGACCAAAGGTAAACGATTCTTTTTGGGGATAGACAACCGAGCCTATTTTACCGTCTTCCAAAATGTGCGTTAAAGCAAGATGTGGTGTAAATTCTGATGGACTACCGAAAAACTCGGTACCATCATTATTCGTGCTAAAACCTTCCAGTTTGGGCAGTGAATTTACATGATTGGCTTTGAAAAGCTGCTCGCCTACTCTGAAAAACATTCCGTCTGTAATCTCAATCGGAGCTTTCAGTCTTATATACACACCGTTAAGGCTGTCCTCATCACTAACAAAGAATTTGCCACCAAAGTAGAAGAAATTAGCATGTTTGGGAGAACAGTATTCGTCCTCCGGGAAAAGTATAAAACCTTCTTTTCTGCCTGTAAGATGATCTGTACTGTTGAGATTATATGAAACCCCTTCAAAGCCACCACCTTTGATAAGTATCAGCTTTGCACGACCACTTTCCTGCATGGCTCCAAAAAACATAGTTTTGCCACCACCATCGGTGTCACAATTTTCAAATTTACTACCACATTGAGTGCAGAACATTGCATCGGCAGGATTATTAGTACCACAATTAGCGCAGGCCTTTTCATCTACGGTGTCGGAATCTTTATCGGCGCCTGAGGTTTGCACCAGATCGTAGCCACAACTGAAACAGAAAGTAGCTTCCTGCTGATTCTCAGCATTGCAATTAGGACAGGTCTTCATATCTTTCCCTCCTGAGACGTATCATCCCAACGAGTACCATATTGCCGTATTTATACAGTACCTGCATACAGCAGGTCAAGACTTTCAATTACAAGTATTGCTCAACGCCCTTTAAAACTGTCATTCACTGTCAATTAATCTACCATCATTTTTCTATAAAAACAACAGTTTATATTTGCATGGCCAAACTTGAATTCAATACAATAAAAAAACAATCTTAAAATATAGTCATCCATACTATATAAAATATCGTTTTTTCATTCAGACCAAATACACCACATAAAAAAATCGGTTAATGTAGTTCGCCTTCAAACACATTAACCGGTTTTATACCATCGATTAAGTTAATCATTTTAAACAATGGTTTTATAATTTTAATTTAACATTATTTCAAAGTAACATTAGCATAACGTCTTTTACCGCATCGAATCAAGCCACTGAAACCTCGTTCAACTTCCTGATTCAAATCTTTAATCGGCTCGCCGTCAATTTTAACTGCACCTTGCTTGATCATACGACGACCTTCGCCGTTTGATTTAACGAAATTAAGCAAGACCAGCAACTTCGGCAACCAGATAGTATCAGAATCAATAACGAAAGTTCTGTCTTCGGCTTCCATTTTCGGCTTTTTAAATGATTTCGAAGCTTCTTCCAGTTGGTTTTTGCCCTTAAACATCGTGACAAACTCGGAAGCTAATTCCTTTTTAACTTCCATCGGGTTTTTACCATCTGCAACTTCCCGTTTTATTTCAGCGATTTGAGCGTTCGTTTTATCTGAGCAAAGTTCAAGGTATTTCCACATCATGTCATCAGATATCGACATGGTTTTTCCATAGATATCAGAAGCTTTCTCATCAATTCCGATGTAATTGTTTAAGGATTTTGACATTTTGTTAATGCCGTCCGTACCCTCTAAAAGAGGAACTGTCAGAACGACCTGCGGAGTTTGCCCGTATGCCTTTTGAATATCGCGCCCAACCAGCAGGTTGAAAATCTGGTCGTGACCGCCCAGTTCCACGTCGGCCTCTAATGCGACAGAATCATAAGCCTGTACCAGCGGGTATAGAAACTCATGAACGGCAATGCTCTTGCCTTCTTTGTATCGTTTACGGAAATCATCGCGTTCCATCATGCGGGCAACATTGTAATTTGCAGCCAGCTTGATCATATCTGCCGAGCTAAGCTTTTCCATCCATTCGCTGTTAAAGCGAACTTCAGTTTTTTCAGGGTCGAGCAGTTTGAAAACCTGTTCTTTGTAGGTTTCCGCATTTTTCAGAATTTCCTCTTTTGTCAGAGCAGGTCTGGTCTTGGATTTCCCGGTTGGATCACCGATAAGACCTGTAAAATCACCAATCAGGAAAATAACCTGATGTCCCATTTTTTGAAACTGGCGCATTTTATTCAGCAGAACAGTATGCCCAAGATGCAAATCTGGTGCAGTGGGATCAAAGCCGGCTTTGACTCTCAGCGGTTTGTTTTCCTCTACTGATTTTTTCAGCTTGGTTTTGAACTCGTCTTCTACATATAAATCCACTACGCCACGTGTAAGTTCTTTAAACTGTTCTTCAAAAGGAATCATCATTATGCCTCCATAGCAATTTTAATTCGTTCAATTGCAGATGCATTTCCATTTGTATTATCTACCGTAAGCAATACGGCGTGTAACCATACATCGTTTTTGGCAGCTTTGAAACGCGACGGTCTTCCTGTCAAAAACTTGGTAATTACCTCATCCTGAGCCATCCCAATAATGGAATCATACGGCCCTGTCATTCCTACATCGGTAATAGATGCTGTTCCACCTCTAAAAATCTGTTCATCCGCCGTCTGAATATGGGTATGAGTACCAGCCATCATGGATATACTACCATCGAAATATCTTGCCAATGCAAGTTTTTCGCTGGTAGCTTCTGCATGAAAATCTACCAGAATAATCTTGGCATCTCCGTCGATTTTGCGCAGGATTTTCTCTGTGGTTTTAAACGGACATTCCACCGGTGGCATAAATACTCTGCCAAGCAGATTGATAACGGCAACAGGTTCCCCCGTAGGCGACTCGTAAATTCTATATCCCTTACCAGGGCAAGGTTCCGGGTAATTGGCAGGTCGCAGCAAACGTCTCTCATCGTCTATGAAATCGAAAACCGCCCTGTTTTGCCAAATATGATTTCCACCTGTTCCAATATTTACACCTGCATCAAACATTTCTTTCAGGCGTTTTTTATCAACACCATGGCCAGATGTCAGGTTTTCAACATTCGCAATTACATAATCTATGTTTCGTTCGCGTATAAGACTCGGCACAATGCGTTTAACCGCATTACGTCCGGGTTTACCGAAAACATCTCCGATAAACAAAATTCTCATCAGGCTCTCCTAGTTGTCAAGAACCTGCCTTTTAGTTGGCAATTCCTGTAGCTCTTGTTTCTCTTATAACGGTGACTTTAATCTGACCAGGATATGTCAACTCTTCTTCAATCTTCTTGGCAATATCTTTAGCCAGAACAACAGAACCTTCGTCATTGATTTTATTGGATTCAACAATAACTCTAATTTCGCGACCAGCCTGAATTGCGAAAGATTTATCAACACCGTTAAAATCGGTTGCAATGTTTTCCAGATCATTCAAACGCTGGATGTATGATTCCATAATTTCGCGTCTGGCACCAGGTCTCGCACCGGAAAGTGCATCAGCGGCCTGAACCAGTACAGCCAATACGGAGTTTGGTTCTTCGTCTTCATGGTGGGCCATGATAGCGTGAACGATGTCGGCAGGTTCGCCATATTTCTTGGCAAGGTTGGCACCGATAACAGCATGTGAACCTTCAACTTCGTGTGTCAATGCTTTACCGATATCATGTAAAAGACCTGCGCGTCTGGCTTTTTTCACTGAAATACCAAGTTCAGCAGCCATCAGGCCACACAAAAAGCCAACTTCGATGGAATGCTGCCAGACATTTTGGCCGTAACTGGTGCGATATCTCAGTCTTCCAAGTAGCTTGCCGATCTCGCCATGGAGTCCATGAATACCCATATCAAAGGCAGCCTGCTGACCGAATTCCTTGATTTTGGAGTCCAGTTCCTTCTCACATTTCTCTACAACCTCTTCAATGCGAGCAGGATGAATACGACCATCATCAATCAAGGCTTCCAGAGCCATTTTGGCGATTTCGCGCCTTACTGGATTAAAGCCTGAAAGAACAACGGCTTCAGGTGTATCATCAACAATCAGGTCAATACCTGTTGCAGCTTCCAAAGCTCTGATGTTTCTGCCTTCGCGACCGATAATACGGCCTTTCATTTCATCATTAGGCAATGAAATAACGGAAACGGCGCGCTCTGTAACATATTCACCGGCATAACGCTGAATGGACAAGGAAATAATTTTCTTGGCCTTAGCTTCTGCGGTCTCTTTTGCCTCATCTTCAATCATCTTGATGGATTTAGCTGCATCATGCTTTGCTTCATCAAGCATGGAATCGATTAATCTTTTCTTGGCTTCTTCAGCGCTCAATCCTGCAACTTGTTCAAGTTTTTGAACCTGCTCTAAAATCAAGCCGTCAATACGTTCTTCCTTCTGATCCAGAGAACGTTCTTTTTTGTCCATCTGTTTTTCGCGATGGCGGATAGCATCTTCTTTCTGATCCAGATAGTCGGTCTTTTTGGTGATGTTTTCTTCTTTTTGAAACAGATGCCTTTCCCGTTTCGACAACTCGGCTTTATGTTTTTTGTTTTCTTCCTGAACTTCCTGTTTGGCCTGAAGACGAATTTCCTTGGCTTTCAGGTCTGCATCCTTGATGATTGACTTGGCGTTTTTCTCCGCCTCGGTTTTCATTGTGGCAACCAGATCCTCAGTTTTGCCAAGTCGAACATTCTGTATCATTCGATAAACAAAAACGCCTCCACCTGCCCCAATAACAACCGCTAAAAGGGCAACAATTAGCGTAATAGCTTCCATAACTTCTCCTTGTAAATGTCATATGTTATTTATAAACGGGCACAGCAATGAGACCATCGGCTCCACCCGGAAAAAGACACACACTTTATGACTGGGGTTTATTTACAAGAATGCAAACACGGAATCCAAGCAATACATTTATGGATTTTGAGGGGATCTCTCGGCTAAACAGTATGAAACAATCCCGCACTATAACAGCAAACTGCCGAATCCTCTATCTACAACCTGAATAACATCAGGTTATGACAACCAAAAATTACTTGCGACCATCCAAAGGTCTGCATCTATGATAAACCGCCACTAAAGCGGGTCTTACCTTCCTTACTTACTTATCAAGTTTGGCTATTGTATCATCAACTTCTTTTATCATATTGTTGATACTGCCTTTTAGTACCGCGTGTTCATTGTCCAGCTTGTCTTTCATCTTCAAGTATTCATCGATGATATCAAGCGCAACCAGAATCAAAGCCTGTTGAGTTGAACGAGTTCTCATACCCTTCATTGTGGCGGTCAGTTTGTCGTTCAATACTGCAGAAATCCTCTGCATATATTCCTCATCGTACGGACTCGCCATACGGTAGGTCTGACCATTTATTTCAACTTCAACCATTTTCTTCAAAGGCTTTTTCGCTTCTCTCTATAATAAAACAATCTATGAACAACCAATTATATAAAATTGGTTAGAAATTATAGGTAGATAGCACTATAAAAGTCAAGGTAATTTTCCCCTCGAAATATCTGAAAACACTTTTTATTTTCGCTTTTTCTTCTACAAATTCTCTATCAACCAGTTTTTAATAGTATTTACTGCTTCCTGACGATGTTTTTCCTCTGACAATCGGTGATCTGCACCAACAATTTTATGCAAATCTGTTTTACCCGGATGTAATTTTGTAAAAGAGGATAGCTGGTCAAACGGTATTAATTCGTCATTTTCACCATGCACAAATAAAACCGGGCCCTTAAAGTTTTTTAAACAAGCAGCCAAATCAACTGTCCTGCCATCTTCGATAAGATCAATTGCAACTTTATTTCCGTGGAAAACAAAATATCCCTCATCTTTCCACTGCTGCCGTTCTTCATCGCTCATGGCTTCCCAGATCATACCGGTCTTTGTTACAGAGGCCATTAACGCCATAGTGGCTACTTTGTCACCTTTTTGTGCAGATGTAAGCATTGAAACAGCGGAGCCCATGCTGGAACCGATCAAGATAAACTTTTCGGCACCGCGCTTTTCCATCAAATCAATAGCACAGAGCAAATCGTCCATGCCATTGCTGTAAGTTATTATAGAAGATTCGCCTTCACTTTCGCCCTGTCCGCTGAAATCGAAACGAAAAACGTTAAAACCCAGTTCAGACAATGCCAGAGACATCGAGACATGTTTCCGGCTATCCTTGGTGGAAAGCATTCCGTGTGAAAGCATAACCCACTGTTTTCTCTCCTGACCTTTAGCAGGATGAAAAACACCGGAAAGCGTTAATCCTCTTGAATTTTTGAAGGATACATTTTCAATAGACATCATCTCACCTATTTCATGCTCTAGTAAGGTAAAATTCTAAAGTAATCCACACCAATTTTGTGTCCAGTGGAGTTTGTGGATGTTACTCTGAATCTGAACTGATGTTCCCCCTCTAAAAGACAAATATCTTTAAAGTCTACCTCGGAAAAAACGCCGAGATCAGTTCCCACAAGGCTGAGGTTCATATCGGGTTTGTCAGATACATGGAACAAAACAGGCTCGGTGGCATCATCAATAAACAAAGAAACTTTGCCCCAGCCAGTTTGACCACCAGCAAATGCAACCTGAATAGTGTATTTCCAGGAATCCTGCACATTAACTGTGAACACAAGTTCCTGATCAATATCTGTTCCATTTAGTATTACTGCACCGGTTCCCCTGAATGGATTGACACAACTTTCAGTCTCTTCATCACCATCGGCGGTTGCGCAGGAGAATTCTTCTCCCAGTCCATCTGGATTACTGACCCAAACCAGCTCTTCTGCTTCCCACTCAAAAAACGAGGTGGGTTCCACTGTTCCGCAACCCAGATCTTCGTCAATCTCTTCTTCAGCTTCCGGCTCAAGTTCTTCTTCAACCTGATCTATGGTGTCAATATCGCCATCTTCTTCCAGATCAATATCTTCTTCTGTGTCGCCATCTATATCGCCATCGACATCGCCGTCAACATCTCCATCTGTGTCGCCATCAATGTCACCGTCTTCTTCGATATCTCCATCAATTTCTGTATCAGTATCACCATCAACATCTTCGCCAATAGGAACCGGCTTGTATGTAGTTCCATCCTGGGATTTCATCATCATGCCAACTTCTAAGGTATCGGCATTACAGCTAATATCGAAGTCCAGCCTCTGGCCGTATGCAGCTTTTACCGGGAAGCGAAATTTGTAAGTTTTACCATTAATGTCAGTAAGGTTGACATGCACAACAGAGTCGGCAGCCAATGCCTCGTGCCACTGGTAGGCCATTCTCAATCCATTAAGATTACCTTCACCCAAACGTTGCAATAATGCCTGCTTAGTCTGCTGGTTGATTCCGGTTTCTTCAAATAGCTCAACTTTGTTGAACCAGTTACACTCGGAAGTAGTGTTAATCATCAAAACAAACTGGGCCAGATCCAGCAACAGGGCCGGCTTATCATATCCCTCGTCACAAACTGTTGTAAATACGGCTACTTTGCCCCACGATTTAGAAAAGTCGGTAACATTGTATTTATGCGTTTTCTGCGATGAAGTTGATATTTCCATCAAGGATATTGCCAGATCAAAATCAAGATCCGGCACTCCAACCCACTGCTGCTCAACTTCGTCAGTCACAAATGCTGCTGCATAATTTTTATCATACGGCTTTTGCGCTGCGATCATGTATTCGTTAATATCAGTACAAGAGTCATCCCGAACCATGGTGATCGCCATGTCAACATCGCTCGGGTCTACATCAAAATTCAACACGCAGGATGTCAAAACAAGACTTGCAAGCAGGCATACTGTTGTAATTATTACTTTTCTCATAATTCACCCCCTCCTAATACCGTACCAAAACACTTGCGCCCTGTGTCTTCGGGCCAAGTATTGGGGCAAATCCAAATTTACGTAAAGGACTCTCGCCAACATCGAGAGCATCCAGGATAAACAGAGTTATGGAAGCACCAAGCACCACTCCACCAGCAACATATGTCGAGGTGGATATCAATGCTTTCTTAGTCGCATCGTCATGTAATTTTTCATCCACAATGGAATACTTGGCATACTTTTCGTTATAATCATCCTGATCTTTTTGGGCCAGAATACCAAAAGCAACACCCGTTGCAACCAGCCCCAAACCAACTCCTAATGTTGTATATTTTGCAACATCGTATCCAAGCAGCTCATTGCTTTTATGAATTGGTCTGGACACCACAACATCTGCCTGTTTTTCTTCAACAATCTCTCTGGCAGCTTCTTCAGTATCCTCTAAATTTTCCTCGGCCTCTTCAAGTGCTTCTTCCATTTCAGCTTCTGCTTCTTCTGCTTTTTCCGCAGTCTCTGCGATCTCTTCTTCAGCCTCATCTGCTATTTCACTTGCAGCTTCGCTGGAGGCTTCTTCAGCTGTTTCCTTTGCAGAATCAACTACTTCAGCAGCATCATTCTGAGCCTCAGCAACTTCTGAGCTAACTTCCTCCGCATAAGCTGTTACCTGAAAAATCAGGAATGACATAATTATCGCGATCAGTGTTTTACGCATGAATTGTTCCTTATTATAGAAGAATATCTGAACTTTCGTTTAAAATATCTTTCAACAACACTGTTTGTCAAGCAATCAGTAAAGCATTACCAATAATAATTATATTATTTACGCATACATAGAGCTAAATGTTACGGACTTACAACATTGTTTTTAGCACAACGAACACCAACTCCGTTATACCAGTTGACCGGGTTTTCTTTACTTCTGTGCGAGGCTCTAAGATGTCTCTCCTGATTTTTGAAATATCCGCCACGCAGAGCTTTGAAAACACCCTTTTCTGCACCTTTTGGGTTCTTTGCTGGTGAATACTGATAGTATTTGGGATCCATCCAGTCAGAACACCATTCCCAAACATTGCCAAACATGTCATACAAACCGAAATTATTGGGTTTCTTCAATCCAACTGGTTTAATCTGCTTATCAGCATTTTCAAGCCACCATGAAATCTCGTTCAACTCACCATATCGAATGCTATCACTGCCCGCGCGAACCGCATATTCCCATTCGGCCTCTGTTGGCAAACGTTTCCCGGCCCAGCCACAAAAAGTCTCGGCCTGAAACCAGGTAATACCGGAAACAGGATAGTTATCCCCATATTTATTATAAAAAACGGGCCATTTCGGTTCTTTGCAGGCATTGGCAGCAACACACTTTTTATATTGGCCAATAGTAACAGGGGTTTTGTCCAGCATATACGAATCCAGCTCGACTTCGTGACGTGGTTTTTCCTGAGCGCTGCAAGTGGTATCGTCCAGAGAACAGCCCATGGTGAAAACACCACCGGGAATCTCAACCATTCCCATGTCATATTTTACAGATGTACCAGTTCCAAATTTCAGTACAATTAAAACTATTGTCACCAATACCAACACGATAATTACGGGAATTAATCGTTTAAGTGCTAAATTATCAGTCATTATAAACCTCCAGAAACTGTTATATACAACAGACACATTTCAGTGACTATTATTTTTTTATATTTGTTTCAGGAAAGTTGTCAGTTTTCTGTTAGCGTCAAGCCACCCTCATTCTTGTCCAATGCCCGCTTTTTACTCTGATAAACAAGACTGTTCCTAAAATAACAATAAAAACAAGCGATGCCAACCAGGCTCCCAAAACACCCATTTCGAAATATTGACCAAGGATAAAAATCAGCGGGATAAAGACAAACCAGGCTGCACCAATTTGGGCAAACATGGGAAATTTGGTATCTCCGGCACCACGCAAAACACCGCTGGAGGTAATCCCAAGGGCATCAAACAACTGGAATCCGGCAGCTATAACCAACAATAAGGCAGCCAGCTTAACCACTTCAGGATCGCTACTGAAAATGCCTACAATATCTTCTCTGGCAAACGCAAAAATTATCCCTGTAATTCCCATCATAACCAATCCTGTTATGATGGATCTTCGTGCGGACTGCTTGGCCAAATCGACCCTTTCGGCACCTAAATACTGTCCGATCAGTGTAGACGCAGCAACAGAAAGCGCAGCGGTAGGCATGAAAGACACATGAATTATCTGAAAAACAATAGTATGAGCAGCCAGCCCGGCAGAATCAATCGAGGCCACATAGATGGTCATCAGCGTCCAGGAAAGAGACTCGATAAACCATGCCCCACCAAGAGGTGCACCAACCTTGAGGAAATCTTTGATGGTCTTAAGACCAACCCAGTAAAGTTTTCTGGTGTTGTAGAGCATGTTGTTTTTTTTGCTGAAGTAAATCGACAAGTATAAAACAGATGCGCTGGCTGTTCCAATTACTGATGCAATTGCGGCCCCGCTTACTCCCATTTCAGGGATGGGCCCCAAGCCAAACACAAGCACAACGTCCATCAGCAGGTTGACAATATTTGCAATAACCGTAACAACCATCGGTGTTTTAGTATCTGCCAATCCGCGTAAAAAGCCGGAAATAGTAAAATTTATCATGATAAAGGTCGCACCAATAATACGAATTTCCATATAAGGCACAACATGTTCCTGCACTGATTCAGTGGTATTCATCAAAGCAACCAGGTGGGGAATAAACGGAACTATGAGCCATGCCATAAGCGACATTGGCAAAACCATTGCCAGACTGGCCAGCACCCATTTGGACAACTCGTCATATTTTCCTGCACCATTACCCTGTGATACAAAGGTGGAAATAGCACTGATTGTTCCGGTGAACAGGCAGACAACCATCCAGAAAAGTGTCATTCCTAGACCTGCACCACCTTGCTGAGGCGTACCGACATAGCCCAAAATAAGCATATCCACAACGCCCATAATGGAAAAAGATAAAAATGAAATCATCAGGGGATAGGCTAGATTCAGTACTTCTTTGGTGCTTCCTGAATTCTCGGTAACAACAGAGTTGTTATTGGTGGTTTCTGATACTTTTTCAACGCTCATTTCAATTACCTACAATGTTTTAACAGTACAAAGATGCACAATGTATCAGAGTATCCAGTTATATACTTTTATGTCAACTTTCTTTTGCGGAGATATTTAAAGCGATAAACCAGCTTGACAAAATTGGATACGCCGTGCTGTACTTATTACACAATTTCCATATTCGCTTTTGCCAATGTTTTCGCCAGAGGCATTATTGAAACTCTGCCATAAACACGAACCTATAAGGTAAAAAAGGTCATGAAAGCTTTGAAAAAATGGATTATCTTCCTGATACTGTTTGCATTGATATTTTTTATGATTATTACATTTTTCGTATATAAATCAGCAGATTTGAGTGACATTGGAACAAAGCCAAACATTGAACTGCAATCATATACACCAGCCTAGCCAAGACTTGCATCAAAAAAACTAATTGGCAGATTCGGTTTTCCAGATCGGAACCTTTTGCGATTCTTCACGAGTCTGATTGCCCGTCCTACAACTCCCGATTTCACTGATATTTCTACATCATGACCAGCAAGCAAGAAGATTCAACAAGATATATTTCCCGTCTACCTTCTTGTCAGAAATGGAACACAATATGGATTTCTGCACTTGAATATTCTTAAATCATTTGAGGTTGTATCCATATGAGCAATGATGGGATTACCATTGTCGGCACTTCGAATTGAAGTATAAAAGCCTACATTATTGGTGCTTTCCAGAGTGCGAATAACAGCAGACGAGCAAGATGTATCGTTGCATCTGGCAAACTTCAAATCATAACTACCATGATCGTGATAGGCAATTGAAGCAAGCCCGTCATGACCCACTGTAATAGAGTTATATTTTCCAACAGGATCACCATCGTCTACTACGTTGACGGTTCTTATACCAGAGCATGCCATATCGCTGCATTTTACAACATTTAAAGCATTGGCGGATCCATCGAAACAGGAAATAATTGGATAGCTATCATTACCAATAGAGATCGAACTAAAGGCACCGCAATTATCTCCACCAGTTTCTGTCACCTGAGAAATAACCGTGCCACTGGCACATGTAAGACTGGAACATTTCGCAATATACAAGCCATAACTTCCACTTCCAACAGAATAAGAAATAACAGGAAAGCCATCAGCTCCGATTGCTATCGAGCTGTATTCACCTGTATTTGCATTTCCGGTATCGACAACGTTAACAACACTGCTAGTACAGGCCAGATCATTACACTTCGCAAGTTTTAGTTGAGAATCTGTCTGGTCGTAAAAAGAAATCACCGGCATTCCATCGGAAGCAACTGTAATTGAAGTCTGCATCGAGACAGCATTTCCACCATTATTTATCTGACTTGTAGAAGAGGAGCTACACTCACTATTATTACACTTGGCAACTTTTAAAGCAGCGTTAGCCTGATCCACATATGAAAGTACAGCATAATTATCTGCACCAATAGTGATAGATGTATAAAGTCCTGTATCAGCCGAGGTATCATCTACAATGTACGTATTTGAAACATTACAGTTTTCATCCTGACACCATGCAACCTTTAACTTTGAATCAGAGCGATACGACATAATCGGCAATCCACCGGAATCAATGGTCATTGAGACATAATCACCTGTGGACGGGTTATTATCCATAATTCTGCTTAAATTGCTCTGGGGAACGGTTTGCCCATTATCATTAGTTCCTCCAAAGTACTTACATACCCAGTTTGAGCCATCAAATTCAGCTATTTCATTGGCAGCACAGGAAAGATTGCCCAAACTGTCGTTATCTTCATCATTGGCGCAGTACCACTGAGAGCTGGTGCTGTTCCATTTCAAAATCTGATCCGTGCCACAACTGGACAACAAGCCAATCTCACTGGAAGTTATTTCCAGACCATAGTTGGCTTTGGCACTATAGGTAGTATCGTTGTCGTTAGAGCAGATCCACTCTGTAGCACCGGGATTCCAGCGCAAAATTTGATCGGTAGAACAACTTGTATACAAGCCTATTTCGTTTCCACTAAACTCAATTCCGCCACTTGCTTTTGCAGAATATGTAGCGGAACTGTTTTCATCTATACCACATTCCCATGCTGTAGAAGTATTGTTCCACTTGGCAATCTGACCATCCGCACAGGATAAAGCCGCGAGAGTATCAGTGTTAGTATCCGTATCAGCAGAGCAGGCCCACGCGCTACCGTTCCATTTGGCAAGCTCTCCACTGGTGCAACTCAAACCACCTATGGTATCGCTGTCGTTATCATTGGAACAAATCCAGGCGGTTCCGGTATAGCGAGCAATCTGATCGGTAGAACAGGATAAAGTAGCAAGAGTATCCGTATTGGTGTCTGTAGTATCGGTATCTGTAGCACATTCCCATTTGCTAAGAGTTCCATTCCACTTTGGCAGCTCTCCATCAGCACAGACAAGCCCGGCCAGCGTGTCTGTATTCGGATCATGGGTATCATCATCAGTGGCACATTCCCATTTCGAGCTGGTACTGTTCCATTTCGGTATCTGATCGCCTAAACATGCAAGCGACGCAAGTGCATCGGTATTAGGATCAGTCGTATCAACGTCTTCGGCACATTCCCACTTGGAAAGCGAGTTGTTCCATTTCGCAAGCTGACCATCGGTGCAAGTCAAAGCTGCCAAAGCATCAGTATTAGGATCAGTCGTATCAACGTCTTCGGCACATTCCCACTTGGAAAGCGTATCATTCCACTTAGCAAGCTGACCATCGGTGCAAGTCAAAGCTGCCAAAGCATCAGTATTTGGATCACTCGTATCAACATCCTCGGCACATTCCCACTTGGAAAGCGAGTTGTTCCACTTGGCAAGCTGACCATCGGTACAAGTCAAGGCTGCAAGCGCGTCTGTGTTTGGATCGCTGGTATCAATATCATCAGCGCATTCCCACTTGGAAAGCGTATCATTCCACTTGGCAATTTGACCATCGGTGCAAGTCAAAGCTGCCAGCGCATCTGTGTTCGGATCGCTGGTATCAACATCTTCGGCGCATTCCCACTGGGAAAGCGCATCATTCC
>Ga0070728_10003573_pt1 | contig 17034 bp, 11 predicted proteins | sample tdDd471_FD_66723 | JGI IMG/M metagenome (GOLD analysis project Ga0070728, IMG submission 66723) | Marine sediment microbial communities from the Atlantic coast under amendment with organic carbon and nitrate - tdDd47.1 | ecosystem: Environmental > Aquatic > Marine > Coastal > Sediment | place... | reverse complement strand
GGTGGCCCATCTGCTGGGACATCCCGCCAACATCGCTTCCATCGCCGCCACCTGCGCGGAGTATGATATTCCTCTGGTGGAGGACGCCGCGGAATCGTTGGGAGCCACCTGGCGCGACGGTACCCATCCCGGCACCGTCGGTGACTTTGGGATTTATTCCTTTAACGGCAACAAGGTTATGACCACCGGCGGCGGGGGCATGCTGGTCTGCAAATCGCCGGGTGACGCTCAGCGGGCCAAACATCTGACCACCCAGGCCCGGCTGCCCGGTGTTGAATACGACCACGACGCCGTGGGTTTCAATTATCGTCTCACCAACCTTGCGGCGGCCCTGGGAGTCGCCCAGCTTGAGCAACTGCCCTGGTTTGTGGAAAAAAAGCAGGAGATCGCCGCTGCCTACACCGCTGCGTTCAAGGATATTCCCGGGGTGACCACGCCGCCGGACCGCCCCTGGGCGCTGTCGAGCTTCTGGCTGTATTCGGTGCTGATCGATCCTGCCAAAGCGGGCACCAACCGCCGGGCCATGCTGGAGGCACTGGGGGATGTCCGCATCCAGACCCGCCCCTTGTGGAAACCCATTCACCGTATGACCATGTACGAAGACTGCCAGTACATCGGCGGCAGTGTTGCGGATGATCTCTTTGCCCGGGGCTTGAGTCTGCCCTGTTCCGTGGGCCTGACAAAGACCCAGCAACAGCGGGTGATAGAGGCTTTTCGCAGGATTTGCGGGGCTTAGGGCATCGGCGATTCTGTTATTCCTGAGGCGGGGTTCCAATGGTGCCGATAATATGGTAGCCGCCCAGTTCCGGCGTATTCAACAACTGGCCGGTGTATTCGCCGGAGGCGATGAACGTAAGGTATATGTTGCCGTTGACATACAGGGCCTCGATTTTACGTTCCGGCCATACGGAGGTGGAGGGCGAATCCCTATCCGGGAATCCCGGGATATGATCCAGCACGGTTTGTATAAAGCTGAAGTCGCCGGTTTGCGGTGAAAACAACCACATTTCGATGAAACTTTCCTTGTTTGGAGAGTCGTATTCGCCTCTGCGTTTCAGCACAAAGGCCAGCACATCACCCTGCGGAGTTATGACAAAGGCCGGTGGATAAAATGCGCTGCTGCCGCTGATGAATGCTTCGTATTTGCCGGTGGCCGTATGCCATGGCTGTGTCGCCGCGGTATCCATATCGCTGTAGAGAAATATCGCCTCAACCGTTGACCGGTTACGCTCATAGGCGAAAAAATACAATCTTTCATGCACGGTATCGGTCAGCAGACGGTGGGAAGGCATCTCGCTGCCCAGGGCTGTGGAAAATATTTCCGATTCCTGTGTGGCCGTGTTGGTCTCAGGATCAATGGCGGTGTACCACACCTGCACACGGTTGGTGGTAAAGACGTCGCCGTCCAGGTACAGGGAATGCAGGCGGTTGTTGCCCCACAGGGAGGAATCCGGGCAGGGCCCCGGCTGGCCGTTGCGGTACAGGAATGCGGGAAAAGAAACATTCTGCTCATCGATATGGGAATAGTAACACCCCGCAGCATTGAGATCGGAGCCGCATTCCTCATCTCCGGAATCCATGGCTTCCTTCAAATAAAAAAGAAAAGCGCTTTGGGTCTGACTAATGCTAATTAACTGCATATCTTTAACGCTCCAGCATGCGAAGTGGGAATCCCATTCAAAGGAGTATATCTGGGCGCATGTTTGTGTCAGGGTGATGTCGGGCGTTTGTATGCTTTCCGAAGAGCCCATTGAAACCGGCAGGACGGCTATGGATTCGCGGTGTTGTACAACCTCGCCGGGGTAATTTTCAACATATTCTCCCATCATGAAAAACGTGCGATCCGTCATGGCACGATTCAACCGGTAGGAGTAGGGAGAAAATGTCAATGAATAACCTTCACCGGTGATTCCCGGGCTGGAAGTGTATCTAAAATCCTTTTCAGCGGCCTCGTCGGGCAGAAAGTAATTGAATGCGAAGTTTGATTCATCGCTGTTGTTGGGAGAGAAAAACACCATGGGGGTTTCTCCGGCGGGCATAATGTGCAACGCATTGTACTCACAGGCTGTGTCGTCTCCCCACGAAGTCGTCCGGTTTACCACCCATGGAGTGTCAAAATGCCAGGCAGCGGGCATATTCTCTTCGGAATCTTCTTCCGGGTCTGCTTCCTGAACATCATCATCGTTTTCAGGCTCTTCCGTATCCGTATTCTCCACTTCGGCTTCCATGGTGTTGTCAGCGGTATCAGCATCCTCCTCCATTGCGTTGTCCGCAATGTCATTGTCCACAGCATCGCCGTCCGTCTGGGGTGCGGTGTCATAATCCCCAAAGCTCATGGTGGGCGTATCAGAGCATGATTGCGTTGCCAAAAAAAGGAACAACAACAATGCCAATGGCAATATACGGTTTCTCATGATATGCTCCGAAAAAGCGGTAATGGCGTATTGATGTATTTGGTTCTGACAATTCTAAAGCCGCTTGCCGCTAAAATCAACTCCCAACACGCCTTTTCTAAAGCTGCGAAATCACCATAATCAATGAAAAACATTGACCTTGCGACAAAGCGTCCCTATATTATTTATTGAGGAGGCGTTTTGCATGGCAGCAGTAAAATCACCCAGCGAAACCTCGCAGAAAAAACAGCCGGTCAAAAACAAGACAACAAAGACCACTGCCAAAAAAACCGGTCGCAGGACCGGCGAACGCGAGATACTGGGCTACAAGGGCATTGACCCACAGGTCCGGGAACAAGTGGATATCCGGCTCAAGGATATTCTGACTCTCTATAATCTTCACTACGGCAAGGGCGGCGAAAAACGGATCAAAGAGGCGGTTGCCTTTGGGGTCTACGCCCACGAAATTCTGTGCAAACAGCGCCGGAAATCCGGCCTGCCCTATATTTATCATCCTCTTGAGGTGGCCCGGCTTACCGCCCGCAACGGTTTGGATGTTCCAGCCATTGTGGGTGCGGTGCTGCACGATGTCATTGAAGACTGCTCTCCCATGCTGGAAAAGAAATTCGGCAAAAGCGCCGAAGCCCTGATCCGGGAGTGGTTCGGTGACCGCATGCTGGGCATTGTGAACAGCCTTACCAAGATCAAGAGCAATTTTGAGCAGGACAAGACCGATAAAACCCAGACCTTTAAACGGATTCTGGAAAGCGCTGCCGAAGACCTGCGGGTGCTGCTTATCAAAATCTTTGACCGCATCACCAATATCCGGGAGCTGGCCCCTCTTAAGCCGGAAAAACAGCGGCGCATTGCCCTGGAAACCCTGGAAGTGTATGTTCCCATCGCCCGCTGGCTCTTTATGCACGAGGTGGCGGACGAACTGGCCAACACCGCCATCAAGTTTGTGTTCCCCGATGAATTCGAGACCTTTGTGCAGCGAATCACCACGGCAAAGCGGGCGGATACCCGCAAGCTGAACCGTATGCGGGATTCGGTGCAGGCAAAAATGCTGGAGCACAACATCGAGATTTCCAGCCGGGTGGTATGGCCCCATGCCTGTGATTTTTACAGTCCCTCCGAAGGCTTCAATCCCCAGGCGGAATTCGTGCACACCATCCATGTGTATACGCCCCATGTGTTGCAGGTCTATACGGCCCTGGGCGTTATTCATACCCAGTACCGGGTTGCCCACAACCGTCTGAACGACAGCATTTCCGATCCCTTTTTAACGGGATACCGTGCCCTGGAAACCACGGTTATCGTGGGGTCAAATTTTGTGCGGTTTTTGCTGTTAACCGACGAGCTGCACACCGAAAACCTGCAGGGCATTCTGTTTAACTGGAAGCATAAGGCCAATCACCTTGGGCCCTATTATGATCGTCTGCGCACCGGGTTGAAGGATCTGGTGGAAGACCCCGAAGAGTTCTCCATTGACGATCTCAAGGATCTGGGCCGTGAAACATCCATGCCCACCAGCCACGGCGTGAATGTCTACACTCCCAACAAGGATATGTATCACCTGCCGGAAAACGCCATTGTGGTGGATTTCGCCTATGCCATTCACCGCGATCTGGGCAACCGCTGCGCCGGGGTGGAAGTAAACGGCTCCACCCAGGACCCCCTGTATCGCTTGCAGGAAGGTGACGTCGTGCGGATTCACAAGGGCGACAGCATCGCCCCCTCGCCGGAATGGCTGGATATGGCGGTGACCACCCGGGCAAAACAGGGCATCCGCCGGGCGCTGCGCAAACTGAGGCGTCTGCGGGCCGCAGAGTATGGCCGCCAGATGGTGGAGAGTTATCTCCGCAGCCAGGGGGAAACCCCTGATATGTTTTTATCATCCCAGCGGTTCAAAGAAATTCTGGCCCGGGAAAAAATGGATGAAGACGACTTTTACCTGCAGGTGGGCCTCAACAAAATAAGCCTTGTTCCCTTTCTTGGGCGTTATCTGCTGGTGTCCTTTGACCCCTCCGGAGCCAAAAAGACCGGGGTGGTGAACCGCATCCTGCAATTGCGGCAGCCCAAAAAGAGCCAGGAACCCCGGATTTTCGTTGATGTCACCGATCCCCATGATCTGTTTTTGGGGTTTGCGCCCTGCTGCAATCCTATTCAGGGGGAAGAAACCTACGGTGTGTTGGACGGAGAAGAGGGCCAGCTGGTGCTGCACCTTAAAACCTGCCCTCATTTGCGGAACCACCGTATTGAAAACCTTGTTGGTGTTCAGTGGCGTCTGCCCTATCGTTTGCCCAGTATCAAAATTGTGGTGAAAACCGATGATCGTCCGGGTATTTTGGCGGATGTCATGGCGGTCACCAAGCACTACCGGGTGAATATTCTGAAGCATGCAGCCACAACCCTGGGGGATGAAGCGTTTTTGCATTTCGAGCTGGATGTGCACAACACCGATACCCTTAAGCGGGTTGGGCGTAATTTCCGCAGTGTGCCCGGTGTTACCCAGGTTTCCTGGGTGCAGCATGATGTGGAGCTGTAGCCCCGGCGGTTACTGTCGGCAGACACGGATTATGATTGCACATGGGCAGGGGTACTGGATTTTTTCCGGATCATACTTAGGATATACCCAATGTCCTGAATATGTTTTTTGTGACGGCGAGAGGTGCATATGGCCCGGGCAAAACAGGTAATATGGCTGATAGTGGTGGCGCTGTTCCTCATTTTGGCGGGAACCGTGGTAGTGAATGTTCTGTTTGATGACGCCGGTGAGCGTCTGGAAACGTGGATACGGCAGTCCGCCGCTACTATTCCCCATGACGACTATACGGAATATGACACATACACCACGTATCCCGGCGGGGATTTTTTTGTGCAGTACACCGGCAGGGAGTGGCTGATTGCCGCCGGCGATGATAAAGCCTTTGAAAAGCGGACTCTGGATGTACGGAAATATCTGAAAGGCGCTCATATCGAAGTGGTGGCCATTGATACCAACAGCGAGCCGGAAGAAGAGGGTATTGACGCCATGGCAAAGGTGCTGCTGCGCTGGCGGATGCCCGGAGGCACGCTTATGAACCTGGGCATGGAGATTAAGGCGGTGGAAACCGACACATCATGGGAGGCGGCAAGTGTCAAGGTGTTTAGCGCCGGGGAAGCCATTAACTTCATGAAAAACAATGCCTTGCAAATGCTGGAGTTTAACCGGAGCAGGTAATCGCCGCCCGGTTGTTATTTCATGGAAGACACTGTTGGGGGAAGCATTGGTTTTTGCTTGACCTTTTAGGGGGATATCACGATACTGAGGCACATATAAGGTTACGGGACGTTTTACAGCCTGTATATGTTTAAACCAGAACAAGGGATTGTGGTATGCAAGTACGTTGCCCTACCTGTGGTGCCCTGGTCGATTTTGATATGTATGATGTCGATAGCGGAGGTTTGCTCATTGCCTGCCAGCAATGTGGTCAGGAAATGCGGGTAATGCGATATGATACGAACGTTAAAGTACTGTTCAATACCGCAGCCGGTGAGCAGGAAGTGAGTCCGTCTTCCATTATTCAAGACCCCGGCGTGGCTTTTGTGCGCGATTCCGGCAGTTCCTCATTGCTTAATATGATCGATGGCGACAGCAAAGTGGAGCTCAACGGCGACACCAGCGTCGGTGACAATGCTGACAACAACTGGGGTTTGATCACCGATCCCAAAAAGGGAGAGGGTATCAGCAAGCCGCAGGTCACGGAAACCGAGATCAAGCGCATGGTCAGCATGCCGCCTCCGGAGCCGCCCAGCCCTCCCAGTGCTTCCGGCAACAGTACCAAAAATCTAAAACCGCGTCCCACTGCAGGCCATACACCGGTGGAGATGGGAAACACCGAGGTTCGTCCTCCGGCGGCTCTTGCCCAGGAGGCTGGTCGTGCCGGTCACGGCCGTGCGGATAACACACCACAGCCCTGGCAAATGGCGACCCGCAATCCAGAGCCTATTTCGGATCAGGATCGTGTTACCATGCAACAGCAGGCGGTTATCAGACCCCGCACTAAAACCATTCCGCCCAAAAAGCCCATGACCGGCACCATGGCCCCCATGCCCGGTGAAAAAGGCAAAGGAAAAACAAAGACCATTATCATCGCCACCGCTTTGGTGGCCTTGACCGCTGTGATTCTGGTGGGTGTTTTTACACTGCTGTCCGACTTTATGGCGGCGTCCCGGGCACCGGAGAAAAAAGCCATAACCATCATGGATTATCCGGACTACAACAGTCTGGTGCTGTCCCTGAAACGAAAATATCCCCAGCCCGGCGATATTATCCGGCTTCTTGATGAAGGTCAGAAGGCTCTGTTTGTGGATACCCCCGCAAGTCTGTTGCAGGCAACGGAGTTGTATGCTGAGGCCATTGCCAAGGAATCGGGAAACCCGGAAGCCATTGCCGGATATGTGATGGCCCGTATGTGGGATACCGGTGAGGAACTGGATGTGGTGGAAATGAAACGGCTGAATGACGGTCTTGATTTCGCCATCGCCATTCATGGTCCGTCCCCGGCGGTATTGCGGGGCCGCGCCCTGGTTGCCTACCATCTGGGGCACATGATGGAAGCCCGCAAGCATATCGATTACGCATGCTCCCTTGAAGCCGAACCGGGTGTGGAATGCCACATGATCCGGGGCATGGTCTTTTTAAGCCTGGAGCCCCACCGGACCGTGGAAGAAATGAAAGCGGTCCTGACCTTCCCGTCTTATCCTTCGCTGGCGTACCACTTTATGGGTATGGCCTTTGAGGCCATGGGGCACTATGGCCTGGCGGACGAAATGTTCGATGAGCGTCTGCGTCTGACCCCGGACCACGGCAACACCCTGTTGGAAAAGGGGCGGTTGTACGCCAAAATCGGTCGCTACGATGATTGCTTCAAACAACTGGCGGAACTTGCCAAACAGGATGCCTTCCGGGTACGGGCCGCCATTCTTGCCGCCGAGATCGCCCGCAATGCCCGCTGTGATTCCAAACCGGCGTTGGCTATTCTGGCCACCATGTTTGACAAGGGCTTTGGAGACGCCGCACCGGCTCAGCGGAGTCGCGCTTTGGTGGAATATGCGCTGTTGCTGAAGGAAAGCGGCAATAACGAGCAGGCTGTCCGTATGCTGAAGCGTTCCAAAATCCACCTGCCCAAGGATTATCTGCGCATTATTCTGGGGTACTGCTACGGTCTGTACAGCGTCAATGTGGGCGACGGCTATCTGGAATTCAAGGATGCCGCCACCGAGATTGCCTATGATTACGAATCCGATCCCCTGTTCAATTTTATTTCCGCCTTTGCCCGCTACGATGCCGGACTGATCAAGGAAGCGGTTTCCGCCTTCCAGCTTCTGGGCACCACGGCCTCTAAATTGCGGGAATTGCCCATGGCCCGGTCTCTGGTCTTTTTTGAATCGAATAACCCCAATGAGGGATTGCGCACCCTGAGCGCTATTCAGCAATACGATCCGTTTTTGGTGCTGACCGAAGAGCACAACAGTATCTTCAGTCCGCCGGGGCGTCTGTATCAGCGCTTGCAGGATGCCCTGTGGAGCGATCAGGTGACCATGCGCAAAGCCCGTACAGCGGTGCTGTACCGGGGTCTGGCAGCCTTCTGGTTGCGGAAATACGATGAATCCGCCCGGATTTTAGGGGATGCCTGGAAAACCAAAAGCTCGCTTGGGGAATCGCGTAAAATCAGCACAGCCCTTGCGCTGTCGTACATCAAACTCGGCAAGCTCAAGGCGGCGGAGCGGGTTGTCCGGGAGCAGTTGATCATTGTTCCGGGATATCGTCCGGCCACCCTGTTGAAGGGTTATATCCAGGAGTTGAAGGGACATGAGAAAAAAGCCCAGGCCCAGTATCGGAAGATTCTCAATCGGGATCAAAACGATATCCTGGCATTTTTGCTGTCAGCGCGTATCACTCTTCGCAAGGGTGCGGCATCCCCGCTGATCAAAGAAAAAATCACCCGGTGGACCCCGCAGCTGCGGGACAATCTGCTGTGGCGCGAATGCATGTACATGATGGAAAAGCAAAACCTCAAGAAATAAGCAGGAGAGCATAGCATGAATGTACTGGTCATCGGTTCCGGCGGCCGCGAACATGCCCTGGCATGGAAACTGTCCCAAAGCCCGCTGATGAAACAGCTGTACTGCGCACCGGGCAACGCGGGCACCTCGCAGGTGGGCACCAATGCTGCATTGAAGGTGTCAAACCACGACGCTGTTATCGCTTTTTGCCGCGAACACGGTATTGACCTGGTTATGGTCGGGCCGGAACAGCCCCTGGTTGAAGGGCTTGCCGACAGCCTGCGCAAAGCCGATATCCCTGTGGTGGGGCCTTCGGCGGAAGCCGCACAGCTGGAAGGCAGCAAAGCCTTTACCAAGGATATTCTGCACACCGGTGGTATTCCCACCGCCGGATATGTTACCTGCACCGACGCCGACGCCGCCCGCGCAGCTGCGGAGCAGTTCGGGTTCCCCGTGGTTATCAAGGCCGATGGCCTGGCCGCGGGCAAGGGCGTGATTATCTGCGAAACCAAAGCCATGTTCGATGAAGCCCTGGACGCCATGTTTGTGGAAAAAGCCTTTGGCGTTTCGGGTACTACCGTTGTGGTGGAAGAATTTCTCCGGGGCGAAGAAGCCTCCTATATTGTGCTGATGGACGGCGACGTTGTGGTTCCTCTGGCCTCCAGTCAGGATCACAAACCCGCCTATGACGGCGATCAGGGCCCCAACACCGGCGGTATGGGCGCGTATTCACCGGCTCCTATCGTGACACCGGAGCTGGAAGCCACCATCAAAACCGATATTCTCGATCCTCTGGTGGCGGAGTTCAACCGCCGGGAACTGCATTTTTCCGGTGTGTTGTACCTTGGCCTGATGGTCACCGAAAAAGGACCGCAGGTGCTGGAGTTTAACGTTCGCTTTGGCGATCCCGAAACCCAGCCTCTGATGTACCGCATGGATTCGGATCTGCTGGACGCCTTTAACAAACTGGCAACCGGCAAACTGTCCGAAGTGCAGCTGCAGTGGGACCCACGTCCCGCAGTGTGCGTGGTCATGGCCTCCGGCGGATACCCCGGCCCCTACAAAAAGCACCAGACCATTGAAGGCCTGGACGTTGCCGCCACACTGGATGACTCCATGGTGTTCCACGCGGGCACCACCGCTGAAAAAGATCTGATTCTGGCCACCGGTGGCCGGGTTTTGGGCGTGACCGCCAAGGGCGACACCCTTGGGCAGGCCATTGACCGGGCCTATGCCGCTGTTGACGCAATACGCTGGCCCGAAGTACATTATCGAACTGACATTGGACACAAAGGCATTAGACGACTACGAGGAGAGTAGCCATGACCCTGCACGACAATCCCAAAGTGATGCTTCTGATGGGCTCGGATTCTGACTGGAGTGTGATGAGCACCGCTTATGATACCCTGCGGGAATTTGACATCCCCTTTACCGTTGAGGTCAGCAGCGCCCACCGGACCCCGGATCGTACCGTGGACCTGGTGCGCAATGCGGACAAAAACGGTGTCCAGGTCTTTATTGTGGGCGCCGGAGCAGCGGCGCATCTGGGTGGCGTGGTTGCCGCCGTTTCCACCCGTCCCGTGGTGAGCGTTCCTCTTAGCGCAACGCCCTTAAGCGGTCTGGATGCGCTTTTGGCAACCGTACAGATGCCCGGTGGTGTGCCGGTGGGCACCATGGCCATCGGTAAAGCCGGCGCGAAAAACGCGGCTTTGTACGCTGTCAGCATTCTTGCCTTGCAGGATGCCGATGTTGATAAAAAACTGACGGAATTTCGTTCAAAGATGGAAGTCGCCGTGGCTGAAAAAAGCCAGAAACTTAAAGATCGCCTGAACACGGAGGTCTGATGGATATTCACAGCGCAGCAGATATCCCCTGGCGGGAACTGGGCGAATGTATTCGCGGCGGAAAGCTGGTTATTTACCCAACGGAAACCAGTTATGCTCTGGGCTGTGACGCCACCCATCCCGTGGCGGTTCAGGAGCTGGGGAAGCTAAAACAACGTGACCCGGCAAAGTATTATCCCATTATCGTGGACAGTCTGGCCATGCTGGAAAGTCTCGGCGCACACATTACCGATATCCATCGGAAATGCGCCGGGGCTTTTTGGCCCGGCCCGCTGACCATGCTGTTTAAAGTGACAACAAAATTGCCGGGAACCGTGATGAACGAGCGGGGAGAGGTCGCTGCCCGGATATCGTCCCATCCCTGGGCCCGGCGTCTGGTGGAAGTGGCGTCTACGCCGCTGATCGCCACCAGTGCAAATATTTCGTCCCTGCCTCCGGCGGTTACCATAGATCAGGCGTCCCGCTATTTCGTTGATGGCACCTGCATGCAACTTGATGCCGGTGCGCTCAACGGCGGCGCGTCCACCATTATCGTGGTAAAGGAAGACGCCGGGGCGGTGCGCATCCTGCGCGAAGGACTCATTGACCGGGAAGCGCTGGAACATATCGTACCAGTGCTGCCATAACACTACAACGGCTGACAGGAGCACAACATGACACAACCAAACATCAAGTCATTGCCGTTACCCAAACTGGCGGAAATTATCAAAGCGGCGGGGCAGCCTGCATTTCGGGCAAAGCAGCTTTTTACCTGGCTGTATCAAAAGCATGTGGACGAATTCGAGGCCATGACAGATCTGCCCAAGGGATTGCGTGAGCAACTGCCGGAGATGTTCGACACCACCGCCTGTACCGTTACTCACCACGAAACCTCTGAAGATGGCACCGTCAAAATGCAGTTCACCCTGCCCGACGGCGCGGCGGTGGAAGGGGTGCTGATACCGGATTTGCCCCGGGTAACCCTGTGTCTTTCCACTCAGGTGGGCTGTAAAATGGGGTGTTCCTTTTGCTTTACCGCTGGCCTTGGCCACGGGCGCAATCTGGAAACCTGGGAAATCGTGGAGCAGTACCGTCTGGCGCGGCAGTTTTTGCCAAAGGAGCGCAGCCGCATCACCAACATCGTGATGATGGGCATGGGCGAGCCTCTGGACAATTACGATGCCGTAAAGGAATCCATCGAGATCTTTACGGAAAAAAGCGGGTACTTTATTTCCCCCAACAAAATCACCGTGTCCACGGTGGGGCTTGCCCCAACGGTGGAGCGGTTTCACGACGAATGCAGCGCCAATCTGGCCTGGAGCCTTAACGCCACCACCGATGCGGTGCGCAACACCATCATGCCCATCAATAAAAAGTACAACATCGAGCGTATGATCAAGGCGTTGCAAACCTGGCCACCCAAACGGCGCAAACGGATCTTTTTGGAGTATGTGCTGCTGGCGGGTATTAACGACACCATGGACGACGCCCTGCGATTGTCCTCCATCGCCCGCCGCCTTGGCTGCAAGGTGAACCTGATACCCTACAACGAGCCGGATACGCCGCAGTTCAAGCGCCCGGCGCAAAAGCACATCATGACCTTTGAAAAAGTGGTCTACGATCAGGGAGTGCAGGTAACCATCCGCAACAGCCGGGGGCTGGATTTACATGCCGCCTGTGGTATGCTGGGGAAGACCGTTTCCGATTGATCCTGATCCACGGCGAGGTATACGCATCGTCATGATACAACGCAGCACCATATTAATGGTCTTACTGCTGGCGGGAATGCTGGTTGCCGCATGTTCCAATAGCGAGACGGAAACCGCGCAGCCCTTTGTGCGGGATTGCTCCGTGACCCTCAGTTTTCATGCACCCGAAGGCATGGTGCCCTCCTATGTGCTGGCCCGGGGAGACATTCCCGGAGGCGATGCCGGGATTCGTTTGAAGGATGCCGATGGCGACGGCTGGTATGAAGCACAGGTGTCGCCGCCACCGGGACGCTATCGCTATTACATTTACGCCGATGAGCAGCGCTATACCGATCCCCGCAATGTGCTGTCAGTGCTTGATGAACACAACGACGAATACTCCCTTGCAGTGGTGCCGGACTGCTCTGCAGGCGCCATGCGTCTGCTGGAGCACAGCATTACCGATGGCGCGATGTACGCCCGGGTGGCGGTGGACCGCGCTGCCTCCGGTGCTCCCGTTGATCCCCAAACCCTGAAGGCCGTCACCAATACCGGCGTATCCCTGAGGGCCGAACGAGAATCGGAAACCGGCTATGTGCTGCTTGGGGCCGATGCCTTGCCCATGGGAAAACACACCGTCACCATCACCGGCAAGGATACCGGCGGTGTTGCGCTGGAACCGCTGTCCTTTCAGTTCTGGGTGGAGGATGAGCCCTTTGACTGGCGGGACGCCATTATCTATCAGGTGATGATCGACCGTTTTCGGCAGGACGGCCAAAGCCCTGTCTGTGACAGCGGCATTACCCATTACTGCGGCGGCGATGTGGCCGGGGTTACCTCTGCCATTGAAGACGGCTATTTTGCGTCCATGGGCGTAAACGTGCTGTGGATTTCACCGCTGTACGACAACCCGGCGGGCGAGTATCCCGGCTATGACGGCGAGCGCATGTATGAGGGATACCACGGCTACTGGCCGGAGCATTCCCGGGGGCTGGAAGAGCATTTCGGCAACGAGGCTGAAGTGCAGGCTCTTGTGGACGCCGCCCACCGCAAGGGTATCCGGGTGCTGATGGATCTGGTGCCCAACCATGTGCATACCGCCAATCCCCTGTATCTCGATCATTCCCAAGACCCGCTGTGGTTCAATCACCCCGAGCAGGATTGTATTTGCGGCAGCAGTTGCAGCTGGGGCGATGATATTGAGGAATGCTGGTTCAACGAGTATCTGGCGGATATGCGTTGGGGCAGCCTGCCGGTGATAGATCAGCAGTGCGATGACGCCCTGTGGTGGTACGAACGATTCGACTTTGACGGCTTCCGTATTGATGCGGTGCCCATGATGCCCCGGCTTGCGGTGTATCATCTGCGTCACCGGCTCAATGCGGCGGTGGGAGCAGCCGGAGAAATTCCCTTTTTGCTGGGTGAATGTTTTACCGGCGGCCAGCTTGGCCGGGATACCATTCGCTGGTATTTGGGGCCTCAGGGGCTGGACAGCCTCTTTGATTTTCCTCTGATGTGGAGCCTGCAAAGTATCCTTGGAAAAGGCGAGGGCTCCATGGCGGATCTGGACCGGGAAATGGCCCTGAGCGAACAGTCCTACGATGCTCCCGGTGCGGTCATGGGCCTGTTTGTGGATAACCACGATATCCCCCGGTTTTTGTCCATTGCCGCGGGTGACGATGTATCCGATGCCTTTAATCCGCCGCCCCAGCCACAGATGGCAGATCCCTATAGACGTCTGATGATGGCTCTGACCGTGGCCTTTACCCTGCGGGGTGCGCCCATCCTGTACTACGGCGATGAAGTCGGTTTGGCGGGAGCTGGTGACCCGGATAACCGCCGTCCCTTGCCCCGGGAGGCGGATTTGTCGGCCTTGCAGCAGGATGTGCTGCAACATTCCCAAACCCTTGGCAGCCTGCGGGCGCAGCTTGCGTCCCTGCGACGGGGCGGCTGGGTTTCGCTGAAGGCCGAGGCAAATCGTCTGGCATATCTGCGGGACAGCGGAGACGGATGTCCGGCGGTGATAGCCCTTAATCGTTCGCAGCAGGCCACCAGCCTTGATATTCAACTGCCGGAAGCCATTACCCTGAATGCCTCTGCCATGTTTGACGCCTTTGGCCAGCCGGTGCAGCAGCAGGGCCGGAACATCACCGTGGTGGTGCCGCCGCTGGGTAGTGCGGTACTGTATCCTGTTTCCTGTGTAAGCCAATAACATTGTTGCTGTAAGGGCGGGTTGTACAAATTCCCAAAAGGTTGTACACTGTATATGGGAAATTGAAGTCTAACGTTGTGTCGCGGCATATCCACGGGAATGTCGCTTGACGTGCTCACAAGGAGGTTGCCATGAAATATTCCTACCATTGTCCCAAATGCAGGGCGCACCTCAATCCGAATCAGTCGACCATTGTGCTTTTGGCGGATTGCAACTATGGCACCGGCATTTTCATGTTCAACAGTGAGCCCGGCGATTACGGGGCGCATATTCCCCAGGGAGTGGAAATCAAAGGCGGTCAGATATGGACCTTTGTGTGTCCGGTCTGTCATGCCGATCTCACGGTGACGGAGCAGGCCAACCTTGCCCGGCTTATTCTGGTTGATGAAAAAGAAGAAGAACATAATGTCTTTTTCTCCCGGGTTGCCGGTGAGCGGGCGACATTTGTGGTCAACGCCGAAGGCGTGGTGATCAGTCATGGTGAGCACGATTCCATGTACGAAGGACTGATCTGGACCAAATTCTTCTAAGGCCGGGCAACTTTCATATCCGGTTTTGCATAGCATTGTATACGGCGATCCGTCCCCGGGCGGGTCGCTGTGTGTTTTTTGGTCGCAACTGATAGTATAATTTTCTTAAGCCTTGTATTTTACCGGGCGTCCTGGCTTTTCATTATGACCTCACCCCGGCCCTCTCCATAAATTGAGAGGGCGAAAAGGAATGCCATGCATATAAATTGCAACCATCCATCAAGCCTTTCTCCATTTATGGGGAAAGGTTGGATAGGGGTTATAATCATGGCCGGGGAATGCCCCACCTGCGCATTTATTTGACCCAATAACCCCCATTGACAATTGCCGGGAGGGACACACCTTTAAACAGATACGTTTGAAAGGCGGTGTGTATGAGTACAACAACACGAAGCCGCCATGTGAGACGAATCATGTGGATGGCATTGGGTATTGGGATTGTGGTAGCCACAGCACTAATACAACTGCAAACCGCCGGGGGCATTATTGTCAAGGAGGATAGGATGAAAGCTCCGTCCATTGGAGAGAATATTCGCTGGTTGAATACTTCCGGGCCGGTATCGCTGGAGGCGCTGCGGGGCAGGGTGGTGGTGTTGGATTTCTGGACATACTGCTGCATAAATTGCCTGCACGCTTTGCCGCGTCTGGCGGCTTTGGAAAAAGCCTATGCTGACCAGCCGGTAACGGTTCTGGGGATTCATTCCGGTAAATTTGAAGAGGAAAAAAACGACCGGCGGGTGCAGGAGGCCATTGTTCGCTACAATATCCGGCATCCGGTGGCCATGGACGATGAATTCAAAATATGGGACAGCTATGCGGTACGGGCCTGGCCCTCCATTATTCTGGTTGACGCCAAAGGGCGTATCGCCCACCGCCTCAGCGGAGAGCCAGCCGTGGGCCAGCTTGAAGCTCTGGTGGAGGAATTACTGACCGAAGGCCGTAAGGCAGGAACTGTTGTGGATGGTCCCGGGCCCATTGTGGTGGAGCCTCTGAAAATTGAGGGGTCGCTGAAGTTTCCCGGCAAAGTGCTGGCCGGTGGCGAAGACATTTTTATCGCGGATTCCGGAAACCATCGGGTTATCCGCACCGATCTTACGGGCAAAATGAAAGCCGTGTATGGCGGTCTGGAGCCGGGCTTTGTCAACGGCGGGGCCGGTACTGCGCGGTTCAATGAACCTCAGGGCATGGCGCGGCACAAGGACACCCTCTATGTTGCGGACAGAAATAATCACGCCATTCGGGCCATTGATCTTGCTTCGGGTAACGTCAAGACCATTGCCGGAACCGGGAACAAGGGCACCAGCCGCATGATCGCTTCCGATCCCCTGCAGGCGGACTTGCGGTCTCCCTGGGCTCTTGATCTGAGAGACGGCGGGCTGGATATCGCCATGGCGGGAAGCCATCAGATATGGCGCTACGATCTTGCGGAAAAAAGCATCCGGGTGCTGGCGGGCAGCGGCTATGAGAACATTGTTGATGGCGGGTTTGAACATGCCGCCTTTGCCCAGCCCTCGGGCCTGTGGTACAGCCGGGACAAAACCTATGTGGCGGACAGCGAAACCAGCGCCGTTCGTGTGCTGTTTCATAAAACCCGAAACGTCTCCACCCTGGTGGGCACCGGCCTGTTTAACTTCGGCCTGAAAGACGGCCCAGGCAAACGGGCGCTGTTGCAGCATCCCCTGGGTATCACCGGCAGCGGCAAGCGGGTCTTTGTGGCGGATACCTTCAACAGCGTGTTGCGGGTGATTGATGTTTCCAACAACAATGCGGTAAGCACGGTCACACTTTCCGGTGTGGAAGGTCTGCTGGAGCCTTCGGGCTTAAGCATGGGGCCGGGACAACTGTATATTGCGGACACCAATAATCACCGCATTGTGGTGACAGATATCAAAACCTGGAAATCCCGGGTGCTGCCGGTCAGGGAATAATATCCGCCGCAGCCGCTGCGGCTTTGCTGTGCAGGCCCTTTTCCGCGTTGCGGAAAAATATGTAGTACAGAATGCTGGAGGAAAGATACAGCCCCGTGGCTATGATGAAGCAGAGGGTGTAATCGGCGTTAAGTACCCGACCATACAAAAAGGCGGAAAAGGCCCAGGAAATGCTCCAGGCCATCATAAACAGGGCGTTGAGAATGCCCTGCTCTTCGGGGCGGCTGAGTTCCATCAGCAGGGTGTTGAAAATCGGGCTGGACATGTTCATCAGCGCCGAGCGGGTCACAAAGGCGGCAACCGCCAAAGGCAGGTTGTCGGTAAAGGCCAGCACCAGAATAAAGGGCAGACTGGCAAGCTGACTGGTCACAATGGTGTTTACCTTGCCAAACCGCTCCGCCAGCACCGG
>Ga0070728_10003572_pt1 | contig 17034 bp, 11 predicted proteins | sample tdDd471_FD_66723 | JGI IMG/M metagenome (GOLD analysis project Ga0070728, IMG submission 66723) | Marine sediment microbial communities from the Atlantic coast under amendment with organic carbon and nitrate - tdDd47.1 | ecosystem: Environmental > Aquatic > Marine > Coastal > Sediment | place... | reverse complement strand
ATATACCTTAGTAACTTTGGTGGTAAAGAAAAAAAGATCAAGTTCATCTTGAGCCTGTAGAAATGTATCAAGATTATCCCAATGTTGAATATCGACATGTTGCCAATAATCGAGTCCGGCGCGTTTAAGATGCTTGTCATCCGTTGAAAACCCTAAGGGGTGTATTAAGTGCAGCACAGAATTGGTAGCCCCACATAGTCTTGCTATAGATCCAGTGTTCGGCGGGATTTCGGGTTCAACCAGAACGATATTAAAGGGACAGGGTGTATTCATGTGAAGATACTTCAGTATGATTTTGATTGGTTAAGGGAGTATGGTTTATACTCATTGATTAAAACGAAAACAACGAAAAACAAGAGAAAGCCTGCGTTGGTAACATTATAACGTTACTTTTCCAAGGTGAGCTGATTATTTCTGATAGAAATTCCTGGGCTCAAAAGCCCAGGAATTTATTATTTGAGATCAGCAAGCTAGATGAGGTTAATTAAATTTGCGCGATACCACCAATGACATGCCAGCTGATGGACGGATGATTGTTTTGTTGTTGATTTTGTCTGGAATCCTGGTGTTTGATTTTACACTCAGTCACCAGTGGCCCTTATTTACCAAAACCAACGGCCGAAATTTCAGTAGTGAGTTGGCTTTGGTAGCTCCGAACAAACTCGTTGTGGAAAATTGCTCCAATGCTGGTACTAAACATATAACTAAAAGCATCCCTGCCATATATACTCCATTCTTTTTTGAATTGATTCCGATTAATAGTGCTGATAAGGATATGTTGATGAGCGTTAAAGGAATTGGGCCTGCTTTGGCCCATGATATTGTTGCATATCGTCAACAGATTGGTCCATTTAGAAAAGGTACAGATCTTCTTAATCTAAGAGGAATTGGTCCAAAACGTGCGAGCAAGTTTGCAACAGCATTTACATTTAATGAGGTACCGTGACATCTAAAATAATAGAAGAACCTTGTCTGGTTCTTGTTGGCCCTACAGCCATTGGCAAAACAGACTTTTCATTGACCCTTGCCCGTCAATACGATTGTGAGATTATAAGTGTCGATTCCATGCAGGTCTACAGACATATGGATATCGGTACTGCAAAGGCATCTCCTGGTGAACGATCCGAGATCCCGCATCACCTTATTGATATTGTTGATCCTGATGAAGATTATGATGCTGTAAGGTTTGGAATAGATGCGCTGGAGGCAATACGTGATATTCACTCCCGAGGAAAAATCCCATTATTGACAGGAGGCACCGGACTCTATCTTAGGGCACTCTTTGAGGGTCTTTTCCCTGGAGTCCCTGTAGATGAAGAAATAAGGGAAGTCTTGAAGGATAGATTAGACAAAGAAGGAACCTCGAAACTACATCAAGAGTTATCTCTTTGTGACAGTATTTCTGCAAAAAGAATTCATGTAAATGACAGCCAGAGATTGTTGAGGGCTCTAGAGGTATTTTACGTATCAGGGGTGCCCTTGTCGGAACATATTGTAACCCATAGGAACCAGACCCAAGGAATACTTTTCAAAAACACACTTCAGATTGGCTTAACGACTGATCGTAAAATTCTCTACCAGCGTATAAATAAGCGATGTGAAACAATGCTTGAAAGCGGATTGGAGGATGAAGTTCGTAACTTGCTTTCAATGGGGTATGATCGAAAATTAAAAGCGTTGGGCTCAATTGGGTATCGACATATTATTAATTACATCGATGGACAATGGACTAAGGAAGAGGCGGTTCGTCTGCTCGCAAGAGATACCCGTCGATATGCCAAAAGACAGTATACCTGGTTCTCTAGGCTCAAGGAACTCAGATGGTTTGATGTCGATAGTAAAAATGAAAACCTCCGGGCTGTAGAGGACTGGTTTGCACAACATAAATTATAAAGTGAACAATGAATAGTGAACGCCGAAAGGACCTTGTCGAAAAAACACCGCAAATTCCCCCTGTCTTTATCGAATATCTGAAAAGAAGAGGGATAGTAGGGGGCGAAGCGGTGCATAAATTTTTACATCCAACCCTTGAAAACCTCCCAAAGCCAGAGTTAATGCAAAATCTTCAGGTCGCTGCGCAATTGGTGGTGGATTATATGGTTGCAGGCCGGCAAATAATTATTTGGGGCGATTATGATGTTGACGGTACAACTGGGACCGCACTTCTTGTAAATTTTTTTAAAGAATTTGGGATTGAAGCAAGGTGGCATATTCCAGATCGGTTTGACGAAGGGTACGGCTTAAACTCTGAGTGGTTTATTAATCGAAAGAATACGGCTATTTCCGAGGAGTTTTTGTTAATCACAGTGGATTGTGGCATTTCTAATGCCAAGGAAATTGAGGTGATAAAGAATATTGGAGGAGAGGTAATTGTAACTGATCACCATAGCCTTCCTGAGCATTCAATACCTGAGTGTATAGTTCTCAATCCTTCACAGGTCTCTTGTGGGTTTCATAAGGATCAACTTGCTGGCGTTGGGGTAGCATTCTATTTGGCTGCAGGAATTCGAGCAAATCTCTCTTTGAATTCACGTTTCTCTAATATAGCAGGGCAAATCAATCTGAAGCGGTATCTTGCGTTTGTTGCCCTTGGTACAGTTGCGGATGTGGTCGATCTGACAGCTACCAACAGAATATTAGTAAGAGCTGGCCTCGAAGTACTTTTGGAATCAAATTTTATCGGTTTAAAAGAGCTTCTTTTATCCTGTGATATTTCAGGTGATTACATAGCTTCAGAGGACATTGGTTACCTTATAGGGCCTAAGATCAATGCTGCTGGTAGACTGGGCAACAGTGGAATTGTCGTTGAACTCCTTACATCAAGAGATAGAAAAGACGCTAAACGATTGTCAACAGAACTAACCGACCTTAACACAGAAAGGAAAAGGCTTAGTGGTGATAATCTAGAATCGGCATTAATTTTAACAAGTGGTGCTATTGTTGAAAGAGAAAAGTGTGTGATTGTGAAGGGGGAGTTACATCAAGGTGTTGCGGGAATAGTCGCCTCAAGGCTCGTTGAAATATTCCAGGCTCCGGCCATTGTTTTCGCGGAAAAAAAATCATGTTCCGATGAGATAACATACTTTACAGGGTCAGCTCGATCAGTTGATGGAATAAATATTATCGATATTTTATCGCAATGTTCTGAGTGGATCGAAAGGTTTGGAGGCCACGAAATGGCAGCTGGCCTGACTGTGAGTGGAATAAAAATGAACGAATTTAGAAAAAAGTTCGTTTCTCGTGTTATGAGTGCAATGAATGAAAGGCAAGTTAAACCCAAAAAACAATTCGATATCGACTGTTCGGTTGAATTAGCTATGAACAATGACCACCTTGATTGCTTCAGGTTGCTCGAACCATTCGGTCCAGGAAATTCACAACCTGTTTTTAAGGATTCATCGGTTACAATTGTTAATACCCGGGCAGTTGGTAGAGGTTCAGAACATTTACAGGTAACTATTCGAGGGCGCTATTCAAATTTAAAGGGAATTGGTTTTGGCCTTGGGGGTCGTGTTGAAGATATACAAAAACGCCCAAAAAGAAATATGATATATACGCCGACCATGAACAGGTTTCGAGGAAATGTAAGCTGGCAGGTAAGAGTTATAGAAACTTAAGGCTTTGAGAATTTGAAAATGGTCCATGTTTGTAAAATTAAAACTGACTAGGCCGTTCAGGAAACATTCAATTCCACCTCATACTATCTTTAAACATTTACCTGCTTGTCTTTTGTGTTTCATAATATAAAAACACCTAATTCTTTTCTTTAAGCATTTTCTAGGTTTACGTTCACAAACCAAAATTTTAAAAAGCTAAAAGAATAGTCCCTTCAGGGATTGTATAGTTCGCACATTATTATGCCCATATCACTGTGATCATGTGTTAAAAGATGTTGTTTACATAATATACATTATGCGACATTTAGTAGGTGGTGATTTTAGTGTACCTGTGAGTGGAAATAAAGTGGCCTATCTTTGGTTCTTTTATTAAGGGAAAAATGCTATAGAATATGCTGATTTAAATTTATTTTGGCAATTACAAGCAATTGAGTGTTTAAGTAGTTATTTATACATATAAATCAGATCTTACATACCTAATGCCTTCGGAGAGTTTTATGTCCCGCGAAATTTACCAGGAACCACTTGTTAGTCGCTATACCAGTCTTGAAATCCAACAGCTTTTTTCCGAAAAAACTAAATTTATAACTTGGCGAAAATGTTGGTTAGCACTTGCTGAGGCTCAATTTGAACTTGGGTTAACAGATATAGTTAATAAAGAAATGATAGATGAGATGCGTGCAAATATTTCAAATATTGATTTTGAAATTGCTTCTCAAAAAGAAAAAGAAATACGACATGATGTTATGGCTCATGTCTATGAATTCGGTCTTAAATGTCCGAAAGCTGCTGGTGTTATCCATCTGGGTGCCACTTCTCAGTTTGTTGTGTGTAACACTGATTTGCTTATTCAAAGATCCGCTATGGAGTTCATTCGAGCTTCTGTGCTTCAGGTTATAAAGAACCTTGCTGGGTTTTGCTCTCAACACAAGACTTTACCTACACTTGGTTTTACGCATTATCAGCCTGCGCAGCCGACAACTGTTGGCAAACGCAACACCTTGTATCTTCAAGATCTTATAATGGACTTGGAGTACATAGATAATTATTTAGAGCAAATTAAGGCGCGTGGAGCTAAAGGTACTGTGGGCACTCAGGCGACCTTTTTGGAGTTGTTTAAGGGCGATCATGGTAAGGTCCGACAGCTTGATCTGCTGGTTGCAAAAAAACTTGGATTTACAGATGTTTTTGCTGTTACTGGGCAAACATACACTCGAAAACTCGACATGAAATTGGCCGAAACTCTTGCAGGAGTTGGTGCTACCTCGCATAAATTTGCGGTTGACCTGAGGTTACTGTCTAACCTTAAAGTCCAAGAGGAACCATTTGAAAAGAATCAGACAGGATCCTCTGCTATGGCCTATAAAAGAAATCCAATGCGATCTGAGCGTCTTACTGGGCTTGCACGTAAGCTGATGGCCTTGCCGCAAAACTTTGCTTCTACTTATAGTAACCAGTGGTTTGAAAGGACACTTGATGATTCGGCGATTAGGAGAATGGATATCCCGCAGTGCTTCCTGCTTGCGGATGCCATATTGAAGTTGTTTGTTAATATAACTTCTGATATGGTTGTATTTCCGGCACAAATAAAGAAACATTTAATGGCTGAGCTTCCCTTTATGGCAACTGAGAAAGTTCTTATGGAGGCAGTGAAAAAAGGTGAAAGTCGCCAGGAAATGCACGAAGTAGTAAAAGAGCATTCTCTCGCTGCAGGCAAGGTAGTAAAAGAGCAAGGGCTCGATAATGATTTATTTGTCCGGCTGGCCGATGACGAACGTGTCCCCTTTTCCTTGCATGAACTCGAAGCTATGGTAAGTGACTATTCTCAATTTACTGGTCGTGCCAAAGAGCAGACCGAAGAGTATTTGCAAGAAGTAGTCTCCCCTCTTCTAGAGAAGAACTCCAGTCAAATGAAAGATATAGACTCTTCGCTTGCGGTTTAGAACATTATGATTTCAAAATTGAGTGAAGTTTACCTGCGAATTTCTCCAGGAAAATTTCATTTTTTAAAATTTATACTCGAAGGTTACGATAACCTCGCCATACTATCTAGTTATCAAGCTTCTGAAGGGATCGTTGTTGTAAGATACTCACATGAAATGACTTCAGATCTTTTTAGTTTGCTTGGTAGCATTGGTGGCTATTTATCTTCACCCAATTAATACTTTTAGTCTAATTATTATTACTTAGCATGAAACAGAAAACATTTTATATTAAAACATATGGTTGCCAGATGAACGAAAGAGATTCGGAAATTATGGCACAATCGCTTTTCGGCTATGGCTACATTGAGGGAATGGATATCTATGATGCAGACCTGGTGATTCTTAATACCTGTTCGATTCGCGCAAAAGCTGAGCAGAAAGTTATGAGCCAACTCGGATACCTTCGGAAAATCAAAAAAAACCGGCTAGGTATGAAGATTTGTGTTGCCGGTTGTGTAGCGCAGCAGGAAGGTGTTCGTATACTAGAAAGGATGCCACATGTTGATCTAGTGATAGGAACCCAGAATATATACGATATTGGGGCGCATTTAGAAGTTAGCTCAGTGAGAGGTGCCCAGGTAGTAACTGATTTGAAAAATGACTACGATATTCCAAAGTTTTTACCGGAATCACATCCAGCGGCTGACTTGGTACCAGGCTCATCCCCTGCCCCATCTCACAGTTTTAGAAAATTCGTTACCATAATGCAGGGATGCAATAACTATTGTACTTATTGCGTAGTTCCGTATACTAGAGGAAGGGAATTATCACGCAAATCCAGTGATATAGTCGATGAAGTTAAAGTATTGGTCAGCTCGGGTGTAAAGGAAATCACCCTGCTCGGACAAAATGTCAACTCGTATGGCAGGACTAATGTCGTTGATGAAACAAACGAAAAATTTAACTTTGCCAACCTTCTTAAATCAGTGTCTGAAGTTGACGGTCTTGAGCGCTTGAGGTTTACGACTTCCAATCCCAAAGACCTTACAGATGAGCTTATGAAATGCTTTCGGGATATAAAAAATCTTTGCCCGCAGTTTCATCTACCGGTTCAGGCCGGTTCGGATGAAATACTCAAGCGGATGAATCGCAAATACACTGTTAAACAATATATCGATCAAGTTCATAAATTACATGAATATTGTCCAGGAATTGCCCTTACTACTGATGTTATTGTAGGTTTTCCTGGAGAGACCGATGAGGATTTCGAAGGCACAATGGCTTTACTCGAGTCGGTGAGGTTTCATGGCTCATATTCTTTTAAGTATTCCGATAGGCCCGGAACCCGGGCCAGTCAATTTGAGGACAAAGTTGCTGAAGAAGTGAAAGTCAATAGATTGGCAAAATTCCAAAAAAGGCAGGATGAAATTAGCCTTGAGCGGAACAGGGAATATATAGGTGTAGTAAAAAAAGTAATGATTGAGGAAACACGTGAGGATGGTTCGAAAGGACGGACAGATACCAACCACATTGTACATTTTGAGGAATGTTTACCCTGTGTGCCGGGTGATATTGTCAGTGCACGGATATTCTTTGCAGGCCAGCATTCGCTGAAAGGAAAACTAGAGAATTTACATTAACTTTCGGAAGTGTGGTTAAATTTTTGCTTTTCCCGAAGTATTTGGTTAATCGCCTGAATCCCCACCTTTATCTGAGGTAATTGGCTCAATCTCTGGTTCTTGCTTGTTGGGGAGATCGAGTCCAGGGAGAGGCAGGTTCTGTTTTGTCGGTTCAAGATTGATTCCGTTGGAGCGAGAAACTCTTCTAACCACGCGATTCGACAAACGCTTCCCTTTTGCTGAGGCGTTTTTTATAAGATAGTTGTCAAATGCAATTTCCAGGCTATTCGTTCTCGCTCTTGCTGAAGGCATTAAGTTAATCTTTGCATAATTGTTCTCACCAAAAGCCAAAAGTAAAATTTTCGACTTCTTGTGCTCTGTAAAGAGGCGGTACTCTTTTTCAAGAATAAAACTTGGTGTCTTGAATCGTTTGACGTAGCCAAAGTTTTCAGCACCATCGCGATAGATGATGTTAAAAATCATATCCTTCTTAACAACGCCAAGCCACTCAAGATCGTGGCCTACGTAGAGTTTTTCAGTAACTGGAATGATTTTGTAAAGACCATTGCTGTATATGAGAAACAATCTGTCATATTCGGAGCAGGTGACTGAAAAATCATCTTTCGGGTCTTCTTCTTTTATCTGGTGGCCCATAAAGCCAGACTTGCGGCAATAAACTACATTGAGATTAGAGAGGGCAGCTTTTCTAAAACTCACTTCTGCAAAGCTAGTGATTTCGGTTTTTCTCTGTTGGGTGTGTCCGTATTTCTTAAGTAAATTATCTATAAAGGAAAGCGAAAAGGCAACCATGTCCTTAAGAGAATTACGAATTTCAGACATGTTCTTTCGTATCTCCTTGATTTCTTTACGCTGTTTATTGATATCGTAACGTGAAATTCGTTTTATTCTTATCTCTAGAAGTCTTTCAATGTCGTCCTTGGTGACTGGTCGAATGAGTTGGTCTTTAAAGGCCGCAAGGGACGTGTCGACACTCTGTGTAACAGCTTTATAGCTCGTTTCTTCTTCAATATTCTTATAGAGTCTTTCCTCGATGAATATCTGCTCGAGAAGCTTCGCGTGGAGTTTGTCTTCGTATTTCCCCAATTCTATTTCAAGCTCCTTTTGCAGGTCGTCTTTGAGCTTGTGGGTGTTGTATTCGAGAACATCACTTACTGTTGATGTTTCTGGTGTCGTTCCGTTGATAAGAGTTAAGTTCGGTGTGATGGAGACTTCGCAGTCGGTGAATGCATACAACGCTTTGATCGTGTCTTTGGCATATACACCACGGGCTAACTTGATTTCTATCTCAACGTTTTCAGCTGTATAGTCGTTTATAGAGACGATTTTTATTTTGCCGGCCTTGGCTGCTTTTTCAATCGAATCAGTAAGTGATTGTGTTGTTGTTGTGAAAGGGATTTCTCTTATGATAATGGTTTTTTCGTTGAGTTCTTCCATTCGGGCTCTGCAACGAATTTTTCCGTTACCGTTGTCATAATTTGTAACGTCAACGAGTCCTTTTTGGGGAAAATCGGGATAGAGAACGAATTCTTCCCCAACCAAGATTCTCTTTTGGGCTTCAAGGAGCTCGCAAAAATTATGCGGGAGAATCTTTGTTGCCATCCCTACGGCGATACCCTCTGCCCCCATAAGTAGCAGCAGGGGGACCTTGGCCGGGAGTGTTACTGGTTCCAGCATTCTGCCGTCGTAGGATTCTACGAATTCCGTAAGCTCTTTATTGAACAGTATTTCTTTGGCAAGGGGTGATAAGCGGCACTCTATGTATCGTGCTGCCGAGGCACGGTCACCGGTGAAAATATTTCCGAAATTCCCCTGTCTTTCAATGAGGAAACCTTTGTTGGAGAGGTTGACGAGTGCAGCAAATATCGACTGATCTCCGTGAGGATGCAATTTCATAGTCTCTCCAACCAAATTGGCGACTTTATGAAACCGTCCATCTTCCATATTATGCAACGTCTGCAGAATTCGACGCTGTACCGGTTTTAAACCATCTTCAATTGAGGGAATAGCCCTTTCACGGATAACATAAGAGGTGTATTCAAGAAAATTAGTGTCGAACAGCCGATGTAGCTTTCCTGGGTGTGTTTCCATGATTATATAAATAAAAAATTAATGTCGAACTTGTTGAATATATGTGAAAATTAGATGATTTGTTTCGTTTAGCTATCAATCACCAGATTTTCCATTATATATTGACGTCTTGCGGGCGTGTTCTTTCCCATGTAAAACGAAAGGACTTTTGAAACCTCGCTTAAAGAATCAAGGGTTACACTTTTAATACGAATGTCCGGGCCGATAAATTGTTTAAATTCTTTAGGAGAGATCTCCCCTAAACCTTTAAACCTTGTTGTTTCAACATTGAGACCCTTACTCCCCCTCCCCTTGAGCTTTTTGGTGGCTGTCTTTTTTTCCTGCTCTGAATAACAGTAAATTGTTTCTTTTTTGTTTCTCACCCTGAAAATTGGGGTTTCAAGAATATAGATGTGGCCGAGTTTGACCAATGGCTCAAAATAGTGAAGGAAGAACGTAAGAAGTAGGTTTCTGATATGCAAGCCATCGACATCTGCATCAGTTGCCAGGATGACCTTGTCAAACCTGACATCAGAGATTGAGTCCTCGATATTCAGAGCCCGCATTAAAGCGTACATTTCCTCATTTTTATAGAGTGTAGTCAATTTTTGGCCAAAAACATTCAAAGGTTTTCCTTTTAAGGAAAATACAGCCTGGGTCATTGGATCTCGTGAGCTAACAATTGACCCTGCTGCAGACTGTCCCTCAGTGATAAAAACCATATTTTCTTGTCCCTCTTTCGAGGGTTTGGTTTTTGAGGGATGGTGTTTACAATCTTTTAACTGAGAAATTTTAAAGGCCACTTTTTTGGCGTTGGCTCGTGCTTCAGTTCTAACGCTCTGCAACTCCTTTCTGACCTTCTCATTTCTTAGAATTTTATCGATCAGCATTTGGGCAGATTCGGTGTCTTTGTAGAGCGCGCTGGAAACGGCTTCTTTTACAGTGTTGACGATCCAGGATCTTACTTCGGTATTCCCTAACTTGTTTTTGGTTTGTGACTCAAACACCGGATCTTTAACCTTTATAGCCAAGGTACCGACAACGCCATCACGAACATCAGTGTTGACGAATTTTTTTCCGGAAAACTCATTGATTCCCTTCAGGATACCCTCTCGAAAAGCAGAAAGGTGGGTGCCGCCTTCGTTCGTATAAGTGCCGTTAACAAAAGTATAATAGCAGTCGCTAAAAGAATCTGTGTGGGAGAAAGCGAACTCAAGAGTATTATCTTTATAGTATATTGGGGAATAGAGTTCTGCGCCGTCGAGTTCTTTGTCTAGCAGGTCCAGCAACCCTTTTGACGAATGATACAGTTTCTTGTCGAGGTAAATTTTTAGCCCCGCGTTTAGGTATGCATATCGCCACAATCGCTGGTCTACGTAAGATAAGTCAAAATCAAAGTTGGGAAACATCTCGGAGGATGGAAGAAACTCGATTTGAGTACCATTTTTTTCGTTTGTGTCACCCTCTTTTTCTTCAATAAGCTTTCCGTTGTTAAATAACGCTAAGCGGAAAACACCCTCACGGTAGGAGGTTACAGTGAAAACATCAGAGAGTGCATTAACTGCCTTGGTTCCAACTCCGTTCAGGCCAACAGAAAATTGAAAGACATCAGTATTGTATTTGGCACCAGTGTTAATAGTTGATACACAATCGACAATTTTCCCAAGCGGAATGCCCCGACCAAAGTCTCTTATCTGCACATACCCGTTCTCTTTGATTGATACATTGATTCGTTTCCCGGCACCCATTATGAATTCATCGACGGAATTATCCACTACCTCTTTTAAAAGTATATAGATACCATCATTCTGATTTGAGCCATCTCCCAGTCTACCAATGTACATACCCGGACGTTTTCGGATATGTTCAAGAGAACTCAGAGTCTTTATTTTACTTTCGTCGTAAGTGTGTGTAGAAGCGTTCATTATAGTGCGGCCCATCGCAGTGAAAAGATTAATAATAACAAGGCATATTATTGTATTTCTAGGCAATACGCAACAGAGATAAACACGACAGTGGAAACCAAGAGGACGTATCCCTTCTCATTTGGCGCAATTATATCTGTGACCTAGTATATGACAAAATAAAGGTGAATGGCTAATAGAATTTAACGGAAGGGATATTGATTACGATCACATCATCCGAATACGCTCGCAATCTGGACAAATCCAAGTTGGACCATTGCTGATCCCCCATTTATTTTCTTCAAAACACTCTTTGCAGATCATGAATCCACAAGGACAACTCCAGCAGAAATCTTGTTTTTGTGTGCAGCAGTGACAAACGTACTGTCCAATTTTTCTTTTCCTGTATCCCCCTTTTTTTCGTTCTTCAGTCATTACTGTACTTCTCCATAGACCCAGGTAGCATAGTCATCACTTGCATTCACTTCTTGTACTATTATTTCAGGGAGGTCGTAAGGATGTTCCTGAGATAGCAGTAACCTGACTTCTTTGAGGTGTTGTGGTGTTGTTTTGAGGTTTAAAGTAAATTCGGTTGCGGATGTTGTTACAGCCTCCCAGCGATAGATACTGGTGATTGGCGCAGAGATCTGAGCGCATGCAATAAGCTTACGCTCAAGTAGTAATCGTGCTAGACGCTCCGCATCTTCCTTTTCTTCCAAAGTTGTGGATACAATAACGAGTGGTTTCATGGTTGTATTTTATCTATTTGTCTGAGAATAAGGTAAAGATGAACAATATCATTACGTAGGTTTTTAACCACCAGGTTCAAATGATAAAATATTGCACATCATTCACGGAGAACTCTTTTATTTTAGTTCTTATTATAATATCTTGTCTGGCAATTCAAAACTTTTAGTTTCTGGGTAATTCTTTTTTACTTTTAAAAATCTTTTCAATTAATAATTGGGTGCTCTATGTTTTTAGTGGTTGATGTTGGCAACTCACACACAGTGACGGGCATGTACGAAAACAATGAACTCATTTGTCAATGGCGATTAAACTCCAACACCAAGAGTACTGCTGATGAATTAGCAATTCGCTATCGAGCCTTGTTTGAAATGGCCGGTATTGAAAAAGAAAAAATCAAGGGAATAATTATAGCAAGTGTGGTGCCGGTTCTTCAATCGGCCTGGGTTGTTTGTTGCCAAAAACATTTTTCATATAACCTTGAAAACGATATTTTTGTGGTCTCTGTAGATAAAATAAAAAATCTGATTAGCGTATTACTGGATAATCCCACTGAAGTAGGAGCCGATAGGCTGGTCAACGGTATTGCTGCCTGCAATATCTATAAATGTAAACAAATAGTAATAGATTTTGGAACGGCCATAACTTTTGACTGTTTGACAGAAAAATGTGAATATCTAGGTGGAGCAATCCTTCCAGGAATTGCTATTTCTCTGGAAGCTCTTGCTAATAAAACCGCGCAATTACCCCATATTGATGTCTCAGAGCCACCGCCTTCCATCATAGGAAAATCTACAGTTCAAGCAATGAAGAGTGGTATTCTTTATGGTTATGGCGGGATGATCGATGGGTTGGTAGAGGGAATTAAAAGTGAAATGATTACAAATCCGGATGAGGATTTTAAAGTTATCGCCACAGGCGGGATGGCAAAATTAATCGCTCCTTATACACATTCCATCGATGCAATTGAACCCATGTTAACCCTGTATGGTTTACAAATAATATACAACCGGGTTGTAAAGCAATGAAGCCATCAGTCTCCCCTTCCCCGCTAGTAAAAGGTGACATTATTGGTGTCATCGCGCCTGCAGGGCGATTGCAGGACGAAAATCGTTTTATGAGAGGAATTTCCATACTTCAAGATATGGGCTTTCAGGTTAAATATCCTCGGGATCTCTGGCCAGGATCTGAGTATCTGGCAGATAGTGATGAAAATCGTGGAAAAGAATTGAATCGTTTCTTTCAAGATCAAGAAGTTAAAGGTATCATTTCCATGCGGGGTGGTTATGGGTGCCTCAGAATCTTAGACAAAATCGATATAGCTTCTGTAGCGCATAATCCTAAAATTCTAGTTGGGTTTTCCGACATAACCATCCTCCAAAACTATTTGTATGATCAAACCGGTCTTATCTCTTTGCATGGACCCGTTGTAACCTCACTTAATATGGCTTCAAGAGAGACCCTGACACATTTTTATTCCTGTCTCACTAAGACTTTACATGGACAAAGTCTGGAGCCAAAAAATATTGAGGTGTTGCGGGATGGTCAAAGTGTTTCTGCCCCTTTGCTTGGTGGTAACCTTGCGAGTCTCGTTTCACTTCTTGGCACCGGTTATGACTTTTCATGGGAAAATAAAATAATTTTTCTAGAAGATATCAACGAACCTCTCTACAAAATCGATCGTATGCTGACCCAGCTGAAACTGGCGGGTAAGTTAGATAATATCTCCGGGTTGATCCTTGGTGATTTTTCAATTTCCGGGGGGCAGAGCGAGACAGAAAAACTTCGTTATAAAGAGTCGGTTTGGAATAGAGTACTAGAGCTGATTCCTGAAAATCCGGTTCCGATTTGGGGAAATTTCCCTTCAGGGCACTGCCCGTGCAATCTGGCTTTTCCTCTTGGTGCAGTGGCAGAGATGAGTAGCAGTAAAAACAGCTTAATCTTCCAGTAAACTCACGGTTTGGTTTAGATATGTTGTTTGACTTGATTGATGAATAATGCTATAGAAAAAGGCTAGTCGTAGGTATGAGATTAAATCTTTCTCATATATTCAGATAAAAAAGAAATCTTAAATAGTTTGTACCCATGAAAAAATACTCGAAATTACTTTTTGCTATTGGATGCAGTTGTCTGCTCGCCACTTCTTCAGCTTTTGCTGCGGATTATTTGTCAATAACGACCGACAATGCCAATGTTAGGACTGGGCCAGGTACCAATTATCCTTCATCAATGGAACTTTTTCAGGGATACCCGCTTAAAGTCATAAAAAAACAAGGTGAGTGGTATAAGGTCGTTGACTTCGAAAAAGATTCAGGCTGGGTGCACAAGAGTATTGTGAAGAAAGCAGATACCGTCATCGTAAACGCCAAAAAGAATATCAATATGCGATCTGGTCCTACAACCAAAGATACTATCGTTGCAGATGTTGAGAGAGGGGTTGTACTGACTCGGCTGTCGAAAAGAGGGAAATGGACTGAAGTTCGGCACAGCAGTGGCACGAAGGGATGGGTTTATAGCCCTCTTCTTTGGCCATAAAAAAATCAGGCTGTTCTTTTATTTTCCAAAATTTTTTCTATTACAGCATCCAGAGCAAGGGGAAGTCTAACGACCTGTTTAGCTTTATTGCTAAACAGCAGATACCCTTGCTCTAGTGCATAATAGAGAATGTCTCTGGTAATTTCTACGTCCTTTTTGCAGTAGTGTTGTATCAAGTCTATCCTTCCTTCCTTGTACCATGCAAGTGCCTGTAATCCATCTGCCGTTTTTTTTGTCCCCAGTGTTTGTTCAGCCAGGCGATTGAGACTCAATCTGTACCCGAGATAGCCATGTACCTCTTCCAATAAATCAAGTGTAGGCAGGAGAGAGAAATTCACATTCGAATATGCTGAAAGCACCCGATTATCAAATCGTTTATTATTAAATCCGACAATCAAGTCAAAACTTTCCAAATGGACGACCAGTTTATCTATTTCATGCTCGAGGTAAGTAACAAAATCATTGAGTTGAGAATCATATACCACAGCTACTGAAATACCCATTTTATGGGTATTTCCCCAACCTCCAACTTCTTCTGCAGACCGAATAGTTTCCAAGTCAAAAACCCCAAACTTTGGTGGTAAAATATCAAGTCCACTAGGTCGTTTTTCGGGACCTGTTAAAAGTTCTTCCAGGTTTTTTTGTAATGGTTTACTGCCTCGTTCAATGATTCTGCGGTCAATATCTTTTGACTTTTCTTTGAGAATTTCAGTTAGGAGAAAAAGGCAGGCTTTTTTATCGATCGGGCGATTACCAGATCCACACTTTGGTGAATGCACGCATGAAGGACAGCCCGTATTGCATTCGCAGGAGGCAACTGTCTGCTCAGTTTGTGTCAACAGGCTATCCATTTTTTTAAAAGCCTCTTTTGCGAGGCCAACTCCGCCTGGATACCCATCATAGACAAAGATAGAGGCCATCTCTGTCTGTTCATGCAAAGGACAGGAAATCCCTCCAATGTCATTGCGATCGCATAAGACCAGCAAGGGGAAGAGAGCTATCATTGCATGTTCCATGGCATGAATTGCCCCCATGAAATGGTATTTCTCCTGTTCAATAAAACTGACTGTTTCTTGGGGAATGTCTAACCATATGCTTTCAGTTTCAATGATTTGTTCTGGTAAATCCAGGGTTACAGTTGAAATGAGTTTTTGTGTAACGCTGTTTCTTTTTTGGTACCCCGTTACTTTTTCCGTTACCCTCACCCTGCCAAAAGATACTTGTACTCCAAAAGAAGATTTTCTATCGATTAACTCAAGGATTTCCGTCTTTTTTTCAGTCATCGGCCTGGTGAAATACTTCGGTGAATCTTTTTGGGCGATAACTTCATTCTCGAAAAGGTCCAAATTATCGATTAGCCAGGTGGTTGCCCTATGGATATAAACAGCACCAGGATGACATTCTTTCATGCCACGTGCAGTATCTATTTCCCCTACTATCTCACCACTTTCCCCGTCAATTATTGACATGGACCTCCCACCACCTCTAAGACTGATATGTCTCTGAGGGTATTTTCTAGCAGATATCCATTTGCCACCAGTCGCTGTTTCCAGCAATGATCCACGTAAAGATAACAATTTAACACATGCTTTTATTACTTCACTGTTCAGTAGTTTTTCTTCGATAACCAAAGGGGCCTCAGCTGCGCAACAAAGGAGGTGCTGTTCCATGATAGAGTCGTTATCCGGATTTAGTACCGCGGACTCAGGAGACCTGGAAAAGAAATCTTCAGGTTGCCTCATGAAATATTGATCTAATGCATCCTCTTGTCCGATCAGAATAGTTGCAGATTTTCGCAACCCCCGTCCCACCCTTCCTCCTCGCTGCCAGGTTGACATAATTGAACCAGGGTACCCAACCAAAATACAAAGATCTAAATCACCGATATCGATTCCTAACTCAAGGGCTGAAGTTGAAATTACCCCAAGTAATTCACCAGAAAAGAGTTGTTGCTCAATTTCCCGACGTTCTTCAGGTAAAAATCCTGCTCGGTAGGCACTGAGCTTATCAGCGTTATCTCCAAGCCGTGGTGCAGTCCAAAGGTTAATAAGCTCAGTCATCTTTCTGGACTGAGTATATACAATTGTCCGTAATCCTCTCTTCACTGCGGCTTCCAATAGCTGGCTTGCTGTATAAGCAGCACTATCCCAGGGATTGATGAACAGCATGTTCTTTTCTGCCTGGGGGGCACCGGATGCTGTGATAACTTCAACGGGTTTTCCTAAGAGAAGCTCTCCTAATTCTTTAGGATTGCCGATTGTCGCAGAGAGAAGAATAAAGATAGGTTTTGCCCCATATCTCGCAGCAATTCTCTGCAGACGACGAAGGACCCAGGCCATATGACTTCCGAGTACTCCGCGATAGCTGTGAACCTCATCGATAACAACATATCGAAGCTTGCTAAAGAACTCAGCCCAGCTGTTGTGGTATGGCAATATTGACAGATGAATCATTTCAGGATTAGTGAGCAGTACATGGGGTGCTTTGTCACGGATTTTCCTTCGACGATAGCTGCTAGTATCTCCATCAAAAAGTGCTGAAACGGGGCCGTATTTTTTTTGTAATTCGTCCGGTAGTTTTTTGTATAAGGATTCCAGAA
>Ga0070728_10003567_pt1 | contig 17041 bp, 18 predicted proteins | sample tdDd471_FD_66723 | JGI IMG/M metagenome (GOLD analysis project Ga0070728, IMG submission 66723) | Marine sediment microbial communities from the Atlantic coast under amendment with organic carbon and nitrate - tdDd47.1 | ecosystem: Environmental > Aquatic > Marine > Coastal > Sediment | place... | reverse complement strand
GGTTTTTACATCGGCAAGAACCGCCTACTGACGAACGCGCATGTCATCTCGAACGCCAAGAACCTGCTGGTCAAGCGGGCCGATCAGACCAAGCGCTACAAGGCGCGCGTGCTGTTCACCGGCCATGACTGCGACCTCGGCATGTTGACGGTAGACGACCCCGAGTTCTGGAAGGGAATGGAGCCGCTCGTGATCGGCGCGCGACCCGACCTGCGGACGACGGTGGCCACCGTCGGCTATCCGATGGGGGGCTCGCGTCTTTCGATTACCGAGGGGGTTGTCTCCCGCATCGAGCTGCACACCTACGTGCACTCGGGCGCCGACCAACACCTCGCGATCCAGATCGACGCGGCGATCAATCCCGGCAACAGCGGCGGCCCCGTCATGCAGCACGGCGAGGTGGTCGGCGTGGCCTTCCAGGGGCAATTCTTCGCCCAGAACATTGGCTACATGATTCCGCCGTCCGTCATGCACCACTTCCTGCAGGACACCGAAGATGGCAAGTACGACGGCTACCCGGAGCTCGGGATCTACACCGAGAAGCTCGAGAACGAAACCTTGCGCGCGTTCCTCGGCGTTCCCGACAAGGAGACCGGCGTCGTGGTGTTGAAGGCAACGCCGTACGCGAGTGCGGTGGGCCGAGTGCAGCGCAATGATGTGATCATCAAGATCGACGGCCACCCCATCCAGAACGACGGAACGATCAAGGTCGGTTCGGAGTTTCTCGATTTCAGCTTCATCGTCGAGGGCAAGCACGTCGGTGACACCGTGAAACTGACCGTCCGCCGCGGCGGCAAGCTCATGGAAATCCCGATCAAGCTGCGTGCGTGGGGGGCCAAAATGAGCCCCGCCGTGGAATACAACACACGTCCGCAGTACCTCGTGACCGGTGGCTATCTGTTCGTGCCGCTCACCACGAATTACCTGCGCGCGGCCCGCGGCAACGAGGAACTCACCTTCTACATGCAGCAGTACTACCGGACGGTCGCGAAGGAGGGCAAGACGCGCGAGCAGCTCGTGATCCTCAGCCGCGTCCTGCCGCACGCGAGCACGCGCTATCGCGGCTACAGCAACGCGATCGTGTCCAAGGTGAACGGCAAGGTGCCCAATGACTTCCGCGAGTTCGCCGCGCTCCTCGACAAGGGCGAGGGCGACCGCATCCTGATCGAGTTCGAGGGCGTCAACGTCGCGCCGCTCGTGCTGTCGCGCAACAAGCTGAAGCTGGCGCACGAAGAGATCAACAAGCGCTACGGCATCCTCGAGGATCGCCACGTCGAGGAGAGCAAATAAGATGCGCCGGATCGCTACCACTCTCTGTTTGATGGCAGCCGTCGCCGCGGCCGAGGAAGACCTGATGCCGAAGCTGCGCGCGGCGTTGGTCAAGGTCTCGACCACGAGCCAGGGCTTCGATAACACCTCGCCATGGAAGAAGACCCGCGTCGGCAACTCGATCGGTCGCGGCGTCGTCGTTGCACCCGGCGTGATCCTGACGCTGGCGCGCAACGTCCGGAACGCGCGCATGATCGAGGTCATGGTCGCGAACAGCGCGCGACGATACCCGGCCAAGCTCAAGCACATCGACCCGCGCATGGATCTCGCGCTGGTCGAGATCACCGACGAGAAGCTGCGCGAGCAGATGAAGCCCCTCGAGTTGGGCGAGTCGGTCAAGCTCGATGACGAATTTGATCTCTACGAACTCGGTCAGGACAACATGGTCGAGCGCAGCACCGCGCGCGTGGTGCGGGCCGACGCGAGCCCGACGATCCTCTCGATGCGGCTGCAGACAACGGGCACCACCGGCGGCAACGGCCAGGTCGCGATCAAGGACGGCAAGCTGATCGGCCTGTTGACGTCGCGCTCGCGCCAGCAGGGCCAGCTGATGTCGATCGAATCGGTTGGGAAGTACCTCAAGGACCACGAGGACGGCACCTACCACGGTTGCCCCGGCGAGAGCGTCTGGATCCAGACGCTGCTGCGCGAGGATCTGCGCGAGTTCTACGGACTCAAGCCGGACCAGCACGGGCTCGCGGTCGTTCGCACGGTTGCCGGGCGCACCGGCGAGGGCGTGCTCCAGGCGCGCGACGTGATCCTCGCCGTCGACGGGTACGACGTCGACGACGAAGGGATGTTTGAGCACGAACGCCACGGCCGGCTCAGCGCCAGTTGGCTCTTCCAGGGGCGCCGCTATCCCGGCGACAAGATGAAGATCAAGGTGCTGCGCGGCGGCAAGGAGATGGAGCTCGAGCTCGAGTTGAAGGCGTGGCCTGACACGGCGCGTTCGGTGCCGAGCGGCCCGGGCAAAGGCCGCCCGCAGTATCTCGTGACGGGTGGTCTCGTGATTCTCGAACTCCACGAGCGCGTCTACATCCCGCGTTCGCCGGGCGGCGTGTTCCTGCGTCGCTATCGCGAACGCGAAGGTTGGGACGCGGCGGGCAAGCGGCGCCGCTACGTCTATGTCGATCGCGTCTTCGCGGACGATTCGAACAAGGGCTTCGAGGGGTTGCGCTTTACGCCGATTGTGCGCGTGAACGGCATGGAGATCACGGAGATCGCCGACGTCGCCAAAGCGCTCGAGACCCCGAAGGACAAGTTCCATGTCTTCGAGTTCGAGGGCGTGGCCAGCGACTACGTGATCGCCGCGGACCAGCTGACGGAAATCGACAAGCGCGTCGCCGAAAACTATCGCATTCCCAAGATGCGGCACCTGCGCGGCGACTCGAGCGGAGAAGATGAATGATGCGCGTCTTCCTGATTCCTCTGCTGTTGCTATCGGCGCTTCCGGCGCGGGCAGACGACAAGCTGGAACCCAAGCTGCAGGCACTCGAAGCACGCATCGCCAAGTTGCGCGCCGAGTCGAAGGTGGTGACCGAGGCACGTGCCAAACTCGACGTCCGAATCGCCGCACTCGACGCGCAGATTGCTGCCCACAAAAAGGCCGATCCGACCGCACTCGGTGCCACCCGGGTCGCGAATCTCGAGGCGGAGCGCGACAAGCTCGAGGCCGCCCGGCGCGCGCTGCGTCGAGACATCGAAAAGCAGGAGCGCGGAGTCGCGGCCAAAGTGAAGGCCGTCGAGGACGCGCGCCAGCCGCTCGACATCGAGGGCCTCATCCAGCGGGTCCAGCGCGGCGACGCGCAGGCTCGCGCCGCGGTGACGAAGCTGCAAGCCCGCTTGACCGCGGCGCTTCGGGCCCGGCCCGCGCAGCAGGGCACCTCGCAGTGGATCGCGCTGCGCGGGGCCGGCGGAGTTCGGGTTGTCAATCGGGTGGTAGTCGGCGGGCGCGTTACGCCGGCGGCGCCGGCTTCCACGCCGCAGCCGGCCCCGACCCCAGCCAAGAAACCGGTGCCCGCCGAGGTGCAGGCCAAACACGACGAGCAGGACCTGACCGACCAGCAGAAGCGTGCTGCCGAGCTGGAATCGCGGATCATCGCCATGACGCGCAAACTGATGGATCTGGAGCGGCGTGTGGCCGAACTCAAGCAGAAGGTGGCGAAACCCGACGCGGGTTGATCCAATTCGGGGATGCTCCCCAGCAGCCTGCAGGCGCCCGTCGCCTTCGCCATCGCCGAATCCGGCCTCGCGGCCTGCCTCGATCGCGGGGGCTCGCGTCTCCTGCTGGGGGACGAGGAGCGGGAGTTTGATCTGCCCGCCACCGCGCTGGCCTTTCATGACGAGGTTCTGACCGTCCTCGACGTCGATCGCGTCGTGGCGATCGCTCCGGGCCGCGGCGTCCTGAGCGTGATTCCGGTGAAGGCCGGGGCGACGGCGGTGGGGGTTTCGATGGGCGGGGGACTGTTGGTCGGTTTCGGCGAGTCCGAGCACGGCACCATCGTCCAGCGCTTAGGCGAACATCCGCTCGAAATCCGGAGCCCTGCCGGCTTTACGGTCCGCGCGCTGGCCGTCGACACCGGCGGATTCTGGGCCGGAGGCGATCGCCGTCTGATCGGATTCCGGCCGACCGTGGGCAGCGTGACCGTACGCGCCGATCTGCCCCTGCCCGCCGCCGCGCGCGCCATGACGGTGGGACCGGACGGCGCGCTTTATGTGCTGCTGTCCGATGGCCGCCGCCTGGTGCGCGTCAAGGATGGCCAAGCGACCGACGCCGGGACCTCGGATGAGGAACTGTGCGGCATCGCGAGGTACGGCCGGCAACTGCTGGGCTGCGGCGCCAGCGCGACGGTCGATCTGTCGTCCATGGTCCTCCAGCCGCCCGAAAAGGGCCCCGAGTTCTCGGTTCCGGCCTGCGACTGATCAGCGCCGTGTCCGAGCCTTGGGGAAGCGTGTTCTTGGTGGTGGCCGGGGGCTGGGCGGGCGTGCTCGGCTTCGGCATCGTCGGCATCGCGCTGCTGGTGAAACGCGCCGGCATGGAACGGGCGTGGCCCGCTCTGCGCGTGTGGGCACCTTGGCTCGATTTGTACGGCACCTGGGCCGGAGCGCTGGCCGTCGGCGCGCTCGCGCTGGGGCGGATCGGGATCGGCGCGGGGTGGGCCGTCGCGATGGTCGCATGCGCCCTCGGCGTGACGGCGGGTCTTTACGGGCGCGCGGTGCTGATGCCGTCCCTTGACGCGGCGTTCAAACGCATGCGTGCCGCGCCGGACGAGGCCAAATGGGCGGAGGAGTGGGGGTTCCTGTGGCGCATGGCGACCGCGGCCCGCGCGCTCGCGCTGCTCCTCACAGGGGTTGCGATAGCGTGCATTGCGCCGCTTCTTTGGTAGTTTTGCGCGATTCAAGGAGCCTGCAAATCATGAGCGAAAAAATCCTGGCCCGCTACAACGCCGAGAACGGCATTGCGACCATCACCCTCGATGACCCGCCCGTCAACGGCTACACCCACGAGATGAACCGTCAGGTCGACGAGTGCATCTTGAAGGCGCGTTTCGACAATGACGTCCACGTCATCGTCCTGCGCGGCGCGGGCGAGAAGTTCTTCTGCGCCGGTGCCAACATCAACATGCTTCAGACCTCTGACCCGGTCTTCAAGTACTACTTCTGCCTGCACGCCAACGAGACGCTCTCGCGCCTCGAGCAGACCCCGAAGCTCACCATCGCGGCCCTCAACGGCCACTGCGTCGGTGGCGGCCTCGAGTGGGCCATGGCGTGCGACATCCGCATCGGTCGCAAGGACGGCGGCAAGACCGGACTTCCCGAGGTTTCGCTCGGCGTTCTGCCGGGGACCGGCGGCACGCAGCGCCTCACGCGTCTGATCGGCGCCAGCAAGGCGATCGAGCTGATGGTCGAAGGCCGCAACTTCGGCTACGAAGAGGCGCTGGAGATGGGCATCATCAACAAGATCTTCGAAGGCGAGACCGCCGACGCGTTCATGGCGAACATCTACGAGTACGCCGCCCAGTTCGTGCCGCCCAACAAGGCGAGCATGGCGGTCGGTCACATCAAGCGTGCCTGCCAGAGCGGTGGCGAGATGCCCCTCGAGTACGGCCTCGCGCTCGAGCGTGAACTGCAGAGCAAGCTGTTCAGCTCCGCGGACGCCAAGATCGGCCTCAACGCCTACGTCGAGAAGCAGAAGCCGGCGTTCACGGGCAAGTGGCCCGGGCAGAAAGACTAGTTCAACGGCTGACGCCGTTGAGACTTAGCTGGAGACAGCTAGTTGTCGATTCAGCTCGTAACAGAGGGGCGGTTGGCGAGGATTATCCTCAGCCGACCGCCCCTTAATATTTTGGACCTCGCGCATCTGGATGAGCTGGCCGCCGCCATCCAAAGCGTGACGGACGCCGCGATTCTGGTCCTGGAGGCGGGCGAGGGCTGCCGCTGCTTCTCAGCCGGCAACGCCATCCAGGATCACTCTCCCGAGCGCGCGCCGGAGATGCTCCGGCACTTTCACGCCACCATCCGGACGCTGCTCGAAACCGACGCGGTAACCGTCGCTGACGTCCGTGGCGACGCGCTCGGCGGGGGCTGCGAGCTGGTCACGGCCTGCGACCTCGTCTACGCGACGCCCGATTCCCGGTTCGGCCAGCCCGAGGTCAAGGTGGGCTGCTTCCCGCCGGTGGCCGCCGCACTGCTGCCGCGCCGCGTGGGCTGGACCCGCGCCATGGAGCTGATCACCACGGGGCGGCTGCTCGATGCCAACGAGGCGGTCGAGTTCGGGCTCGTTACGCGCGTGTCTGCAAGCGGTGCCGACGAGGCTGTGGCGACTCTGATGGCGCAAAGCCCCGCGGTCCTGCGGCTTGCGAAGCGCGCGATGACATCGGCCAGCGTCGACGAAGCGGAGCGCATCTACCGCGAGGAGCTCCTGAAGCTCCCCGACTGCACCGAAGGCGTACTCGCGTTCCTCGAGAAACGCCCGCCGCGCTGGCGCGACTAGCGGCTGCCGTAGCTGCCGTAGGGGTTGTCGTCGGGCTCGGCGTCCGGCGCGTGCGCGGCCGCGATGGCGAGACCGATGCCACCGATGATGAGCACCGCCAGCAGCCGTGCGCCCGCTCGCATCCAGGTCGGCCGCTCGGAAAACAGCGGTAGTTCACCAATCCACGCTGCAAGCGGCGCCACGCCCAACAGGACGGCTGCCGACAACGGGAAATCGGTGGCAAACAGGTGGGTGTTCGCGAGCAAACCGTAAAAGGCGACACCGAGCGGAAGGACCGCACCGCTGCAGTTGAGCCCACGCACGCCGCCCAAGACCGCGAACGCGCCACACGCCGCCGCCAATCCGCCGCAGACCTGCATGGCCGAGGCGCTTCCGGCGCGTTCGAAGGCGAGCACCGCCAAGGCGAATGCGAGGAGCCACGAGGCCGGGACCTCCCAGCCGGATCGGACGGTGGTCAGTGCTTCCGCGCTCAGAACCCACGCGAGGATCAGCAGGCCGCCCGTCCATGCGCCCGACACGGTCTTCTGCGTGCTCATGACGTAGTACGCAACGAGCAGCGCGGGGATGAGCCCGAGCGCGCGACGAATCCAGCGGCGCCCGATGGCGGGGGCGGGGAAGAGTGTGACCAGCCCGGCGACGAGGACCGCCAGCGGCAGCGCGGACGCCGACTCGGGCGGCGGGAACGCGGGCCACGTCCAGTTGTTGACCGCGAGCCACGGAATCAGAATGGCGGCGGTGGCACCGATTCCGAAGTCCGCGTGGCGCCGCCCGCCGACCAGCAGCAGCAGGCCGGCGGCGACGCCCGGGAGGATCGCGGAATAGAGCAGGATCTGTTGGAGATCCAACGGCTTAGGCCTTGCGTACGCCTTCGATGCCGATGTGCAACGTGATTTCGTCGCCCGCCGCTCCGACCATCTTGCTCATGCCGTAGTCGGTGCGCTTGATCTTGAGCGCGCCGTCGAAGCCGATGCGGAAGCCACCCCACGGGTCTTTGCCCTCGCCGACCTTCGTGACCGGAATGGTCACGGACTTCGTGACGCCGTGCAGCGTGAGGTCGCCGCTGATCTCGTAGGCCGCGTCGCCGGTCTTCTTCCAGGACTTCGAAACGAACGAAATCGTGGGGAACTCCTTGGTGCTGAAAAAGTCGGGGCTCTTCAGGTGGCCATCGCGCTTTGCGTCGCCGGTGTTGATGCTGTCGGCCTTGACGGTCACATTGATCATCGCGCCTTCGCCGCTGTCGCGGAACTTCAGGGTGCCGTCGATCGAATCGAAGCGGCCCCACGTGTAGCTGACGCCGAGGTGGGCGACCTTGAAGATGACGGCCGAGTGGATGCCGTCGATCTTGTAGTCCTGCAGGTTCGTCTCGGAGGTTGAGCGGCTCTGGAACAGGGCGACCAGCGCGATGGCGAGGCCGATGGGAAGGATCGTCTTTTTCATGCTCTTCTTCTCTCCTTGGGGAATCCCGCTTCGATGCCGGGTCTTCCCCTAGGGGTACGGGCCATGTCAGGCGTTTTGGGGCGTGTTCTCGATTTCGGGGCCGGATGCTTAGACTGGCCGCCATGCGCGCCGTGGTGATTCGGGAGCATGGCTCCTTTGACAAGCTGCTTTTGGAGGACTTGCCGGTTCCGGAGCCCGGTCCGGACGAGGTGCGGGTGCGCGTCAAGACCGCGGCCCTGAATCACCTCGACACCTGGGTGCGGCGCGGCATCGAGGGATTCCGGTTCCCGCTGCCGATTACACCGGGTTGCGACGGCGCTGGCGTCATCGACGCGGTGGGCGCCGCGGCGCACGGCCTCGAACCCGGGATGGAGGTCATCCTCTCGCCCGGCATCGGCCACCCGCTCGACCGCGACTACGGCATCCTCGGCGAGACGCGCGATGGAACCTGCACAGAGTTCATTATCGTTCCGCGGGAGGTATGCATCCCGAAGCCGGAGTCGCTCGACTGGGCCACGGCGGGCTGCTTCTCGCTGACGTTCTTGACCGCGTGGCACATGCTCGTGCGCAACGCGAAGGTCCAGCCCGGCGAGTGGGTCGGGATCCAGGCGGCTGGCAGCGGCGTCGGCATCGCGGCCGCCGAGATCTGCCACATGTTCGGTGCGCGCGTGATCGTGACGGCATCGACCGAAGAGAAGCGCCAACGTGCGCTCGACATGGGCGCGGAGCACGCTCTGCCCTACGAGGAGTTCGCGCGGGAGGCACGCCGCATCACCGGGAAACGCGGCTTGGACATCGTGGTCGATCACGTGGGACCGACGACATGGGAATCGAGCGTCGCATCGTTGCGCAAGGGCGGTCGGATCGTCACGTGCGGCGGCACGAGCGGCCACGAAATCACGTTTGACGTGCGCCATCTGTTCTTCAAGAGCCTGTCGTTTCTGGGCTCTACGATGGGCGCGCTTGAGGATTTGAAGAGAGTCGTCGAGCACGTCGGGGCGGGCCGGTTGACGCCGGTAATCGACAGCCAGTTTGCGCTCGCAGACATCGGGGAGGCTCACCGCCGCCTCGCGGAGCGCGCCGTCTTCGGAAAGGTCGTCATCAACCTATGAGTACCGAACTGCAGTCGAACCCGGAGTACCCCACCGAGCTTCCGTTCCAGCGCGTGCTCGACAAGGGCTTCGTCGCGCTGGTCGATGTGATGGGCGACGACGCCGCCATCGTCCAGGCGGCGCGCGTGTCGTACGGCAAGGGCACGAAGACGATGCGCGGGGACAAGGCGCTGATCAGCTACCTGATGCGTCACGCCCATACGACCCCGTTCGAGATGGTCGAATTCAAGTTCCTGATGCGCCTGCCGCTGTTCATCGCACGCCAGGTGATTCGGCACCGCACGGCCAACGTCAACGAGTACAGCGGGCGTTACTCGGAGATGCCCGACCGCTTCTGGTCACCCGATCTGGGGGCGATTGCCGAGCAGGACACCGTGAACCGTCAGGGGCGTGCCGACGCGCTGCGTGACCTCGTCGAGGCGTTGCCGGATCGCAGCGGCGAAGCGGTTGCGTGCGCGTACTGCTCCAGCCAGTCCGCCGTCCTGGTCGCGAAAGATGGGCGTGGCATCTGTCGCGCGGCGTTGATGGACGAGAACCACCGCGCGGATTTCACCGCGAGTTGGAGCGAGGGCGCGGCCGCCAAGGACATGCTGCCCAGCCGCAACTACATCTGGTGGGTCGAAACGCTGCTCGAGTTCTTTCCAGAGCGCAAGGAGCGCCTCTCGGAGATCAAGCAGGTCTACGTCGATCAGAACGAAAGCAGCTACGCGCTCTATAAGGACCAGATGTCGCGCGGCGTGGCTCGCGAGATCGCGCGCTGCGTCCTGCCGCTCTCGATGTACACCGAGTGGTACTGGAAAATCGATCTGCACAACCTGCTGCACTTCCTGCGGTTGCGCATGGATCCGCACGCGCAGCTCGAGGTGCGTGAGTTGGCGGAGGCGATGGCGAGCTTCGTGAAGCCGAAGGTGCCGTTCGCTTGGGACGCGTTCGAGCGCGACCGGCGTCAGGCGATCTTCCTGTCGCTCGAGGAAAAGGAAGTGATCGCGCCGACCGACGACGCGACCATTCGCGACGTTCTCACGGCACTCCACGAGAAGGGCTATCGCAGCCGGCGCCTGAAGGAAACTTCGCGCAAGTTCGGCATCGACGAGCGCATCGTGGACGAACTGTTCCCCCCCAAGAAGGATTGACGGACTCCCATGAGCGGCGGCTACCAGACCATTCTTTGCGACATCGAGGACCGCCTCGCCGTCGTTACGTTCAACCGGCCCGAGAAGCGCAACGCCATCGACCAGACGATGGTGAACGAGCTGCATGATTGCCTCGACGGCCTCGTTGCCGACGGGCAGGTGCAGGCGCTGGTATTCGTCGGCGCGGGCGACAAGGCGTTCATCGGTGGGGCGGATATCGCACAACTGCGCGAGCGCAAGGCCGCCGACGCGCTGCAGACGATCAACGCCGCGCTCTTCAACAAGATCGAGGGCCTCCCGTTCCCGACCATCGCGGCGGTGAAGGGCTACTGCCTCGGCGGCGGCTGCGAGCTTTCGATGTGCTGCGACATGCGCGTCGTCGGCGAAGGGTCGAAGTTCGGGCAGCCGGAAGTCGTGCTCGGCATCATTCCGGCCGGCGGCGGCACGCAGCGCATGCCGCGCCTGATCGGTCTCGGTCGCGCGAAGGAACTGATCCTTACCGGCAAGATCATCGACGCGCCGCAAGCCGAGCGCATCGGACTCGTGAACAAGGTCGTGCCGGACGACGAAGTGCTCGATGCCGCCAAGGAGATGGCGCGCGCGATCCTCAAGAACGGCGCGCTCGCGGTGCGCCTCGCCAAGCTCAACCTCAACAACTCCGTGCGCACCGGCCAGGACAGCGGCCTGCTCCTCGAGCAGATCACGCAGGCGGTGCTGTTCGAGAGCGAAGAGAAGCACGAGCGCATGACCTCGTTCCTCGAGAAGCGGAAAAAGTAACCCTGGGAAGTCGGTCTCGCCGGGCCGCTTCTCGAGAGTTGTGGCTGGTCCGACGTCTGACGCCGTTGGGGCGTCAGAGAAGCCCCGCGTCAGCACGCGCAGGCGCGGATGCCGAGGCGCGGATCGGTCATCTCTGTCACGGTGACCGGCCCGTGGGCGCCCTCAGCGCAGAGGCGGGCGAACCCGTGATTGCCATCCAGCATCCAGCGCGCGTCACACGTGGAGCAGTGCAACGTCATGACATGCGGCGATTCACGCTCTGGGCGCCCGGCGCGGCCGTCGGCCAGCATCGCCAGATAGTCGCGCAGCAGACGCGGCGCCTGCATGAGTTCCGCGAACGTGATCAAGCGCCGCTCGCTCCTCGGGACGTCGTCGTTCGGCGTGAGCCACCGCTCGCGATTCGGATCCATATCACTCGCGACGTACAGGCGCGAGTCGAGCAGCGCGCGCGAGTCGGCCACAAATCGCCGGAACGAAGCGGGGACAGCGCGCACCTGCTCCTCCGTGATCGGCACGAACACCTCGCGCCGGCAGGTCTCAAGAAACTCCTCGATGTCGAGGAGCTCCGCGTCGAGCACTTCCAGCCGCATCACTACTGGCGCGACCAGAGTTGTTTGCTGCCGTTGGCCCCGTAGAGCATCAGGTCGTTTCCGGTGATGGCGTAGCGGCCGAGCAGCACCCACTCGCCGGAAGCGGCGGTCATGCCGTACAGCACTCCGCTGTCGGTCTTCCACTTGCCGGTGACCTGGCCGCCCGGACCACCCGTTCCGGTTTCGCCCGCGTCGCCGGGACGATCGTGCAGCGTAAGCAGGCTCGTCCCGCCGCCATAGGTAAACGTCCCGTCGGCGTGAAAGGTGTTCGTCATGCGCGTCGTCACGGTGTTGCCGGTCAGCTGGCCACCGCTCACTTCCGAGTACCACGTCCCGACCAACTGTGGATCCAGCGACGAGGACACGGTCTGCTTTGCGCCTCCGCCCTCCTTACGTCGCAGCGTGAGCGGCACCTCCTGCGAAACACCCGACATCGGATCGCGCACGGTGTAGACCCAGTCGATCTGGTCGTCTCGCGCCGTGGCTTGGAAGGGCGTGACTACGCCGATGCTTGCGACCGTCACGGTCCCCTTGGCGGACTCCCCATCGACGGTCCCGTCGACTTTGCCTTCGACGCCGCTGTACACGACGCTTCCCGAAAGTCGCCCGTCATCCTCTTCCAGCTGGAAGGTCGCGGAACGTCCCATGTAGGTCGCCTCGAATGTTCCGTCGAACGGGTCGTCCCCGCAGGCCGCCATCAAGAGCAGCAACCCGAGTCCAGCGTTGCGCATGGCGTCCCTCTCTACTTCTTCTCGACCGGGCCGTGGAACACTTTGATCGTGGCGTTGTGGTGGGGAAAGATCTTGTCGTGCTTCTTGAGTTCCGTTTCGGCCTGGGCGCGATCGAGTGTCCAGTCGCCAAGCGGTTTGCTCCTCGACCAGCACCAGGCGCGGTACTGTGCAGGACCGTCGGACTTGCTCGCTCCCTGACAGGCAAGGAGCAGCCCGACGCAGAGTGTGGCAGCCATGCGTCGCATGGCCACCAGCTTACGCAAGATCGAAGAGCAGCACGCGCGCGTCTTCGTCCGCGTCGAGGGAAACCGCCGGCTCGCCGCTAAGTGTCAGCGCATCGCCCGCTTCGAGACGCTCGCCATTGACGGTGGCCGCGCCGGTGGCAACGTGGATGTACGCGTGCCGTTCGGGGCCAAGCGCGTACTCGGCGCTGCCGCCGCTGAGCAGGAACAGGTCGACATCCTGGTGGATCTTCATCGCCCCCTCACGCTCGGTCCCGGACGCAATCAGCTCCAGCCCCTCGCCCGCGCCGACCGGGCGCTGCTCGTACGACGGCTCGATGCCCTCCCGCTCCGGCATGATCCAGATCTGGAGGAAGTGCAGCGGATCCTCCGACGACGCGTTGAACTCGCTGTGCGTCAGGCCACGGCCCGCGGTCATGCGCTGCAGTTCGCCGGCCTTCAGCTCGACGCGGTGTCCCATCGAATCGTCGTGGGCGATGGTGCCGTCCAGCACGTAGGTCAGGATCTCCATGTCGTGGTGCGCGTGCGTCGGAAACCCGCCGCCCGGCGCAACCCTGTCGTCATTCAGCACCCGCAGCGAGCGGAAGCCCATCCGGTGAGGATCCACATAGTTGCCGAAGGAAAAGCTGTGGCGGCTGTCGAGCCAGCCGAAGTCGGAGGCGCCGCGCGTGTTCCTGTGAATGTGTGTCTTCATAGTCCGCCTTGGATGTCCTGGGGCTGCGCCGGTTACGCTTGGGTATGCGACTGCTGACGGCCCTCCTCCTCCTTGTGATCCCCGTCGCGGCCCAGGAGCGCGACGTTCTCGTGCTGGCCAAGACGCAACTGCTCGCCGACGCCAAGGCGTTCGATGTGTTCTGCAAGAAGCACGCAAAGACGCCGCGCTCGAAACTGCGCAAGCAGATCGTCGCGCAACTCAAGCAGATCGCGGCCGCCGAGCAGCCGAAGATCCTCAAGGCGCTCGGCAACCCGAAGAACGCGCGCAGCCTGTGGCTGATTAACGCCGTAGTCGTGCGCCTCGATGCGGCAGCGATCGCGAAGGCGCGGGCGCACGAACTCGTCAAGTGGGTCTATCCGGCCGGTCGTGTATTCCCAATGGGCGATGCCGGGAAGGTGGAAGAAGTCCTCGAGCCCACGGCGCGCAAGCCGTTCTCGACCGACAAGAAGACGATTCCCTGGAACCTAAAGATGCTCCACGTCCCCGAGGCGTGGAAGAGGGGGGCGCGGGGGGACGGAGTCGTCGTCGCCATGTTCGACGCCGGGATGAACTACAGCCACACCGACCTGCGCAACAACGTCTGGATCAATCCCGATGAAATCGCAAACAACGGCAAGGACGACGACGGAAACGGGTTCGTCGATGACTTGTATGGATTCAACTTCACCGCCGGTAAGGCAGACGTGAAGAACCCGAAGATCCACCACGGTACTCTGACCTCGTCGATCGTGGCGGGCGACGGCAGTGGTGGGCAGATCACCGGCGTCGCGCCGCGTGCCCGACTGATGGCGCTCATCGCGAACGGCGGCCCGTACAACGCCGCGCGCGGATTCCAGTACGCGCTCGAAGAAGGCGCCGACATCGTGAACATGAGCTTCTCGATTCCGAACCTCGGAAATGTGCGCGGACTCTGGCGTCGCATGGCCGAGCATGCGACGTGCGCCGGACTCGTGCTCATCTCCGGTGCCGGGAACTTCCCGAAGGAGCCGGAGTTCAAACAGATCCGGATTCCGGAAGGCATCCCCTGCGTCATCTGCGTGGGCGGCGTGAACCGCCGCAAGGGGTTTGCGCGCTTCACGAGCCAGGGGCCGGTGGAGTGGGGCAAGGTGAAGTTCTACGAGGATTACCCGGAGGACGCGCCGCTGATCAAGCCCGACGTCGCCGCCTTCCCCGGTCCCGGGACCGGCCTGATCCAGCCCGGCAACGAGGGCTACCAGCCCGAGAACAACCGCTTTCGCGGCAACTCGTTGAGCGCGCCGCATGTCGCCGGCGTGTGTGCGCTGATCCTCTCGGTGAATCGCGATCTCACGCCCTGGCGTGTGCGAGAGATCCTGGAGACGACGGCCGAGGATCTTGGGCCGGAAGGCAAGGACGCGAAGTTCGGTGCCGGGCTCGTGAACGCGGATGCGGCGGTTGCGGCGGCGGTCGAGGCGAAGCGCTAGCGTTCGCTACCATGGGGGCGATGGATCACAGCGAGGTGCGGCGGATCGTTTGCGAGATGCGGGACTCAGGGGAATCGGAGTGTGCGATTCTTTCGCACCTTGGACGAACGGTCGGGGACGTTTTTGCGCCCTACTTTGGACTTGCGGACGGCGAGATTCCGGAGCAGGTCGCAAGCGAGGCAATCCGGGACTGCCTGCAGGCAGCGGAGGAGGCATGCACGCTCGCTGCCCTTCGCAAGCGACAACACAACCCTGCGGACGAGTGCGAGACGTTGGTCCTGTCGGCCTGGGACACGGCGTCTCCCGACAGCCGCGTCGAGCGCATTCGCCGTCTCCTGCCGGACGCCGCGCACGTGGAGGCGCATGCGCGGCTGGACTGGGAGCAACTCCCGACCGCGTTCGTGACCGCGCTGGTGCGAGCTGTCGCGGATGAGATCGAGGGAGAAGCGAGCAAGGGCGGAAGCATGGCAATCCGGCGGATCGGATTCTGATTCGCCTAGCCCGTGGAGCTCCCCGCGCTTGCAGCGTTTGCGCCGGTTCAAAGGTGCACGGAAACCACGATTGCTGCGTTCCGCGCGATTGCGTCCGACAGTCCTTCTAGCGCTCCCTGAGCTCCTCCCACTCCTCGATCGTCTTCGGCCAGTCCTTGCCGAGCAGCTTCGAGAGCGCGCGATCCGCGTAGACCTTGCCGTCCGTCTGGCAGGTGGGACAGTAGTTGGTTTCGTGGTCGCCGCGCACGATGCGCTGCACGGGTGTTTCGCACACAGGACACGGCTCGCGGTATCGACCGTGGACGGCCATGCCCTCGCGAAACGCGGTGACCTTGTCCGGGAACTTCTCGCCGACTTCGTTGCGCGACCTCTCGATCCACAGGTTCAGGACCTCGCGCGTACTCGCGTAGAGCCGGGCCATCTCGTCGTCCGTCAGTCGTGACGTCCACTTCAGTGGCGATAGCCGCGCGTGGTGAAGAATCTCGTCCGAGTAGGCGTTCCCGATGCCGGACAACAGCCGCGGACTGGTGAGCGCGCGCTTGATGGTGTGGTTGGCGCTTCTCAGGCGCTCGGCGAAAGCCTCTTCCCCGCACCCCATCACATCCAGTCCACCTCGGTCGAACTCCCGGAGGCTGTCCTTGCCCGAGACGACGTGAAGGGACGCGCGTTTTCGGCGCGCCTGTTCCGTGAGCATGAGCGTTCCGCCAGCGAAGTCGAATGCGGCGAGGCCCGCACGCCCGGGTAGGCCCGCGCCCGGCTTGCGCCAGCGCAGGCGGCCCGTGATCATCAGGTGGAGCACGAGGTACAGCTCGTCGGGAAAGCCGATCACGATGCGCTTGCCGATCGAATCGACGCTGACGACCGGCTGGCCCTCCACCGCGGCGACGGGGGGCTCGACGCTGCGTAGCAGGAAGACGCTCTTGATGCGGACCCGCTCCAGGGTCTCGCCCACGACGAACGCGCGCATGCGTTCCACGTAGATCTGAACGTCCGGGAGCTCAGGCATCGCCTTGCATTTATAATCTGACGATGGCGCGCTGCGTCGCACTCCTTTTGCTTCTCTGCGCTGGCGCGCCCGCCGCGCCCATCGACACCCGATGGGCGGTCGTGGGGCAGATGCGCCCGCCGACGAGGGTGCTGGAATTGACGGACGCCCCGACCGGTGGCGCCTTTCCCCTCAGCGTGTCGCCGCCGGTGCGTTACGCCGCCTTTCAGCTTGCCGGGCGCCGGACGCGGGTGGCGGTGTCGCCCCAGATGCTCTGGTTTGACCGGGACTTTGACGGGCGTTTCGAGCGCCGGGAGTGGGTCAAGGCGCGGGAGACGGGTGCGGGAGTCGAGTTCAGCCTCAATGTGAAGCTGCCCATCGGGCGCGCGGGCGTCGAGCAGACCGTCCCGGTGAGCTTCTCGCTGGTCCAGGGCGTCCTGCGATTCGCGCACGCGCTCGATCGCGCCGGGGATGTTGAACTGGACGGTCGGCTGCGGGCGTTCGTGCTGCTCGACGGCGACTTCGACTTGCGCTTCAACAGCACCCGGCACGATGCGGTGGTGATCGATCGCGACGGTGACGGCCGGCTACAGCGCTTTGTCGGCTCCCACGAGCGCATCGGGATTCGGGAGTCGTTTCCGATGGGGGCGGCGGCGCTTCGATGCGACCCTCTGGCGCCGGGCGGTGACGTGGTGGAGTTCGTGCCGGTCAAGGTCGTGCCGTCGGAGCCCGCCCGTCGTCTGTCGAAGTTGGCCGCGCCACCGTCCGGCGTTGCCGCCGATGACCCGGGCGGAGATCTCGACAAGTACAAGCGTGCGCTGGAAACGGTCGAGAACAAGGTTGGCACGTTGCGCTCGATCGGTCGGATCGGGCGTGAGGATGCCGGAGCGTTCCTGTTGGCACTTGCCCAGGACGAGCAGCGACCGATCTGGTTCCGCGCGGCGGCGTTGCGGTCACTGGGCTACCGGCCGTACGCGCAGTACGCGACGTTTCTGGAGAGGCAGATCACGACCGGGCGCGACCCGGTGCTGCGCTTGGCAGCTCTCGAGGCGATGCATGGCTCT
>Ga0070728_10003565_pt1 | contig 17043 bp, 18 predicted proteins | sample tdDd471_FD_66723 | JGI IMG/M metagenome (GOLD analysis project Ga0070728, IMG submission 66723) | Marine sediment microbial communities from the Atlantic coast under amendment with organic carbon and nitrate - tdDd47.1 | ecosystem: Environmental > Aquatic > Marine > Coastal > Sediment | place... | reverse complement strand
GGAGACCTGGGCCTTGAAGCCTTTCTCGGAGCATTGGATGAAAATGACCACTGGCTTTTACTTGCAGACCTGGACAGTAGCCTTTTACCTTTTGATCTGCAACGGGTGCGGGCAAAAGAACTTCTTCAAACCGCCCTGCCAGGAAAACAACTACTCATTGTTGAAAATGAAAAGTGCCTGTATCATCTCCCGTCCCTGAAAGAGACACTAGCCATACTGGGGGCCGGCTTAAATCTGTCTTGGCTTCAAGGTCCTAATTTTTCTCAAAAAAATATAGGATACTGGGGAGACATCGACACTTGGGGCTTGGCCATGTTAGCCAAAGCCCGATGCCTCCAACCCAATTTGACACCATTACTGATGACAAAAGATATTTTCAATAAATACAGGAATGACCATGCGGTTGAAGAAAAGACACCAGCCTTCCTTACTCCACCAGAAGGACTTACAAACGAAGAAATGATTCTTTACAACACATTGCTTCCCTTAAATAAAAATCGATTGGAACAAGAATTTTTACCTAACAAGTTCGTGGCCACAACGCTTAGCAAGTGGGAGGAAGATCATCTAAAATGAGATAAAAAAACAAATTTTATCGTTCTCAGCAGCACGGTTATATTTGAAGTAGTTTAGATATTTTTTCTATTTCTGAAAAGTCCTTTAAACGGAGGCTAAAAATTAAACGAATTCATTTTTGCAACATCAACGCCTTTTGATGTCAAACAATTTCCACCACCCAAAGTTCTCTTTAACAAACCCCGAACACGGAGCCTTTTTAATGCCCGAGCCGTTGCAGCACTGGCAGACAGATATTTTCGAATACCGATCTTATTCCGATGAAATTTCTTCTTTCCTGAAGTTACAGTTTCAAAACCATACCAATCGACAAGAACCGTTGAATTAGTGATAAAACCGGTGCTGTATGTTTCGGACAAAATATAACGTTGTAAGGGTGAAAGCCACTTATCCAAAAATCCCCCGTTCTATGTCAAATCCGGAATATCGGGATCCCGTTCCATATTTTCTTCATCAATCAGATCAAATACCTCCTCAATCATTTCCAGTTCTATTTCAGCACGAACCTGTGAGTAAATATCCACGTTGTTCTGCTTTTGATGATTGTCACTTTCAAACAATCCCAAATATTTAGCCAAAGCATCCCGGGCGGCATTCCCGTTATCAAACTTTACTTCTATCAAGCTCTGTTCAAATATGACTTCTTTTCCGGTTTTTTCATCCTCTGTTATAATCGGTTTAAGTGCCTTAACCTTGATATCAGTAATCGCTGCCGCAGTATCCCGATCCATGCGGTGAAGTGGCTTGATATTGCCATCCTGATCCAACAAACTCCGGGGGTCGAAATAAGCCCTTCTGGCATAGGCCCTTAATGTACGTTCAAGGGTAATTTCCAGCCTGGCAGCAACCTTTGATGTCCTGTTTCCCAAATACGCCTGAATCTCAGCTTTTCTAAGCAATTTATACGCGGAAGAAGCGGCCGATGAGTCTTTTTTCACATTGGGATAAGCAGCTCTATAGGCACGACTGCCATTGAAATCAATGAGGTATTCTTCACAAAAAAGTGTCTGTTTATCTGTGAGCTGTTTGCCCATGGTATCTCCTTATCCGGGAACTACTTACACCGGAAATCACCATTTTAGAGTTTTTTAGACTCGATTTTAATCGCTACCCCTCCATTGACTTGCTCGGAACAAGTAATTTCAGCCGATTCGCGCTTACCTTTTTGGCATCATCATAGGAAGGGACTAACAAATTTTCGATTGCTGGAGAATCCTTTGATAAATCCTGATAAGCTTCAACAAACCTTCTCCGAAACCAGCCGAAACCCGGATCTCTAACATGCATTCCGTCCAGCTGCTGGAAATTCCACCGATGGGTCATAAGATACGTTGTGATCTTATCATGAAACAGCGGCTGTGCTTCCCGCCCCCACACCCGGAGTGCTTTAAAAACTTTGTCGACCTCAATCTCTGCTTTGTTTTTCGTGGACATACCTCCGTCAATATTCTGAATGGCGGCTATAAATTCCTTTGTGGTCGGAAGCGGTGGAAAAACCCTTTCCCGGTTCTTCAAAAGCCAAGTACCGGCGGCCGTAATCTGGTCAATGGAAAATTCCTGCAAGGCTCTAAATTTCATTTTCAGCCCATCCTTGCTTAACTTTCCACCAAAATCTTCGGCGACACCCCACATAACAGTGGAGAATTTAGTGAACTCTTCGGGGGTATTATTCATTTTCACACTCCTGCATCATCTCGTTAATAAAATCTTGGCAGACCTGAGCATTCTCCTCTGATCTGCCGGAACCATTCGGGCCTGTATAGGATCGCCCCTGTTTTTTCTTTCCGGACTCGTATTTGTTGGCAATGTTCTGAAACTTTGTAATTCCTTCTTTATTTTTCCGACGAAGGCCGACTAGGGAAAGTACGTTATTAGCCCAAAAATCATCTTTAACCGCCCACCTCACTACTTCGGTGATGTATTCAAGGTCGAATCCATCCAGGCGAATGAGTTTATCTACGGCTTCCGCACTGTCCTTGACAAGATTCTTGGATTTGGGAGCCAGGTTGCCTTTGTTTTTAGATATAAATTTTACAAACCCTAAGACAAAATCACAGAGTTGACGGGAGAGATATGTATATATCTCTCTATCTTTTGTAATAATATCTTTTGTATGTGGCTTTTTTGCCACTACCTGAGTAACAGTTTTGCCACTACCAGTGGCTTTTTTGACACTATTACGCCAAGTGTTGAAGTGCTTATTAAATCTGTATTTTGATATTGAAGTAGTGGCAAATTTGCCACCACCTTTTTTTATAAGGACGATATTTTTATCTGCCAGGCCATTGAGTGCGCGGCAAATACTTTTTCGATCAATTCCTGTTGCGCGTTCAAACTGTGAAAGACTGATTGCATCCGTCTTTTTGTGGTAACCATAGGTTTTTCGAAGGATAAATAATAAGCACCGCATCTCTGAACCAGGAATATGAAATCGCACCAGAGCCTCCATGATTTCATTGGCAATGGGCGTAAAGCCATTTTCCTTTTGAGGTCCTGGAATACCTTTACCCATTTTTAACTATTCCTCTGCGCCAATGTTTTTGACAGCTGAATCATCGGGGCAGAATTCTTTAGGGATAACATCTTCTTAGGCCTTTTATTAAACAAAGGAGGCGGGGCCGCAGCCGTTTGAATCCAGGTTCTGGATATAGCCTTTCCTATAAGGCAGACCGTGTTTTTCTGCGTAATTGTTCCACTTGCAGCGCCATACGATGGGGGGTAACTCATCGATGACTGGGGTCCAGTCAGTGCCGGGGAACCGTTTTTCAAGAAAAGCCTTTACTGCTCTTCTGGGGTAATGGATTAAAAGGGACATAAAAAAACCTCCATCTATCTTTGTGAGTGTTTCAATTTCACCTAAAGATAAATGAAGGCTTATGGAATTGCATGACGTATTGCTGCGTTATTCACAGCAATTGCTATACTATCCTTATTGTTTAAAGTTCGCCCCTAAGGGCTTTTTTGGCCTGTGAAAATTTTTCAATTAATGTCCTTGATCTAACCCCATTAAGGTCATCAAACTTTTCGTCAATAAACTCTCGCAGTTGTGTTTCGCTTGTAAATACCTCGTCTTTAAATTGGCCGGTGATACACTCCAGAAGGGCCCCAATAATGTTCAAATATGTTTTTTCTTTTCTATGGTCCAAATCCTTTTTCAGTTCATTTTTATTCCCAGCAACTCTATTTTGCAGATCAATCAGTGATTGAGTTCGGATAACTAATACGCTATTGTCAGGAAGGGTTCTGGCTGGGATATAATTATCAGCTTTCTTGCATTCTTGAAGTGCGTAAATCGTACCATTGGTATCTTCCACAAAAAAACCATTTGACGATGTCCGTTCTACCACGTCTGATCCATCAATGAATTGTTGCCATTTGTGCTCGACATGCAATACCCCCGCCTCAACCATAACCAGGTCATAAACCCCTTTAAGAAGGGTATTTCTTTCATGAGCAAAACCAAGACCTTGTCCTGCTACCCAATTACGATTATCGTCTGCAGCCTCTTGTATTTTCTTTTTAAAGGCCTTAAAACCTTTTTTTACCTCATCAATAGAAATATCATGGGAATTGTCCATGGTTTCTCTATCTGGAATATCCGAGTCATTCATGGTAAAGCGAAAAACTCTTTCCTCATCAATATACGGTGGATCGAGAATGGTTTCTACGCTTTCAACCATTTGGATCGGCAAGGGATCTTTTTCAAGCTCATAAGGGTGAAACTCCATCAAGCGCCTTCCACGTTTTGCATATGTGTCATTTGCAAATCGAACTGACAGTTTCAAATGCCCATCTAAACTCAAACGCAAAACATCTGCCTTTGTTACATCATCATTAAAAATTTTTGAAAGATACTCCGCTGATTCAGAAATAGTTAACCAGGTTTTGAACTTAAAAAGTGCGCCAGGTTTATTCATGCATGCCCCCTACAAGGCCCTGATTAAAATCCCAAGAAAAGGCAGTTCAGGATTACCACCTTTTCAACCCGGGGAACGCACCCGGATCTATCCCAGGAAAATGTAATATTTAAAATCCGATTTCCCGTTTTTGTTGGCCATCATATTCCAGGAGTTTGTACAGAACAGAGGACACCACTTCGAAGCGTTCATCGGCTTTCTGCTTCAGTTCTTCCTACGACTCTGTGATACAAAGCAAATTCATAATCAATTTGATCAAAGTGTCTTTCTGGTTTGCTGTTGATTCTGCCACTAAAAGAGTCAGGGCGGCCAAACCGGTATCATTGATGATGGGTTGCCCATCGGGAATCACTAACCGACCATTGCGGTGAAGAAAATCCACAAATAGAAAAGCCCCGCTCCGTTTATTCCCGTCAATGAACGGATGATTCTTCACCACAAAATAAAGTAAATGAGCAGCCTTGCTTTCTATGGTCGGATAAGCGGGCTCACCAAAAACAGTTTGATCCAGGTTGCCGAATATCCCGCCAAGGCTGTCAACTTTTGAAGAACGGGCAAACAAATCAGAAGCCTCTCCCCGGCCCATCAATTGAGATTTCAATTCCAGCAGAGATGTCATGGCCCCCTCAGGTGATGGCAATATGCCCCCGGTCTGCCCTTCTGGTGACTCCAAAAGCCCTTCATCATATTGTTGCAACCAAAGAAAAGTTTGAGTATATCGCCCCATAATATCAACCAGGCCCCGGCCCATATCTGTTGCCAAGGAGGGCGAATGGGCGGTTTTCTGAATCAAAGCCAGAGCCTGTTTGAGTTCGGCGGCATTCTGTTTAAACCGTTGCCGGTTTATGGTGTATCCTTTGACAAGGTACTCTCTCAATCGCTGAGTGGCCCAAATACGAAACTTGGTTGCAACGGTACTTTTTACCCGGTACCCCACCGATATAATAGCATCCAGATTATAAAACTGAGTTTGATAACGCTTCCCATCACTGGCAGTATGTGCAAATTTTGCACATACTGATTCTTTCACAAGCTCTCCGGTTTTAAAAATATTGCCAAGATGTTTGGTAATAACACTTCTTTCTGTTGCAAATAATTCCGACATTTGGGTCTGGTTTAGCCAGATGGTTTCATCCTGTAGCCGGACATCAATATTCACCTCGCCTTTTTCCCCCTCATAGATCAGGATATCCGATGCATTTTTCATGATTTTATGCCTTTTTCTTTAATGGAACAATGTTCTGTTCCCGATGTTCCCCCACTGCCCGATCAATGGCATTGGCGGCCAGCTTCAGTTGATCCGGTGCAAGGTGGGCATATCTTTCCGTGACCTGGATTGTTGAATGCCCCAAAACCTTTTGCACCAGGTAAAGGCTAATTCCCTGTTTAACCATCCAGGAAGCGCAAGTATGCCGGCATGTGTGAAAAGTCACCCGCTCCCTGCGGTCTGTCACCCCCTTATTGAATAATTTGCTGACGACCTCTCTGAATTTCTGGCTAATCTGTGTGGAAGGCTTCCCTTGCCGGCCTGGAAACACAAGTTCGTTCAATTGTCCTTTCTCTTTTCCTTTCATTAAATTCAGGACATCCTTTGTCATGTTCACGGCCCGGTCCATGCCTTTGGAATCAATAATATTGAAAATACCATGTTCAAGGTCAACCTGGGACCAAGTCAGATTGAATATTTCGGCAGCCCTTAATCCACAATGCAGACTAATCAAAGTTTTTTCATAAAGTGGAATACTTACCTTCAGCAGTTCCTCCAAAAGTAAATGGGCTTCAGCACGGGAAAGAAACCGGATCCTTGAATTATTATTCTGGCTGATTTTTTTTTTCATAGTTTTTGAAAGCATAGGCATTTCCGGGGCATACTCCCCCTCCTTGGCTTCACGCCAGATCTGCTTTAACGTAGTCATAGCATATTCAGCCGTCCGGACGCTTTTCCCTGAATCAACCATGTCATAGAAAACGCTTTCGAGATCTCCTTTGCTGCTCTCCCAGAAGGTGAGTTTGCCGATGTTTTTATCAATCCATAATCGAAATAGAGATTCTTCCCGCTCATATGTTTTGGGCTTCTTTTCTTTCTGAATTTGAGGGTAATAGATTTGATGAAAAAATTCATTGAGAGTCAGGGCCTTTTTTTCTTTTTCCCGAGCTGCTGCCTTTAATTCTTCTCTTTTAGCGTTTTCTATTGCTCTCATTTCTTTAAGGGTTTGCGGGCCCTGCCCTGTCCTTTGATTCTCTTCCAGTTCAGACAAAATGATATTAGCTTTTTTTTCTGTCCATCCTTTTGAGGCCCATCCTATGGCCTCTTCTTTGCGTTTCCCATCTACCCTATAATAAATGACAAAATATCTATCTTTCCTTGCACCATGTTTCCGAGTTGCATGTTCACGGTATCTGATTCCCGGCCTTTTTGTATTTATCCATTTTGCCATCATTTTACCCTTTCAAAAAAGTTGTCCATCATTTGTCCATCATTTTTCAATGAAAGAGAAATATCCCTTGTGAAGCTTTGTGAATATGAATACACCCAAGAGCCCAATCTCTCAAGCCTATTTGATAGTTTTTGTGAAATTTCATGATGGCGCATGAAAGTGTAAAAAACGGACTCTGACTCCGTCAATTAAGGTTCGAATCCTTATCAGCCAGCCACCGAATTTAAAAGGCTTTCAAGAATTTCTCTTGAAAGCCTTTTTTGCGTCTGGGATATTTGTCCATCATTTATGATTTACGTATATCAAAAAAATCATTCTTGAGTAGCTTAAAAAACATATACTAAAACAATAAACTTTTTAGAATTTGCCCATACCATTCTCAACTCAGAGACATCTTGCTCTTAACCAATACCAATCATCAACAGCTCAAAGACTATAGATGATTTGGAAAAAATTTTAAAAAGATCAGACAAGAATAAATATTGAGTATCAGTTCTTACTTTTTAGGGGCTTAGGATGGTAAACTTTTAAATTCAGTGTCAGGGGATTTTCTTTTTTGATATAATCAGCACTGACAAATATGAATGATACCGATAAAAATCAGAATTGATTTCCAATAAACCTTGGAACCAGGATAATGCAAGAATCTGAAAGTTCTAAAATTTTGCGGCCGCATACACAATACTTCTGGTATTCAATACGCTTTTCAAGCGTGGCCTTACGACCGATAATACCATCATTGCGCACCTTCAGATATGATTGCTTTAATGTAAAAATTAAGAGGACCATCACTTAATTCAATGTCGAGTTGTTCATTTTCAGGGCTACAGTTCATGGCAAGGGCAAAACCATGCAAGTAGTCTACAAGCAAATCCATTGCATTTTTAAGTATATCCTCATCCAGATTCAGTGGTTTTAATGCGAATTGAAATCGCTGTATAAAAACTTCCGAAGGCCCCTCGGATTTCATTCTCAATAAAGTTTCTAACAATCCGGGATGCTCCTTTAGTAGATTAAGATAGCTTTTACATAGTAATTTTAGCTCATTACACCAATGATCTTTGCCAATAGGCTCATAAATATCTTTTATCAGTGAGATTGTAACGGCTTCAAGCAGAACCCCCTTGCTCGGAAAATAATAATAGATGGCCATTGCATCTACATTAAGGACTCCGGCAAGTTTGCGGATGCTTGGGATTTTACCTTCTGAACGCATAAGTTTTTTTACACGATTTAATATGTTAGAGGGTGTTAGTTTGTTTTTAGACCCCTTGGGTCGCCCTCTTTTTTTTATATTGACACTCAATTTAACCTCCTGTATAAAAAGCGCCTATTAAATTCTACATTGTAGAATTTTTAATCTATATTATTAAATTTAGCAAGCTGTTTTAAACTTAATGTAACGATGAACTACAGCTTTGAATTTTTATGAGAGGTGAATATGTCAAATATTGTATACATTGCAACAAGCATTGATGGTTATATCTCAGACAGGAATGATGGCCTGGATTGGTTGGATATCGTCCCAAATCCAAACGAATCAGATTTCGGATGGGCAGATTTTATGAACCGAATTGATGCTCTAATAATGGGGCGAAAAACTTTTGAAAAAGTTTGCAGCTTTGATTGTGACTGGCCTTATAAGAAGCCGGTTTTTGTCCTTAGCAGTTCTCTGAAGTCACTTTCTAAAGAATATGAAAACAAAGTAGAAATAATAGAGGGTCCTCTTACAGATGTGATACAAACCATTAAAAATAAAGGATACAAAAACCTTTATATTGATGGTGGTGTTACTATCCAAAATTTTCTAAAAGAAGATTTGGTTGATGAAATAATTATTACGGTTATCCCGGTCCTTCTCGGCGGTGGTACTCCTTTATTTGCTGACCTGCCAGAACAGATGGAATTTGAATGTATTAATTCAGAAGTATTGCTTAACGCATTGATTCAAACTCATTACCGTAGAAAAAGATAGTCATAAATGAAGCAAGTGATAAATTTATTAATCACACTCTTTTTAGTAATAAGAAGAAAAAGAACGAGTTGCGTAACAAAGCCTACAATGAAATTGTTGAATCAAGCCTCCACAATACCTCTTTGACAGATGAGGTGATAAAAGCCTTATCCCTCAACCATGACATGGACAGTATAGCATCCCCTGAGGCGGAAAGAATTCGTAATCTTTTATTCCCACCAGAAACAGAAAAAATTCGAGACTTGTTGACCTCCCATGAAGTGAAGAAAGCTCAAGATATTTTATCTACCAGTTTACCGTCTAACTTAGAACCAGATTACTTAGCTGAACTTTCTAAGTTTCAATCACAATCATTAAAAAAAGAAGAACTCAAAAAATTATTTGAATTAGTAGACAGCTTAAAAGACGATAAAGATCATTGAAGACCTCAATAAATCTGTAAAAACGAAGTCATTGGTCATAAACTTGCAAACCGGCCCGGCTTGGGATATAGGAATTTGATTGAATCAAAACGGTTTGATTTATGATAAAAGAATGACCAGACTCTTTTTCAATGCTTTAGAACCGCAAATTCAGGAGGTAACAATGCCTGCAATCATAAGTTTTCTTGTCCTTTTAAGTGGATTAATCGGGATGGTCATCGGCCAGAGAATGGTAAGGAATCGTTACGATTTTTTCTTTCGTCAGATTCAACCTGAAGATGCAGTGTCCGGCAGAACGGTTTTTGTATGTGGGAATGATGGGTCCTACCACAAGAAAACAATCTCTGATGTTTTAATTTTCGGCAATGGATGGAAAGCCTTTGAAACCGATGACGGATGTCAGCATGTTCTGGGAGAATGCCTTGTAAAAGAAAACGGCCAGGAAATTTTGATGAACAAAGAGACAAAAGGGAAATGGATCAGCAGGGAAGAACTGGATCAATACAGAAAAACATTTGAAATCCCGGTCAGACAATTGGAAAACCTGACAGAGAAAGAAGAGGGAAAATAATACTAAAATTATTGTGCACCATTCTCTTATCATGGTTTTAAATTTACCGGTATTTGACATTTCCCATGGCCGATAGCAACCCGCATCAACACCTTTCAATCGCCAAAAAAAGAAAGGAATTTCATGCCTGTAAACAAAAATTATTTAAGTTCACACCCATTTGGAAACCACGTGACAACAGATAAAAACACTCCCGCGAATTTCAAAAACCGCCTACAGATTAAATTCATTTAATTACAGGACCGCTTGTGCACAGAAATCAGGGGCATCCTTTCCTCCGGCTCTCTTTTTTTCCCGATCGGGAAAATTGGCCCCAGACACCAAAAAGATATTGAGCTCCAGAGTGCTGAAACAGATGTCAAACGGGTGGTGCTTTCAGGACTGATCATGCGCCCTATTTTTGAACTTGATAGCCGGCATATGCTGAACCAGGAAGGAAACCATCACCTGGATATCATCTGGCTGGCCTTTGCCCTTCTGGATGTTGTATCGGAAATGACCGAATACCCGTCCGGGGTGAGCCGGAAGGATGTCATTGCCCGGCTGGAGTCCCTGATCTTGGAACAGGCCCATATCATACGAATCAACACGGGGCCACAGGCTGTGACAGATGTGCAAAGTGCCTAAAAACCCCCAGGGCAGATGGATTGAATACTGGTGATTCAATCCTGGAAAGCCCAAAGACAAAGTTTTCAGAAAGGCTACCTTGGCCGTGCGGTCCCAATCCCCCCTGCTCACCTCAGAGATTTATAACGACACAGTACCGTTAGACAAACTCAACGGGGCTTTGAAATAACGGGTTAAAAAAGAGGCCTTTTGAATTGATGATATGGTTTATCCAGGGCAGGCCTTCACGATTTATACAGATCAACGATTTTCAACTGCAATGTTTTCTTGCTTACTTTTAAAAGCTGGAACCTTGAATCTCCGAGACGGATACCTTTAAGGGCATCAGCCTTTGAAATATAGTGGGGATAGGCAGCTTCCGGATCAAGTTCAAGCAGATAGACATCCAGATGGATCATTTTATCCTTTATCCCTTTAAACACCAGTTTACTTTTGTTCAAAGTGACACTTTTGTCTTTTCTTAACATAATCCGCTTATCAAAGATCCTAGAGTCTTCCTGAAATTCGGGATAGGCGTTTCTTTGACTGATGTCCCGGGAAAGAGCTTCATTTTTCCAGTCAGTGAAATGATAGGCATAGAAGCCGGGTATTGATATCAGAAAAAGGATAAACAATATTGAAAAAAAACTAATTTTATCTATTTTGGGTTTCATAATCGTTCCAAATTAATAAGTCAGTAAAAAAATAAAAACAATATTATACTCCCACTCCACCCTGTCGGTCAAGGTGTAACCAGATGATTTTCTTAATCATCGGGCCGCAGACCGCCAGGCCGCAGAAAGGACCTGTTTACAAAAAACTGGGTTCATCAACTTTACGAACAAACTGCTTCTGGAAGCGAACCCGGTTCTTTTCACCATCCGGCACATGGTGATTGAGGTCCTTGAAACTGCTGAACCCGACAAAGCCGTCATCAGCGCTATGGATGAATTCAGAAAAAAACGGATCCCGGACTGTCCTGGAAATTTTTCATTTGATAAAAATGCCATGCAGAGCAGAAGAATGGAAGACATTATGAAAAAAATCATATTTTCAGTATGATCTTTATCTATATTTTGAAAATATGTTTAAATTCAGACAATTACCAATTATTTATCTATTTACTTGACTCTTTTTAAAAACCTATTAATATAATCCCAGCGGCTCATAACATTAACAAGAAGGTATCTATTTTGACCTGTACCAAAACCACACTCATTGAAAAGATCTCAGACTCATTCAATCAAAATCCAACTCAATCCAAAGAGACCGTGGAAGCCCTTATCGAAATCATCAAGTCCACCCTGGCATCAGGGGAAGACATCATGATCTCCGGTTTCGGGAAATTCCAGGTCATTGACAAATCTCCCCGGAAAGGTCGAAATCCGGCTACTGGAGAATCAATGCTTCTGGAAAAACGGCGGGTAGTCACCTTCAAATGTGCGGGTAAACTCAAAGACCGGATGAATACCACCCCGAATTAAGGATAAAAAAATCCGGACCGTTTTTTTGAACAACAGCCCGGAATCTTTATTTCAGGCCACCGGTCCAGCCATTGCCGGATTAATCAAAAATGCTTTTGAACAGATTCTGAACCCCTTCTTTAACCTCATCAACAGCAGGATCATTTGTTTCCTGGCCGGCAAACCGGCCCGAATCTGAACTGCCCGAGGGCTGATTTTCCGCAGCCTGACGGGCCTGGGAATAATCATTTGCGGCAGCCTGCTGGGCAGCACCGGCCATGACAGGCTTTCCCTCCACAAGATTCTGAATAGCCGTTCTGGCCTGGTCTCTCATCATCCGGTCCCCGGACGCATCATAACTAAAGGCAATACCCTGTGGCAGGCTGAACTTTGATACGGAAACACCGGAAGTGGACAGATTTACAGCCTCCTGGGAAATTTTAAAGCCCATGGTATCGCCTTGAATTTTCAACGGCAATTCACTGCCGCTGATATTATATGCCGTAGTCCCCATAAGACTGACCTTATCGCAATCATATCCCAGAATGGTTTCGGCTTTTTTCTCAAGGGTTCCGTTCATCCCTTCAATGGTTGAAATGCCCATGGCTTCAACGTTCTTAAGCACTTTTTTCTTATCACCGGAAGACAGTTTATTAAACTCTTCTTGCATGTACTTGTTCATATTAACATGCTTGGTACCGGTTCCTTCCACCAGATCTGCTGTGTATACCCAGTCAGGGGTAGTAATGATTATCTCCTTCTGCTCCTGGGCCATACCAAACATTTTCATGGTCAGAGTCGAATATTCTGCAGTGGTCCGACCGTAATCCTTAACATATAAGGTTTTTGAGCCGTTCATGGTGCCTGCGACTTTGTAGGTCACGGTAGCGGATTTAAAGGGAAGTTTTTTTATCCAGGGATTTTCAACAGCAAAAGCGGAACCGGCAAACAACAGAACCAAGGCAAAAGACACAATTTTTTTCATGACATGTTTCCTTTTTAGAGGAAGTTAAAGAACGAATTATAAGAACTAAGTTGTTCTCTATATGTCAGATCAGTCGGAAAATCAAGGGTTGAGAAAAGGCAATTGTTTACCCGTTCACAGGAATTTGGGAATCGCCATGTCAATGCCCTTACCCGGCAGGGCCATGAGAGATGAGGTCCCGTGAGCTATGAGCTGTCCCTCTTCATCCACCACCCTGGCTTCGGCATAGGAAATGGTCTTGCCCGGGCGCATGCAATACCCTTCAGCCCTAAGCCTTCCTTTGACCACGGATTTCAGGTAATTGAGTTTCAAATCCACATTCACCAGCCCGGCATCCCCCGGCAACCGCAGGAATCCGGCCCAAAAGGTGGCCGTATCAATGAGGGTGGCGATTACACCGCCGTGAACAATGCCGTAAGGCTGGAGGTGGCAGCGGTCAAGCTCCATGATCACGATTGACTGGTCAAAGGAAATTTCCGTGAGGGCCATTTTCATGTGGCTGGGATAGGGGCTGTTTTTAACCACATCTTTCAATTCACGGATATACTCGGGATTCGGCGTTTTCATCAAACCTCCTAAAAATAAGGCACCTCCCCGGAGCCCGTGCCCCGGGGAGTGATTTTATCAATTTAGCCTTTTCTTGTGTTACCTGCTTTAACCAGCCGCTTCCACCCGGCAGGGAACGAACCGGTGCATGGGAGTACCCAGCTGGTCCCTGTTGGTATTCAGGGTGAGCCGGTTCACATTGATGCCGTGGCTCCGGCCCTGGTAGTCAAGGCCGAACCCGTGGGGAATGAGCACCATTCCCTGCCGCACCTGGTCACTGATCTGGATTTCACCGATTTCAGTTCCCGCAGCAGTGGTCACCCTGGCCTGACTTCCATCCTCAAGTCCCAGGGCGTCTGCATCCTCGGCACAAATGGCAATGGTGCAGTCCCGTTTCCCCTTGTTCCATTCCGGATTCCGCATCAGGGTATTCATGGTAAACCGGGAATGGCGACCGGCATTGAGAACCAGGGGGTATTCTTCGGGCAGTTCAAGATCTTGGGCCTCATCTTCAGGATTCAGATCCCTTGCCTGGTCTGCCAGTTCCGGGATGTAAATTTCCAGTTTGCCGGAAGGGGTCTTAATCTCACCCATGGGATTGTCCGTATCGGCCTTACCCACCCAGAGCCCCTGGGGAATGTCTATGGCCGCCTGGAAAATTTTGTCTCCCTGGAAAATATCCGGCTCAAACCCGGCCCTGGACCCATTCTGCCTGAACTTCTCCGGGGCCGTCATGAGCAGTCCCCAAAGCGCGGCCTTGGCAGCACTGTCCCATTCCTTTCCCAGGGTTTTGGCCAGAACAAAAGGCATGGCTTTAAAGGCACGTGGCTCTTTTGAGGCCCAGGTCATGAGCTCTCCGCCGAATGTCAGGCGGTCCCCCTTGGCGGCCTCATACAGGGCATCCGGAATGTCCGGAATCAGCCCCAGCCGGTCCGCCAGCCGGGTATGGATCTGGGCGGCCTCAAGGCATTCCCCGGGGGGCTGGACCACGGGCCGTCTCAACTGCATATAAATTTCAGGATAGGTCCAGGGAAAAAACGTGGTATCCCAGGCTTCGTAAAAACTCCTGCAGGGCAGGACATAGTCCGCCAACCGGGCCGTCTCGCTCATGACGATATCATTGACCACCAGAAGATCCAGGCTGCCGAATGCTTTTTCATAGGCACTGGTGTCCGGATAGGCCCTCAAAGGATTGCAGGCAGATACATACACCGCCCTGAGCCGTTTTGGATGATCAGACATAATCTCTTCGGGCATGACCGAAGGCGGAAAAGAGCCTGCCGCTGCCGGGGGCATTTGTGTGGCCATGGTTTTCCAGGTTTTGGGATTTCTTTCATCCGAATGAAAGCCCATGGGCATCACCATACCTGGAATCATATTACCGCCCCGGGTCTGGAACACCCCGCAAACCGCCCCGAGGATATGCAGAAAATAAGAATTCAGGACAGAATGCCGGCCCATGTAAATTCCCAGATCCTGGTGAAAGCCCCAGTGTTTTGTGACCATAAGACGGCAAAGTTCCTCTACGGCCCCATACGCCAGCCCGCAGACCTCAATGGCCCGTCCTGCATCAAAATTATCAAACCAGGCCCGGACCTTATCCCACCCATCCACGAATTGATCCAGGTAGGCTTCATCTTCACCCCCCTTTTCCAGGATAATGGCAATCATGGCCTTGATGAGCAAAGAATCGGTTCCCGGCCGCAGGGGCAGATGGATGTCGGCAATTGCGGCGGTCTCGCTCTTTCTGGGGTCAATGGAGACCAGTATCCGATCCGGATCCTTTGAAATTTCTTTCAGCACTAAGGGGGCCCGGGGCATCTGATGGCTTTCCATACCGTTCCACCCCCAGGCCACCAGCATCTGTGTGTTATGTTCATCAGGGCCGGAAATATTATATTGCTTGCCCATGACACGGCCCGTGACCCACCAGTGACCGGAAAATTCCTGGCCGGCCGAAGAATAGTAATACTTGGAGCCCATACCCCGGAGCAGACTCAGGCCGAAGGCCGTTTCCATGTGGCCGCCCTGGGAGCCGCCGCCCATATAGGCCAGGGACCTTGGGCCGTGTGCCCCCACGATGGATTTCATCTTGTCCGCAATTTCATCCAGAGCCTGGTCCCAGGACACCTGGACAAATTGCTTGTCAACCCGTTTCAGGGGATGGGTGATCCGGTCGGCCGGATATTGGTGAAATGGGACTTTCAACCCCTTGCGGCAGGCATATCCCTTTGACCTGGGATTATCCTTGTCCGGTTTAACCTTGGTGATTTTTCCATCTTCAACAAAGGCCATAAGCCCGCAATTCTGGGCACAGAGCACACATCCTGTTGTTTTCCATTCTCCCATAACCTGATCTCCTAAATATTGCCTCTTTCCTTGGCCATACTCATGTACGTCTCAAACACATTGGCCGGGGGATCATACTGGTCTGCCGCATCTTTTTGCAAAACGGCCATGGCCTCCACCGGACATTCAGGCACACAGACCCCGCAGCCGATACACCGGTCGATATTGATCCGGGCGGTATCCTCCACCTCAATGGCGTCCATATGGCAGCGTTCTGCACAGGTCCCGCACCCGATGCATTCATCTTCATTCACTTGGGCATAATAATTGGTATGCACGGCCTTTGCCGGTTTATCAAGGGTTTTAAGGTTGACCAATACCTGACAGCAGCATCCGCAGCACATGCAGATATTCATGGGTTTTTTGGAGTTGCCCGGCTGGAGCACAAGCCCAGCTTTCTGTCCCTTTGCCAGAATCCCGAGAGCTTCTTCTTTACCAATGGAACGGCCCAGGCCGTTTTCTTCATAATAATAGGCACCGGACCCAAACGAAAGGCAGACCTCCATGGGATAATCGCACCTCTTCCCCACGATCTCATGCTCTTTTCTGCAGATGCAGTCGGACACCACGATCTTGGACTGGGCCTTTATGATCTCCTCAGCCGCCTCATAGGGTAGAACCGCATTGTCGGCGGTAATTTTTTTGGACACCGGGATAACCCGGAGCTGTTTGGTGTCGTGCTTGATCCAGCTCTTATGCATAAACTGTGGCAGATATTCATTCACCTCCCGGATCAGGTCCTCATCCAGATTGTTAAGACTATACTCCCAGATGCCCACCACAAACTGGGCAGCGGCATAGGAATTAACCCCGCCCTTGCCTGACCGGTAAAGCAGCCCTTTTTTGGACATGGCCTCCAGCTTTGGCCCAAGTATATCCTCATCCATGTCAAGGCGGCCGGCAATGGCTGCCACAGGCTCGGGCAGCATATTCAGCCCCAAAGCGATCCGGGCCTCCTCCTCGGTAAACAAGCGTTTGAGAATACGAAGTTCCACCCCGGATTCAGTTGCCGGATATCCTGCCGGAAGAGTGTCCAAATGTTTTGCCAGCCGTTCAAAAGCTTCTGCCATGCCTGCCTCCTTAAGGTTTATACATTTCAATCTGCCTGTTTCTATTTTTTGATAATTGGACAATACGGGTTGCGGTTTAAAAATGGAAGTGTCATAAATGACAAATATTGTGCAAAAAAAGACTT
>Ga0070728_10003562_pt1 | contig 17052 bp, 11 predicted proteins | sample tdDd471_FD_66723 | JGI IMG/M metagenome (GOLD analysis project Ga0070728, IMG submission 66723) | Marine sediment microbial communities from the Atlantic coast under amendment with organic carbon and nitrate - tdDd47.1 | ecosystem: Environmental > Aquatic > Marine > Coastal > Sediment | place... | reverse complement strand
AGATGCTTCAGAAAATTGTTTCTTCAGGATATGCAAACCGACTTCACGGTTGCAGACGAACAGATCGCCCCGGCCGGCCACAAGCATTTTCATACCTTGCACATACCCTCTTGTCGTATGGAGCTCGCCCGAGCCTTTCGCTACCACTTTTGTAAATGTCTTATGCGCCAAATCACCCAACGACGCCGCAATACGCATGTCTTTGGCGTCCTCAATCTTTTCCCAATCAAAATTACTGTAACGATTATAAAACAAGACCTTCTCTGCCGCGCTGGAAGGCAAGGCGAAAATCAAGAGCAGCAACACAAAACATGTACTGACTTGCATGTGATGCTTCAACCCGGAATACTCCTTTACTTTTTCTTGTCTGACTAAGTCTCGAAACAGAGCAGAAGGACGTGTCATAGAAATATCATTACGGGGCCAACTTAGCGATGATAAATGAAATAATTTAACCCCGGGTTCTACGACTGGGTAGGCTAATAGCAGCTGCAACTGTCATGAAAAGCACAGAAGGCCTTCGATGCCGCATGATAAAAATAAAAATTCACCCTTGCGGGGTCTGGCATTAGCGATATACTGAGGCCCACCAGTTATCGTCAAACCACTGAAGAGGCTCTTCATGAAAAAAGTACGTTTCGGCATTCTTTCCACGGCCAAGATAGCCCGCACCAAAGTCATTCCTGCCATGCAGCAGGGAGAATTCACTGAAGTCACGGCCATTGCCTCACGTTCCATGGAGAATGCACAAAAAGTGGCCGATGAATTGGGCATCGCCAAGGCGTATGGAAGCTATGAGAAACTGCTGGCTGACAAGCAGGTGGACGCAATCTACATCCCCCTGCCTAACCAGCTTCATGTCGAGTGGACCCTCAAGGCCATGGACAAAGGCAAGCACGTCCTGTGCGAAAAGCCCATGGGACTGACCAGCGAAGAAGTCAACAGGCTCATCAACGCCACGGTCACGGCCCCGGATGCCAAAGTCATGGAAGCATTCATGTACCAATTTCACCCGCAATGGGTTGAAGCAAAACGACTGGTCGACGAAGGCGAGATAGGTGAACTGGTCACCATCCAATCCTTTTTCTCCTATTTCAACACCGACCCAGACAATATCCGCAACAAGGCCGACCTGGGTGGTGGCGCTCTCATGGACATCGGCTGCTACCCCGTATCCCTGTCCAGATTCATCTTCAACGCCCAGCCTCGCCGTGTCATGAGCTTCATGAATCAGGACCCCGAATTCGGGACGGACAAAGTCTTTTCAGGCATGTTGGATTTCAATGGAAGGATTTCAACCTTCACCTGCTCCACTCAAATGGCCGACTATCAGCGAGTGAACATCGTGGGCACTACCGGACGAATCGAAATACTCATCCCGTTCAATGCCCCCCCGAATGAACCGTGCAAAATCCTGCTTCAGCAGGGGGCCAAAGAAGAAATGACGGTAGAAACCATCTCCTTTGATGTGTGCGATCAATACACTCTGCAAGGCGACGCCTTTGCCAAGGCTATCCTTGACGATACCCGCCCTCCTGCCACGCTCATGGACGCATTCGACAACATGCACGTCATTGACGCTTTGGTGAAAAGCGCACAAACAGGACAATGGGAACGAAGTTAAGCTTCGCCTCCATATTTTTTTTCCGCGACATGGCGTAACGATTCGAGGATATCTTCCATTTCCACGGGTTTTGGGATGTAGCCGTCCATGCCTGCTTCAAGGAGCTTCTCGCGATCTCCGGTCAGGGTATGGGCGGTCAATGCAAAGATCGGGATATCACATTGTGACGCGCCAGCCATTCCCTTTCTAATGCCTTCAGTGGCGTCGACACCGTCCATACCAGGCATCTGCACATCCATATACACCACGTCAAAGTCATGCTTGCGCAGCATTTCCACGGCGCTCAGACCATTTGATACAACCCAGACATTGCACCCCGCTTTTTGCAGCAAACGCTTGCCGACGAGACTGTTGACATGGTCATCTTCAGCCAACAAGACATTGAATCCGGTGGCCGCACCTTCATTCATCACCAATTTTATAGGAGGTACCGGGTCCTGAAGCGAATGTTCCCCAAACGGAAGCACCAGATGAATGGTCGTTCCCCGGCCAACTTCGCTTCCAACTGCCATGTTTCCTCCCATGAAATTCACCAAACGTTTGCAGATGGACAGTCCAAGCCCCGCCCCTTGATACTGTCTGGCGAACCCATGGCTCCCTTGGACAAAAGGCTCAAACAGAGAATCAACTTTGTCCTGATTAATACCGATACCCGTATCGGCCACGGAAATATAAAGTCGATGTGTCCCAGATCGCACCGGGGAAAGAAGTGAAACATCAACACGAACCTCCCCGACTTCAGTGTATTTGAGAGCGTTCCCCACAAGATTGATAAGCACCTGTTGAAGACGAGCACCGTCCCCGACAACATACTGTGGAACAGTATTAGCCACACGACAAAGCAACGTCACTTTATCGGCGTTAAAAGAAAGGCTAAAGAGATCCTTGATCTGATTCACCAACTCCAGAAGATCAAATGAGACCTTTTCCACCTCCATCATTCCCGCTTCAAAACGTGACAGATCAAGAATATCTGACAGCAAACGATTAAGCCGTACGGCAGAATCCAAACCGGCCTGGGCGTATTCCTGTTGATCTTCATCCAGCTCGGTGCCCAGCATAAGCGAAAGCATGCCCTGAATACCGTTGAGCGGCGTGCGAATCTCATGACTCATGTTTGCCAGAAATTCGGATTTGGCCTCATTCGCGGATTCTGCCTGTTCTTTGGCCAAAACCAGTTGGTTGTGAATAAGCTTGATCTCGGACAGATCCACATCCAGGCAATACATGATCTTATCACCCAAAGTGGTTTGTTGCATGACGTGAGAAGAATACACGGGAACGGGGCTCCCGTCCTTGCGTAACAGTTCTAATTCTCCCGCTGGAATTGCCGGGCCGTCAGACAACCATGCTGTGTGCCCTGCTCTCACCGCCTCGTGCATGAATTCAGGAATAATCAGGTCTTCCAGCAATTGCCCCATGGCTTCTTTCCTGCTGAAACCGTACAACTGCTCACTGGCCGGATTCCAGTACATGACCCGACGATCTCTATCATACCCCTGTACCGCGATCATATTCACGTTCTCGAAAAGCTCCCTGAACTGATATTCACTTTCCAGAACAGCCTCCCAAGCACGCTTTTGCTCCGTAACATCTTCAAGATGCCCCAGAATCTGTACCTGCCCAGGGCCTGCACTATGACTCAACACCGTGGTCATGACATACCACCGGCCCGTCTTTTGATGAAGAAACTCGTCACTGTGCGGCTGTCCGGTACGCAACGTTTTAAGAGCAGGACAATTCTCACATTCTTTTTTACCGTTTCCAATAACCCTGCTGCACGTCATGCCCTGACTGCCAATATCTGGGAACAAATCTTCCATCTGCCTATTATGCCACAGAATATTTAACTCATCGTCACAAAGGACCAGCCCCACGTTGAGCGAACTGAGAATACTGTCGAACTTATTTCGTTCAGCTGAAACCCTGGCGTGCAGCTTCTTTTTTTCAGTAACGTCCCGACCGACAAGAAACACACCGAGGATATCATCATCTTCCCCTCGGTACGGGGCGTACTTGACGTCCATATGGCGGCCGCCTACGCCCGGATAATTTATCCACGTTTCAAAATGTACGTCTTCGCCTCCAAGACATTGCTGAAGATATTCATGAACGCCTGAATTATAGGAATCACTTCCCACCACACTGGAAACATGCGCCCCGATTATTTCATCTCGAGACATCCCCCAATAGCGGCAGTATTCCCGATTCACCAATATATACAGCAAATCCTTGTCGACAACTCCCATGATGTCATGGGACTGATCAAACACTTCCTGCAATCCATGGAGGTTCATAGCGCGCCACTCCTTTTCCACAAGATATATTTCGTTCATGGGGAATAGATTCCTATTGTGCAACGGTACCTCATCACCCCAAAACCGCAAATTATAGTTATGTCATCAATGGGCTCCTCACATCGGGATCAAATAGAATATGCAACTCAAAAAGAAACCTCCCCGACACATAGCGTCGGGGAGGTTTCTTCAATATATCAATTTCTCTTTTCTACTTCGCCGGAATATAGGTCACATCAGCAGGCTCCAAAGGCAAAACGATATTCTGACCCTTCACATATTCAATGAAGGCCAAAGCGTCGACAAACCCGGTATCATAGCGCTTGGCGACCTCCTTCATGACTGCGTAGCCATCACCTCCACCCGCAAGATAGGAGTTGGTAACCACTCGGTATACATGTTCGACACCAAGCGGTTTCCATTGACCATCCTGCCCCTTGGTCTCAATACTCATGATTCGGCTACCCTCAGGCTTATTCATATCCGCCGTATACCGTGCCCCGCCTACGTAGGGGAAAGCTCCGCCCCCACGAGTCACGCCGGTTTCCAGCGCGGTTTTCACCTGAGCGCCGGTCATCGACAGAATAAACAGGGAATCATTAAACGGCATGAGAGTGTAAGCCGTACCCACGGTTATGTTGCCCCGAGAAACGGAATCACGCACCCCGCCACCATTCAGCAGCGCAATATCCACACCTTCACCGGTAGATGCCATTTTGGCGAGCATGCTCTGACAAACGACAGGAGCAATCAGACTGCCGTGGGGCAAAGAATGACCGGAGTCGTCCACACCGGGAACTCTGATATGCGGTAACGCTGTGGCAGCCGTACCAATGACATCACTCCGCATGGCTTCAACACCTTCCCGAAATGGTTCGAGAAACATCTCGGAAGCGTTGTCTTTGACAACCACCTCAGCGACCTGATTTTTCTCGATAAGTGCGAGTAGCTCCTTACGTTCAGCACCTTCAAGTTCCACTTTTTTCTTGGCCTCGTTCTTACGCTTGAAGGTATCGGCCAACAACATGATCGGCTTGCCGTCCGCAGCAGTCACATGACCGTTGTCATCAAACGTCACATCCAAGCGCCCAAGCACACGACCCCACTTCCAGGCCGTGACGACGTAGACATCATTTCCGTCAGCGCCCTTGATGACTACCGGATACGTGCCGTCAGACTTCTTGCCCAATTCGCCCATGGCAGCGGGATCTCCCAACAGCGAATGGGAATGGCCGCCCACGATGATATCCACGCCCGGCACCGTGGCTGCGAGTTTTTTATCCGCGTCCAATCCCACATGGGTCAGCAGGATGATCTTGTTGACACCCTGCGCCTCCAGTTTCTTGACGTACTGTCGGGCTGTCTCTGCTTCATCAGCAAAAACGACTTTGCCCGGACTGGAAATGAACGCCGTCTCCTTGGTGGTCAAACCGATGATGCCGATCTTTTCCCCACCGTAAGAGGCGATGAAATACGGCTTGATCCTGTCATCCAAACCAGGGATAGCCGAGGCATCGATATTCGCGCTGACCACAGGAACAGTGGTATACTTGAGAAATCCAGCCAAAAAATCAGGTCCCTTGTCAAACTCGTGATTCCCAAGGGTCATGGCCGTAAAATCAAGCCTGTTCAAAAACTCCATCTCCGGCTTGCCGCTATATTTCATGAAATAGAGTTCACCCTGCACAGCATCTCCCGCATGCAACAGAGCCACGTTCTTTTCCCGCTCCCGCACACCGGAGACCGCAGTCTGCAACCGCGACCATGCCCCCATTTTGACATAGGTGGACTTCCCTTCCGGCTTCAACTTATCCTTGGTCGCATCCAGATACGAATGGGAGTCATTGACGTGCAATACAGTCAGGTCGAAACTCCACGCAGGATTGACGCTCAATATCACGGCCCAAAACACAGCAAAAAACATTACCTTTCTCATTCTCATTCACCTCCCTCAAAAAGCACCGCTCTTTATCAGCATATTTCGAAAATGATAACCTTCTTCGTGATGCTGTGCAAAAGAATACCCTACTGACAACAGAACTTAATGAAACGCCATCAATGCGAAAGCAATGCCGGACCATCGACCTCAACACCGCCTGCTGCTCCCACGATCTACTCCACTAACACATTTGAGCTAGGTGCATACCCAGTGTCATTTTCCACGATAATTGCATCTATAACACAAGGGCACCCGCCCATTTTGTCATTACAAATGTTACCCATTTGCTTCCATTCAAGCAGAGTCTGACAACGCTAAAGTCTTTCCTTATCCTGCCAGTTTTAAGACATGCAGTACCAGCTCAAACATTCATCTTCTAAAACCATTATTAACTACGGTGAGGATGAAATGAAGCCCGAAAAATGTGCAGATGCGCCGCTCTCGCAAGCCGTGTCTCCGAACCCAATCCATAAAAAAAGGGGCCCGCGCCACAGCGCAGGACCCTTTTTTTATGGATTGGGTTCGGACTACTTGATGAAAAGCATTTCCTGATAGCTGGGAAGGGGCCAGAGGTCGTCGGCAACCATGCCTTCCAAAGCATCTGCCACTTCACGGACTTCAAGCATGGCTGGCAGGATTTTGTCAGTCTTGAACTTGGCTTCTTCCTCAACAGACTTGAAGGAGTTCTGGGCCATCAGCTCTTCCAAAGCTTCGGTGGTCTTCTGCAACTTACGCAGCTTGTCGGTAAGCTCGCTCAAAGTGCCAAGGGTCGGTTCGATACCGGCAGCCTTGAGGCTGGCAGCGGTAGCGGCCAGTTCACCCTGATAACGGATGGCCGAAGGCAGGATGATTGTCTTGGCGATCTTGACGACCAGAGCAGACTCGGTCTGGACATGCTGGTTGTACTGCTCAAAGAAGATCTCATGACGGGAGTACATCTCGTCCTTGGACAAAACGCCGTAGTCGCTGAAGACTTTGACGACTTCTTCGTCGATGAGGCTTGGCAGTGCGTCAACCGTGGTCTTCAAGTTGGGCAGACCGCGCTTTTCAGCTTCCTTCTGCCATGCATCGGCATACCCGTCGCCGTTGAAGATGACGTGTCCATGCTTTTCCATGATGCCCTTGATGACTTTCTGACAGGCGGAGTTGAGCTTCTTGGGGTCGCCCTTAGTGATCTTTTCAATCTCGTCGCACATGAAGTCCAAAGACTCGGACATAATGGTGTTCAGAGCCACTTGGGAACCGGCGATGGACTGGTTGGAACCAACGGCACGGAACTCGAAACGGTTGCCGGTAAAGGCAAACGGAGACGTCCGGTTACGATCACCGGAATCCATGGGCAGCGGAGGCAGAGTATCAACACCAACACGCAGTTTGCCTTTGGCCTTGGTACCTTTGAGGTCGCCCATTTCGATCTGATTGAAGATTTCGGCCAACTCGCCGCCAAGGAAGATGGAAATAATGGCAGGCGGAGCTTCGTTGGCACCGAGACGATGGTCGTTACCAGCCGTGGCAACCGTGGCACGCAAAAGCTTGCCGAATTTTTCCACGGCGCGGATGGTCGCTGCGGTAATGGCCAGGAACTGCATGTTCTCATGCGGAGTTGCGCCCGGAAAATACAGGGAACCTTGCGTCGGGGTGGACAGAGAATAGTTCAGATGCTTGCCCGAACCGTTGATGCCGGCGAACGGCTTTTCGTGCAGCAGACAGGCCATGCCGTACCGCTTGGCAACGGCTTTCAGGGTGGTCATGATCATCTGGTTGTGATCTGTGGCCAGATTGGCCTGCTCAAAGACCGGAGCGATCTCGAACTGACCGGGAGCCACTTCATTATGACGGGTCTTGACCGGTACGCCGAGCTTATACAGTTCACGCTCGGCTTCCAGCATGAAAGCAAGCACGCGGCGCGGAATGGCACCAAAATAGTGGTCATCCAACTCCTGCCCCTTGGCGGGTTTGGCACCAAACAGAGTACGTCCGCACACCATCAGATCAGGGCGGGCAAAGTAAAAGTTACGATCCAGAAGGAAATATTCCTGCTCGGGGCCGGCGTTAGACACAACCATTTCACCATCGTCGTTACCAAACAAGCCGAGGAAACGACGACCAGCCTTGCTGATAGCCTGGTTGGCACGCAACAGCGGGGTCTTCTTGTCCAGTGCATGGCCTTTCCAGGAAATGAACGCGGTGGGGATACACAGGAAAGTACCATTAGGATTTTCCAGAATATAAGCCGGGTTGGTCACGTCCCAAGCGGTGTAGCCACGGGCCTCAAAGGTGGCACGCAGACCGCCGGAAGGGAACGAAGAGGCATCAGGCTCACCCTGAATGAGCAGTTTGGCATCAAATTCGGCTATGGCTCCACCGTCGCCGTCCGGAGACAGGAAACCATCATGCTTCTCTGCGGTCAGACCGGTCAGCGGGTAAAAAACGTGGGTGTAATGGGTTGCGCCTTTTGAGATGGCCCATTCTTTCATGGCGGCAGCAATCGGACCTGCAATGGCCGGGTCCATTTCCTCACCGCTCTGTTTGGTAGCCATCAAGGACTTGTATATATCCTTGGGCAACATGTTCTTCATAACCTTGTCATTGAAGACGTTGGAGCCGAAGACCTCGGTCGGAGAGGTTTCGGAAAAATTCAATGGCTCAACAGTGGGCGTATAGTTGGTCACTGCGGCTATAGCGTTCTGACGTGTCTGGTATCCGCTCATCTCAATTCTCCTTCAGGCAGGTAAATATGGGTTTTCCGACTCAGGCCGGATATAAGGGCGCCTGACCCTCAATTGTCTCTCTTTGCGGCTCCTATAACCAAGGATCATGCCAATTCATAAAAAGACAGAATAAACAGTTGGATAGAATTTAAGCTGCATTTTTGTCTTTAGAAAATACTACAAAATTGTAGTTTTTACACCATTCCAAAGCAAACAATATAACAATTTTGCAAACACGGAATTCATCTTTCCTTCCATGTCTTCCGCGGACACGGGATACCACCATGAATGGATACGGAAAAGGTGTTTTTTAAAAAGCCCTCTATAGCCACGAATCAGAAAGGCGCAGCTGAAATGAACTCCATGGGCTTTTTGGTGGCCGGATGCCTAAAACGCAGAGTTGATGCGTGAAGCTTGAGCTGTCCGGGACCGGTTCCGGTGCCGTAAAGACGATCCCCTACAATCGGAAATCCCAAACCCTTTTCATGAGAGGAATGCAGGCGCAATTGATGAGTGCGCCCAGTGTGCGGCATGAATTCGACACGAGTCCGCCCGTCTTCGACAGCAATTTTGCGCCAACGCGTGATACCGTTCTTGCCGTTGACCGGATCATAGACCTGATAGGGGCGGTTGTCGGGGTCCAGACGGAATTTCAGTTCAATAACACCGCCCGAAGCTTCCACCACGCCGTCGAGAAGCGCGATATACCGTTTACCCACCAGGCGATCCATAAACTGCTGGGAAAGCGTCCGGTGGGCGCTGGTTGTCAGGGCCAGCACCAACAAACCGGAAGTATCCTGATCGAGTCGGTGCACGGAGGGCTGCTCAATGCATCCCGGATACATCTCTCGAACACGTGAGACAACACAGTCCTGATTGGCCTCGCCTTTACCAGGCACGGACAGCAACCCACTCGGCTTGTTTACGACTACGATATGCTTGTCTGCATGCAGGACTTCAAGACCGGGTTCAATCACCATTATTGTTCCTCCAGACCGCAAAGCATGAACCCAAGAATGCGGCCGCATTTGTGCAGGCAGGACGAATAAAACTCGCCATGCTGTTTGGTTTCGGACCGATTGGTCCGTCCGAAATAAAACTCGGTCAATCCCAACGGAGTCAGTCCGTTGGCTGCGGCATGGCCAAGTAATTTGGGTGCGCAACAATCTCCGGTGCCGGTAGGAATACCTTCCTTGCCAAAAACGGCCAAAGGTAATGGTACACACTCCCCCCGGAAATTGGACACCCTGAACATGGCGTGAATTTCCTGCATCAACACTTGTGATGCTTTCTTGCGTTTATAAATAAGCAGTTGTCGGGCCGGAGAATCACTTGGCAGTCCCGCTATTTCACGCCCCATCTGCTTGATGCGCATTTCTTCCTCGAATGTGTCCCGCCTGAATCGCTGCACATCCAGAAGAGGATCAACCCATCCGTCCACCTGCCAGATGGAATTGTATTGGCCGGAAAAGGCCTTGAGGACAAACGTATCCCCCGCCTGATCACGCGCGACCAACACACCAAACATCTGCCCACGGGCCGGACCATAGAGATATTCGGTAGAGAGCCGCGGATCGGCATCTTCTTCCGGTATGTCGAAATCAAGACGACCTTCCCGCTCCAGGCGCCGGAAAAGGGACAAAGCCGGACCATGCGCAGGCCCGACGGGCAACATATGTTCACGGCCACACCGGGAACACATGCCTCGACAGCTTGTGGAAGGGTCGTGCTCACCCGTCAGTTCAATCGGTTCCAATATCATATTAATTTAGTCACTGAGTAATGCGTATCTACAAAAGAAATGCCCCACCGCGGGTGCGATGGGGCGAATGTACACAGTCTTTGTCCGAAGACAAAGGGTTATACCCGTTACTTGGGCAACCCTTCGGAACCGAGGAATTTAACGGACAGAATCTCATACTCGATACGGCCACGAGGAGCGTCAACGATAACCTCTTCGCCCTCTTCTTTGCCAAGAATAGCCTGTCCCATGGGGGACAGCACGGAGATGGAACCATTTTTATGGTCTGCATCGTCCGGTCCGAGCAGGGTGAAAGTACGTACTTCCTCGGTGTCGATGTCTTCAACTTCCACGGTGGAACCGAAGATGGCACGTTCACCACCAAGGGTGTTCAGATCAAGTACATCAAACAGCGGCATGCGGGAGTTGATGTAGGTGATGCGAGCTTCGAGCATCCCTTGGCGTTCACGCGCAGCATCATAACCGGCGTTTTCGCTGAGGTCGCCCTCTTCGCGTGCTTCCTTGATGGCCTGAATAATGGCCGGACGCTGCGCCTTCAAGTCGGTCAGCTCTTGGGTGATCTTTTCGTGCCCTTCTTTTGAAATGGGAATACGATCCATTTTTGAAACCTCTCTCAATTCAAACGTCAATATATAAAAAAAAGATGCAGATCGCGCGGCTTCCCTGTGAAGGGACCGCGCCCCTGCAAAAACGTCATTTACTCGTGACAATTCTCTCGTTAGAACATCACGCGGCTGCGGTCAAGGGGCGAAGTCCATCATTTTTTCAAACCCCTCATCACAACGCCCTCTCTTTTCGCATAAGGGGTTATCATCCGCACAGAGCACGAATCTGTTGACACGACCCCGTTTTCCGGTTCAAGAATAATTTTTTACGGGATGAGTCATACGGTTCCTCCCGCGATTCCCTATTGGGTTTGGAGAGGAAAGCCTCAAACAACAGAACCGCCTGCCGTATATGTCGTCGCATCACGACCGGCAGACATTGAACATGGAGGAGAGGATGAAACGGTTTACCCTGCTGCTGTGCGCAGCCCTGCTGGCATTGACTATCATGCCCGGGCTGGCCTTTGCAAAAGATTTCACCATCGGAATGATTCTGGTCGGTCCTTATAATGATAAAGGCTACAGCCAGGCACAGTACGAAGGCGGCAAATACGTCGAAGCCCACATGGACGGCGCAAAATTGATCTACCTCGACAAGGTCAACCCGGCAGACCGCCCCGGCCTGACCATTCCGCAGATCGTTGACGACCTCGTTGAAAAGGGAGCAGACCTGATCATCGCCGGCTCCGACGACATGAAGGACGGCATCCTTGAAGCCGCCACAATGCACCCCGACAAGACTTTCCTCCACGTTTCCGGTGACTCCGCCTGGGACGGCAAGGCTCCCGAGAATCTCGGCAACCTGTTCAGCAAAATGGAATACTCCAAGATGATGGCCGGTTTCACCGCAGCCATGACCACCCAGACCGGCAAGATCGGTGTGGTCGGCCCGCTGGTTAACGAAGAAACCCGCCGCCTCATGTCTTCCGCCTACCTTGGCGCAACCTACGCCTGGACCAAAGTCCGCGGCAAAGACATGAAGGACCTCTCCTTCAACGTCAAGTGGATCGGTTTCTGGTTCAATATCCCCGGCGTCACCTCTGACCCGACCCAGGTGGCCGGTTCCCTGTTCGACGCTGGCTATGATGTCCTCATTTCCGGCATCGACACCCCTGAAGTTGTCACTGTCGCCAAGCAGCGCAAGGCCGCAGGCAAAAACGTCTGGGCACTGCCTTACGACTTCGAAAAGGCCTGTGAAGGCCAGGGCGACGTCTGTCTCGGCGTTCCCTACTTCAACTGGGGTCCGGGTTTCCTGCGCGTTTCCAAGCAGGTTGCCGAAGGCACCTACAAACCCGATTTCGAATGGGAATCCCCCTACTGGGCTGACATCAACAATCACGACAAATCCCCGGTTGGCTTTATGCCCGGTGAAGGCATGTCCGCCGACACCAAGAAGGCACTGGACGCATTTGTCGCTGAACTCGGCTCCGGCAAGCTCGAACTCTTCACCGGCCCGCTCAACTACCAGGACGGCACTCCCTTCCTGAAAGCTGGCGAAAAGGGTTCCGACAAGCAGATCTGGTACATGCACCAGTTGCTCCAAGGTATGGAAGGAATCTCCTCCGCCAAATAGCCGTTCAAAACGGCTCTGGACACAATGATAGTCCTCAACGACATACACAAACACTACGGCCGGGTTCGGGCCAACGACGGTATAAGCCTGACCCTCGAACCCGGCCGCATTTACGCCCTCGTGGGTGAGAACGGGGCTGGAAAGTCCACGCTCATGCGCGTGTTGGCAGGACATACCCGCCCCACATCCGGCACGCTGGAAATCGGCGGGGAGACCATCTCCCACCTGACGCCTACCCTGGCCCGAGAAAAGGGCGTGGGCATGCTCTATCAGGACCCGCTCGACTTCCCGGCCATGCCCGTATGGGAAAACTTTCAACTCGGTGCGCCCAAACGTTCCAAACAGGAAGTAGTGGATGTCATCGGCGAACTGTCCTACCGGCTGGACGCCTGTTTCCTGCCGGACGAGCCGGTCTCTTCCCTGACCGTGGGCGAGCGCCAGTTGCTGGAACTCCTGCGATTGCTTGACCTCGGTGCGACCACCCTGATTCTGGATGAGCCGACCACCGGTATCACCCCGGAGCAGAAGCAGGATCTTTTCGACCTGCTCATGAAGTTGGCACGGGAAGAGGGACACACCATTATTTTGGTCACACACAAGCTCTCCGAAGCCTTTGAGATGGCAGACTCCATTTTCATCATGCGCCAAGGCGCGCTGGTAGCGACCCTTGAGCCGCCCTACGATGAAAAGGAGCTGGTTCACCTGATGTTCGGTGATGCTGCCGACGGCGAAGTCGAAGCATTGCCCGAACTACCGCCCAAAGATGTGACTCCTCGCCTCACCATGCGTGACACGTTGTTCGCTGGTCCCAAGTATTCCATGGGCGATTTGAATTTCACGGCCCGTCCCGGCGAATGTATCGGGTTGGCCGGCCTGGACGGATCGGGTCAGGAGCTGTTCCTGCGCGGCTTGTGCGGTCTTGACCGTATGCCTGGTGGTGGCTTTGATCTGGATAGCGCCACATACCGGTCCAACGACTTTGCAACCCTGCGCAAGGCGGGAGTCCAATTCGTGCCCGCAGATCGACTGCAAATGGCCCTGTTCCCGGCCCTGAATCTCATGGAGCACATCACTCTCGCTTTCCCGGACAAAAAAGGTGACCTGACGGACTTCTATCAGTCCCAATGCGTGGACGGCTTCAACCTCCGCGCCCACCCCGATACCCAGGCCAACGAACTGTCCGGTGGCAACCAACAGCGGCTCCTGCTTTCGCTCATCCCGAACGACACCAAGCTGCTGCTCATGGAACACCCCACGCGCGGTCTTGATGCCGGTTCTGCACGACAGGTGTGGAATCACCTCAAAAGCCGATGTGCCAAGGGATCAACACTCATTTTCTTTTCCCCGGACCTCGACGAAGTGCTGGAACACAGCCACCGGGTCATCGTCTTCTACGACCGAGCCATTGCCGCTGTGGTGGAAGGTGACGACATTTCCATGGAAGTGGTCGGTGCGCTCATGGCCGGTAAAAGCATGGAAGATATCAAGGAAAACAACTCATGAACCGTGATTCTCTCCTTGCTCAAATCGGATGGGTCTGTGCTGCCCTCGGTCTAGCATTATTCCTGACTATCCTCGTGGCGTGGCCTGCTGGTGCACCTCCTTTTGAAACCATTTATGTACTGTTCAAGGGTGGCGTCAGCTCCATGTCCAAAATCGGCCGGGTTCTGGCCGGTTGGGTACCGCTCACCTTGTGTGCCGTAGGGCTGCTCGTCCCATTCACGGCCCGACTGTGGAACATCGGTGTGGAAGGTCAGGTCATCATGGGAGCCATTTTCTGTACTGCTGCCCTGCGTCCTTACGACGAAGGCGGCGCTCTTCAAATAGCCCTCGCAATTGGCGCGGCCATGCTCGGCGGTGCTCTTTGGGCACTCCTGGCCGGATGTCTCCGAGTCTTTGGTAGAGTCCATGAGATCTTCTCCGGTCTCGGACTGAACTTCGTGGCTCTGGGCGTGACACTCTGGCTCATCTTCGGACCATGGAAACGCCCCGGAGTGGCGTCCATGTCAGGCACCCAGCCGTTAGATATGTCCCTGTGGCTGCCACGACTCGGCAAGCTTTCGGTGAGTTGGGTCGGACTGGCTCTGGCTATTGCCGCCACAATTTTTGTCTATATCCTGCTCTACCGCACCAAGTGGGGACTCAAAATGCGCGCTGTGGGCGAAAACCCCAAAGCCGCCACTCTGTTCTCACTGGGACCGCGCCGCCGGTTGCTTCAGGCATTCATGATCTGTGGAGCCTTGGCCGGGTTGGCCGGTGCCACTCAGGTCCTCGGCGTCTATCATCGACTGCTCCCCGCCATCTCCTCCAACTACGGGTATACAGCCCTGCTGGTAGGCATGATGGCCTCGTTCCGGTTGCCACTGGTCCCGTTCATCTGCCTGTTCTTTGCCATCCTGAACGTCGGCTCCATTCAGTTGCCGCTCCAGTTGGGGCTTGATTCTTCCCTGTCCGGCGTCATCCAAGGCGTCATGGTCCTCTCCCTGTTCATCGTCCAGGGGCTCAGACTCTGGCTCAGACAAAGGAAGGAGGCCGATTAAATGGAAACTTTTGGACTGACTCTTGCCGCGATTCTGGTAGCTGGCTCACCGCTTGTTCTCGCAACACTTGGCGAAACGCTCACTGAAAAAGCAGGTATCATCAACCTGTCGCTGGATGGTTCCATTCTGCTGTCCGCCATGGCCGCCTTCGTGGTGTCCGTGACTTTCGACAACCCGTGGATCGGCTTACTGGCCGGTATGGCCGTGGGTGCAGCCATTGCAGGCGTCCTCGGCATCATCGGCATCTACCTTGGTCAATCACAGCTTGCCGTCGGGTTCATCCTGACCCTGCTCTGCCGTGATCTAGCGTATTTTCTCGGGCACAACTATTCCCGCCAGCCCGGACCGGACCTCGGACTGTGGTCCATTCCCGGCATCGGCGACGTTCCATTAATCGGCCCGATCTTCGGCTCCCAATCCCCAGTAGTATATCTTGGATTGGTAGCGATCTTCGTCTGCTGGTGGTGGATGTATCGGACCGAAGGTGGCATGCGTCTTCGAGCTGTCGGCGAATCGCCGCGTGCAGCTTTCGGACGGGGCATCCGTGTTCGTCTGGTCAGACTCTATTATTGTCTGGCAGGCGGCGCACTCATCGGCATGGCTGGTGCGGCATACTCTCTGGCTGTAAAACCCGGTTGGGGTCGTCCCCAAGGGTGTGAAGGTGCAGGTTGGATAGCCTTGGCCATCGTCATTTTTGGGGGCTGGCACCCGGTTCGAGCTGCGCTCGGCGCGTTTTTCTTCGCGGGCTTGCAGGTATCCGGTATTTATTTGCAGGAAGTCTTCCCATCCATACCAGCACCGGTATTCCAAGTCGCTCCGTTCCCCATGATGATCCTCACTCTGTTGGCCGTAAACCTCGGCCGCATGGGGTGGATGCAGGACATCGTACGCCGTCACCCGTTTCTCAAGACCTTCTCCAAAGGCTGGTCCATCGAGGCTCCCGCCGCTCTTGGACAGGATTTTGATCCCAAAAAAGGTTTGTAGAGCGATCATTTTACTGAATCTGTTGCCCACAAGCGCAAAATTAGCTAACTATCTAATAAGTGACTATAAACTTTGCCGAGGGGATAATGAGCACAGCTGACCAACCGACGGTCCTGATTGTTGACGACAACAGACTGAACATCGACCTTCTGGTCGACATTCTTGAAGACGACTACAAATTGCTTGTGGCCCTCAATGGAATCACAGCGCTTGAACTCATTCAGGATTCTCTGCCGGACATCATCCTTCTTGACATCATGATGCCTGAAATGGACGGCTATGAAGTATGCAAGCGACTCAAAAGCGATAAACGCACAGCCAAAATTCCTGTTATCTTCATCACCGCCAAAACGCAGACAGAAGACGAAGCCAATGGGCTGGCTCTTGGAGCCGTAGACTACATCACCAAACCGGTGAACCCAGCCATTGTCCAAGCCAGGATCAGAACGCATCTTGCCCTGTACAATCAAAATCGAGAACTTGAGGACAAAGTCGGCCAGCGCACCAAAGAATTAGAATTGAGCAAGGAAAAAGCGGACGAAGCGAGCAAAGCCAAATCAGCATTTCTAGCAAATATCAGCCACGAACTGCGCACACCACTCAACCATATCATGGGCCTTTCCAGTCTCTTGCTGGAAATGGACGAAGACCCGGAACATCTGGAACTGCTCGGCCCCATCAACGAAGGCGCGGTCCACCTCACTGGTCTTTTCGATCAACTTCTGGATTTGACCACACTTGAATCAGATGTCGTGGACATCACTTTCAAGACATTCAACTTCATGAAAGCGCTTTCGCAGCAGGCCGCAATTTTTTCCTCATACGCCGAAAAAAAGAATCTCGAATTCAAGTTCACCGCCCATGAGGGGCTCCCTACAATCGTTCACGGTGCCCCTCTGGAAACCATACAGGCACTCAGCAACATCTTGCTCAACGCATTTCGATACACGGAAAAAGGAAGTGTTGCCCTGGACGTCCGCATCGACCCGGACAACTATGCCGGAACATCCGTGGATA
>Ga0070728_10003561_pt1 | contig 17058 bp, 13 predicted proteins | sample tdDd471_FD_66723 | JGI IMG/M metagenome (GOLD analysis project Ga0070728, IMG submission 66723) | Marine sediment microbial communities from the Atlantic coast under amendment with organic carbon and nitrate - tdDd47.1 | ecosystem: Environmental > Aquatic > Marine > Coastal > Sediment | place... | reverse complement strand
GGATGAGGAAATGAAATATATTATTGGTGTACAGGGAAATCTGTGGACCGAATATATGCCAAACAGCGATCATGTGGAATATATGGCTTATCCACGGGCTTGTGCTATTTCTGAAGTGGGATGGCTTGATTTTGAGAAACGTGACTTTGAGTTATTCTCATCCAGACTTCAAAGCCATTTTAAACGACTGGATATCTTGGGGGTTAATTACTTTAATAAGATATTGATGCCAAGTGCTTCTGTTGAAAAAGTTGAGTTTTTAGAAAAAGAGACATTGGTATTAAAGAATAACGCCATAGGTGTAAAGCTTTATTATACGATGGATGGATCAACACCATCACAAAATTCATTAGTTTATACACAAGCTATCTCTATTGATCAAGAAGGTGCCATAAAAGCTGTGGCCATAAATGAAAAGGGAGAGAAGAGTGATGTGTTGGAAATAAAGGCGGAAAAGCTTCATTACATGGAAGGAACAAGTACACCTGGCAATGCAAAGGGACTGAAGTGTAAATTGGTTGTGGGAAAATTTAATGAGTGCAAAGCTGTTGAAGAAGCTAAAGGCTCGTACTTCCAGGTTTCTGATATAGCTATTCCAACTAATGCACCTCAGGATAACTTCGGACTTGTTTTCGAAGGTCTGGTCAACATTCCTGCCGATGGCTTATATAAGTTTAGACTCGGTTCAGATGATGGCTCCATGTTATTTCTCAATAATCAAGTGGTGATTGATAATGATGGTTATCATGGCATGGAATATAAAAAGGCTAGTTTGGCTCTTAGAGCTGGTACTTATCCGGTAAAGCTCATTTATTTTGAAGCTACTGGTGGTGAAAACCTTAAATTGTCAGTTGTTGCACCTGATGGAGAACGAATTAATGAATTTACAGAGTTTTTGAGTTATTAAACAAATCAGCATATACATATAAGTTGATTAAATAAAGTAGGCCGGCAGTATTGTCGGCCTTTTTACTTTAATGCAGTAAGGCTACATCTTAAAATATAGATCAAAATCTAGCTTAATGGTTTGTTCTATAACTTTTTTAAATAAGGAATGGTGTTGGATAGGTGAAAATCTTATTTTTGTTCGTGACAATAAAACAGAACAAGAATGGTAAATAGTGAACTACTCAATCATTTTCTACTCTTTGGGATTATTTTAACCATTGGACTGATTCTGATTCTTGCCAAAAGGGAACATCGGAATCTACCTAACTTGCTATTTGCTACTTTAATGGTGAATCTATGTTTGTATTGTTTATTAACACTATTTAAAAACATAGGATGGTTCGATTTATATCCATATTTATTTGCGATACGTGTACCGAGTGAACTCCTGTTTGGACCTTTTCTTTACATGTATTTTATGCTGTTGGCTAAGCGAAAAATCGATTTAAATCTAAAATTCTTCCGGCATTTGTACATACTTATTTTGAGTATTTTGTTGATTCTTCCATTATTGATTTATTTCAAAATACCTCTGGGACAAAATATCTGGATGGATCGGTATTTTAAATATTACCAACTCATCGGAACCGAAATCGTAAGTATTCAGTTTGTGGTTTACTCCATTGCGGTATTTATTAAACTAAAAAAGGAAGGATTTATGGAGTTGGCCAAAGAACATCCTGTTTGGTCTGCGCATTTTAAGCATATTCGTTTGATCTCAGTCCTTTTGATTGTGCATGGAACTACACGTTTGCTGGAAGTAAACCTAGGGTTGTATCATGCGTCTTTTCAAAGATTTTTTGAAATAGGAAATGTGCTCATCTACTCCGTCGTTAGTTTAATTTTTACCTATTCGCTTATCTCCAATCCTGTTGTTTTGCATTACGATGCATCTATTTTTAATCGATCCTCCAAAAAGAAAAAAGAAGGGGCTGCACTCGACCAAGAGGAAGCATTGACTTATATGAAGAAGTTAAATGAGCATATGGTGATTGCTAAGCCATATCTGAATCCTGACTTAAGTGTTCAGGAACTTTCTGATCAGGTAAAGATTTCTTCACGAATTATTTCAGATGTGGTCAACAATATCATTGGACAAAATTTCAACGATTATATCAATAATTATCGGGTTGAGGAATTCAAACAACTTTGTGTTGATTCCAGCATGGACCATTACACGGTTTTGGCACTTGGGTATGAAGCCGGTTTTAAATCGAAGACGACTTTCAATACAGCCTTTAAAAAATTTACCAGGATGACACCTTCTGAATACAGGAAATCTGTTATGGAATAATAGGTTTGTACTATCCTTTTTACACTAGCTTGTCATTATTAATGCTGCAGTTTTTGTATAATACGAACGCTCCAGTATTAGATTATTCTTATTTAGTTTGATTATGAATTTATTTAGAACAATCTGTGTGTCAGTGACAATAAGGTTCTGTATCATGTTATGGAACGTCGTGTTAGAACTTTAATAACAGACGGAATCAGGATATGGAACGATGACTGTAGGGCTGAAAACTTTCTTTGCTGTAACAATTAAAATTAGCTCACTTCAATCATAACAGTTATGACAAAAGAAAAGGAAAAAAAGAAGGTCGCTCTTGGACGTCGTGATTTCTTGAAAATTAGTTCTGCTGGTGCAGTAATTGGTGCAGCAGGAATTGCTGCAATTCCTCAAAAAGCGGCAGCTGAAGTATTGGATAAAGAAACCAAAAAGGCGGTTATAAAAGCCATGGATGAATTTCCTGTCAAGGTATCTCCGGACTATAAAACCTTTCGACAGAAAAATACCGTTTTCAGTCATGCTGTGGCAGGTATTGATCCTGAACTAGGAGCTAAAGCCAGAACCTTTGAACGCTTCGAAACAGATGAATCACGACCTGGTTTTAGCCGTATTGATTGGGCACTTCATCATGGTTCATGGGCTATTGAACATGCAGCAACACCCGGATCTAAATTTGGAGTGCCTAACTCAGGATGGTATAGTTGGCAACAGAACTCCCCAGAGCAACGTGCCAATTTTCTGGATTTGAATTATGTAAATAAAGATCGTCATGAGTTTGCCTCCAAAAAGGAAGCAACCGCCGTGATTAAAAGGGCAGCCCGCCATTTTAAAGCGGACTTAGTAGGAATCACACCACGTAATAAAATGTGGGATTACGATAAACATTTCGTAGCTCTGAATGGACAAGAGATTGGTTGGGATAAGTTTCCGTTTAAACCAAAATCAGTCATCGTTATCGGTGTTGAAATGGATTATGAGAATATGGCGACAGCCCCTTCCTATACTGTTGAAGGCGCTATTGGTGAAGGTTACTCTCAAATGTCCATTACAGCGTTTCAATTGTCTGTGTTTCTGAAAAATCTAGGCTATAAAGCCGTTGCAGCAGGAAATGATTTGGGTATGAGTGTGCCCTATGGCATAGCTGCCGGACTGGGCGAAGGTGGACGCAATGGATTACTTATAAATTATAAATATGGACCGCGTTTTCGAATCGCCAAAGTCTATACCGATATCGATTTTGTGGAGTATGACAAGCCGATTACTTTTGGAGTACGTGAATTTTGTAAGCGTTGCCAGCGCTGTGCCGATGCCTGTCCTTCCAAGTCCATTCCTAAAAATGTAGAACCGACCATGAAACCGACGCATGGGGGTGAAACCTGGTTTAATAATCCGGGCGTGGAGAAATGGTATATCAATGCGAAAACCTGTTTTGAATATTGGTGTGAAGGCAATAACTCCTGTGCTACATGTATAACATCTTGCCCTTATAATAAACCTGATTTCTGGCACCACAAAATGGTCGATAAAGTATCAGCATTGATGCCCGGACCCGTACACAGCTTTATGCGCGAGATGGATATTGTATTTGGTTATGGTGATACCTTCGACAAAAAAGCGGTGAAGAAATTTTGGGATGATAAAAACCGTGAATACAACGGATACTAGATTAATTATTTATTAAAAACGCATTACTATGATATTTTCTGTAATTGAATTACTGTTTTTCTTTTTAGGATTCTTGTCTTGTTTGATGATTACTGGTGTCTTTCAATTGAACAAACGAAATCGATTGGATTGGAAGTCGTGGATAAGCATCGGTTTGGGTGCATTTCTGTTACTGTTTTGTATCGCCTGGTCGGCAAGTTCAGTGTTAGAAGGTGAGCCTCGTGCCGCCAGTATGGGAATGGTGGTATTTGGAATACCAGCTTTAATACTTCTCACTTTAGGATTGAGGCTATCATTAAAAAAGAAAGTGTAGCAATATGAAACGACCATGCAAATTCGAATATCCAAATTGACACACAGGTGGATGATCAAATTTACTTGAGAGTTCCATCTGACCAATGAAATATAAAATTATAAACAGATGAAATTTGTTAAATGGTCCGCCTATCTGAGTCTTTTAGCGGCGTTTATTATAGGGCAATTGAATTATTCTCATTCAGGTGAGGAGCGTTTGAAGAAATTGACAAACGGACTTGACCTGGAGCGAATTGGCATCATTGATGAATTATATACCATTAAAGAGTCGGATACCCTCAAGGGTTATCTATGTATAGGTGAAGCACAAGGTTATGGTGGACCGCTTAAGGTGGCGGTCCGGGCCGATTCTGTTGGTGCAATTCAGCAAGTTGATTTATTGCAGCATGTAGAAACGTTTTCCTTTATTGAAAAATTACGAATAAATAACTATTTCAGGCAGTATAAAGTTAAGACCGTGTTGGATGCTTTTACGGTACATCGGGATGTGAATGCCGTATCTGGAGCCACAATAAGTTCTAAGGCCATTGCTGACGCCACTCGGGAAGGGTCTTACCTTGCTGCGGAGAAGGCTTTGGGCCAAGTGGCACCGGTATTCTCAAAACAATGGCGAATTACCGCTAAGGAGGTGCTGTTATGTGTTATCTTTATAATTGGGCTGTTAGCCATTTTTTTTAAAAACAAAGTTTTACGTAATGTCGCGTTGATTCTATCTTTCATTGGGATTGGATTTTTGTTTAATGCGTCTCTTTCCTTAGCGCACTTTGGTCGCTTACTGCTGGGGTATGTGCCGGATATTCATGATCATTTGGCGTGGTGGCTATTGATGGGTGGTTCTTTATTGACCATTATCATTTGGGGTAAAAATGTGTATTGTCATACGTTATGTCCCTTTCATGCCACACAGATATTGTTGAATAAAGTTTCCGGCATCAACCTGAAGATAGCTTTTAAGGTGCTGCCAATCATTCGAAAAGTACCAGGATTTTTATTGTGGTTTTCCCTGTCATTGATATTGATATCGTCAAATCCTACCATTGCCGCATACGAACCATTTGCCATGCTCTTTTCATTGGAAGGATACGGTGTTCAGTGGTATATTTTACCCGCTACCTTGGTGGCATCGCTCTTTATCTCTAATTTTTTCTGCCATTACTTGTGCCCGGTTGGTGCTACATTTAAATGGATCCAAAAACAACGTCGAACGCTAATATCTTTATTCATTAGCTCTAAAAATGAACAAAATGAATGTAGAGAAGAAGAGTCCAAAGAAAAGAAAGTTGCTTGAGAATTGGGCTGCATTGGCTATTTATCTGACAGCACTGAGCTCTATTGTGGTTTATTTGATTGTTCAGCTTTTGTATGTGATGAAGGTAGGGTAATTTGTCAAAAGTGGATTTACCTTGACAAACCAGTATCAAATTAATAAAATATTATATAAAGGACTGATCACAGAATACTATATACATGTTCATATACATTTTTCAGTATGCCTATATTAAATATCCCTTATCGTTAAGTTATTGCGTTTTTAAATTAATGACGTAACACGGTTAACTATTGTCGGTATTTTTATATCTAACAGATATCGTTATAATACATTTCACAAAATATCTACTTATAAGCTCCGTTATTATTGTACTTTCTCTGGCAAGTTATTCCATAGCTTCAATCTCCCAGTGTTTTTCTCTCAAATCAACTTGTTAAGCTTATGTTTTTATTGAAAATTTTGTTTGTCAGACATAGTTAACTCTGATTGTCTATAACTTATCTTCGATTCTGACTATATTCAGTTTGACTGCAAGTAAAAAAGCTCAGGTATTAATATGATTTTCCATAATGCCAAACTGCAAGAACTTCTGTTTGAGAGAAAAAAAAGAAATGATCAGTGCTTGATAAACAAGGATCGTATAAAAATAAAGTAACTCCGATGCAATACAAGTATTTATCGTTGTTTAGTTAGGAGAGGTGCAGGTTAGAATGAGGCGATCGCAGAAATTAGAAATGACATCAAAGAACAGAAAAGAGTAATTGGAGTAGATATAAAGAAGATATCTGTTGAAAAAACTGTCTTGAATTTGAGTACCTTCTTTTTATGTATGACTATATCAATTAGTTAATAATAAATATAATTGAGAATCATCAAGGAGAAAAAATACAATCTTTATAATCTTAAATGTTAAGTTTTTTTATTGTTGATAGTATGAGATGGTGAATAGTTGTTTAATTTTATCATGGATACTTCAATGTTGATCAACACAAAATATCACTTGGTCAAATAGTGAAGCGAAAGAGATTTTTTCAAACTAATTTAAATAGGGTAAGAACGAATATTAAATTCTAGCCCATGAATTCAAAAAGTCATTTGAATAAAAATCTTTTTAATTCAGTTTATTTATTCCTGTTTCAATGTTTTGTGGTTTTATTATTTTCTTCATGTGTAAGCCAAAAAGAAGTTGAATATTTGCAGGAAAATGCTGAGCAGATCCAAATATACGATGAAGCTTTTATTAATGATTATAAGCTAAAACCGAAAGATGAATTGTATATTCAAATAAGTAGCCTCGATGATCCATCGGCAAATATATTTTCATCTTCGCGTGACCAACAATTCACCAATTCAGGTAACATTCAGCCATATGGAGCATCTTTAATTTCATATACCGTTGATAAGGAAGGATTAATACTTCTTCCAGTAATTGGTATTATTTCGGTTAAGGATAAAACCATCAAAGAGGTAAGCGAAATAATTTCAAATTCACTCGACAAAATATTAAATCAACCAATGGTATCTGTAAAATTAGTAAATCGCTATGTTACGGTGTTGGGTGAGATTCAAAGACCTGGACAATATGTTTATACCCAGGATAAAATTACCATTTATGATGCCTTGGGACTTGCAGGAGATATCATGGATTATGGAAATCGAAATGAAGTGATTATTATTCGTAACGAGGATGGTAAAAATAAACGGATTCTGGTGGATTTGACACAATCAGATCTATTAGCATCTAACTTCTTGTACTTACGGCCCAATGATATCGTCTATGTCAAACCGTTAAAGAAGAAGTTCTGGGGCATGCGACAATTCCCATTTGCCATTATTTTGTCAACTATAACTGCAGGTATATTACTTTATGAGGTTGTTAAATAAAATTCCAGTTTATTTCTTGAAAATATGGTATCGAATAATAATCATTTAAATCAGGCGAATGATAGTGATCTTAAGGTCCTCTTACAGCTAGTTCTTCGAAATTATAAGATTTTTTTAATCAGCTTAATGTTTGCATTAGGATTATCATATATAGCAAATTTGGTGTTGACACCCATGTATAAAGTGTCATCGTCTCTCCTAATTACAGAAGAGGCTAGGAGTAATGAAAGAAATGAGAATGAATTTCTAAATAGTAATCTTTTTAGTGTTAATCAAAATCTTCAGAATGAATTATGGCTATTAAAATCTGCCCCTACAATTAACCAAACAGTTAAGAATTTAAAATTAGCGGTAAGTTATTATAAAGATGAAGGATTTTTACAAAAGGATATATATAGCAAAGAGCCTTTTCAAATTTTGTTAATGCCTAACCATATTCAACCAGTCGGTGTACCATTTGAGATCACTATTTTGGATGAAGAAAATTTTAAAATCGAAGCAAAAGGTAAGGATGTTTCTTTTGTGAATTTAGAAAGTGGTGAGCTCGAATTTATTAAGGAGAAATGGGATTTTAAACACAATAATAAATTTGGGAACCTAATAGAATCTTCTGATCTAGCTTTTATGGTGCTTTTCAATCCGGATAGAAAGATTGACCTACAAAAAGATAATGAGTACAGTTTCATATTTAAGGATGCAATCTCTTTAACTGATGAAATAAAGAAAAATCTAGAGTTTAATATTGCGGACGAGCTAGCTACAGTGATTACCATAAGTTGTACATCCCCTTCAGTAAAGAAAGGTAAAGACATAGTCAATGAAATTATGAGTGTTTATTCGCAGCAAACACTTGATCAGAAAAATCATATGGCTGGTATGACCATAAATTATATTGAGCAACAATTGGATGAGATATCAGACTCCTTGAGTATTACTGAAGAATCATTACAGAAATTTCGATCATCCAACTATTTACTGAATGTAAATGAACAGGCAAATTCGATTACGACACAATATATGGATTTGCAGAATCAACTGGCCGAGCTTATGTCACGAAAACGTTACTATGATTATGTGGCAGATTACTTAGTAAGTAATGAGGATTATTCAAGTATGATTGTACCTGCATCCATGGGGATACCTGATCAATTGTTAAACAATCTGATGTCTGAGCTAATTACTTCACAGACTCAAAGATCAAATCTTATTCAAAATGATCAAGAGTTCAATCCTTTAGTTAAAAAGCTGACTATTCAAATTGAGAATGTTAAAGGAACAATTTCCAAAAATATTACAGCTGTGAGAAAAACGCTTAATATTTCGGTCGATGAAATGAATAAACGGATTCGTCAACTGGAGATAACCATCAGTCGATTACCGTTAACTCAGCTTCAACTTGGAGATATTGAGCGTAAATACAAATTAAATGATGCTATTTATAATTACCTTCTGGAAAAGCGGGCAGAAGCAAAAATTACCTTAGCTTCCAATATACCCGATATTATCATTATTGAGTCAGCTCGAATGATCGGGCGTGGACCTGTTTCTCCCAATCGTCAATTAAATTATCTGATAGCCCTAGTGTTGGGATTATCAATTCCAGCTGGCTACCTGTTATTAAAAAAATCATTGAACAATAAATTAGATTCACAAGATGCTATTGAAAGCCTTACAAATGCTCCAATCTTTGGTAAGATCATTCACAATAAAAAACAGGCAAAAAATGGTTTGTTTGAGGCACCAAATAGGCTTGTTGCAGAATCGTTCAGATCATTACGCACTAACCTTGAATTCCAATTTATGGCAATGCCACAAAAGGTGATAATGGTAACATCAAGTATTGAAGGTGAAGGAAAAACTTTTAATGCCCTAAATCTGGCAGTGAGTTATGCTCAATTAGGTCATCGTACCATATTGCTAAATTATGACTTACGTAAAAGAACGCCATATTTTAGCAATGAGGAGAAAACTGTTAAAGGCATTTATTCCTGGTACGCAGAAGGACTCGATCCTGAAGTAATTATTCATCATTCGCCTTATGAAAATCTCGACTATATCCAGACGGGGCCTCTTGCGCCTGATCCGGTAAAATTGATGATGCTTAAAAATACTGAAATATTATTGAGCCAACTCAAAACTAAGTATGACTGTATCATTCTTGATACTTCTCCTTGTGCTCAAGTTAGTGATTCATATATGTTAATGAATTATGCTGATATTATAATTGTTATTGCACGATATAACTATAGCCTTAAAAAAGTTTTTTCCTTCATTATGAAGGATCTGAAACAGAAGAATATCAGTAATGTGGGCATTGTGATGAATGACAATAACGTTTATAGCGATCAGTATGGCTATGGCTATGGTTATAACAAACAAAATGGAAAGGAGACACTAATCAGTAACTATTTGTATAAAGCCAAAAAAGAAAAAAAGCGGGAGAAAAGCCTTAACTAATTCTTTGTTGTCTTATCTGAAATAAAGGAAATCAATCTTTCTAATTTATTATTGATTGGAAAATCTTTTTTAAAGTAAAAGTATCGCAGGAAAAACACACTGTAAATGAAGATAGCATTACAAAGTGTGCTTTTAAATGGATGATTGTATGCATGTCAGAAAAATGATTTTTATGTGAAAAGTTGAGTGGAACTCTATGTAAGAATATAATCTTGACTGAAATAAATATCACTTGAAAATGTGTTTTCATCCTAATTGTTGGTCTCATCTTGTGACTGACCAGGCGAAGCAGTAAAAAAAATGCACTTAAGGCTAATTTAAACGGCCATTTTATCATTGTGTATAATTCTCAAAAGTAAAAATATGTTGATGACTCTGTTGAATTTTGTGTATTCTATTATGGATAAGTACAAATCTAATATGGTTAAAAAAAGGGTTACATTAAAAGGAACAGATCAGGTATTTAGCAGCAGTACCTATATCCGACTTTCGGATGGTTCAGATAAGAATGACATAGTAATTGGAGACCATGCAATGATCTCAGGAGCACTAACATCGGAAAACCATGGTGAGATTTACTTAGGGAGTTATGTGTATTTAAGAGAAGATAGTAGGATAGGTTCGGTAAACTCTATTACGATTGGCGATTACACTTCCATTGCTGACTATGTGGTTATTTTGGACAACAATAATCATCCGGTACATCCAGAAGATCGCTTAATAAAAAGCGCATCACCCAGAGGCTCAGATTATCGTAAATGGAGACATTCTGATTCGGCACCTATAGAAATTGGAAGGAATGTTTGGATTGGGTCATTTGCACGAGTTTGTAAGGGAGTAAAAGTTGGTGATAATTCAATTATTGCCGCAAATGCTGTTGTCACTAAAGATGTACCACCTAATACCATCGTTGCAGGTAATCCTGCAAAAGTAGTAAAAAACAATATCGATAAGGTTGAACGGATATTCAAAGAAAGTTATAATAAAACATCTTGAAAAGAAAAGCTAGTAAATTAAAAGTTTCGAGTACAGGTATGCAAACAGCAGCCATTATGCTTGGTAAGTTAGTAGCGCTTGGAGTTACTTTTGCGATGCCTTTATTTTTAACTCGCTTTCTAACTAAATATGAGTTTGGAGTCTTTTCTCAGTTTTATGTGTTAATTAACTTTTGTACTATATTTTTTAGCCTGGGTATACAGTCCAACTTATACTTTTTTTACCCTAAAGCAAGCGAAAAAGAGAGAAAGTCATTAGTTGTGCATACACTAATGATACTTATATTGTTCTCCTTAATAGCAATAGGGTTGCTCAATGTTCCGTTAATTGGGAGTTACATTTTCGGTAAAGGAGATCTTATTAACTACCGGGCATTTATTAGTTTTGGAATTCTGTTTCTTTTACCTCTAATTATTATAGAACCTATTTATGTGGCCAAAGCCGATAATTTAACAAGTGTTATCTATCCTCCTTTAGAGGTTGTTTTACGCCTTGTTTTTGTTGTTGGTTTAGCGTTATTATGGCATAGTTTAAATGTTGTCATGCTTGGAATTGTATTAGCAGGACTAACTTGTTTTTTATTTATGCTGATTTATACTTTAAAGGGAATTAATTTATGGAACTTCAAAGAGATTATCAATATTCCATTAGCTAAAAAACAGTTGAAGTATAGTTGGCCATTTGGGCTGGCTTTAGTTTTAAATACACTGGCACTACAATTTGATAAATTAATTAGTATTAAATTTTTGGCCCCAACGGCATTTGCAACGTATTCGATTGTTTTTTATGGTATTCCTGGAGTGCGACAGCTATACTCATCACTATCACAGGTTTATTTAATCAAGATGGCTGAGAAATACCATGAAAATAAACCAAATGAGATTTCTAAAATCTATAAATCATTGGTCACCAAAACGTATTCGTTTTCATTGCCGGCTATTGCTATAGTTTCGCTTTATGCTGAACGAATTATCAGATTATTTTTTACAGAAAAATATGTGGATGCAGTACCGTTATTTCGTGTATATATTATGATATTTCTAATATATATGTTGGGAGCCGGATTAATTCTACGTGCTACTGATAAGACTATCTATTCGCTTAAGGCTTATTTTTTCAGTGGTTTGGTTACTTTACCATTTACTTATTTCATGATTAAATACAATGGTATTTGGGGCGGATTAATCAGTGCGATGGTGAGTATTATTATTCCCAAAGCGATTCAGTTACATATTGAAATGAAGCAAGTAAAAAGTAATATCTTTAAGTACTTTCCCTGGAAAAAGTTCTTTTATATAGCCATAATAGCAATTATAAGTCTGGTGCCTTTTATAATCATTGAATACTTTTTTGATTATGGTGATTTTATAACAATTTTCTTAGCAGCATTATACCTGATTATAGTTTCTTTAGTTGAAATTAAGTTTAAACTCTTTGTTTTTGAAATCGACTCAATAGGCAGTTTATTTATAACAATTGCCGAAAAATTAGGTTTTGGTAATAAGTCAGATAATAGAACTGAGGTATCAGTTGTTATCAGTCAATCAGAAGCAAATATAGACAGAGGTACGTCTAATGATCCTAGATCGTAATTAATTAAGTCTTTTAATGGTAGGTATTTCATTCTTGTTTCATGGAAAGAGTACAACGTATATGTCTTTATATTTTTTGTTTTTCATTAAATTTTGAAGTGTGGGATCCGTTTGAGACGGGTGGATACTTTTCTATATCCAAGTTTACTGGTGTTTTATATTTTTTAGCATCGCTGCCAGCTATATTGAATTATAAAACAGGTATAGAATTCAAACCAATCTTGCATTCCATTGGGCTATTTTTCGGGTATCTTATACTTATCAATGCCATTAATGCCGATGCAAATCATAATAGCGTTATTGATTTCACCATGTTGCAAAGCATTATTCTATTTTGGATTTTGCTGAATCATGCTCAGTCTGATCCCTATGTTCTTGAAAAAGGCTTATTATATTTTGCATTTGGTTCGGTGGTACTGGCGTTACTCTATTACAACGGTATTGGTATTGAAATTATTGATAATCGGGTTTCGATTTTTGGAGATAACGAAAATATAATAGGACAACGTATGTCGTTTTCAATTCTAATTATTGCAATGGTTGTATTACAAAACAGGCTGCAGTTGAATCGTGCGAGGTTTTTGTTATTGCTTCTTATACCAATTATGCTAGAGTTGTTAATAGCTTCTGGTTCTCGATTGGCTGTTATTTCATTGCTAGCCGTATTTGTAGCAAGTGTAATGCTATTTAAAGTTAATAATGCCTTGATAAAAATTGTTGTCCTGGCAGTTGGTCTTGTAGGTTTTATTGCTATATGGCAGATGTTAATGAATAACGATTTAATAGGTGTACGATTGCAAAGGAGCTTTCAGGAAGGAGACTTGTCTAGTCGGGATGAAATTTGGAAAAGTATTATGCCACTCATAGAACAGAATCCTGTATTCGGTGTTGGAAAGACAGGGTATGCAACCTATTGTAATTCTGTATTCGGTAGGTATTGGAGTCCCCATAATGTTATTCTTGAAATTCTGTGTTTTTCAGGTATCATCGGTTTATCTATCTATCTGTTTTTTCTTTATCAGACATTTCGAATGGGATATCTGACGTATAAGCAAAATGCGACACTATTGCCAGTTTTGTTTATGATTAATATTGTCGGCTTACTGTTAGTCAGTCATTTTCTTGAACTCAAAATTGGCTGGACTCTTTTAGCCTATATTGCCTCCAGCCATTTAATAAATGCTACTTCTGATAACATAACTGATGGTATTTCACTTGGCCCGTATGATACAATTGAACAAACCAATGATGAGGATAGTTATGAATGGCTTGACGTCGGACGATGACGTTAATTGGGCAGGGTGAAAGTTGTTAATTTTCAATGATGAAAAAGAGGTAAATTATCAGAAGTATAGTGTATGAAAATTCTTTGTGTGATTGATAATTTAGGTGCGGGAGGGGCCCAACGCCAGATGGTGGAACTAGCATTAGGATTTAAAGAAAAAGGGTGCGAGGTTGAATTTCTTACTTATTATTACAGAGCATTTTATAATTCTGTTTTAGAGCGCGAAGCAATTAATATTATTTGTATCCAGGAGCCGAACTATATCAAGCGGATATTTAGAATGAGGCGCTTAATAAGAAAAGGTAGGTATAATGCCGTATTGTCATTTTTAGAAGCATCAAACTTTATTTGTCAATTTGCAGGACTACCAAATCGTAAATGGAGTTTGGTTGTTGGAGAAAGAAGCGCAAATCCGGAGATATTGCATTCGTTCAGACGAATGATCTATCGTTGGTTTCATTTACTGGCCGATTATGTTGTTGCCAACTCACATACAAATATGGAATATGTTAAAAGAATTAATACACTTTTACCCCAAGCAAAATGTCGAGTTGTTTATAATATGGTTGATTTTGATGTGTTTAGTCCTTATTTGCAATCAAATTCACATTCGAATGGAACGTTTAAATTAGTTGTTCCAGCCAGAATTAGAACTGAAAAAAACATTAAAAGACTCATTGAAGCACTTTTGTTGTTGAAGCTTCATGAAAGGCAGAAGCTTAAAATATACTGGTATGGTTTATACCGTAATGAAGAACAAACAAATGAATTACTAAGGGAAGCCCTTGTATTAATTAAAAAAAGTCATCTTGAGAGTACGTTATCATTTCATGAAGCAACACATGAAATCAATACTGTAATGCTTGAAGCCGATGCTGTAGGATTATTTAGTACCTATGAGGGATTTCCAAATGCCATATGTGAAGCCATGGCTTGTGCAAAACCTGTTATATGTTCAAATGTATCAGATATGAAGTCTTTTTTAGCGCATTCTCCCAAACTAGTGTGCGATCCAATGAGTCCTGATTCCATAAAAGAGTCTTTGATTCACCTGATTAACATGGATAAGTCTGAACTGGATGCGCTTGGAAAGCAGAATAGAACGATTGCAATACAAAATTTTGATAAATCAGATATAGTTTCTAACTACTTACAGTTATTAGGAGCTGAGGTTGAGAGATGTTAGTCTGAGTATATATATGTATTTTCCAAAATAGAATGAAACAGATCGTACTCACTTTTTTATTTTTCATCATCCGGTATAGTGGGTTAGCTGAAATGATCCGGTATTGTTGTGCTAAAAGAAGAGTTACAATTGTAATGTACCATAATCCTAAGGCCGACACTTTTGAGAAGCACCTCAAATACTTGTCGCGTCGGTATAACCTGATCACAATAAGTGCTTTAGTCAATGCGTTTCAGTCTGGTAATTTCAAAAAACTGCCTAAATATGCTTTACTTATTACGATTGATGATGGTTGGAAAGAGAATTATGACTTATTGCCAATAATAAAGGAGTATAAATGTCGACCAATCATATTTTTAGCTTCTGATATTATCAACACTCAACGCCGGTATTGGTGGACAATTTGTAATGTTACTAAAGCAAAGGCTTTTAAAAAGATGCCCAATAGCGAAAGACAAAAAATCCTCAAAGAGAAATATAGTTACTCATCGAATAAAGAGTATCCAGGAGAGAGACAAGCACTTAATCTTCAGGAATTAAATGAAATGAAAGATTATGTCGATTTTGGACTGCACACCGCGACTCATCCTATTTTAACACGTTGTACAACATCCGAGAAAAAGGATGAAATTAACAATGGAAAACAGCAACTCGAAGAATTACTGAATTTAAGGATCGAAACATTTTCATATCCTAATGGTGATTACGATGCAGAAACGAAAGAAATTCTTAAAGAAAATGGAATTACTATTGCCAGAACGACTGATGTTGGTTGGACCAGTTTATCGTCTGATCAGTATCAACTGAGAGTTACCGGTGTATCAGATGCAGCTTCAGAAAACAAGCTTGTCGCCGAAATAACAGGCTTATCGATGTTTATTCAGTACCTTCTTAAAGGATGCTTTAATGGCACTAAAGAGAAGAATTATTGAATAATCTAATGAAAAATATTTACTATGAAAACAACTGTTTTACCTTCTGTCGTAGTTTTGGATATAGGCTATTCTGGTTATGGTGTATTACGTTCACTTAAAAAGTATCAGATTCCGTTAATTGGATTTTATGGCTCTAAGATTTTACCTGAAAGTTATACCAGACTTTGTGATCGCAAAATTTATTTTAGAAATAATGAGGAGTTATTAATAAAATTAATAGAGATTTCGGAAAGCTTACCTCTTAAGCCGGTATTGATTTTAACAACTGATCACCATGTCGAGTTTTATGTACAAAACCGACAAGAGCTTTCTAAGCGGTTTTTAATGCATATGCCAGATAGTAATATTGTTACACTATTGATGGATAAAAATAAATTTTCTGTTTATGCAAAGGAGAATAACATCCTTATCCCTAAGAGTTATGAAGTAAATCATAAAGATGATATTCATAACCTAAGTAATGAGTTAAGATATCCTGTAATTGTTAAACCCTACAAACATACAATGGAATGGGGAGATGCAGGATTCGATAAAGCATATGTTATCTCTAATGAGTTGAAACTTGAGAAGTTCTATCAAAAAGTTTCTGGTATTGAAGCCAAATTAATAGTTCAGGAATATATTGAAGGCAATGATGATCAGGTTGAGTATTGCCTAACGTATTTCTCAGAGACGTGCGATTGTCAAATGGCCTTTACGGGTAAGAAAATCAGGCAGTGGCCGGTTGGGACTGGTAGTACAGCAACAACCGTTCCTGTAAACAATGACTTCACTAAAACAGAAACCATAAGGATATTTAAGCAGTTAAACTATCGCGGCTTTGGCTCAATTGAATATAAATACGATCAGCGTGATAAACGTTATTACTTGATCGAACCAACTGTTGGCCGATTAAATCAGCAGGAATTTGTTGCTACGCTATCTGGATTTAACATTCCACTTTCTGGTTATTGCGATATAACAGGAATTGATATTCAGCCGACTGAACATATGGAAACTGAAGTGATTTATATAGATGAGGTAGCTGAAGTATTAAGTACATATGTTCATTTGAAAAGAAAGTTATTAACGCTTTCTGAATGGTTTGGCAGTTTAAAAGGTAAACGGTATTATCGATTCGCAAATCTATCAGACACAGGAGTGTTTTGTGGCTTAATTATTAAATCAATTTATAAGCTGTTCTCTTTCCGATAAAACCTTGAGGTAAATAACTACTGACCTCTAAAAATTTAAT
>Ga0070728_10003556_pt1 | contig 17073 bp, 14 predicted proteins | sample tdDd471_FD_66723 | JGI IMG/M metagenome (GOLD analysis project Ga0070728, IMG submission 66723) | Marine sediment microbial communities from the Atlantic coast under amendment with organic carbon and nitrate - tdDd47.1 | ecosystem: Environmental > Aquatic > Marine > Coastal > Sediment | place... | reverse complement strand
TTTTCTGGGGTGCGCATTCTTTAGGAACATCGCCATTAATCAGGAATGTTTTTATACTCTCGCTTTGCAAAGAAGAGCTGTCTTCGCGAGCGGCCATACGATCTTTAAACCAGATTTTAGGTTTATATGGTAGCTTTACAAAAGATAATTTATCAAAGCTCACTTGTTCATTGCTTAGGATTATATCATTTCCTTTATGTAGCCTAATAAGTGTATCAAGGCTTCTGAGTAGCGGTGTATCGCCTGAAACAATACTGGCTTCATCTGGTGTGACAATGATTTGCGGCACAGCCAGTTTAGTTCCGTAAGCTTTGTTATAAGCCATAAATAATGGCCCGTTTACATTATCGCGGTATATTTCATATTCGAACACCATAACATCGCCTTTTCTTAAGCGACTTTTCAAGACCACAGGATCGGTATGCGCACAATGGGGACAGCCAATTCCTGTGAAATAAATAAGATTTGTCCATTCATTGTTCATTGCTGAATCAGTAGCCTCAGGCGGTGTCTGCGTCTCTTTTTCAAGCCCGGCTGTCGGCGCAATAGGTTCTTGTGCGCAAGAGGAGGGCGCAAGTGAAATAACGTAGGCTAAGCAAAGGAAGGAAAAGAAATATGTAGCGTATTTCATGGGCATCTCGATTAGCATTCTATAAGTGTTTCATTATTCTGATCATCTATATTTATTCCGGTCAAAAGCCGAAGTCAATACGGGTATTATATGTTATATTATACACTTCACACATTTGTTGAGTATTCGCCCATTTCACTTGGTGTAATGCGCACCCAGTCAAGTGTATGATCTTGAAATGACAGTTCGCCGGTGAGGTTTGTTTCATCCATAGCGTTTTTGTAAGCGCTTCGCATTTGTTGCTTCATGGCCCCGGAAAAACTTTGCTCAGTGCGCAAGACCAGATCAAGTCTTCCTGTAGCTTCACCCGGATTTTCTCCCAACGACCCGGAAAACAATCCGTCTAATTGTATCGGGCCAATATGGCTTAGGGACAGGTCTACAATAAACCGGGTCTTACGACCTTTTTCTTTGTTGTTATCGTTAGGAGTATCCGTATCCCTGTGGTTTGTATACACGACCAGTTTATGAATGTTATTTTGCCAAACTAAAGGGATAGATAATGCGCGCCAGTCGCCGGATACAGGTTTTTCGTTCATTCGGGAGAGTCCGGATAACTCATCACCCAAACGTCCTAGCTGGGAGATTTTACCTGAACGTTTGAGCGCATCAATAGCTTTTTCTCCCAGCCAACTTTGCAAATCACCCGAGCGCAATGCTGCTACAAAAAACAAAACACTGGCCCCTAGTTGCGCAGGGGTAGACGCCGAAGGCAAAGCAGCACTAAAAGCCTGCGCAGCGTGCGCGCTTGTTTGTGCAAGACTTTGTCTAGCTTCCTCCATAATCGTCCAGTTCCCAGGCATCAGGAAATGGGACGCATTTATTGCCGGAATAGACTTATCTGCAGCCTCTATCGTAACGCTGTTTTGCTTCTCTGCGGTGGGCAATAAGGTCATTTCGAGTTCCAGCTGGCTACCCATAGGAAGATTTCTCACCGGTGTTTCCAGTGCATATAATCGGTTCGAATTGTGTTCGGGAGTAAGCATACGAAGAACAGGAAGGCCACGCGTTTGAGTAAATCCCTCAACGACGGCGTTTGCCAAGCCAATCCTCGAGCATAGAGCGGTGCTAGAAAGCGATGTGTTATTGTTGTCGTGTCTATCCGGTATGGGGGTGAAATGCAGATTGTTGATGTCATAAACGGTATTTTGTACTTCAACTGGTGCGCTGTTTGTGAATTGTACTTGCGGCAGAAAAATATTGCGCACTTTTATTTCAGCATGGCGCGTTGGAGTGTAATCGGGCACAGATGTGACTGATTTACGGGGTGAACTAGAAAAGCTTTTGGGTGCAATATCAGCAGAAGTAACTGGCGATTTTGTATGTAAAATTCGCGTTTTATCAGAGGTTCCAATTATCTGCGCGGCAACAGCGCGAAATGGTAGGGCTACTACATTATGCGCGCTTTCCAGCGGAAGAGTTATTGCTTCAGTTCTTGCTTGGAAGTGCGTAATTTCCCTGTAAGATGAATTCTCTGTTGCTCTCAAAGGATGGTAGGGCAATTCAGCAATAGTTGTGGTATTTTCCGCTGTTAAGCTAGATATATCAGGAAACGTGTTGCGCTGCGTTGCATTCGCTTCTGGTTTTATAGCAGGGGCGGAGGTAATGCTTTGAGTAATATCGGTATTTTCACTAATGATCGTATTTGAAGACAGCGGCATAAGCGTCTCAATTGGTAGGCGGTTAAGCGCAGAATTGATTTGTTTCATGAAGGGTTGTGCAATAATTTCTTCAGCACTAAAAGGCACCATCTGAATGGTTATGCCTGATAAGAGTTGTTGTCTTGATAAGGGTGTGGTTTTTGCCGTTTTTGCATCCTGAGTTAAAGTTGTTTTAATCGGTTGCTTATCAAAACGCCCAATTTGTTCGGTTTTTTCTGCTTCGTTAGTTAGCGGGCGTAGCATAGCCTTAGTTGGCGGGGTGCCTGCTTCTATACGAAGCTCTATTTCTTGTTTGTTTTGTAAATGAGCTGGTGTGTTCGTGCTAATGGTGACATTACCTTGCTCGGTACTAATTAATATCTGTCCACTTTGTTTGACCTCTAAAATTTTTCCTTCCAAGATTTGTATTTCTTCGAGGTTTTGTAAGTCTGGGGGCAGGGCAATAATTCTAATTTCACCAAGAAAAGACGCACTTGTGCTTAACGTACTTCCCGTTACATTTAGGCCTAACATTAAGGTAATATTATTCGCACCACTCATAGGCACGAGTGTAACGTAAAAAAGCCATGGGTATAACGAAAAATTGAATTATGCGCTGGCGCTGCGGCGTTGTGCGTTTTGTACATTCTTCCAAACGACTTGTGCAACACGCACAGCATCTTCTGCTGCTTCGGAATGGGGTGAGCGAATCAAAATTGGTGTTTGCATGCGAATCGTTTCTTTCACTTTTGTATCGGCGCGAATAATACCGGCAAGAGACGGACTGATACGCAAAAAGTTCTCACAAGCCTTAAGTAAGGTTTTGTAAGTCTTCTCCCCTTCAAATTTGCTCGAAGCCATGTTTACAACGATATTGATGTTTTTTGACATACCCGCGGCATTTCCCAGTTTTATAAACGCATAGGCATCTGTCAGAGACGTTGGTTCATCAGTGGAAATCAAAAATGTTGAACTAGCCGTAGCTGATAACATGCGCACAGTGCGATCCACGCCAGCACCTAAATCCGCAATCACCACATCGTATTCCGACGCCACGTCCATAAGCTGGTCGCGCAAAAGGCTTAAACGCTGAGAGGGAAGCGCAGAAAGCGAGGCTTGCCCGGAGCGTCCGGCTACAATATCAAAACCACCTTCTGGATATTCCTGAATAACGCGGTCGAGCCCCAAACGACCACGGATAACATCATTTAAATCACGTTTTGGCATTAACCCAAGCTGCACATCCACGTTAGCTAGCCCTAAATCGCCATCAAACAACAACACGCGCTTACCCATTTTGGCAAGAGCATGAGCAAGCGTAATTGAAAACCAAGTCTTACCAACACCGCCCTTGCCGCTGGCTACAGCAATAATATTGGCTGCACGCTGGAAGGAAGGCGTGGAAGTCTTTTGCGCTCTTGATGGTACGGTGTTTCCTGTCATTATCTAGTTCCTGTTTTCTCAAGCAAAGGCTCGGAGGTGTTATAGCCTAATATATCATCTTTTTCATCGCGGTACAGTCTAGGCACAAGTAACTGTGCAAGAGTTCTGGGGGAAAGAGGGGTTAGTCCTTGTGCGACCCGAGAGGTCATGCTGGCATCAGCAAAACTTAGGTTACCGTAATGGGCACAAGAGAGCAAGCTCCCCAATCGTCTCGCGATATCTATGCGTGTGGGCAAAATGCTTTTTGCGCCAAGAGTTGCAAAAACGCGTCCTATATCTCCGGCTTCATCAGCATCAATTCCGGCAGGCAAAACCAATGTTGTTTCCATTTCACTTGCGTGCATGAGCCTAGCTAAATCCTTAATGTCATGTCTACTAAAGGGGTTAACGCCTGACGTATCAATAATAACTTGGTCAAAGCGCATGCGCATTTCATTAATGATAGCCCGCAATGCTTTATAATCTTGCGCTGTATGAAGCTTTATTTGCAGCACATCAGTGAGCACTTTGAGTTGCTCAATGCCGCCAGCTCGTTTTGTATCGGTAGAAATAACCCCAACACTAAGGCCGTTCATGACACTGCGCGTGGCTAGCTTTGCGACAGCTAGTGTTTTACCAGCCCCTGGAGGGCCGATCAACATAATGGGCTTAGGGAAGCGCCGCGTCGGAAGAGGGCGGAAAGCAAAAAGTTGTTCAATTGTCGTTACAAGCGCGATAGCAATATCGTCGAACCCCATAACAGTTGCGCAGGATATAATGTTATCCATCACATCTTCAGGAACGCAGTGGCGCAACATAACTTCGGTTAGCTCTTCTGCAACTTCATCAGTATCGTTTTCATCATCATATTGCAGCCAGCCGCCGTCATTATCGCTGTATCCGTCGTTTGTTTCGTAAGCCTGATCAATAGCAGCCGTGACGCGCACACCAGTTCCCCCGGCGCGGTCTTCATTTGACTCGACAATAATGGCTTCATCACCCAGAGATTCTCGGATCATCTGCATGGCTTCGCTCATAGTTTTGGCATGGAATTTTTTTAACCGCATGGAAAGAGTTTGCCCGAATCAATGTTAGGGTATGGTAATTCACGTTTAAACTATACGTATTCTGTTAACTCTATACTAGAGCATAACAACAAAAAAATGCTACCATCTTTATCGAATCTTAAGTGGGGGCTGTTGATTCTTTTGTAACAAAGGTGCAGGCATTTCATTTTTTTAGGAGGGACTTATGGCGTATACAGCGAGAAAAACGAAATTTAAAAACGTCGTGCATATGATGCTACTCACAGCAGTTATGACGGCAGGCGGGCACGCGCTATTCACAACATCAAAGTCGGTGTGGGCGGAGGATGGCGATGCAGGAGAGATTACTAAAGAGCGCCTGGATGCATTTTATGAACGCTCAGTAGCAGCACAGATGACTGGTGAAAAAGAAATTTTGGCTTTTGCTGATAAACATCTACATAAAGATTTTGAAAGCGTTATGCATGTGACTTCAAAAATAGAAGGTGCGCCTACGCAAAAAGAAACGACAGTTCTTACAAAATTTGAATATTTACGCGATATAAAGAAAGCGTACAAAATTAGCACTGTTGAAGAATTGAAAAGTGGCATAGTCTCATACGATATTGCTAAAGATGGACGTTCTGCCAAAATTAAGGACCGTACCTATACAATGGTGAGTATTCCCTTAGGAGCAAGCCAAGGCAAGTCAGAGGTATATAATCTGCGTCAGTTTATTAATTGTGACAGCTTTTATACATTGAGCGAAACCGATGTACTTCTGCTCAAATCCAGCACATGTGAAATAGAAGGGCAAATGAGCAAAGCTCAGAACCTGTAAGACATCTTCGTTTTTGTTCGCTCTAGGTGTTTACCTAGAGTGACTAAACATGCCCCATGGTTTTGATTTTTGCTTTGGGGTGAACTTCTCCTTGCGACATAATCACTGTTTGTGGGCGGAAGCGTTCAACCACCGAACGCACATATGGGCGTACCATTGGTGAGGTAAGTAAAATAGGGCTAACTGATTGTGCAGCCAGCTCATTATATCTATTACGCGTAGCTGTGATAAAGTCCTGTAATCGCGTAGGTGCCATTGCTAGTTGCTTTTCTTCTCCGTCTCCTACAAGGGACTCAATAAAGGCTTGTTCCCATTCCGGTGATAGGGTTATAAGCACTAGCACGCCTGACATATCGGTATTTGCATCACAGAGCTGGCGCGACAGACGCCTGCGAACATGCTCGGTAATGCGTGCTAGACTTTTGGTGTAACCAGCTGCTTCCGATACACCTTCTAAAATAGCAGGAAGGTCGCGTATAGAAACGCGTTCGCCCAGAAGATTTTGCAAAATGCGTTGCAAACCACCAACAGTAACTTGTCCGGGGATAACATCAGCCACTAGTTTTTGGTAATCCTGCGGCAACTCATTGAGCAGCTTTTGTGTTTCTGCATAGTTAAGCAGATCAGGCATATTATCTTTAATAAGTTCAGTCAGGTGTGTTGTGACAACTGTCGGCGCGTCCACCACTGTATAGCCTTTAAAGTGCGCTTCTTCGCGGTATTGTTCTTGTAGCCACATGGCAGGCAGTCCGAAAGTAGGTTCGACTGTATTCTCTCCGGGCAGAGTAATTGCCCCACCAGCCGGGTCCATACATAAAAGCATATTAGCTCGAACCTCACCGCGTCCAGCTTCAATCTCTTTTACGATTACCGCATAAGCATTAGCGGCCAATTGCAGGTTATCTTGAATACGCACCGCTGGCAGAACATAGCCCATATCTTCGGCCAGTTGCCTTCGTAGTCCTTTGATTTGGTCAGTTAGTTTATTGCCGCCTTCGCCTTGTACTAAAGGCAGCAAACCGTAGCCGAGTTCAAGGCGGATCGTATCCATTGCTAGAGCTTTTGCTATAGGTTCTTCAGTAACAGGAGGCCCTCCCGGTTCGCCGGGCTTAGGCTTTACCGCTGCGGCCTTCGCTGTTTCCTCAAGTGCAAGTTTACGTTGGTAAGAAAAGAAAGCCAGCGTACCAGTAGCGCCTGCAAGTGTTGCAAATGGCAAGAAGGGAATAGCTGGAACAAGTCCAAGTGTTAGCATAAGCCCCGCACTCATGGCCAAAGCATTGGGGTATCGACTGATTTGGGTGAATAGCTCTTGTTCAGCAGAGCCGTCAATACCTGCTTTGGAAACCAGTAAACCCGCAGATACCGAAACGACCAGAGCAGGGATTTGGCTAACCAAGCCATCACCGATAGTAAGTATTGTATAATTAGAAGCTGCCTCGGCCAGTGTCATATCTTGCATTACCGCGCCAATGACAACTCCGCCAATAATATTGACGAACACAATAAGCAATCCGGCAATGGCATCTCCGCGTACGAACTTGGCCGCACCATCCATAGCCCCGTAAAAAGTGCTCTCGGATTCCAGTTTTTTGCGGCGTTCCTTGGCTTCGTCCTCGGTAATCATGCCCGAAGATAAATCACTATCAATAGCCATCTGTTTACCGGGCATAGCGTCCAAAGTAAAACGCGCAGCCACTTCGGCTATACGCCCGGAACCCTTTGTAATAACCACAAAGTTAACAATCACCAAAATAGCAAACACAATGGCACCAATCACATAATTGCTGCCAATAATAAACGTACCAAAGGCTTGAATGATTCCTCCAGCTGCGGAGTTTCCTGTATGACCATATTCTAAAATAAGGCGCGTTGATGCGACATTCAGGCCCAATCGCAGCGAAGTACTTACTAGTAAAACCGTCGGGAAAGTTGAAAACTCAAGTGGCGTCTGGATGAACAGCACTGTCATCAGGATTAACACTGAAAATGTAATAGAAATAGCCAGCCCGCCATCGAGCATAATGGAAGGCACCGGAACCAGCATGAATAAGATGATGGTAATAATACCAAAAGCAAAGATCACATCAGAACGTATAGCGAATCCAAAACCTGCTCCAGAGGAGGATGGCGATGCTTTTGTTGTGCTTGGTGGCTGTGCCATAAGAGATGAAAGCCGTTTATAGGTTAGAATAAGAAAAGTGGTTCATAGAAATCAGCAATAAAGGGTACCCGCAAACCTATGCGCATACCCTAACAATACTACATTCTCATTCTCTCAAGCGCAATTGCTTATGTTGGGCTATTAGGGCTGGGTTCCCAATGGTGTAATATCTGCTTCTAGAGTTTTGTCATTGGCGGCAAGTGCTGTCTCTGTTGGAGCTATTTCTTCGATGATATCGCCTATGCTAGCACGAGAATGTGCTTGTGTATTGAACTCGGAACTGACCTCTATAGCAGCAGTGGTGAAATGTTCTTCTGGTACTAGATCAAAAAGTTGATACTCAGGAGGAAGATCCTTTTCGAATTCTTGCGCTATTCTAAGAGCTTCATTGTACTCTTCCGCATCGGTTCTAGCTTCAGGAGACATGGATTCTTCGATTTCTATTGGCTCCGGTCTTTCTGTCTCCCATTTGTCCATAGTCTTACCCTTTCGTTACCAATAGAAATATATTCCATTTCGCTGAGTTAAATTAGACTCATAGAATATGTTACCATATTACGATAACGTGGCGCACTAAAATTATAATAAGTGACAAAGGAGGGATGGGATGAGGCTAACCAAAGTTGCCAGCTGCAGGTATGTCAGAGCCATCTTGCTTGTACTGGTTTAGCTTGTTACGCAAAGTGCGGATCGAGATGCCTAGGATGTTGGCAGTATGTGTGCGGTTGCCTAAACAATGATCGAGTGTGTTAATAATCATATCGCGTTCAACATCTGCAATTGTGCGTCCGATCATAGATTCAATGCCACCGGGGTTTTGCACTGTAGGGGCTTCGCTTGGAGTAGAGGAATTTGCACTGGATACTTCTGCCGGGGCAGGTGCTTTTTGCGTGGGCATGGCTGGAACCGTAGTATCTGATCCTGAAAGGGTGGGGCTTTGTATAAAGATTGCATCAGCCTCTATCTCATTTTGAGCTGACATCAAAATCGCGCGGTGCATAGTGTTTTCCAGCTCTCTAATATTTCCGCGCCATGTGCATGATTGAAGTTTCACAAGTGCTTCTGAAGATACAGCCTTGCGCTCCAGTTCGTTGCTTTCTGCAAATTTATCAGCAAAAAATTGAGAAAGACGGGCGATGTCGTTAGGACGATCACGCAAGGGAGGGAGAGGGAGATTTACAACATTAAGGCGGAAATACAGGTCTTCGCGAAACTCACCTTTCCTAACCGATTCCTCAAGATTTCGGTTAGACGTTGCGATAATGCGCACATTAACTTTCAAGGCGTTATTGCTACCAATCCGGGTGATTTCTTTTTCCTGAATGGCGCGTAAGAGTTTGGCTTGTAACATAGGATGCATCTCGCTAACTTCATCAAGCAATAATGTACCTGTATGTGCTTCTTCGAATTTACCGATGCGTCGGCCTGTTGCTCCGGTAAAGGCGCCTTTCTCATGTCCGAATAATTCTGATTCTAGCAGATTCTCAGGTATAGCCGCACAGTTAACCGCAATAAAAGGGGCGCCGTTGCGCTTGGATTTATTGTGCATGTAACGAGACATGACTTCTTTTCCGGTTCCTGATTCTCCGGTGATGAGTACGGTTGCCTCAGATGGAGCCACCTTATTAGCTAAATTTAATACAGACTTCATCGATGGATCATCGGCGATCATCGTATTGTTTTCTTCGCTAACAGCGGCAAGAACTGCGGCAATAAGCTCTGCATCGGGGGGGAGAGGGACGTATTCCTTTGCGCCTTCCTGAATAGCTTTTACAGCTGAACGTGCATCTGTTCCAATACCACAGGCAATAACAGGCATGTGGATGCGCTCTTCCTTTAAACGGGCAATAAAAGCGCCAATTTTTTGTTTTACATCAATCATGACCAACTCAGCGCTTTTGCCGTTAAGCAATGCTCCGAGAGCTTCTTCGGTGTCTTCACAATGGATAACTTTAGCGCCTCGCTGTAGTGCAATTTTTCCAGCTTGAGAAATATGTCCGTCCAGACGACCGATTATCATTAAACGCATTATTAGTCGCTTTCTATTGTTTTTCAGTGCGTTACTGCGCTCTTTACGTATTTTTTATACGCTGCATCGCTTGTGTCTGCTGACCCGTACCCTTGGGTGAAAACAAAATAAAACGACTACAAAGAGCGCGATTCAACTCTATGCATATAGCAGAGCTACTCGAAGTAATAAAGCCTACTTAAAGTATTTAATCCGTAAAGACGGGGGCAACTGGCCGTTAATAATCATTTCCAGATTACGTGGATTTTCCTGTTTGATCATAGAAAGCGCTGTTTTAAGGACCATAATTTTGGCTGTTGCTTGATCTGCAGCGTTCTTTTCGATCTTTGCTGCCAATGGCGCCATTACAACAGTCCCCAATATGGCACCATAAAATGTTGTGAGCAAAGCCAAGGCCATGGCCGGGCCGATTGCCTCGGGGTTCTCCAGTTCGGCTAACATTTGCACCAAACCAACTAAAGTCCCGATCAAGCCCATGGCAGGAGCAACTTCCGATGCGCGTTTCAATATGCTTGCCGCACGTTTTGCGCGCTCTTCTTCTTTTTCAATGTCTTGCTCTAGTATGTGCTTAACATCATCGTAGTTGTATCCATCTGTTACTAGGCCTAAAGCATATAGAAGAAAAGGCTCGTTCTTTGTTTGATTCTCATAATTAGCCATACTGAGCAGCCCTTTTTTGCGAGCGATCACGGCTAAGTCAATTAGGCTTGTTGCAAGTGATGGAATGTTACGTAGTGGACGAACGAAAGAAGTGAGGATGGTGCTAATGGATTGGCGTAGCTCCATGCCGGTATAGGGAATGCAGCTGGCTGTTATCGTGCCGAGAACCACAATCATAACCGAAGGGCCGTTGATGAATTTTGCGTCACTTTGCCCCATGGTAATCGCGGCAACAATCAGGCCAAAAGAAAAAATTAAGCCAAGTAGCGTTACAAAATCCATAACCTTTCGTACGCTTGGAACACGCACGTTTGGCAAATTCGCATCTACTTGTTGTTGTGTGTCTGAGGCCATAATTATTAATTCTAATCGTTTTACTTTTTCGCTGCGCGTGACTATAAGCAGCCATTCGGCAATCTAATGTGTTACTGAGGTATGATCATGATTTACGCAAAGAATACTTACCTAGAAACTTACTCTAGGAAAAAGCACAAAAAAAGAGGAAACACGAAATAAATTCAGGTTGTGAACACCCGTGTTATTATGACAGTTGTCACCATATTAGAATATGAAGGATTTTCTGTATTAGCAAAAGAGGAGGCGAATGAAATTCTATGAACGGTCAGATTTAACAATCTCAGTCATGGTAATGCCGAGTTTGTCTTCTACAACAACGACTTCACCACGTGCAACCAAACGATTGTTAACATAGATATCAATGGCTTCACCGACTTTGCGGTCAAGTTCAACAACAGCCCCACGTCCAAGCTTCAAAAGTTGGCTAACTTGCATGGTAGCACTACCCAATACAGCTGAAACATTTACCGGAATATCATAAATAGCAGTCACATCGCTAGCCATGGTTTCGCCAATGGCATATTCATGCTTGTCTTTGTCTTGTATTTCCGCAGGCTCTTCTATTTCATCATAACTGAGGCCACCTTCTTGTGCGTCGGCACCGCTCATTTCAGCGTTTTCTTCAACGGGATCTTGATTTTCAGTTTCGTCACTCATCTATGATTCTCCAGATGTCGTTGCCTTATAATAGCGGGTCTTTTTGGCTGGCTAAGCTCAATGATTCTTCTTTGGCTAAAGTGTTGCCTCCACCGTTTGCTTCTCCAGAAGTTACGGTTTCATCAGTCTCGTCCTTATTATTACTGGCGGTACCATTTTTACCATTAGCCCCATCATGAAGGCTAAAACCGCGCTCTGCAAGAGAGTGATTTAAAATATTGAATATTTTTTCACTTAAGGTATTGCGATCACATAGAAGCCCACCTCCAGGCCAGCTTATACGGCAGGCATATTCAGGTAAGGAAGAGTCCGCCTTGAAGGTGATTTGCTTTTGCATGTCCTCGGTGTGCTCTCCGATCAGTTTTGTAAAGGGTACGAAAACGGCATCATTAACATCAATTTGGATGGTCTCGGGAACCATGTGGGCTGATAAAGCTTCTTGCACGGCTGCTTTAAGTTCATGAATACCGTGTTCTTCCATATAAACAGGAAAAGCCTTGGTGAAGATTTGCGCGGCTAAATGCGTTGCGTTTTGTTCATATTCTTTCTGGCGGTTTTCTTCAGATGCAAACAGCACGCTTATGTCACGCTCAATCTTCTGTAACAAAGTTAGCATTGTGTTGTTTATGCTCTCTGAACTTTCCTGCAGGCCTGCTTTTTTGCCTTTTTCAAAGGCGCTAAGGCGCGTTGCCTCCATTTCTTCGCGTGAGAATTCTGGCTGTTTCGCGCGCTCATCTTCTGATAAGGGTACGTCATCGTCAAATATATTAGCGTCAAAGAGAAATGGTTGGCTTTTCATATCCGTGTCTACTTTTATCGTTTCTTCTTTACTATAAGTTACAAAAACACGCGTGCTAACTGATAATATTAGATTACGCAATCATTTCTTCATCTGCAGAACCAGTGCTGATAGCAATTTCACCGCGGCTTTCTAGATCTTTTGTGACAGTAACAATATATTGCTGTGATTCTTCTACGTCTTTTAAGCGTACAGGTCCCATTGCAGCCATGTCTTCTTTCATAATCTTGCCCGCCCGCTCGGACATGTTGTTGAAGAACAGATCTTTGAGGCTGTCCGAAGCTCCTTTGAGTGCCAAAGGCAGCTTTTCTTTGTCTACGCCGCGTATAACTGTCTGGATCGAAGCTGGATCGAGATTGAGTAGATCCTCGAAAGTAAACATCAGACTACGGATTTTTTCGGCGGCATCTGGCGTTGCTTTTTCTAGTGATTCCATAAACCGGCTTTCCACCGCACGTTCCATATTGTTAAAGATTTCGGCTATAAGTTCATGAGAGTCACGGCGCTGTGTCTTGGCAAGGTTAGACATGAATTCTTTGCGTAGGGTTTTTTCTACCTCTTCAAGAATTTCTTTTTGCACTGTTTCCATTCTGAGCATGCGGTTAATAACCTCTAGTGCAAAACCATCAGGTAAGATAGCTAGAACGCGCGCGGCATGATCCGTAGAAACTTTTGACAGGACAACCGCAACAGTTTGTGGATATTCTTTTTGCAGGAAGTTGGCCAGAATTTCTTCATTAACATTACCAAGTTTTTCCCACATTGTCCGGCCTGCGGGGCCACGAATTTCCTCCATTATAAGGTCAATTTTTTCTACGGAAAGACCAGAGTTCTGCAATAGTCTCTCGGTGCTATCCTGTGAGCCAACCAGAGAGTTGGTTGAGCTGATTTGCTCGGTAAATTCGACAAAGAGTTTTTCAACAATAGACGGGCCAATTTTACCCAATCCAGAAATTATCTGCGATAACTCAAGTATCTCATCATCGTCCATATGGCTAAAAATTTGTGCTGTCTGATTTTCACTCAATGACAATACAAATATAGCTGCTTTTTCTGGTCCCGATAAAGATCGATAATCGTCTCTTACATGCATATGCGTTTACCCTAATATACCTTAAAATTCTAACCTTCTTCAGTTAACCAGCTTCGTACAACCGAGACGGCTTCATTTGGGTAGCCTTCCACAATTTCTTCAACTTTCCTAACCGTTGAAGCTTTAACTTTTCCCTCAATCCCCTGTAAATTTATCAGAGCTTCATCTTCTGCCGTACTCGCGCCTATATCTGTTGTGAGAGGCTGGCCGTCAGCCCCCATTGGCTGCATTGTTGTGGGGGGTGCTAAAGCAGGGTTTGCTGGCGAAGCTGAGAGCAGGTCATGATGTAATAGATCATCTAAAGAACCTGACTTACCACTATTTGAATCGATGGATACAAGCTTGGAAACCATTGGCTGAAGAACTAGAAGTACAACCAGTATTAGCATAATTGCGACCACTATCATTTCAGCTGCATCCAGTAGATCGCTTTTCTCAAAACCAAACATTAAGCTGTCTTCAGTAACTTCTTCATTTGTGTCTATTTGAGCGAATTGCATATTCGCAACTTCAATTATGTCACCGCGATCTTCGTCAAATCCAGCAGCAGTGCGCACAAGCGCAGTAATTTTGTCCATCTCTTCTTGTGAACGTGGTTCGTAGGTTTTGTTACCCTCTTCATCCTCTACGTAACGACCATCCACCAGCACTGAAATAGATAGTTTTTCAACCTGTCCACTTTGTCTCACTGTACTACGGATTGTTTTGCTGATTTCATAGTTGGTGACTTCTTCCGTGCGTGAGCTTTGTGCGTTTGGAGCTCCATCGCCAAGAAAATCTCCACCAACGCCTGGCAGATTATTTTCTATCCCCACATCGCCGGAATTTGGTTCGCGTTCAGTGTTGTCTTCTTGTGTGGTTTGAGAAGAACGTAAGACCTGACCTTCCGGGTTATATAGCTCTTCGTTCAGGCTGATCTGGTCAAAATTCATTTGCGCATTAACAATGGTGGTAACTTTACCAGATCCTACAATGCGGCTGATTTGTTCTTCAATACTGCGTTGCATGCGCGCTTCGAAGTTACGGCGTAGATCCTCGGTTTTTAAAGACATAATGCTTTCGTCGTCTTCACCGCCCTTGGCCATTAGGTTCCCGTTACTGTCAATCACAGAAACATTATTGGTTTTGAGATTGGGGATTGCTGAGGCGACCAAGGATTGGATAGCTGCAATTTGCTGGTGTTCTATTGATGCGCCGGTTTGTATTCCTATAAAAACACTAGCCGATGCTTCTCGCGTTTTACGGCTGAATCGTTCACGTTCGGGTAGGGCGATAAGCACGCGTGCGCTACGTACACTCTCAAGAGAGCTGATAGTTTTGGCAAGCTCTCCCTGTAAGGCGCGGACCTGATTGATGTTCTGTACAAAATTAGTTGTGCCAAAGCCGGATTGTTTATCGAATATTTCATATCCCATCGAACCGCCATTAGGTAAGCCTGCTGCGGCGAGAAGCATGCGTGCTCGCCCCACCTCATTGGAAGGGACTAGAATTCGTGAACCGTCTGAAGAAATTTCGTAACTAATTTCTGTTTCTTCCAGTTTTGCTGCTACGGCACCTGAGTCGGTGGGGGCTAAATTTGTGTATAATAACTTCATTTCCGGGGACGATATCCGCATGGACAAAAAGACAAAAAACGTCAATAACCCCAGAATTATGGCGCCCATAACTCCTAAACGGGCTGCGCCTAGTTGTTGTAATGTCGCAACAAAGTTATTCAAGATACGTACACCTTCGCTAAAATAAAAGCCAGAATTCCCTAAGAAGACGGGAGGGGAAAACACTATAACATAAAACTATCGCATTAGACGATAGGGTGATTCGCGATTAATGCGCGAGTGTCAAACCTGTAAAATACTTCAGTTTTAGCGCTCTGGCAAACCGAAAATGCATAGGGTAATGATCGTGTGGTCGGATTATGCAGGCAATGATTGTGTGTAATTGCTACTATAATAAGAGTTTTTATCGAATCAATTTGTTGTGGTTTAGTATTTTTGGTTTTGTGCTTGTTGTTTGAATATGAATGTATTCACACTTAAGATAGGCGGCTGAACACGTTTTTGTAAGGAAGATGATGGGTCTTGAGGAGCATTTTTCCTTTGTTTTCTTGACTTTATGCAAAAAAATATGTACCATAATACTAGGGTATTGTGCCGACTTCGGGTTCAAAAGTATTTTGGATAATGGTCGGCGTAAGAAAGGTTAGGGTGACGCTCATGATTGAGGCAGTCAATTCTACAGTAGCAAATGCGACCGCGGTGCGTGGTGTGATGGGGCAGGTTGATTCTGCGTCCATTTCTTCCGTGACTACAGTGCTCCCCGCATCGGGTAGTGATGCAGCGCCTGGTTTGCCGCAAGCGCCTTTTGTGAGTCCTTATGTATCGGTTGATTTGAATTTTGATAAACCGGTATTGCAAATCAGGGATTCATTTACAGGCGATGTTAAGCAACAATTCCCTACGGAATGCCGTTTGGCACAAATAGCATCTACGCAAGCGCAAGTGAGCGGTGCTGTGCAAACACAAAGCTCCGTGCAATATGTGACAACGACGCCTACTGCTCCAGGTAGTGCTTCGGTTGGATCTGTTGCCCAGACAAGTCAAATGGCAGTACAAACAGTGGATATAACGACGGTGCAGGATGTAACCTCGACTCCAGCGTCCAATGCAATCGTCTCAACACCACAAGTTGCCGTAGCAGCATTATCTGCAGCGGCGCAGTCTTCTGCGCCTATCTCAGCTGGTGCGACGGAATCAGGCGTTACTGTGTACGCATAGGTAATAAGGCACGCTAAAGCGCTTTTTAAAGTAAGACGCGATTCACGGCGTGCTTTTGTGTGCCTTTTTTTATGCATTTTTGTGAGTGCTGTTTGCGTCGACATCTGCCTTAATTAATTGCTGAATTCTTGCCGAATTATGTGCTGAATTCTTGCAAATCTTTTGTTATATTTCTGCAATATTTCCTCCCGTTTTTTCTGTTTATTAATGAATTTGTCTAAATTTCCCCTGTTTTGCCCTTCAAAATTAGTGACTATCGGTTAATTTTTACTGTTTTGGGGCAACTAATAGTAAACTTTCGCGATTTTTGGCTGACTAATCGTCAACCCTGCGCTTTTAAACGCATAACCAATCGTCATCCCTTTTTTCTTGCAATCTTGTCACGGCAGATGTAATTCTACATAAATAGGATAAAAGTCCTATAATTTTTATATTTTAGGTTTTGAAAAAACAAGGCCTGACAAAACAACAAAATAATAAAGGCAAAAAGTTATGCTGAAAAAAATTCTTGAAGAAAACTACGTTATATCGGATGGGTTTGTTCACGTTCCCGTCGATGAGTATGATTTTCTCAAAAGTGAAGTTAAGAAGCTTCGCTTGCTTAGTGAGTATTACGCAGGGTTGATCGGGCGCAGAAACAAAAAGCATCATATATATCCCGATAAAGTACGCTATGACCTTTTGAATGGAGAAGGGCATCCGGTTAGAATCTTTAGAAAATACCGTAAAATGTCGCAGCAGGTTCTGGCTAAAAAAGTCGGCGTAAGCAAAACCATGATCTCCCATATTGAAAGCGGTAGGAAGCAGGGCTCTACCAAGACTTTGAAGAATATAGCAAAAGCTCTGGACGTTGATTTGAATGATTTGATTTAGGGTGGGGCTTTTTAATGTCATCCCCGTTAAGCGGAGCGCATGCGGGGATCTGGAAAGCACTATGGGTAAAAAACAATACTACGTTTACATTCTTACTAAAGCGCGCAATAG
>Ga0070728_10003552_pt1 | contig 17083 bp, 13 predicted proteins | sample tdDd471_FD_66723 | JGI IMG/M metagenome (GOLD analysis project Ga0070728, IMG submission 66723) | Marine sediment microbial communities from the Atlantic coast under amendment with organic carbon and nitrate - tdDd47.1 | ecosystem: Environmental > Aquatic > Marine > Coastal > Sediment | place... | reverse complement strand
AAGTCATTGAGCCGTTTATATCGCTAAATGATGAAGAGCTTGATTTAGTTGATCATGGGGATAAACAAGGTAATATGACTAATTTATCATAGCTTGTGTTATATGCATAACGGTCTGTTAACCGAGAATTCCAAACCTCATGGTTTGAATTATGGTTATGAAATGGTGTCCAACTTATCCTCGATATTCGATTATCGCTCATAAATCTCTTCCATACGTGTATTTGACAATTTATCTTCTTATCGTCACCTATTATGTGATACGTAATATAGAATTGTCTGGAAAACCTTAATTCACAAATATTTGTTTTAGGTTTATACTCTGTTAAAGTATCGTATTGGATCATATATGGCAAATAGACCACCTTATCCTGTTTCTACACTAAATCAGTCTCATGATTCCAACGATGAAATCGAGACTCATGAACTTCCACGGGACGATAATTGGATTGAAGCAACGCCACGCCAAACTGACCCCTTGGATTTAGAAATCCCACGTCGGCTACGATTTGTGATGATGGACACCAATGACATTTTTGATGTTAATGTCCGGTTATATATGGTCATGGGACGCAAAACCAATCCGCGGGATCGCAAAGTAGATATTGATCTGACCCCGTTTGTGAGTCGGGATCATGGGGTATCACGTTATCATGCTTATATTCAGGTGGTAGAGGATCGTATTTCGATAACCGACTTCAATAGTACAAACGGGACATTCATTAATGGGGAATCACTGTCACCATCTAAAGCCCATCGTCTGCGTCATGGGGATAATATTCGATTAGGTAACCTTGAGTTTAAAGTTTTGTTTATTGGTTTTGATGGTCGTGATTAGTTCAACTATTTTTAGATCAGTTTTCCTCAATCTATTTTATCAATCATCTATCAAGTTTGACTTAAAACATCTCGCAGGGCTTTACCATCAACATTCCCACCACTAACAACAACAGCTGTCACGCGTCCATCACGTGGTAGAATATCATGTAATAGAGAAGCCACACCAACTGTTCCACCACCTTCAACAACCCAACCCTGTACATTAATCATCCAACGCATGGTATTGGCAATCTGTGCCTCGGATACCAAAACAATATCATCGACATATTTCTGGCTTATGGGTACGGTTATCGAACCATTTTCAATTTCTCCAGAGAGGGCTTCTGCTAATGTTTCCCACACTTGTGGTTTATGGGATTCATAGAATACGTTATACATCGCAGGTGCCGATTCTGCATTGACTCCTATAACTTCTACGTCTGGTTTGAGTTCTTTAATAGCAGTTGCGACCCCTGCAATCAATCCACCACCGCTCACACATACAACCACCCGTTCTACATCAGGCAATTGTTCGATAATCTCAGCCCCGATCGTTCCAGCACCAGCGATAACATGCGGATCGTTATACGGCGAAACCCATGTTAGCCCATCTTCACGTCCACGTCGTAATCCCTCTGCTTCGGCTTCGTCGTAAGTGTCACCAAATAGAATTGCTTCTGCATTATAGCGTTTGACCCCATTGACTTTTTTCTGAGGGGTATGTTTTGGCATCAGAATTTGTGCTTTTGTATCGGTTAGATGCGAGGCATAAGCCACTGCTTGGGCGTGATTTCCTGACGATGCGGCAACGATGCCTTTCTGCCGTGCTACGTCATCTAATGATAAGACGGCATTTAACGCACCTCGAATTTTGAAGGAGTGGGTTTTATTGGTGTTTTCTAACTTAAGATAGATATTTTCTCCAAGATCGGGAGCGGCTTCCAGTGGTGTTGGTTGTAGCAAACCCTTCAAACGATGTTGGGCGCGGATGATGTCTCCAAGTGTAATCATATTGGTGTCCTTTTGGGGAATCGTTATATTTGATAGATTGTACAACCCGTGGCATATTTTATACACAGCGTAACGTCAGATATTAATTCACTTCTGCGGATAAGGCATGTTTAGAGTGTGGTGCATAATAGACGGTATATGTCTCGTGATGTCGAAAACTACGGAGCGCACGACGGTCAACTTTGTACGATTGATGGTTGATGGTGATTTGATAACTGGCATGTGGTATGGACTTTTCTTTTTTAGATATAGATTGTGGTAACGTGACTTGTCCATGTTGGTGATGGGTCATGGTTGCGGTAATATCTGCCCCAATTTGATTCCATTGATGCCGTTGTGGAGACACCCCATAAATCATATAAAACATCCCGCCTACAATTCGCCCTAATATCGACGGTGATGTAGACTGATTACGCCGTTTATCTCTTAAGAGGCGCACTTGGCGCGATGTCATACGCCCCTGTTGATTGGCAAACAAATCGCGTGAATCGAAATTTAGCCCAAACGATAAAGCAGGGTCAATTGCTATTTGTGACTGAGAATGCGACATAATTGATTTGCTCCAATATTACCATCGAAACATGTGCTTCATATATAACATATGTCGCGCAAATGTCACGGGGCAGTATCGCTATTACTTAGCGATGCACAATCACCGCTCGTCTGCGCCACATCTTGCCGTATCCAGACATCGTTGGCTAGTCGCCACCAGATAAAGCCATCATCTCCTGTGGTCTGTGAATCAGCAATGACAGCTTGCCCTGACACCAATGATCCAGCTATTTCGGCGTTGATTGTTGGCTCAGACCGGAGGTTTACTCGTGCTCCAATAGGTCTTATTAAACAAGCGATTGGGGAATCTTCACTTGCACTAAGTACTTCAACCTCATACCAACAGGGCCACATATCTCCTTCTAATGTCAAAAAGCGTATTGCTGTCACATCTTGTAGTGCACCGGTTAAATCATAACTGAGTATTTGCTGGTCAGACATATACGCATCATATTCATGGATTAACACTTGTGTGCCGTCCGCTAGAGTTGCCCAGATTTGTATCTGCCGATGACCAGCTGGCCATGAGGCAATCCCACCTGCGACCTGAATAACGCTGGTAGGGGTCTCAAAGTTTGTTTGTATCCACTGTGGTGGACCATTCCCCGGACAGTAATGGCTTAATGACCCATCAACTGCCAGTGATGCTGGTTCATTCGGAAGTTGATCAGAATACGTCACATTACTTTTGAATGCCACATTACGCTGACTAAGTTCAATAGGTTGGCAGGGGTCAGGTTGATTATTCGGGGATAAGTTTTCTAGCATGAACCCATCAGAATCCAAGAAAGACCATGCCGCGCCACCAACTGCACTGGGCCATGTATAATACGCCCATTGTAACCATCCTTGAAAACCAACTGTACATGATTCTGCATTCCAAGCCGCCTGTGCTGTTGTTGCCGATTGGGCAGAATAAGCGACAATCTTACCAATGCCTGTCTCGCCCATGATAATCGGTTTATCTGTATAGCCAACCATACCGAAGTTCTCTGCTTGCTGTGTGACAGTGAATCCAGTATCGATATAGGCGTGAAAATCGAAGAAATCCAGAGGAGCCGTATCTAGTAATGGGGCGGTATCTGTGTCCCATGAACCGCCAAAACTTGCTAGATTCGGAAAGTCTGGTGCGAAGAACCCCATCGTAATCAATGCTTCAGGATCGGCTTTACGTACAATCGGAACAAGCTCGTTTATCATATGCAAGGTTGCATCAACCCCCATCTGCCGACGTTGTTCCTCTGAAGAAAGATCATAAGTACCAAAGGGCAATTCAATCATGCCTTCTGTCAGTGTAAATGGCGGCTTATCACCGAAAAACCAATGTTCGTTGAACAATTGCCAACCTAATAAAACTTCCGTAGGTGCATGACGTTCAACAATGATTCCTTGCATTAAGTCGCGCCAGTACCGACGATGTACCTCGAAGCCTTCTTCGACCATATATGCGCCATTGATGTGACCCGCTTCAAAGAACGGATTGTCTGTACCATCATAATAAATGCTGTCGAAGTAGGGCCAATATCCACCACGGCTGGGGACAGAGTTTGCTGTCAGTAACAGGTAAATTCCTTCATCACCTGCAATGTGCATGACATCAACAATATTATCAAGATATGTTGGGTTCAGCCCGTCACCATCTGGATTGCCAATACAATATGGACCATCACCGCATGTATCAATAAAAATGCGTGCAGTATTATAACCATGTTCAGCTAAGGTGCGGAACGCTGTCCTCACTCGTTCGGGGTCATAGCTATTGGTCGCAAAGGGACGATCTTGATATGACCCATTTTCGGTCGGTTGAAAATCGATGTAATTCGTACCACGCGGTATGAATCGCTCACCACTAACCGTATCATAAAATTCCGCTTGACCGTCAACCATACGAATTGCCAGTCGATTGGTTACAGATTCTTGTGCGACAGTTATCATCGTCCAACACATGAATATAATCATAAGCAAACAGACGTTAATGCGGGTCTGAAGGATAACCATATGAATGCTCCGATACGTTTACCTATTTTGACCTAAGTTAGTCCATTTAATTGTAGCATGATAATCGATCACGGTTTATTTGTGTGAAACTGATGGATTTCCTTTAAGTTAATTTTATCGAATTGTTCCAGACTCCCTAGTGATTTAAATACCTCACCGGAACTGTATGGGGCTTGGTATTGCGGGAATTGAATATCAGTATCACGCATTTGTTTTAGTGTTTGCGCCAACCCTAATGTTCCATATTCACGGGTCTGTGTGACTCTATCGAGGTCAAGGATTTCTGTTAGAATCGTTTCGGTTGTTCCTGCTTGTTGAAGTACTCGTCCGTCGGGATCAATAATCATGGATTTGCCACCACCCCACGGACCGACTCCGTTAATGTCGATGAAGTAACATTGGTTCATGATGGCATTGCCTTGACTCAGAACCAATTCTAAATCACGATCAGATGTCGGGGTCATGGTTGGATGCAGGATGACCTCTGCTCCTTGCCATACGAGGGCGCGTACCATTTCTGGAAACCACATGTCATAACAAATTGTCATTCCAAACCGTCCCACATTAGGTACATCAAATACACAGAATTCATTGCCGGGGGTTGTCTCTCGCTCAAGGGGATACCACGGGAAAATTTTACGGTACTTAGCGACAATCTCCCCCTTTGGTGAAATAGCAATCGACGTATTATAGACTTTATCACCATCACGCTCATACATCGAGCCGGGGACAAGCCAGATATTTTCTCGGTTGGCAATCTCGCATAGGGCATTTGTCATATCACCGGGAATCATCTGGACAATACGCTTCCAAGATTCCAAATCAGGTTTGGCATCAAATTGAACCAATCCAGATGGGCATAATTCATGGAATACAATCATCTCTACCCACGGAAAACCCGATTTAACACGGTTAACGATTTGCTTCATTTTAGCAATTGTTGCTTGTTCATCCCAGGCAACGACACTCATTTGTACACCAGCAATACCAAAGTAGCGGCTCATACGCTCTCCTTGTTGATTAGGTGACAAGCAACTTCTTGCGCTTGTCCGATTGTCTCTAATAGCGGTTCTTTATGTTTACAAATATCTTCTGCAATGGGGCAACGGGTATGAAAACGACAGCCTGATGGTGGATTGATCGGACTCGGTACATTGCCATCCAACGGTGTGAATTGATCTGATTTTGCTTGCCCTATACGGGGAACAGATTGCAATAATGCCTGTGTATAGGGGTGGGTCGGATGGCTCATCATATCGCGAGCATCACCGATTTCGGCGAGTTTACCTAGATACATTACCCCGATACGATCACTCAGATGTTCAACGACGCTCAAATCATGCGAGATGAAAACATAGGTCAAGCCGATTTCGTGCCGTAATTCATCTAAGAGGTTAATAATTTGGGCTTGTACCGATACATCTAAGGCTGAGGTCGGTTCATCAAGTATCAATAAACGAGGTTCGAGTAATAAAGCTCTTGCAATGGATACCCGTTGTAATTGTCCACCTGATAACTCATGTGGATAGCGGTCTAGATGTTGGCTACCTAATCCGACCTTATTCAATATCGCATCAATCCGAGGCATCCATTCATTTTTAGGGAAGTGATGTGTTTGCAAAGGTTCGATTAAAGATTGTTTGATGGTTCGGCGTGGACTAAGTGATGCCAGTGGATTTTGAAATACAATCTGCATATGTCGGCGTTGTTCACGGAGTTGTGAATTGCTTTGTTGAGTGAGATCGTTACCCTCAAATAAGATGCTCCCTGAGGTTGGACGGATGAGTTGCAAAATACAACGTCCGAGGGTGGTCTTACCACAGCCAGATTCTCCAACGATCCCTAATACTTCGCCTTTGTAGATGTCGAGGTTAATATTATCTAGCGCATGAACAACGCGCCGTGTTCCTGTCAACCATCCACCCGGTAATTTAAAATGTTTGACGAGTCCACGGATTTCTACGAGTGGTTGCTTATCCATGTTGCGCCTCACTCTCGACAAGAAAACATGCCGCCTGCTGTCCGTCGTTCAGGGTATAGAGGGGTGGTTTTTCTTGTGTACAACGCTCATGGACATGCACACACCGCGAGGCAAAAATACAACCCGTTATCATACCGGGGTTCGCGGGAACTGTTCCTTCGATAACTGTCAAAGGTTGACCTTTTTTAGCAGTGGTCGGCAGAGCAGATAATAAGCCCTGTGTGTATGGGTGTTGTGGATGAGCCAGTAATTGTTGTGTTGGAGCAGTTTCGACAACTTCGCCACCATAGAATACGGCACTTCGATCACATACTTCAGAAACAACCCCTAAATCATGGGTAATCAATAATACAGAAATACCATGATCGTCACACAAATCCCGAATCAGGCGCAGAATTTGAGCTTGTATCGTGACATCCAAAGCAGTGGTTGGCTCATCAGCAATCAATAATTCAGGTTCAGAAATTAATGCCATCGCAATCATGACACGCTGTTGCTGTCCGCCTGAAAGTTCATGGGGATAACTATTATAGATCCGCTCAACATCAGGGAGACCGACACTATCCAACATCGATAAAATCCTTTTTTGAGCATCTTTTTTGTTCACATCACGATGTTGGCGCAATACATCAGAGAGTTGTCGCCCGATTCTGAACACGGGATTTAGTGATGTGAATGGGTCTTGAAAAATCATCGCGATACGATCACCGCGTATCTGGCGCATCTGGCGGTGTGATTTGGTCAGTAAATCTTCACCATGAAAGCGGATTTGACCTTGTGTGACTTTTCCCGGTTTTGGCAATAATTGCAAAATAGAGAGGCTCGTCACCGATTTACCGCAACCACTTTCGCCAACGATGCCAAATATTTCACCTTTTTGGATGGTGAAGTGAATGTCATTGACCACCTTTAATGTCCCACGCGGTGTATCAAATGCGATATGTAAATTTTCAACGTCTAATAATGGTTGCATCATCAATTATTCCCTTAGCGATATTGTCTGGGGTCAAAGATGTCGCGCAAGGTATCGCCCAACAAATTAAACGCTAATACAGTCAGGAAGATTGCTACACCGGGGTATAAGCTATACCACCATGCTTGACGTAAAAATTGTCGTCCCTGATCGATCATCAATCCCCAATCGGCATTGGGTGGTTGTGTGCCGAGACCCAAAAATGCCAGCGAAGTTGTTGCTAAGATCACCGTTCCGATGTCAATCGTGGCTTGTACGATAATGGGGGTGATGGTGTTGGGCAAGATATGCCGACTGATAATGATCACATCGGATACGCCAATCGCCCGTGCTGCCTCGATAAAATACTCTTCTTTTAAGCTGCGGGTGGTGCTACGAACAAGCCTTGTATACCAGGGCCACCACGAGACAACTAACGCCATGACAGCATTAATGAGGCTAGGTCCTGCAATGGATACGATTGCCATCGCTAGCAATAATGAGGGGAAGGCGAGGAATAAATCGGTGATTCGCATAATCAATTCATCTACCCAACCGCCATAATAACCTGCAATTGCACCTAACGGCACACCAATCAACATCGCCACCGAGACCACAATCAACGAAGCGACCATTGCAGGTTGTGCCCCAAAGATAAGGCGGCTTAAAACATCACGCCCTAATTCATCTGTTCCCATCACATTGTTGGCAGATGGCGGAAGCAGACGGTTATCTGCATCATTCCGTCCACGTCCTTGATCGGGATACGGCGCAATCACAGGAGCAAGCAAGGCGCAAAGGATCATCAATAGAATCCAACCGACACTGAATATCGCCAGTACATCACGACGGATCACATACAGGGTATGTTGCCATCCTGTACGTTCTCCACTAGGGGGTGGAATCGGATTGTCTGGCAATTTTTCACTTTGTTTGCCAAGAAAGAGTTTTGATATGGACATGATTTCCCCTACTCCAGACTCACACGCGGGTCAATATACGCTTGTAGTAGATCAATCAGCAAATTAATGATGATGTACCCGAATGCGCCAAAGAGCGTCACCCCCATGATGGCAGGGAAATCAAGATTGAGGAATGACCTTGCCGTGAATAAACCGAGCCCGGGCCAGTTAAAAATGATCTCTACATAAAATGCGCCTGTCAGTGAATAAGCGAAGGTTAACCCAATAACAGTCAATGTGGGGATAATGGCATTTTTGAGAGCGTATACATACACAATCAAGCGATACGATAACCCATAGGCTTCCGCAGTGCGGATATAATTTTGTTGCATGACTTCCAACATCGTTGCCCGTGTCATACGTGCAATAAGCCCAATCGGATACGCCGCAAGCGTGATAGCTGGCAGAATCAGATGCCATGCTACATCTTGAAATGCGATCCAATTCCCTGTTAAGAGTGTGTCAACAATAAAAAATCCTGTAATGTCTTGAATCGGGCTCGTGAAGCGTAGTGTGCTATCAACACGGCTCGCTAATGGAAACCACTCTAAGGCTAATCCGAAGATGAGTTGTAAGAGTAACCCTAGCCAAAATTGTGGTACAGATACGCCGATGATGCTGAAAGCCCGCACAAAGATGTCGGCAGGTTTGCCATGTAATTGTGCCGAGAAAACACCAAGTGGAATCCCAATCCCAATCGCAATAATCAGTGCGACGATTAATAATTCACCTGTAGCTGGCAGACGCGAAACAATCTCGGTCACAACGGGGCGTTTTGTTGCGAGCGAATCTCCCAAATCACCTGACAATAAATTCCCTAGATAGCGGATATATTGTTGTGGGAGAGGATCGTTAAGCCCTAATTTCTCTGTCATGGCTTCGATTTGTTCAGGACGAGCGCGCGTCCCTAAATACAGTGCGGCGGGATTCGATGGGACGACCCGCGTCAGGCTAAAGGTGATGATGGTCATTCCTAATAAAACGAGTATGGATAGGAATAGTCGCCGCAGAGTATATTCCAGCTTTTTCAAAATAAATTTGCCTCAAACAATTTTAGACTAAGATAATCAGGGTACGGACAATTATCATCCGTACCCCGAAACAATATCTAATTTATTGTGCAACTTCCATCGGGTAGAAGAAGGTCGAGAATGGGTAATTCAAGTTATAGTCAAAACCTGAAAGATAGGTTGGTACGGCGTACCATGTACTGACATCCATGAAGAACAAACTAGGAGCTTCTTCGACCATGAGTGTCTGTGCTTGAGTATAGAGATCACGAGCCGCATCACTATCTGTTCCAGAAAGAATGCCAGCTTCGTCAATTAGACTGTCGAATTCTTCATTTGCCCAATAGCTGAGGTTGAAGAATGGTGCATCACTACTGCGGAACATTGACCATAAGTTATCTGCACCAGCATCACTGTAGGTTGGCCAATAGAGGAGTAAGAAGACATCTTGAGCATTAGCTGGATCGTCTTTTGCTTCTGCCCATTGTTGACCAAACAAAATTGCTTCGATTGTGACTTCGATACCGAGAGCTTGTTCCCATGCATCTTTAAGTAAAGGAGCCATCGTTTCTTCGATTGCATTTTCAGCGGCGTAGGTAATCCGCAAAGACACAGTTGAAGGATCAACGCCAGATTCTTCTAGGAGTTGTTTTGCCATATCAACATCATAACTGTATTGTGGGACATCGTCACTGTATGGGAAGACACCATTAGGAACTGCACCACGCGCTTGTGTTGCCAGACCTTCTGCCGCGACATCAATAATCTGCTGATAAGGGGTGGCATACGATAGTGCTTGGCGGAATGCAATATTATCCAGTGGTGGACGTAGAACATTGATGAAGCCAACATAATTAAATAATGTTGCTTCTGTAAAGACTTCAAAATCTGGATTATCAATCAACGATTGGTAGCTTGTAGGAGGTAGGCGTAAGGCTAAATCAACTTCGCCACCGAGTAATAATTGTTCTTGGGTGACATCATCAGCAACAATGCTGACCTGAACAATATTGAATTGGTTGTCATTCCAACCACCCCAATATGCTTCATTTGCCATCAAGATGACTTCGGCATCGGGTGTGTATTCACCTAGCATATAAGGACCTGTACCACTGGCAACACCGGCATCAAAATAGCTATTATCGGCTTCATACGCATCGAGTGCATTCGGGCTGATAATCCATGCACCATATGTTGAACCAACAATCAATTCCAACGGTGCAGGGTAGGATAAGTTAAACTGAACGGTTAGATCATCAACAGCTTCAACCGTATCCAATGGAAACCAGATAAAGCCAGCCCCACCAATTTCACGCGCTAGATTAACCGAGCGCACAACAGCATCTGCCGTGAGTGGTGCGCCATCATGGAAAGTTACGCCTTCACGCAAGTTAAATGTCCATGTGAGACCGTCTTCACTTGTTGACCAATCGGTTGCAAGTACAGGAGAGAATGCTTCCTCAGCATCAGGCGGATTAACCATCAATAATGTTTCGTAAATATTTGCCATATAAAGTGCTTCGGTGGAAAATGAACTGGCAGGATTCCAGGTTGTGACACCTGCGGTAGAAGCCACACTGAGTACTTGTGGTGTTTGTGCATAAGTTGCACTGACGATTGTTAATAATAAACTGAGTACAACAATTAGCGTCAATTTACCCTTCATGTTATCCTTTACCTCACTAATCTATAATAAATACTATCAACGAAAGCATACCGCATCATTTGCACAAAATAGTCACAAAATAAGCACAAGATAAGCATAATGGCGAATTTGATCTTATTGCAAACAAAATTCTTGATACCTCAACTTGGATCGACTCATCTCTCTCGCCCTTTGCTTGTATCCAAAATCTGTGAATCAAAAGCGCTACAGAATATTCTACTGGTTGCCCCCGCAGGCTACGGCAAAACATCCTTACTCACAGAAGTTGTGACCTGTTATCGTCATCCTTTAGTATGGTTGCAATTGGATGAAGGCGATAATGACCCTGCGACGTTTATGGCGTATCTGGTGGAAGGGTTTCGCCGTCAATTTCCAGAGACCTTGCTTGTAAATATGCAATTGGACGATAGCATTGCACCTGAACATACCCTGATTATCTTGTTAAACCAACTCTTTGAACATGCTAACCAGATGGCAATGCTCATCCTCGATGATTATCATGTCATTCATAATCCGAATGTTCATAAATTAATGACCACCCTTATTGAGAATCTACCCTCAACGATGCGTGTAGCAATCTCCAGCCGAATGACACCTGCTTTACCATTAGCTCGTTGGCGCGTACGAAAGCAACTCCTAGAGATACGTGCCGAAGATCTTCGATTTTCTCAGGATGAAACAGTTGCATGGCTCGCCCTTCAATCACGTCATCTGCCAGAGCATGTCGTCCGTGATCTGGTCGAAAAGACCGAAGGCTGGGGAGCGGCTTTACAATTGGTCAGTGCGATGTTGGATGACGATACCGCGAATTCCAGCATGATTGAACATTTGCAAGGTAGCCAACCCTTTATCTTTGATTATTTGATGGACGAAGTATTTACCTACCAGTCCCAAGACCAACAATTGTTTTTGCTCCAATCATCTATTTTTACGGAATTAAATCCAGAAATATGTCAAGCTGTGTTGGGGATCGAATCGGCACAAGATATTTTGCTCTCACTGGAGAAAGATGGTCTGTTTGTATCGCGCTTAGATCAGACACAACATTGGTTTCGGTATCATCAGCTATTCCGTGATTTTCTTGTAAGCCGCTTTAGGGGGCAATTCCCAACGCAATATATTGCTATCCAAGCCAGAGTTGGTGATTACTTTGCGACACAAGGGCAGAGCGAAAAAGCGGTACATCATTACTTAGAAGCTAATCAATATACGTTGGCGATTGAGATGTTATTGGTATTTGCCGATGACTATATTATTCATGGACGTGTTGAAGAAATTCAAAATTATCTGAATATCATAACCCCGCAAATCCATGAACCATCCGCACAGATTCAATGGTTGCAAGCGCGCTTGTTCCGTTTGAATGGTCAGTTGAATATGGCGATTCACCAGCTACAAGATATTATCCAGCGTAAACCAGACCTGCCACAAATATTGTGCCAAACGTATTGCGAATTATCAGCGATTTATCTGTCTCAAGGGAAATATCAAGAAGCTTATGAGGTCGCAAATCATGCTGTCAACCTTAGCGAAGGCTTGGATGTGCGTGATTATGTGCCAGCGTTGATGCAATTGGCGAGTTGCGTGGGGTTCATTAAAGGCATGGATGAAGGACATCGTATCGCAACCGAAGCCTACCAGATGATGCAATCCCACAGCCATAAATTTAGTGATTATGATCGCGCTAATCTACTGCATATGTTGGGGCAAATCTGCTGGTGGTATGGTAATGTCCAATTGGCAATCTCCTATTGTCATCGCGCCTTGAGCTTATTAGATGAAATGGACACATCCTTAAAGGCTCGCTTGCTGATTACCTTGTCGATCCCAACTTTATACCAGAAAGATTATAGTCAAGCCCTTCAGTTAGCGGAACAAGCCATTAATATTTGTCAAGATTTACAACTCAAGGAATTGATGCCAGCCGCTCATGCCGCGCTTGGAAATGTGTTAACACGAACAGGCGATACCAAGCGGGCGGAATTGTGCCTGAGGACAGCCATTGATCAGGCAACGTCTATGGGGGGCGCACGATATTCTCAGGTGATGGCGGCAGGGTATCTTGCTCAAAATTTAGCGTTACAAGGACGTGTAGCAGAGGCGCAGGAGGTTGTTCAAAGTGCGCTCGCACCAACGACCGATCAACCGTATGTCTATGATGCCTATGTGTGTCATAGTGTGCTGGCAGATATGCTCCTAGAAACGAATCAATTGGTGGAAGCCAAGACGATTTTTAATAATCTGATCTCGATTGGTGAAATCACCCAATATCGGATTCCTTTAGCGATGGCATATTTTGGATTAGCCTATATTATGTTGCAGGAGCATCAACAAGATCAGGCTTTGATTTATTCTCAGCAATCCATTGAATTACTTGAACCGTCGATGATGCACCAACTGTATCTTGACCAACGCCAGCGCGCCCTGCTGATTTGTAAAGAATTGGTACAATATTTACCTCAAAATAACTTCGTTCATCAAGTGTATGAGTCGCTATCTGCTTCGATTAAATTACCTGCGGATATGATAACCATCGTTCCCCCTGACTTGATTCAAGTACATACATTGGGAACGCTACATGTGTTTCATAATCACCAAGAAATTAAACCAAAGGCATTTGCATCTGCTAAAGCTAGAGACCTGCTGGCGTATTTTATTACTTTGCGGACAAAATCTGTTAATTTAGATCGTGCGGTTAATGATCTGTGGTCAGATGATGAAGGCAGTACCAGCGCGTTCCATACGGCATTGTATCGCCTGCGGGTTGCGCTAAGGACGAAGGGGAATAAAGATAAATTTATCTTATCCGAAGTCGGTGAGTATCGCTTAGATATTTCTAAATTTGATATTGATATTGAACAATTTGATAATTTACTGCGACGTGCAAATAATGTGACGGACACTCAGCAGAAAAGTTCCTTATATGAACGTGCTTTACCGCTATATAAGGGAGCATATTTGGATAACTTATATTATGACTGGGTGATGATTGAACGTGAACAACTGGAGCGTCAATATTTGCAGGCGATTGATGACTACTGCATGATACTCATTGCTGATGCACAGTATCAACGCGCCATCGATTGGCAGACCAAAGCCCTTGATATTGACCTGTACAATGAAACCCTCCATGTTAAATATTTGAAAACTTTGTCATACCTCGGTAATCAACAAAAACTGATCGACCATTACGCCCGACTCAAAACATTGCTGGCGGATGCGTTTGATGCTGAACCGCTACCGAGTACACAAGTCGCCTATCAACAATTGATTAGCGGTCACTTTACTTGAGTAGGGTTGCATCTTGCCATTTTCAATGCCTTTCGAGACTTTACATTATGAGATTGGGCTTTAACATACAGTGTATTTTACACAACTATTTTTTATGAAGAGGATGATTTGATATGAAGGCATTAATCTGGGAAGCGGCACGCACAATGAATATGCGTGAACAAGACCAACCGACAGTACCTGATGACGAAATTCTGATTCGTATTGGGCATGTGGGTATTTGTGGGTCAGAACTTAGTGGTTATTTGGGGCATAATGCGCTCCGTGTTCCACCATTGATTATGGGACACGAATTTGCAGGCGAAGTTGTAGCCGTTGGTAGCGGTGTTTCTGGCATCAATGCTGACCTTGCAATAGGTAAATTAGTCACCGTGAATCCGCTCTGGTACTGTAGTGAATGTCATTATTGCCAGCAAGGGTTAACGCAATTGTGTACCAAACGACAATTACTCGGCGCACATCGTCCGGGGGCATTTGCAGAATATGTATCTGCACCAGCAAAATTAGCTCTGGTACTGCCTGATGGCATGACCACTCGAACAGGCTCATTAACAGAACCTGTGGGTTGTGCTGTGCGTATCGGTGAGTTAGCGGGGGATGTTAACGGAGAAGACTGCTTGATTATTGGCGCAGGCCCAATCGGTTTATTGGCTTTACAAGTGCTTAAATTAAATGGTGCAAAGCGTGTTTTTATTGCAGAACTGGATGCAGAACGGTTGGCGATGGGAGAAGCCTTAGGTGGTATTCCGATTCAACCGCGAGATGTTGATACCGTGCAAACCGTCAAAGATGCAACAGGTGGTATGGGGGTTGCGGTATCGGTGGATGCTGTCGGGAGTGCGCGCACCCGTGAACAATGTGTATCGGCAACGCGCCCAACAGGAACGATGATTCTGAGTGGTCTGCACGAAGAAAGCAGTACGATGCCTGCTGCGGATATGATTCGACGTGAGATTACGGCAAAAGGATCATTTGGTTATACATCTGCTAATTTTGCGGCGGCACTCGATTTATTGGCACAAGACAAAATTCGGCTTGATCCGTGGATTATTGAAGCCCCATTACATGAGGGTGGTCAATGGTTTGAACGCCTGATTGATGCGCCGGGGAATGTCTCCAAAGTATTGCTTGTACCAGATATGTAAAGCGAGTTTATGTTATAGACTCGCAAGCATTAATGAGATGGCTAGTTGTTGAGCTATAACCTAGATGATCTTCGATTAAGCGAGTTAATATCAATCTTACCCACCCCCCATCATCAATATTGGGATTTATCGTATCCTTGAATTCGTTTGTGCCGGGTGGGTCTGTTCCATCACGTAAGAAAACCACCCGATACTCACGTTCAAATGCCCCGACGATGGTATAAAATAAGCATGATTTAAAACTAAATCCAACTGTAATGAGGGTTTCAATTTGCCATGAGCGTAACCATGAATCCAATTGTGTCCCTACAAAGGCATTTTGTGAGCGTTTTGCAATAAGGGGTTCATCGGTTAATGGTGCGATACAATCTGCCCATTTGGGTTGCGATGGTCGGATGCTTTGATCGTGTAAGGGACGACCTCGGCGCAGTTCATGATATTCTGCGGGACGGCTAGCTGGCGCGATGATACGGTCTTCTCCATATACAAAAACTGCCTTCATCCCGATGGAGCGCACGGCTCGCAATGTAGGTGCGATACGATCTTCAATTATCGCATTACACGCCTCGCCACAATCTCCATGACAATCTACCAGTAAAAACACTGTCTGTTTAACGTGTAAATTCAGGGTCGTGTATTCAGATTGGCTTTCATCACGTCCTGTAAAACGTACTGGTAATTGGAATTGCATGGTTAGTCCATTCTCTTAATTCTGTCGTCCCTCATAACGTGAGGTCAGTATAATTTTCGAGATAAAGTAACCGATTATATTTTGCGAGACGTTCCGACTGTGTAATCGACCCCACTTTGATATAATCCCCTGCCCAACCTGTGGCTAGATCCGCTAACCAATTATCTTCTGTTTCGCCACTGCGCGCACTGATAACGACTTTCCATCCTGCTTGCCGTGCCAATTGATAGGCATCAAGGGCTTCGGTTAATGTGCCGATTTGATTGACCTTGAGCAGTAAGCTATTGGCGGCAGTTTCGTCTATGGCGCGCTGAATCCGTGTGGGGTTGGTACACAGTAAATCATCACCTAAAACCATTGCTTGTCTGTTAAGCTGTTGAAACAATGCCTGCCAGCCTGCCCAATCGCCTTCACCCAGACCATCTTCAATGCTGACAATCGGGAACGCCCGACACCAATCGCTAATCAAATCGACCATAGCATTACTATCGAGTACATCACCATCAATATGATAATGACCATCTTCAAGAAAATGTGAGGCGGCAACATCAACAGTTAGCGCAACGTCTTCACCGGGGATATAACCTGCTTCTTGGATGGCGGCAACAGCTTCTTCAAACATCTCTACCGAAGATTGTACGGGTGGGGCTAATCCACCTTCATCAGCTGTTAGTAGGCGCACACCGTAGCGTTTTGAGGTGCGATTGGCAGCAGACCGAAAGACATTCGACATCACTTCAAGTGTATATTGCACACTAGTTGAATGAGGGACAACAATCTGTACATCTTGAATCGCTGTTTGTTGTCCACCGTGTTTTCCACCACTAAAGAGATTAATCATGGGATGGGGTAGACGTGGGGATACGCCAGCCATTTGTGAAAATTGTTGATAGAGTTCTAGTCCGTTTTGCGCGGCTTGTGCCCTACAAAATGCCAATGACACACTCAGGATGGCATTTGCACCCAATCGAGATTTATTTGATGTTCCGTCAAGTTCAATCAAGAA
>Ga0070728_10003551_pt1 | contig 17091 bp, 13 predicted proteins | sample tdDd471_FD_66723 | JGI IMG/M metagenome (GOLD analysis project Ga0070728, IMG submission 66723) | Marine sediment microbial communities from the Atlantic coast under amendment with organic carbon and nitrate - tdDd47.1 | ecosystem: Environmental > Aquatic > Marine > Coastal > Sediment | place... | reverse complement strand
CGCAAGCGCAGGGGCAAGAGTGTTTACTTGCCCAACGGGTACACGGGGACGCGGGGCTCGCGGACGGTGGCGACGCCGGCGCGCTCGAGGTGCGCGGTGGCGGCGAGCACGGTCGCCTCGTCGAACGCGTCGCCCATGAGCTGCAGGCCGACCGGCATCGCGTCGTCGCCCGAGCCGACCGGCGCGGTGGACGCGGGCAGGCCGGTCAGGTTGCCGAGGAACGCGAAGCGGCAGGCGTCGCGCAGCGCCGGGGTGTCGGCGAAGCCGCCGGACAGATCGAGCGCGGTGACCTCGGGCGCGATCGCCGCCGTGGTGGGCAGCGCGAGCAGGTCGACGTCCTCGAGCGCCTCGCCGACCTGACGGCGGAGCGCGGCGCGCAAAGCCTGCGCGTCGAGGTAGCCGCCGGCGTCGAACGTCGAGACCACGCGCATCAGCAGCTGCAGGTCGGGGCCCATCAGCTCCCAGTGATCGCGGCGCGCCTCGAGGAGCGAGGCGTACGTCTCGATCCCGATGGTCAGGTAGCCCATGCCGGGCGCGTGCTCGACGAGCGGCAGGTCCAGATCGACGAGCACGGCGCCGTCCTCCTCGAGCGCGCGCAGCGCGTCGCGGCAGGCGCCCTGGACCGCGCCGGTCGCGGCGTCGATCTCGCGGCCGAGCACGCCGATCCGCAGGCCCTTCACGCCGCGGCCGAGCGCCGCGACGAGCGAGCCGGGCGCGATGTCCGGCGAGCCGTGCGTCAACGGATCGTGCGGGTCTTCGCCGCCGCAGGCCTCGAGGAAGATCGCGAGGTCGCGGGTCGACGCGCCGATCGGGCCGAGGTGATCCACCGTGCCGCCGAAGCCGTCGCCGTGGCGGCTGATCCGGCCGAACGTGGGCTTGATGCCGAACAGGCCGTTGAAGCAGGCGGGGATGCGCACCGAGCCGCCGCCGTCGCTCCCGAGGGCGACCGGGCACAGGCCGGACGCGACCGCGATCGCGCTCCCGGTCGAGCTGCCGCCGGCGACGCGATCGATCGCGTGGGCGTTGCGCGGCATGTCTCGTTGCACGTTCGAGCCGAGCGGGGACATGCCCATCTCGGTCATGAAGGTGTGGCCCAGGAGGATCGCGCCGGCGGCGCGCAGGCGAGCGGGCGCGGTGCCGTCGACCGCGTCGGCGCGCGGCGGGACGAACGACGTGCCCAGGCGGTAACCGTGGCCGTCGATGTCGACCTCCTCCTTGATCGGCACGACCACGCCGTCGAGCGGGCCGAGCGGCGCGCCCTTCGCCCAGCGCGCGGCGCTGGCCTCGGCGTCGAGCAGCGCGCGCTGCTCGTCGAGCGCGCTGAAGCAGCCCATCGTCGGCTTCGCGCTCGCGAGGCGCTTGGCCTCGGCGATCGCGCGCTCGACCACCTCGACGGGCGTGGTCTCGCCCGACTCGTAGCGGGCGTGCCAGGTCGCGGCGCTCGCGAGGGCCTCGGGGGGCGCGGGCAGATCGAGCTCGGCGGACTCGCGCGGGTGAGCGTCGCGGGCGCGCAGCGGCAGCGGCGACAGCGGCTGCTCCTCGCGCACGGACGCCGGCAGCGCGAGCGCGGCGTCGATGCCGAGATCCTTGCGCATCAGCGAAGCCAAGGTACGCCGCACCGGCTCCGCGCGGGTGGCGCGGACGACCGAGCGAAGCAGCCCGCCGCTGATGCGCGGCGCGGTGGGGAGCTGGAACATGGCAGCGCTATACCACCCGCGGTTGACGCGCCCCATGGGCGCTTGTCATTTTCGGCGTTTCACGCGGGAAGAGTGAGGGCATGAGCGGCCACAACAAATGGTCCACGATCAAGCACAAGAAGGGTCGTGAGGACGCCAAGCGCGGCAAGATCTTCACCAAGCTGATCAAGGAGATCACGGTGGCCGCCCGCCTGGGCGGGGGCGACCCGGACGGCAACCCGCGGCTGCGGCGCGCGGTCGACGAGGCGCGTTCGAACAACATGCCCAACGACAACATCGACCGCGCCATCAAGAAGGGCACGGGCGAGCTCGAGGGCGTCGAGTACGAGGAGCTGACCTACGAGGGCGTCGGGCCGGACGGAACGCTGGTGATGGTCGAGGTGATGACCGACAACCGCAACCGCACCGCGGCCGAGGTGCGCAAGCTCTTCGACAAGCACGGCGGTCAGCTCGGCCAGTCGGGCTCGGCGGGGTGGGCCTTCGACCAGAAGGGCGTGGTGCGCATCGCCAAGGAGGAGGCCACCGAAGAGAAGCTCTTCGAGGTCGCCGGCGGCGCGGGCGCGGAGGACCTGGTCCTCGAGGACGACACGTGGGTCGTCACCACGGTGCGCGAGGAGCTCGACGTGGTGCGCGACGCGGTCGCGAACGCGGGGATCAAGGTCTCGGAGGCCAAGCTCGAGCAGATCCCCAAGACGGACCGGATCCTGGGCGGCGACGACGGGCGAAAGTGCATCGAGCTGCTCGAGGTGCTCGACGACCACGACGACGTGTCCAACGTGTTCAGCGACTTCTCGCCGTCGGACGAGCTGCTCGCCGAGCTGGACGATTGAGCCGGACGCTCCGGGTCCTCGGCGTCGACCCGGGGAGCCGCAAGACCGGCTGGGGCGTGGTGGACGGCGGCCGCGGTCGCATGCGCGGCGTGGCCGCCGGCGTGATCACCCTGAAGGCCGACGCGCCGCTCGCCGACCGGCTCGAGGTCGTCTACGACTCGCTCGACGCGCTGATCGACGAGCACCGCCCGAGCGCGGTCGCGGTCGAGGAGGTCTTCTACGCGAAGTACCCCAACGCCGCGATCAAGCTGGGCCACGTGCGCGGCGTCGTGCTGCTGCTCGTCGCCAAGCGCGGCCTCGGGCTGGGCGAGTACGCGCCCGCGCTGGTCAAGCGCACGGTCGCCGGCCGCGGCGCGGCGGACAAACGCCAGGTCGCCAGGATGGTCGCGTCGATGCTCGGCTTCGAGCAGAAGCTCGGCGCGGACGCCACCGACGCCCTGGCGGTGGCCATGACGCATCTGATCGCGCGACCCTGACTCGCCGCCCCCGGCGACGAGTCCCTTGCCCCTGCGCCTGCCCCCTGCGCCTGCCCGACCGACGCGAGCTCAGTCTTCTTGCCCGAGCGTCCGGCGCGCCAGCGCGATCAGGCTGACCGGGTCGATCGGCTTGACGACGAAGCCGTCCGCGCCGAGCGACTGGAGCAGCCGCCAGTCCGGCGCGCCCCCGGTGGCGGTCACCACGACGATGGGCGTCTTCTCGAGGCGCGGGGTCGCGCGGAACGCCGCGGTGACCTCGACGCCATTCATCTTGGGCATGTCCAGATCGATGATCGCGAGCGACACGCCCTCGCGCTCGGCGGCGCGGATCGCGGCCTCGCCGTCGGCGACGCTCACGATCTCGGCGCCGGCGAAGGCGTAGCGCAGCGTCTCCTCGACGAGCGCGCGGAAGTCGTCGTCGTCGTCGGCGACGAGGATCCGGATCGCGCGCGCCTTGCTGCTCACGCTCTCGCGCGCCTCGAGCAGCGCGCGCCGGAACGCCTCGGCCCCCTGGGTGCGCTGAGCCGGGTCCTTGGCGAGCGCGGCGAGGATCACCTCGTCGAAGGCCGGCGGGAGATCACGGCGCAGCTCCGACGGGACCGGAGGGATCTTCTCGATGTGGGCGAGCATCATCTCCGTCGCGCCCGGCTCGTCGAACGGCAGGCGGCCGGTGACCATCTCGAACGCCATGACCCCGAGCGAGTAGACGTCGGCCTGCGACTCGAGCTCGGCGTCGACCTCGGTGCCCATGATCACCTCGGGCGCCATGTAGGCCGGCGTCCCACTGACGGTGTCCTTGTCCTCGTCGTGGATGCGCTGGTCGAGCACCTTCGCGAGGCCGAGGTCCATCACGCAGACGCGGAACGCGGGCCCGATGAGGACGTTGCTCGGCTTCAGGTCGCGATGCACCGCGCCCGCCTTGTGGATCGCGGCGATCCCGCGGCAGGTCTGATCGAGGATGCCGATCGCCTCGTCGACCGACAGGTGCGGGTGGCCGTGCTTCTCCATCCAGTCGTACGCGGTCGTGCCGGGGACGTACTCCATGACGAAGTACGGCGCGCCCTCGTACTCGCCGTACGCGTAGATCTCGACGACGTTGACGTGCTTGACCCGCGCCATCGCGCGGGCCTCGCGCAGGAAGCGCTCGTGCGCCTCCTCGCTGCGCACCATGTCGGGCTGGATGAACTTGATCGCGACGTGCCGCTCGAGCCGCACGTCGCGCCCGAGGTAGACGACGCCCATGGCGCCCTCGCCGAGATCCTCGACGAGCTCGTACGTCTCACCGAGGCGCGCGCCCGGGCCGATCCCCGGCGGAATGGACGGCGCCCCGCTCCGCGGAGGCGCCCACGTGTCCATCATCTCTTCGCGGGAGGGATGTTCTCCGCTCATCGGCCGGGATCCAGCCTGCCTGTGCCGCCGAAATCCTGCAAGATTTGCTCGGACGGGGGACCCTCTGTGCGATGAGCAAGCTGGCCGATCTCGAGGCGCGCCTCGCCGCGCTCCACGCCAAGACCGAGGCGGGGTTCTCGGAGCGCGCCGCCACGCTCCGAGCGGCCGCCGAGCGGCTCGACGACGGGGACGAGGAGGCGCGCGACGAGATCGCCCGCCTCGCGCACAAGCTCCGGGGCGTGGCCGGCAGCGCGGGTCATCCGGGGCTCACCGAGCGCGCCGGGCGGCTCGAGGCGGCGATCAAGTCGGGGGCGGCGGCGCTCGCCGTCGCCGAGGGCGCGCGCCGCCTCGCCGACGCGGCCGAGAAGGCCAAGGACGGCGTCGCGAAGCCCGAGCCGGTCGCCCGGAAGGCGGCGGCGTCGAGCCGCACCTCGCTGGGCTGGCGGGTGGTCGCGCTCGACGACGAGTCGGCGACCCGGCGGCTGCTCGAGATCACGCTGAAGACGGCCGGGGGCTGCGACGCGACGGTGGTCGGCGATCCGCAGGAGGCGATGCGGGCGGTGCAAGAGCACGCGGCGGACCTCGTGATCGTCGACGCGATGATGCCGGACATGGATGGGCTCACCTTCTATCGCGGAGTGCGCGGCCGCTGCGGCGACGCCGTGCCCGTGGTGATCTTGAGCGCGGCGACCCCGGAGGAGCTCGGCTGGGAGCTGCCGGACGATCCTCGACTGCAGTGGATGCGCAAGCCGTTCCGCCCCGCGGCGCTCATCGCCGACCTGCGCGCGTTCGTAGAGCGAGCAGCGCGAGCAGGATGAGCGCGACCGCGGGGCTCGAGCCGGTGGCGCCGACCGCGCAGCCGTTGCTCAGCCCCATGCCCGGCAGCCGCGGCGCGGTCGGGCTGAGCCGGCCCTCGGGGTAGATGAAGCAGACCGCGGCGACCTCGTCGTCGCTGAGCGTGCGCTTGCCGAGGTCACCCGGCGGCGCGAGGTCGTACATCGTCGCCTCCGGATCGCCCACGTGCTCGAGCCCGACGAGGTGGCCGAGCTCGTGGGTCAGCGTGTTCTGGACGTCGTTGTCCGCGGCGGCGGGGTCGTCGGTGGTGGTGAACGTGTGGTGCAGCCCGTTCAGGTCGATGTCCGCGTCCTGGATCTCGCCCGTGGAGCGCCGGTACACGACCGTGGCGAGCGCGAGCGCGTCGGGGTCGGCGAGCCATCGATCCTCGCGCCAGACGATCCGGTTCTGCCGGTCGACCGGCGCGCCGGAGAGGTTGGTGCCCAGCGACGTCGGGTAGCCCTCGTCGACGAGCCGCAGGTCGCTGCAGCCGGTGGCGGCGGCGTTCCAGGAGGCGATCGAGGCGTCGAGCGCGCCTTGCACGCCGGTGGGCGGCACATCCTCGCTGGTGTCGATCGCGGTGTGCAGCCCGACGGTCCGGAAGCGCCAGAAGATGGCCCGGCTCGGGTCGGTGTCCACGAGCGTCCGCTCGAAGGCGTGAGCGCTCGAGGGGGCGATCAGGCCGAGCGTCAGGGCGACGGTGGCGAGCCGGAGCACGGACAGAGCATAGCGCGCCCGGTGTTCCGCGACCCCAGCGCCTGTAACCGGCCCGGGAACGCCCCGCCACCCCGGGGAACGCGCCGTGTTCCCGAAATGTAGGGGGAAACCGGGGATCGAGAGCGACACGGGCGACGGCACGGACCCTGCACGACACCCCCACCGAGGGAGACTCGTCATGCGTTCGATTCGCCAAATGTGGTTCATGTGTTTCGCGCCATTCGCGCTCGTTGCCTGCGTCGGGGGGTTCGGTACCGGCGATGGAGAGCGGTTCGGCCAACCCGACGACGGGGAGGACTTCGGGGAGGTCCCCACTCCGGTCTGCCCCGCCGATCCGGACTGCGCGATCGGCGGTGACTGCAGCTTGTACGAGTGCCCGGACTACTGGATCTGCGAAGACCAGCCCGACGGCCGCAAGCGCTGCATCAACCCCGGCCCGGACTACCCCGACGGCGGGGACTGGGAGTGCGAGGACGTCGACGGCACCACGCGCTGTACCCGAAACGGGGACTACCCCGACGACGGGGGCGGCGGCGAGTGGAACTGCGAGCTGCAGGGGGACCTGGTCGTCTGCACCGACGACACCCCCAACTACCCCGACGAGGGGGGCGGCGGGCCGTTCAACTGCTGGCACACCGACGAGTTCCGGATCTGCGAGACGATCCCCGGCGGCAGCGGCGATGGCGGCGGCTGGAGCTGCTACGACCCGGGCGACGGAAGCACCGAGTGCCGCAACAACACGCCGGGCTTCCCGGACGACGGCGAGTGGGCGTGCTGGGACGACGGCGGCTCGACGTACTGCCGGCGTCACGGCAACGACCTCCCCGACGGTGGCGGCGGCGGCGAGTGGAACTGCGAGCTGCAGGGTGAGTTCGTCGTCTGCTCCGACGACACCCCGGACTACCCGGACGGCGGCGGCGGCGGGGACTGGGACTGCCACTTCGGTGACGAGTTCCGCCTGTGCACGCCCGACGGCGGCGGCGGGGGCGACGGAGGCGGCGGCGACGGCGGCGACGGCGGCGACACCCCGGACACCGGGCGCGGCGAGTGCGTCCCCGGCCAGCAGCGCTGGTGCGACGACGCGACCTACTGCTCCTGGGGCAAGCAGACTTGCCTCCCCGACGGTCGCTGGGGCCACTGCTACGAGCCGGACGTGACGTCGGAGGGCCTGCAAGATCGCCCGGACACCGCCTGCGGCTGTCGCTACTTCTACTTCAACTACGACTGCTGCGAGGATCAGGAGGACCGCGACCGCGACGGCAACGCGGATTGCATCATCCCGAGTGGTCACACGCCGCCCGCCTGCTCGAGCGACGGAGGCCTCTGCTCGTACTGCGACACGCACAACGACTGCGGCGACAGCAGCGACCTCTGCGTGTTCCGCCCCGACGGCTACGCGATGTGCGGACGTGAATGCAGCGGCGCCAGCGACTGCCCGAGCGGTTACGATTGCCGCACCATCGGCACGCGCTCGGGGTCCACGCAGCAGTGCGTGCCCTCCGGCGGGCGCTGCGAGTAGACACCCCGACTGATCTGACTTGGAGGAAGGCCCGATGCTCCATCACCCCCACGCCCTCACCCGGCTCGCGTGCCTCGTCGCCCTGGCGGCGGCCTGCGCACCGAGCCTGGCCGAGGCCTACTACCTGGAGGTCCGCGGCACGGACGAGCTCGTGCCCATCCGCTACGCGGACCCCGACGACCCGCCCGACGGAACGGTCGAGGTGACCTACCGCGTCAACGAGTCGACGTTCCCCGCCGGGGTCGACGGAGTGGGAGACGCGATCGACGCCGCGTTCTCCACCTGGTCCGGCGTGGACTGCAGCACCCTCGAGCTCAGCGAGGGCGCGACCAGCGACTCGACGAACCGAGCGCACTGGATGAGCGACGCGGGTGAGATCTACATCCTCGTCTACTTCATCGACACCGACGAGGAGTGGGGCTCGGTTCCGTCGGTCGGCCACTTCTACTTCGCGCACGACGGCAGCGGGACGCTCATCGGCGGCACCGTCGTCCTGAACTCGCGCGACCACATGTGGGCGACGGACGGCGACTCCTCATCACTCGACGTGCAGAGCGTGGTCACCGCGCTGATCGGCCGCTCGCTCGGCATCACCTCCGCGATGGAGATGAACGCCACGTTCCCCCGGTATTCCGCGGGTGACCAGAGCAAGCAGACGCTGGGGTCGGACGACGTCGCCGCGATCCAGTTCCTCTACCCGAGTGACGACGTGTCTTGCGGTATGCCGATGGACCCCGAGGACGAGTGCGACGGCATCATGGAGCCCATGGAGGAGGAGTGTCCTCCGCGGCCGGACATCATGTCGGGTGACGGTGGGACGATGATGGGCGGCTCCGACGGCGGGGGTACGCCCGGCGGATCGGACGCTGGACCTTCGACGATGATGGGCGCCGATGGTGGCGTCACGACGGCGGACGCCGGAGACGGAACTTCGATGGGAGGTGACGACGGTTGCTCGTGCCGTGTGGGGTCGATTCATTCGTCCTCGTCGCGGGGCGCCTTCGGCCTGTTGACGCTCGTGCTCGCGTCGCTGTGGTGGGTCAGGCGCCGACGATAGACATCTGAAAAATAAGTTGCAGGGAGACGGGCGGCGGTCGCGAGAGTGACCGCCGCCCGCTTTGCGTCCACTTTGATACCCCCTGCGCGGACTTGTGGACGGGGCGCGCAACGGTGGTAGTCTCGCCCCGATGGTCCGGCCGCGGATCGGGCTCCCTGCGGAGGAGAGCTCCCCCCCCGCCAGCCCTCCCCAGAGCGCAGACACGTCGCTCCTCGGGGTGTGCATAGACACGCTCGTCCGCGCGGCGACGACGTTCGTGCGGGTCTTGCAGCCGGCCGCGCTGAGCTGCGTGCTCGCGACCGGGTGCGGGCCAGGTCCCCGGGTCGACGTCGGGGGGGTGGTCCGGGACGGTCGGACCGGAGCCCCGATCGCCAACGCCACGGTCGAGACCGCGGCGGGCGACTCGACCCAGACCGACGAGGCCGGCCGCTTCACCGTGCCGGTGGAGGAGGGCGCCGGCCGAGAGATCACCGCGCACGCGGAGGGCCGCTGCCCCGCCACCGAGCGGGTCGACGTCTCGCGAGCGCGCACCCCCGACGTCACCCTGCACCTCTTCGAGCGTCTCGAAGTGCCGCAAGAACTCTTGCAGGTTGGATTCGACTCGGTCGCGCGCGTCGAGGTGCGGATGCGGTGCGAAGCGGACTCCGCGATCGAGTGGGAGCAGATCGGCGGTCCGTCGCTCGACGATCGGCTCCAGACCGAGGACCGCGGGCGGGTCCTCGTGGTGCGCACGCACCCGCTCACCGAGCTCGTCCGCCTCGACGATCGCGTCGGAGTGATCGCCCTCGATCGACGCGAGCGGGGCGAGTACCGGTTCCGCATGACCGCGACCTTCGGCGGCGACACCGAGACGCGCGTGGTGCGGGTGGTCGCCGCCCCGATGGCGACGGGTCTGTTCCAGGTCGCGACGGGCGCAGACGTCTATTTGAACGGCGGAGACGGCGATTCGCACGACTGGCGCATGATCGCGAGGCCCGACGACAGCGAGGCCGAGCTCGCGGGCGCCGAAGGGCGCGTGGCGTCGTTCCGCCCCGACCGATTCGGGACGTACACGCTCGAGCACGGCGGGACCGGCGTGCAAATGCTCTTGCAGGCGGGGGCGTACGAAGACGTGCCCCGCGACTGCGGCCGCAGCAACTGCCACGCCGCCGAGGCGGACGGGTGGACGGAGACCGCACACGCGCGCACTTTCGAGCGTGGGATCCGCGGTGAGCTGGGGCCCGAGTTCGGCGAGCGGTGCTGGTCCTGTCACGCAACGGGAGTTGATCACGGCATCGAGAACGGTGGTCTGCACCACACGGCGGAGTCGGTCGGGTGGCAGCAGCCCGAGCCGGACGCGTCGGTGTGGGACGCGATGCCGCGCCAGGTGCGCCGGCACGGCTCGGTGTGGTGCTCGGCGTGCCACGGGCCGGGGCGGATCATTCCGCCGCAGTTCCGATGGCAGTACGGCGCGAAGTTCCAGGTCGGGGTGTGCGCCCGCTGCCACGACGTGGACGAAGACGACGGCGCCGCGAACCACCGCTCGCCGCACGTCGACGAGTGGCGCCTGTCGCCGATGAGCGACTTCGTGGGCGACCTGGCGCCGACCGACCCGGCGCTCCGCAGCGGTTGCAGCCAATGCCACAGCGCGCAAGGTTTCGTGACATGGCAGACCGCCGGCGCGGTGAGCGGCGTCGAGCGCGAGACGGTCGAGCCGATCACGTGCGCGACGTGTCACGACCCGCACGACGCGAGCAACCCTCGTGGACTGCGCGTCTACGACACCTCGGCGCCGATCGCGGGGTCGCCGGGGACCGACCTCGGCGCGGGCGCGCTCTGCGCCACGTGCCATCGGCCCGGCGTCGCGAACGCGGACGCCGCGGACGGCGCCCCCCACGCGGCGCAAGCAGGTTTGCTCGTGGGTAGAGGATCACGCACGACGGCGGACGTCGCAGACGGCGCGCACCGGCGGATCGCCGACACCTGCGCGCGCTGCCACATGACGCGCCCCGATCCGACGGCGCCCGACTACGCGCTCGTCGGCGGTCACACGTTCAGCGTGCGCGCGCGGCGCGGCGAGCCGGAGCTATCACAGGCCGCGTGCAGCCCGTGCCACGGGGAGGTGGAGGTCGAGGCGATCGGCGCGCGCGACTGGAACGGCGACGGCGACGCGGGGCCGATCGCGCAGGAGCACGACCAGTCACTCGCCGCGGTCTCCGAGGCGCTGCGCGCGCGCATCACCGCGGCCGCGATCTCCGACGCGTGCACCCCCGCGCGCGCCGCCGCCGACGTCGTCGATCTCGACGCGCGCCTGCACCTCGTCGACGCGACCGGCCGCGTGCTCGGCGACTGCGACGACGACGGTCGGATCGGCGAGGGCGAGCAGGCGCGCACCGTCACCGCGCTGCCCCGAGAGCTCGTCGACGCCGCGTGGGACGTCGCGCTGCTGCGGGCCGACGGCTCGCGCGGCGCGCACAACCCGCAGTACACCTTCGCGATCCTCGCGACGCTGTCGCAGCGCCTCCAGTAGCCTCCCCGGTTGCCGCCCGGGGAAGGCGCGCCAAAGATGACGCGTATCGAGACCTGAACGATGCACCTGCTGTGGATGATCGGAGCGCTCTGTCTCGTGGGCGGGCTCGTCTACGTGATGGTCACCCGCGCCAACGAGCTGTTCTGTGTCTCGATCCGCGACGGGCAGGCCCTCGTGGTGCGGGGCAACGTGCCGCCCAAGCTCTGGCGCGAGCTGCTGACCACCGTCCGGATGGCGCGCGTGACGCGCGGGACCATCCGCGCGGTCAAGTCCGGCGGCCAGGCCCGGCTGGTGACCTCGGGCCTCGACGCCGGTGTGGAGCAGCGCCTGCGAAACGCGCTCGGCTCGGCGGGCCTCAACGCGATGAAGCTCGGCAGCTCCGAGGGCCGCAGCGGCTCACGCAACCTGGGGCAGGTCCTCGGGATCGCCTGGCTCGCCTGGATGTTCACCCGGCGATAGCGCCCTCATACCAGGAGGGCGTCGGTCATCACCTCGACGAGCGACGGTCCGTCGTGCGCGATCGCCTCGGCGAGCGCGTCGTCGAGCGCGGCGGCGTCGTCGACCCGGATCCCCTTGGCGCCGCACAGCTCGGCGTAGGCACAGAAGGACGGGTTGTGCAGGCTCGTCTGCCACACGTCCCAGTCGCCGGCGCGCTGCTCCTTGCTGATCTTGCCGAGCTCGCCGTTGTTCAGCAGCACGTGCGTGATGTTCATCGAGTACTTCACGGCGGTGGTGAAGTCGGCCAGGTACTGCCCGAAGCCTCCGTCGCCGCTGATCGAGATCACCTTGCGCCCCTCGAACGGCGTGCCGGCCTCCTGCGTGGCGACCCACGCACCCATCGCGGCGGGGAACCCGAACCCGATGGAGCCGAGGTAGCCGCTCATCAGCACGCGCTGCCGCTCGCACTCGAAGTAGCGGCCGAACGAGTAGGTGTTGTTGCCGACATCGACGGGGAGGATCGCGTCGGCCGGCGCTTGGCGGGTCAGCGCCGCGAACAGCGCGGCGGAGCTGACGCCCGCGTCGGAGGTCTCCTCGAGGCGGCGCGCCTTCTCCTCCCGCCAGATCGCCCAGCGCTCCGCGATCTCGTCGCGCTGGTCGACCGCCGCGGTCTCGCCGAGGCGCTCGCGCATCGCGGTCGCGGTGACGCCGATCTCGCCCCAGACCGGGACGGTGACCGGGTGAAAGCGCGACAGCGACATCGGGTCGTAGTCGACCTGGATGATCGTCTTGTAGTCGCTGATCCCGGTGTGGTTGGAGAAGCTCGCGCCGAAGACGCAGAGCACGTCGGCCTCGTTCATGAACCAGCTCGCGATCGGCGTGCCGCTGCGCCCGAGCACGCCGCAGCCGAGCGGGTGGGAGTCGGCGATCTGCCCCTTGCCTTTGAAGGTCGTCAGCACGGGGCAGTCGAGCGCCTCGGCGAGCGCCACCACGGCGTCCATCTCGAAGCGCGCGCCGTGGCCGACGACGATCACCGGTCGCTTCGCCGCCCGCAGCTCCGCGAGCGCCGCGTCGAGCGCCGCGGCGGGCGGCTGCACGCGCCGGTCGGGGACGCGCCCGACGGGGGTGCCGGCGTCGCGATCGGGGGTGGGCTGCGTCTGCACGTCGTCGGGGAACACGAGGTGCGAGACGCCGCGCTCGAGGATGGCGTGCTTGCAAGCGAGGCTCATCAGCTCGGCGAAGTCCGAGTGCGGCATCGCCACGCCCGTGTAGGTGGCCACCCCGCCAAACGCAGCCGCGAGGTCGACCTCCTGGAACGCGCCGCGCCCGATGAGCTTCGTCGGGACCTGGCCGGTGAGCGCGAGCACGGGGGAGCGATCGACGTGCGCGTCCCAAAGGCCGGTGAGCAGGTTGGTCGCGCCCGGGCCCGCGATCGCGAAGCACGCCGCGGGGCGGCCGGTGAGCTTGCCGTACGCGCTCGCCGCGAACGCCGCCGCTCCCTCGTGCCGGATCCCGTAGAACGACAGCGTCCCCGCCTCGGCCTGCCGCCGCATCGCGTCCGCGAACCCGAGGTTGCTGTGGCCGACCATGCCGAAGACGTGCCTCACGCCCCACTCGACCATCGTCTCGACGAGCACGTCGCTCGAGGTGCGGACGTGCGCCGCCTCCTCCTCGAACCCGACGTACACGCCGTCCTCGCGCACCTCGACGGGGTAGGTGTCGAGCCCGTCGTCGAGGCCCTCGGGGCTGTGACCGTCGGTCGGGTGGAAGTCCCAGCCGTGCCACGGGCAGCGGAGCCACCCCTTCTCGATGGAGCCCTCGCCGAGCGGGCCGCCCTGGTGTGGGCAGCGGTTCTGTAACGCCGCGTAGCGACCCTCGTAGTGGGTCATGCAGACGGTCTGATGACCGCAGGTGACGCTCTTGACCCTTCCGTCGGGGAGCTCCTCGGGATCGAGCGTCTTCAACCACACGCGCTTCGGTTCGGCCATCGGATGGGATGATGCGCCAGCGCCACCGAAGTTACACAGGGAGAAGAGCATGGACGACACCGTGAAGATCGGGACCAACCGCGCGTTGAAGGTCGCGACGTGGAGCGAGCTGAAGGACCGCGAGCCGAGCTACGCGCTGGCGATGAGCACCGATCTGGTGGTCGTCCGCTACGACGACGACGTCTCGGTGCTGTACGGCCGCTGCCTGCACCGGGGCGCGCTGATGGCCGACGGACACGTCGACGGAGACAACCTCATTTGTGGAGTCCACGGCTGGGATTATCGCTACGACACCGGGGTCAGCAGCTACGCCAACGACGAGGTGCTCCACAAGTTCGACGCGAGCATCGACGTCGAGGCGGACGCGGTGACGATCCAGGAGGCCGACCTGCGCGCGTTCGAGCTCGCGCACCCGCAGCCGTACGACCGCGACGCGTACCTCGGCCTGTACCAGGACGTGCACGGCGGCCCGGCCGAGGACAAGAACGGCTACATCCAGTCGCTCGCGCGCGACGGACTGTCCAAGACGGGCCACCACGGGCCGGTCAGCGCGATGGGCATCTCCCGCCACACCCTGCCCGAGTGGGACTCGGTGCAGGTGCTCACGGGTCAGCTCGCGCGGCGCCCGCTCGCCGACGAGGACGAGGTCGCGACCGGGCTGGTGATCGGGCCGAACGCCGCCGAGCCGCTGTCGCTCGACATCCCGATCTTCGTCTCCGACATGAGCTTCGGCGCGCTGAGCGAGGAGGCGAAGGTGGCGCTGGCCAAGGGCGCGAACGCCGCGGGGACCGGGATCTGCTCGGGCGAGGGCGGGATGCTGCCGGACGAGCAGGCGAGCAACGACCGCTACTTCTACGAGCTCGCGAGCGCGCGCTTCGGCTGGTCGCTCGACAAGGTGAAGAGGTGCCAGGCGTTCCACTTCAAGGGCGGGCAGGGCGCCAAGACCGGCACCGGCGGGCACCTGCCTGGCGAGAAGGTCGTCGGCAAGATCGCCGAGGTGCGAGGGCTCGAGCCGGGCACGCCCGCGATCAGCCCGAGCCGCTTCGAGGACCTGGCGACGATCGACGACTTCCGCCGCGTGGCCGACGACGTGCGCGAGGCGACCGGCGGGATCCCGATCGGGTTCAAGCTCAGCGCGCAGCACATCGAAGACGATCTGGACTTCGCGCTCGCGGCGAGCGCCGACTACGTGATCCTCGACGGCCGCGGCGGCGGGACCGGCGCCGCGCCCGAGATCTTCAAGCAGAACATCAGCGTGCCGACGATGATCGCGCTCGCCCGCGCGCGGCGGCACCTCGATCGGCGCGGGCGCGGCGACGTGACGCTCATCATCACCGGCGGCCTGCGCACCGAGAGCGACTTCGTGAAGGCGCTCGCGCTCGGCGCCGACGGGATCGCGGTGGCCAACAGCGCGCTGCAGGCGATCGGCTGCCTCGGCATGCGCGCGTGCCACACCAACAACTGCCCGGTCGGCATCGCGACACAGAAAGAGCACCTGCGCGCCCGCCTCGAGATCGACGAGAGCGCGGCGCGGCTGACGCGCTGGTTCGAGTCGACGACCGAGCTGATGAAGATCCTCGCGCGGGCCTGCGGCCACGCGTCGCTCTCGGGCTTCTGCCTCGAGGACCTGACGACCTACGACCGCGACCTGGCCCACCTGACGGGGGTCCCCTACGCGGGCGTGGGCGCGATCTGAAGTCGGGGGCCGCCTGGAAGTGACGGCCCGGTCACGCTACCTAGTCCAGGGGTAGGGAGACGGAGCGACGATGTACAAGACCCTGAGCGGCTCGATCTTGCTGGTGCTGGCGCTCGGTGGGTGCGACGACGCCGACCCGCCGGTGCTCATGCCGGACGCCGGCGCGATGATGACGCCGTCCGACGCGGGCGCGCCGGTCACCTACTACGAGGACGTGCGGCCGATCCTCGCGGAGAACTGCGTGACCTGCCACAGCGAGGGCAGCATCGCGCCGTTCACCCTGCTCTCGTACGACGAGGTGTTCGAGGTCGGCGAGCGGGTCGCCGAGGTGACCCACGACCGCATCATGCCGCCGTTCGTCGTCGACAACAGCGGCGAGTGCAACACGTACCGCGGCGCGCGCACGCTGACGCAGGACGAGATCGACCTGATCGGTCGCTGGGTCGCGCAGGGCATGCCGGAGGGCGACCCGTCGGTCCCCGCGCCGCCAGAGGCGACGCTGCCGACTCTCGACGAGGTGTCGTCGAGCCTCGAGATGTCGATCGAGTACTCGCCGGACGACTCGACCAACGACGACTACCGCTGCTTCGTGGTCGACCCCGACTGGACCGGTACGCAGTACCTCACCGGCTACGACGTGCGCCCCGGCAACGCGGAGGTCGTGCACCACATCATCGTCTACGCGCCGATCGACGCGGGCGTCGGCGCAGAGGCCCGCATGCGCGAGGCCTCCGAGACCCGCCCCGGCTACACCTGCTACGGCGACTCGGGCGTCTTCGCGATCCCGGTCGTGCTCTGGGCGCCGGGCGCCGGCGCGGTGACGTTCCCCGAGGGCACGGGCATCGCGCTCGACGGGAGCATCCCGCTGATCATGCAGGTGCACTACAACCTGCTCGAGGACGACGGGAACCCGGACCTCAGCCACGTCGATCTGCAGCTCGCCGACAGCGTCGACAACGTCGCGCAGATGGCGCTCGTCGCCGACTTCGGCCTGAGCGTGCCGCCGCGGATGGAGAGCGTCACCAACACGTTCGAGGGCGCCACCGTGTTCGGGCCGTCGAGCAACCTGCGCGTCTGGGGCGCGTTCCCGCACATGCACACGCTCGGGCGTCAGCTGCGGGTCGAGGCGACCGACGGCACCTGCATGGTCGACGTTCCGAACTGGGACTTCAACTGGCAGGGCGCGTTCTTCTACGAGACCCCGATCGACCTCGCCAACAACACGTTCCGGCTCGACTGCACCTACAACACGATGGAGCGCGACTCGGTCGTGACGTGGGGTGACGGCACCCTAGACGAGATGTGTCTGAGCTTCTTCTACGTGACGAGCCAATAGACGACCTGACGGTCCCGCGCTCGGTGGACACGGCGCGGTCGATCCTCTCGGCCGGCCTGCGCCGGCTCCTCGCCGACCTCGAGTCGCTCCCGCTCACGCGAAGCGTGCGCGAGCGGGTGCGCGCGCTGTTGCGCTCCGAGCCGGGCCGGGTGTTCTCGGCCCTGCGGCGCCCGACCGTGGGCGCGCTGATCCGCTGCAGCCGCGCCGGGCGGGTCGAGCCGCTGCTGAGCGACGCGCTCGCGGCCGAGCTCGGGCTCGACGTCGACCCCGCGATCCCCTGCCTCTCCGCGCGGCGACCCGCGGGCGCCTACCACGCCGTCGAGCGGGCGCTGGTGCTCGCGACGGTGGACACCAACCCGCTCGCGATGCTCGAGGCGCACCCGGACAAGGCCGGCAACGCGATCGATCTGGGCGGCCAGCCGATCGAGGCGTGGGTGGCGTCGCTGCGCGAGGCGCTCGCGCTCATCGACGCGCACCTGCCCGTCCTGCGCGACGAGCTCGACCTGGTCGTGCAGCAGGTGGTGCCGGTCGGCTACGACGAGCGTACGCACCTGTCGGCGTCGTACGCCGAGGCGGTCGGGACGATCTACATGACCCTGCACCCG
>Ga0070728_10003549_pt1 | contig 17094 bp, 10 predicted proteins | sample tdDd471_FD_66723 | JGI IMG/M metagenome (GOLD analysis project Ga0070728, IMG submission 66723) | Marine sediment microbial communities from the Atlantic coast under amendment with organic carbon and nitrate - tdDd47.1 | ecosystem: Environmental > Aquatic > Marine > Coastal > Sediment | place... | reverse complement strand
ATCCAAATCCAGCCGCTGACTTTTATGAACAGTTTGAAGATTATCTCGAATATACACTAAGCAGTTTTCGAAGGCATCTAACAACCAAAATCCATTTCCAATACCTGCACACACCAAACTAACTTCATCAAAGCCCAAATCATCAAGCGAGACAGCTACTGAAAGCGGTGTCAAATTTTTATCCAGCCACATTAACTGATTAAATGTTTCTGAGAATATTAGAATACGGAAAGGATTTGAAACATCACAAACCTTTATTTCACCAAAAGATGAATTATTGTAATAAGCTACTTTTTCAAAAGCAGCATTTCTCTTTTCAATTGAAAAACGATTAATAAGATAGATATTACCAAATTGATCAACTTCAATATTTTCAAATTTTGAAGGCAACAAAAACTCAACTGAATTGCTTTGGCAAATACCTGAATATATTGAGAAAGCAAAAAGAATACTTAGTAAAATACGACTCATTAAATTACTTCATTTTAAGTAGTTGATCGAGGTATTTCCGGTCGTTTGCCAGGCGAGGAACTTTATTCTGACCACCAATTTTACCACGTGACTTCATCCAATCATAAAACAGATTTTTACGGGCAATATTAAACTTAGGAAACCCAAGCGTAATATCCTTATATCGTTTAGCCTCATAATCTGAATTCAGTTTTTTTAGTGCACTATCAAGTTCTAAGAAAAAGGCATCCAGATTAGCAGGTATTTTTTCAAACTCAATAATCCATTCGTGCGCACCTTTTTTATCACCTTCCATATATACAGGACCAGCAGTATACTCTTTAACCAGCGCTCCGGTTTTTTGGCATGCCACTGCCACAGCCTGCTCAGCATTATCAACCATAAGCTCCTCGCCAAAAACATTGATATATTGACGAGTTCTCCCGCTAATTTTAATTTTATGAGGAAATAAAGATGTGAATATTATAGTATCGCCAATAATGTATCGCCACAAACCAGCATTGGTAGAGATTACCATGGCATATATTTTATTCAACTTAACATCTGCAATCGTAAAGACTGTCGGCTCATCATCATCAATCTCTTCCAATGGAATAAACTCATAAAATATCCCATAATCCAACATCAAAAGCATATCATCAGTTTCCGGATCATCCTGCAAACCAAAGAAACCTTCTGATGCATTATAGGTTTCAAAATAATGCATATTATCCGTTGGAATCATCTCTTTAAACTGTTCCCGGTATGGCTTAAAACTGACACCACCATGCGAAAACAATTCTAAGTTTGGCCAAACATCAAGAATATTATTTTTACCAGTAAACTCGAGAATCTTCTTCAGCATAATCAGATTCCACGAAGGAACCCCGGCAATACTTGTTACATCTTCGTTTACAGCGACCTTTGCTATTTCAGTGACTTTTTCCTCGAAATCAGGAATAAGAGCTACTTTTGCAGAAGGAGTACGAATAAATTCAACCCAAAAAGGTAGATTTTCAATTATTATCGCAGACAAATCGCCAAAATAGGCATTGGTATTGTAATTACTAACCTGATGACTACCACCGATAGTTAAAGCTTTCCCAGTTAACAAATTATTAACAGGAAATTGAGTCGTATATAAAGAAATAATATCCTTACCACCACGAAAATGACAATCCTCCATTGCTTCGCGACTCACCGGTATAAATTTGCTTTTATCGTGGGTAGTACCACTTGATTTGGCAAACCATTTCACCTCAGTTGGCCACAAAAGATTTTGCTCACCGCGCATTAAGCGATCAACATACGGTTTTACATCGTCGTATGATTGCAAGGGAACTCTATCCTGATATTTCTGAATAGAATCAATGGTTTTATAATCATACTTCTTACCCCAGACTGTACTTTCTGCCTTACGAATAAGTTTATAAAAAGTCTCCTCCTGCGTATTTACAGGATACACTTTAAAAAGGTCGATAGCATGAAGCCTTTTAATATTAATCCAGCTTACGATTGAATTGAGTAAAACCATATCATTAATTTATCAATTACTAAAATAATAAATTAATTGAATACTTCCTTTAAAATACGGTAGGAATTAATATTACCCAAACTTTCAATATGAAGACCAAAATAATTAATTACAAGCTCCAACAATCCTTTCCTTTCCTTTCCTGTCGGGTGATAAGCCTGGAAATTTGAAAAATTAACAGAAAGCAATTCACGAAATAACACACTCTGTTTTTTTTCAAGATAATTTGGATGGTAGGGAACACTTTTCTTAAAAGAGCCATTTTTTAAGTCAAAATAATAACCATCCTCATAAGTTTCAACATTCGGGTAAAAACCCAAAAAACGGGATAAATTCATTAGAAAAACCAAATGAAAGTTAGCAATATTCCCCTCATAAACATCTAAAAAACCGATTGCATTCAACAAAAACTCAAATAAAGGTGGATTTTCTTCATGTTCTTTTAATACTTTGTAAAGAATTTCTGAAATAAACAGGGCGATTGTATTTTTATCAATATGAAACGGGATATCATGAAAAGGTATTAAAATTCTTGTTTCCGAAATCCTTTGCATATCGCGCTTCGGTTTATAATAGATTTCCAGATCAAGCAAGCTTAAAGGCATAAAAAAAGAAGCCTTATTTTTACCCTTCCGCCCTCTTACCCCACTAACCATGAAAGATTGCCGTCCATATTTTTCGGTATATACATGAACAATCAGGCTGGAATCACCATATTTAATACTGTGCAGAACTACACCCCGGGTTTTACTAATCATACTAATTTACAAACAGAATTTTTGTAATTGCAGTGTGTTCTCCTGACTCATTTACAAGAAATACTAGATAAACACCGGTTTTAGCACGTTCACCCCTTAATGTCTTTCCATCCCAAACAGCCTGTCCTCCAAGCGAAGTTGTTTCTGCAACAATATTACCGGAAAGGTCTGTGATTTTCACATTCGTATTCTCCATTAAACCAGTAATAAAAATATCTCCGGTATATTCAGGCCTTACCGGATTTGGATATGCATATACATTCTCAAAATAGTCAAGCGCTCCTTTGGCATCACCTCGGTATGAAAGTAGTCCTTGATCTGTCTGAATATAAACATCACCGGTTTTTTGATCAATATCAACGGCTATTACAGTATTGGAAGGAAGCGAGCTATTCTCACTGGTAAAATGTAAAATTTGATCGGTTCCGTTTTCGGAAACCAAAAAAACACCCGAATTCTCGGTTGCAAGCCATTTTCGGTTTGCTCCATCGATGGCAATATCCAAAACCGATTCATATTTTAATAAATAATCCGTTTGTCCTTCGAACTCAACTAAAATCCTGCTGGCATAAATATTTGTCGAGAAAACATCTTCTGCATTATAAAATACTGCGATACCCTGATCTGTACCAACCCATAAATCACCATCATTATCAAACTCCATATCAAAAACCTTATTTGATACCATTTCCCCGGAACGTTCTCTAATATCCAAACTTTTATATGAATCATCACTGGTTAGGTCAAGCGTACCATTTTCATTAAAAACAAACAAGCCCTTGTCCCCTGGCTTGGGCAACATAACCCATTTATTATTATCATCGTCAATTATTAGCTTGGCCATGGTACTTGCATTTACAATATTACCAATTTCCATTGTATGCCATTTACCTTGCGAATCAATAATTGAAACCGGATTATGTACTCCTGAGTTAATAATCCACAAATTATTCTCTTGGTCAAATGCAAGTCCTCCTAAACGACAAAAAGCCCCTTCCATTGAGGTAGACAAAAGTGAATTATCCTGATTATAATGACTAATTTTTTCACCATTTTTATATTCCATCAAACCATAACCCCACGAGCTAAAAAACAGATGATTATCATCAGTTGGATCTATAGCCATATACATATAATCATGCGCATCCCAATCGGCGATACTAGTCCATTCTTCATCCCGAAGAAAAGCAAATTTACCCCGATTGTATTGATTACTCCAAATACTGGAAGTTACTCCCCCACCAATTAAATAAACAACATCATCCTGAATATTCATCTTTTGATAGACATCTGAATATGGCGAGTCGGGTTTATAAGTTCTGTGACTCCCGTTTATATATCGTCTTAAACCTTCAGACTGATTTGCAAACCAAATTACTCCATCAGTATCAATAATTGCATCTTTCACCTTGATCCAGATATTTTCAACTGTTTGTTCCAGGTTTAACTGGGTATCAAAAACTGAAATTAATTTTTCTTCTGCAACAAGAATGTGATTATTTATAAAATGCAATTTTCGTATTTCATTACTCGTCGTTTTAAACGAAGTATAGTTAACAAAATCATTTGTATAGTATAACTTGAATTGATCTGAATTATCTTGAATACTCAACACCACCTTATCACCAACAGCCTCAATCTCTAACACTTCCTTTATCTCCGAAACAGATAAAGTCTGAACCGACCAGCTGTTATAGTCAAGTAAATTAAGCCCAAGGTTCAAATCTGCAAATTTTAACTCATTTTCCACCAAAGCATACAATCTATCATTAACTATTGAAATATCTGACACTTTAACCTGATCTCCCTGATTTCCTATAAAATACGTCTCCTTTATCTCTTTTCGCTCAAGATCAACAACAACAATTCCATATTCAGTAGCTAAATAAACATATTGCTCATATACATCAATCGCATAAACTTTCTTTCCTCCTGGAATTATCTCATTTTTAATAAATGGAATATTAGTAATTTCTTCTTTCTCTACAAGATCAATATTTCCGTTTTTATATGCTAAAACCAAAGTTTGATATTCATTAACATATTTCATGCAAGAAACGGAAACATCTGATAAACCATTTACTTTGTTCAGTTTTTCGAGAACTTCATCCTTCTTTGAAACAGAAAACAAATCACCACTTGTCAGGCAGTATATTTTATTTGGTGTTTCTTCTACCTGAAAAGGGAAAAAATAACTAAAATGCGTTTTCCAATTACCTGGACTTGTTTGAGTAAAAGCAGTATTTACTCCAAAAAAAAGAAAAAGAATGAATACCAAATACTTATTTACCATATCTTTCATTTAAAAATTCCACTAGTTTTCGGACAGCTAATCCTCTGTGGCTGATTTTATTTTTCAGATCCATCGACATTTCTGCGAATGTCTCCTGATAACCTAAAGGTTGAAAAATCGGATCGTATCCAAAACCTTTCTTCCCGGATTTAGCTGTTAAAATGGTTCCTTTTACAATTCCTTCAAATTCAAATCGGGCACCATTAATAATTAACGAAATTACAGTCCGAAATCTTGCATTTCGATTGGATTCATTTTGCATTTTCTGCAAAACCTTTTGCATATTAGCCTCTGCATCCTTATCGCTACCAGAATATCGTGCCGATAGCACACCAGGTTCACCATTCAATGCATCTATTTCAAGTCCTGTGTCATCAGCAAAACAATCTACATTAAAGTTATCGTATACATATTTGGCTTTTTCAAAAGCATTTCCTTCTAATGTATTCTGATTTTCCGGCAGCTCCTCATAACAACCAATATCTTTTAAGCATTTAATTTTTAACCCCGTACCAATCGCATTTTCAATTTCCGCTACCTTATGCAGATTATTTGTGGCAAATACAATTTCCATTATTCGTTTATTTTTAGTTTATTGTATGCTATTACTTAAAAATATTCTTAAATTTGAACATAAAGAAAAGAGTGACCAAGGTATGAATTTTCACATTAAAATAATTACTTTCCTTTCGTTTTTAGCGGTTGCCTCCATATGCTCATATGCTCAAACAAATAGACAGTATGAATTCGGAATGCCATATATTCAGAATTATGAGCTTAAAGCATTTGGCTATCAAAACCAAACTTACTCAACAGTTCAAGATAATAATGGGGTACTGTTCTTTGGAAATGCAAATGGGATTCTTCGTTTTGATGGTTATAACTGGAATTTAATACCTATAAAAGGAATTCCAAGACTGAGTATACTAAACAATAAAATTTTTGCTGGAGGATACAACACTTTCGGATATGTGGACATTGATGAATCCGGAAATTTATACTTTAAAAATTTATTGCAAAATAATGATTTAGGAGAAATAGGTCAAATCCAAGAAATAACCAGTTGCGAAAATGCTGTTTATTTCACAGCCTCAAACACATTAATTAAATATAATGACACAACTGGCTTTGTCATATTAGATAAAAGCGAACATGATATTTCATTACACAAAACAACCTGCAAAGAACTCGACAACTGCGTAATAACACACACCTTTGAAAAAGGTATACGAGTTATTAATCAAGGAAAGCTGCAGCACCCTGATTCGAAAGTTCATTTTAGCAATCAAACAATTGAAAATATATTTTCATTTAGAGACAGATTATTTATTGATAACGGACACGATAAGCACATCTATTATTATACCCAGAATGAATTCCACGAACTAGAATCCAAAAGCTATATTGGACTAAAAGAATATAACACCACCAACTTTATTGAATTAAACGAATTCTTTTCAGTAACCGGCACTGACAAAAACGGTATATTCCTAATAGACAGCACAGATACAGTAATCGCGCATTTTGAAGAAACGAATGGACTTGCAAACAATCATATTCACCATCTATTTATAGACCAATCCAACAACTTATGGATTGCACACAACACAGGTGTAAGTCGCATTGAATTCCCAGCTGCTTTTACCTATTTCAATAAAGCAAACGGACTGGAAGGAACTGTAAATTCAATACTACGTTATAATAAAGATCTATATGTAGCTACGGAAAATGGCGTTTTTATTCTTGATCATGGACAGGGTAATAAGGGTATTCCAGCTCGGTTTAAACTAATTAAAGAAAGTTCAAACGGTGGTGTCGATTTATATACCATGGACAATAATCTATACTACACAAACCATCGGGGAATATATCAAATCAAAAACAAAAAAGCCATTCTATTTTATGATGCCGGTTACAATGCATTCAATGTACTCGAAGTTTCAAAATTTAACAAAAATTTAATCTACCTGGGAACCGACAGTGGACTTTTAGTCTTAAAATATATCGGTAACAAATGGATTAAAATTGGAGTTCTTCAAAACTTCAATTACCAAATTAAAAACATTGTTGAAGGACACGACGGATCGGTATGGGTAGTAACTGAATACAATGGCTGCTTTCGCATTCCGCCAAATGACTTTTTCGACATTAACTCAAGTATAGATCAATTCGAAGCAAACAGAGGCCTACCCACCGACTTACAATGGATTACTCCGGTTAAAACATCCGAATCGGTTCTTTTTATGACCTCAAAAGGAGTTTTTCGATATGACTCAAAAAAAGAAGGATTTATTGAAGACAAACAATTTGGTAAAGAATTCCTATCCAGCGATCGCTGGGTATACCCAATTGTAGAGGATAATCAAAAAAACTACTGGTTCAGCGAAGTAATCACAGATCAAAATTTTAGTAGAAGTGCATATGTAGCAAAACATTTAAGTTCAAAAAATCGCGAAGTTTCCAAATTACCAATTGACAAAATCAAGGAATTTGATATTGAATACATCTATCCTGATCAGAATAATATTATCTGGTTTGGAGGAAACAAAGGTCTAATTCGTTTTGATTTTGATCAGATAAATCAGAAGAATATTTTTTCAGCCCTTGTTAATGGAATTACAACTATTAACGATAGCATCACAAATTATTATTCATTATACGGATTAAATTATTCAAAACTTGATATTACCGAACGTAACCTGCGATTTGATTGTGCAGCAACCGACTATATCTCACACAATAAAACCCAATATCAATATCGCTTAAAAAGACTTAATCCGGGCTGGTCTAACTGGGAAAATAGTAATATCAAGGAGTACACTAATTTAAAATCCGGAGAATACACTTTTGAAGTACGTGCCAAAGATATAAATGGTAACATTTCCGAAATTTCAAAGATTAATTTCAATATAGAACGCCCATTTTATGCATCGGCAATTGCTATAATTTTATACTCTATTGGCCTAATTTTATTTTTAATTGTTATATACTACTGGCTTAAATATATTAATGCCAACGAACGATTTAAACTCGAATCTATAATAAATTTGCGAACCAACGATTTAGTACAGGAGAAAGAGAAGGCAGAAAATCTTATTTCTCGTGTTTTAGAAAAGAAGACGGTTAATGACTTTAAGAAAGATCACGAAGGCGAAACAAGAAGAATAAAAATGGCTACGGTCCTTTTTTCTGACATTCATGGATTCAGGAAAATATCCGACAAAGTAAATTCAGAAATATTAATTGATGAACTCGACAATTTCGCCCTTAAGTTCGACAAAGTAGTAAAACGATTTGGTATTGAGAAAGTAAAAACCATTGGAGATATGTATATGTGCGTAGGAGGAATTCCCGATCCAAATCGCACAAATCCCATTGAGGTAATTATGGCTGCTTTGGAACTACAGAATTTCATGAATGAGATTCAACATCGAAGAGAAAGTGCAGAACAAATATGGGATTTACGAATAGGAATTGATACGGGTCCTGTTATTATAGGTGTTAGCGGACGACGTAAAAAATCGTTCGACGTATGGGGAGCCACTGTAAATACAGCTAATCGTCTGGAATCAGCCGGCGAACCAGGGAAAATTAATATTTCCGGAAACACCTATTTATTGGTTAAAGACTATTTCTCGTGTAAATACTATGGAAAAGTTCCTGTTAAGAACAAAGGAGACATAGACATGTTTTATGTAGAGGGCTTTAAACCAAAGCTTTCAGAAAATATGAATGGAATTGTCCCAAGTAAAGAATTTCTTGCACAACTACAGCTTTTACGGTTAGGTGATTTAGAAGAGTTTGTACTTGCCAGACTTGAAGATGGACTACCTAATACTTTATATTATCATAATTTAAAACATACTGTTGACGTTTATACTCAAGTAGAATTAATAGGGCGCTCTGAAAATCTAGGCAAAGAAGAGTTATTGATTCTTAGAACCGCAGCATTATTTCATGATGCAGGTCATTTAATTGATTACTTTACTCATGAGGAACAAGGCGTTAAACTGGCAAAAGAAATATTACCACAATATTTCTACTCCAATGAACAAATAGCTAGTATATGCGAGTTAATATTAGCAACAAAAATGCCTCCAAAACCTAAAAACATCATGGAAAGTATTATTTGTGATGCTGATTTGGATTATTTAGGCCGCTCGGATTTCATTCCAGTTTCCAATAATTTATATCGAGAATTAAGAGAAAGAGGACATCTTGGCACATTAGCAGAATGGAATATAATGCAAATGAAATTCCTTGAAAAACACGCTTATTTTACAGAAACAGCAAGAAAATTACGAGATAATAATAAGGCTAAACAGCTACAGCTAATTCGAAAAATTGTAGAAGATGAAGCTAATTTAACTGAATAACATTGAAAAATATATTTTTTTTACTACATTTAACCAATAGAATAAATTTAAGGGGACATGAGCAATAATAAAAAATTCGTATTAGTTCTTTGGGATTTTACTGAAGCATCAAACAATGCTCTATTACACGCAATCCAACTCGCAAAAGTAGCTGGAAACGAACTGCTTCTCCTAAACGTAATCCCCTCTGATTCTTTATTTAAAAACAAAGAGCTTATTGAACAAAAGGTTGATGATGCTCTTAGCCGCTTAAATGCCATTTCAAAAGATATTGAAAAAAACCATGACGTAAACCCATACATTATTGTGCGGGAAGGCTCAATATCCAAAATTGTAAAGGATGTTACCGTTGAAAATAGAGTAAATTTAATTCTTGCCGGAACTAATGTAACCTGGAATAAGAAACCTATTGAATCTATTGAATTATTAATGCGTAGCTTGAAGAATGTTTCAATTCCTTTTATTGTTACAAACTTCTCTCCTGCTCATTCACATTATATCGAAATCGTAGTACCTCTTGATTACGACAAAAAGTACAAGGAAACATTACACTGGATGATTTATCTTTCAAAATTATACAAGTGTAACATAAACTTAATCAAGCCATACCTTACAGATGAAGGAAAGAAAAAGAACATGGCAAACAATATTTTCTTCACTAAAAAAATGCTTGATGCCAACAATATTGTATACGGTATTAAAACTGCAAAGAAGAAGAACTCATTTAATGATGAAATATTCAAATTTGCAAACGACATTGAAGCTGATTTAATTCTGATTATGGCCGACAAATACAAGAAATACGTTGAACATGATGTTGAAGGTGCTGACAGAGTGCCAATCATGTGTGTAAATCCACGTACACGTAAATTCCAAAGCTTCGGTTAACATTCCTGTTGTGCAACTGTTCTATTATTAATTTCAAGCCAAATTCAAGGTTTGAAGGTAAAAATTTTATATAATTGTTAAAATTTTTGTCTATGAAATTAAGTCTCCGACATCGTTTACAAGTATATATACTTGTCGTATTTACGATCATCTTCACAATTACAATTGCAATCATTAGTGTAAAAACAAAATCACTCACTTACAGCATTGTCTCTCAATTAATTGAATCAAAAGCCGAAGATTACTCAAATCAAATCGAAAGTGAACTTGAGAAAGATTTAAGCAAAATCAAAACTCTTATTGATGCTTCGTCACTTTATAAAAAATTCACCTTTGACGAATGGAATGATTATTTAGTTGAGATATATAAAGAAACTCTAAAAACCAACCCGGAATTCCTCTCGGTTTGGGACAGTTGGGAACTAAATAAAATAGATACTTTCTATACTAAAACATATGGACGTCATCAAAATGAGGTTTATAAAAAAGGAGGTAGTGTAAAAGTTAATCAAACACTAAAAAGTCTTGAAGGAGATGAAGGAACCTACCTAGAAATTAAAACACAGAAAACCGATAATATTGCTGAGCCATACTTATACTCGTATAACGATGGTCACGAAATACTAATGACAAGTATTATTGCGCCAATGCTTGAAGATAATTCATTCACAGGGGTAATTGGAGTTGACATAGGAATGCAGCGATTCCAGGATATTATTGCCCAAATTGAACCTTTCAAGGGAAGTTATGCCTTCTTATTATCCAACAAAGGAGTAGTTGTAGGACATCCAAACAACGAGCTAATTGGCAAGCCATACACTGACATAGCGTCAATGCAAGCTACCAATCTAAGTCCAGAGGAACTGAGTAATTTACAATATTCAATTCAGGAAATTTTAAAGAAAGTTAACAAAGGCACCCAACCATTTATTGAAGAGTTAAACGAGAACAATAAAGAGCATTTTATCTCATTTACACCAATTCAAATTGGAAATTCAACAACACCATGGTCTCTGGCGATTTCTATACCATCAGATGCGGTTCGTAAAAAAGCAAGAAGTTTATACATCTCATCTATTATCATTGGAATTATTGGTTTAGTATTAGTAAGTATATCGATCTATTTCCTTGCCAAAACCATATTAGATCCTCTTCAACAAATTACATCCCGCTTAAAAAAACTAGCACTTGGCAACAGTAGCGAAGAAATAGAGCTAGACTATAAAAACGAAGACGAAATCTCAGACATGATTTCCGCATTAAAAACCTCTATTACTGGATTAAACGAAAAAACGAATTTCTCAAAAGAAATTGGGGAAGGAAATCTAGATACTGAACTAAGTGTATTAAGCGACAAGGATCTTCTTGGACAAAGTTTATTAAACATGCGGGATAATTTAATTCTTGCAAAAGAAGATGAAGAAAAAAGAAAAACTGAAGATAAAAAACGGCGCTGGATAAATGAGGGATTAGCAAAATTTGGAGATTTAATGCATCAAAACAATGATGACATTAGCGAATTTACATATTCAATATTAAGTCAACTGATACAATACATTGATATTAACCAGGGTGGAATATTCCTTTATAATGACGATGACAAAAGCCAGCCTTTCTTCGAGTTAATCAGCTCTTATGCATTTAACCGTCGTAAGTTTAAGGAACGTACAATTCTTCCGGGCGAAGGCCTTGTAGGAACATGTGCCCTGGAAAAGCAAACAATAAACATTACTGAAATACCAAATTCATACATCGAAATTACTTCCGGGTTAGGCGGTAGCAACCCTAACAATCTACTACTAGTTCCTCTTAAAAAAGAGGACGAAATTCTTGGAGTAATCGAACTTGCAGCATTCAGAAATTTCGAAGACTACCAAATCGAATTTATTGAGAAAATATCAGAAAATCTGGCAGCAACTCTTTCTGCAGTACGTACAAATATTCACACATCCATGCTTTTGGAAAAAACCCAACAGCAGGCAGAGGAGATGGCTGCACAAGAAGAAGAGATGCGTCAAAACATGGAGGAACTTCAAGCAACACAGGAGGAGTCTGCACGCAAGACAGCAGAGATGGAGAGCCTTTTATCCGGGCTCAACTCTTCAAGCTTTGTAACCGAATATGATACAAACAAGCGCATTGTACATGCCAACGACCGACTTTTGGAATTCTTTAAAATTGACGAAACAGAAATAGTTGGAACATTTCATCACGAAGGACTTAAATTATCAGACGACCAGAAAATACAATACGAACAATTCTGGGCAGATCTTAAAAATGGACTCGTTAAGACCGAAACCCATAAAATTGAAATGAAAGAAAAAAACTATGTCTTTTACGAAACATTTATTCCTTTAAAAGATCAAAACGAGGATGTTATTAAAATTATCAAGATTTCAAATGATATAACTGGACTTTCATAAACAAATATAAACTTAAAGCAAAGGGTGATTTCCTGAAATCATCCTTTTTTTTTATTACATACAAAATGAACTGGCAAGAACTTTTAACAGCAAAACGATTTGGTCAAAACAACCATAAAGCATTAAACATAACCTCAACAAGAACAGAGTTTCAGCGTGATTACGACCGGATTATTTTCTCATCTCCATTCAGAAGATTACAAAATAAAACCCAGGTATTTCCACTACCCGGAAAAGTATTTGTTCACAACCGTTTAACCCATAGCCTTGAAGTTGCCAGTGTCGGACGCTCTTTAGGAAATGTTGTTGCAGAAAAATTAATTCAGGGTGGACTTACTGCAGATCCAATGATTAATGAAATAGGCACTATTATTTCGGCAGCATGCCTTGCACATGACATGGGAAACCCACCTTTTGGTCATTCCGGTGAAGAAGCCATTTCATCATATTTCGCCAAAAACGAAGCACTAATCAAGCCTAAACTTTCGGAAGCAGAGTGGCAGGACTTTGTTAATTTTGATGGTAACGCCAATGCTTTTCATTTGCTCACAACTAAATTTAAAGGGCGCAGAGCCGGTGGTTTCGGATTAACCCTCCCAACCTTAGCCTCAATAGTAAAATATCCTTACGAAGCTCAATATGCGGTAAAAAAGAATAAATTTGGCTTTTTTCAGGCAGATAAAGAAGCATACGAAATGATCGCCAATGAATTAAGCATTTCAAAGAACGATAAAAACAATACTTTCAACAGATATCCTCTTGTTTATCTTGTAGAAGCAGCTGATGATATTTGCTACCAGTTAATGGATTTCGAAGATGCCCATAAACTAGGGATATTAGCTACAAACGAAATAATAGAGCTTTTCAAAGGTTTCTTCAACAACACTGAAGACAAAGCTACACTCGATAAGATTGAAAACACCTTTAAAGAAGTTACTGATACTAATGAACAGATCGGGTACCTTAGGGCAATTATTATCAACAAACTTATTTTTGAATGTGCCGATGTTTATATAAGTAATTATGCTGCTATAATGAAAGGTACATACTCCAGTACACTCATAAAAGATATTAATCCGGATACATACGAATGCTACAAACACATACAAAACATTGCCATTAAACGAATATACAAGCACAAAACTGTTGTGGAAATAGAACTTTCGGGCTATCAGATTATAGGCATCCTACTTGCAGAATTTGCAGAAGCCGTTCTGGAACCAAACAGTTCCTATTCAAAAAAATTGCTATCTGTTATGCCTTTGCAATATAAAATTGAGAACGAAAGTGTATATCAAAAACTACTATCAGTTACCGATTTTATTTCAGGGATGACGGATGTTTATGCTCTTGATCTATATCGAACAATAAAAGGTATTAATATTCCTTCTATCTAAAACAGAGAATCAACCCAGCACTTTTGTGTAAAATTATTAAAAAACAAAACCGTTAAATAAACACAATTCTCGCAAAGCATGATTTATATCATGCTTTTAATATTTACACTTTAATAATTTCATTTTTTTAACTAAAAGAATCAAAGAATGGAAATGAAACAATGCCCAAAAACTGAGAACTGCCCAATTTTTAATGGTTTGCTGGAACCTAAGTATGTAACTACTTACAAAAATCTTTTTTGTTTAAACGGAGAAGAAGGAAGGAATAAATGTAAGCGTTATATTATAAGCAGTAAAATCGGAAAATGCCCGGAAGGATTATTACCAAACTCTTCCAAATCAATAGATGAAATTCTTACATCGTTTTAGCAAAAGTAATATCTTAACCTATATAAAAAGAGGCTGCCTTATAAAGACAGCCTCTTTCCTTTTTATATATATTGAATTATTCTCCCAATTTCATTCTCAACTCTTCAACCTCTTTACGAAGCTCTTCCTCTCTTCTGGAGGCCTCTTCCTGAGTTGCTTGAAGCTCTTCCATATTTTGACGCATCTCTTCTTCCTGAGCAGCCATCTCCTCTGCCTGCTGTTGTGTTTGTTCAAGTAAATTAGCAGTACGAACATTAATTCTTACAGAAGAAACAGTCGATGCTATACTCTCTCCAATCTTCTCAATGAATTCAATCTGATAATCTTCAATAAGCTTAAAGGAAGCAATTTCAATAACTCCGTATACTTTTTCATTCAAAACTAAAGGCACAATTAATATACAGCTCGGATTATCCTTTCCAAGTCCTGAAGTAATATTTACGTAGCTATTCGGAACATCAGTAAGATAAATAGTTTTCTTTTCAATAAAACAGCGTCCAATCAAACCTTCTCCAACCTCAATACGCTTTTCCATAAATTTTTTACGATCGTAAGCATAACAAGACATCATTTCAATGAATTCATCGGAACGATCATTATCATTCAACAGGAACAATCCACCTTGAATCGCACCTACATATTTCACAAGGCCACTAATAATATTCAGAGAAAGTTTCTCAAGGTCATCATTATCCTGACGTAATATTTCCGAAAATTTCGCAACACCGTGCGTAGTCCAGTTCTTCTTTTCCTCTTCTGCTTTTCTTTCTGTTTCAAGCTTATGCGCTGTTTTAAGGCTTTCACGCATCGAAAGCAAAGCATGTCCTAGACTATCATTTTCTCCCAATAAATTATATTCAGCATCAAGATTTCCTTTCTCTATCTCACGGGCAAACTGCTCTGTTCTGTTAAGCCCCTCAATAACCCTATTTACAGAATCACCCATCTCCTCAATCTCATCACCCGACTTGATATTTACCATTTGGTTAACATCAATATTACCAGTAGACAATTGTTTTAAAGCATGTGTTGCCAAACCAACCGGACGTGTAATATTACGAGCAATAACTAAAATAACACCTACAATTAAAGCAAGGCTAAACAGAATAGCTATTATCGAATAAGCTATTGTTTTTCTGGCTTTGGCTAATATAGTACGAACAGGAATAGTAATTTCAAAACTCCATGGAGTTTTCGTACCATCTATCAAAATTGGGGCAAATGCCGAGAACCAGTAATATCCATCTTTCTCTGTAATAAATGAAAACCGCTGTCCTTTTCTTACTTTTTGCAGAATCATTTGATCCCGCAACTCTGGAAATTCCTCCAAAAGTTTTTTTCCTGTTAGGTTTTTATCTGTATGCCCAATAATTGTTCCTTCGTTCGATATTATGGTAATAATTTCATTTCCTTTAAACAAATCAATCTCGCTAATAACTTTATTAAAATGTTCAAGAGAGATATCAACTCCTGCCAAACCTACAAAGTTCCCGTTTGTCAACATCGGAACACATAAGCTTGTCATTAAAACATCTTTTCCTCCATACGTATCTACATATGGTTCTACTGCGACAATTTTCTTTTCTGTTTTAATATCATAATATAATGAACCCTCATTATGGCCATCGAGATCTTTATATTGAATCATCAATTCTGACTCTCCCCCTTCATTAATAAAAGCGCTAATAGATTCGCGACCATAATCTTTATTATATGTTGGATCGGTATACTTCATTTCGGTATTAAACCAAGTCATAACCAGGTTATCATTATTCTCAATATTCTTAAGAACTGCATTTCGAATTTGCCTCGCCCTTGTGGTTGAGTCAATTTTTTCAATTCCGTTTAATGTATAAGAAAGTGTTTTTGCAACGCCCATATTCTGATTTAATTCAGCCAATAGTTCGTTAGCATATTTCTCTGAAATACTTATACCGTAATCGAAAGCAAATTCTTTAATAATTCCGTTTAATTTTGTACCAACGATTGTTTCTACTAAACCAAATATTACAATTATAGCTGACAAAATGAAAATGATCATTTTATCTCTTAATCTTAACTTAAATTTAAATCTCATAGTTACTTTATTTTACGAGGAAACCATATCTAACGGCCAATATAATTAATAATTTACAATTGTACGAATATATATAACAATTTTCGCTTATCCTCAGATTAAGTACTATATTTGGGTATTAAACTCAGCTCGATGAAGAAAATATTATTAAGCTTATTTAGCATTATCATAGCTTTTAGCCTATGTGGACAAGATGTAATTACAGACAGTTTAACCAAAGAAATAAACCAGACAAATGGAAGCAAAAAAATTGCTCTTCTAATTCAACTTGCCGATTCATATTCTGGCTTATCTAACGAAAAAGCAATATACTGTTCGCATCAAGCCGTTAAACTAGCTCGCGAATCAGAAAATCAGGAAATTCTTCCAGAGTCATACTACAGTTTAGGCTATAATTATTATAGGTCAAATCAATTCGACAGTGCATTAGTATATTTTAACCAGGCATTAACCGGCTTTGAATTAACGGATAACATTAGCGGAGTTGCTAAAACCTATAATCGTATCGGATATTGCTACCAGTTAAAAT
>Ga0070728_10003546_pt1 | contig 17107 bp, 16 predicted proteins | sample tdDd471_FD_66723 | JGI IMG/M metagenome (GOLD analysis project Ga0070728, IMG submission 66723) | Marine sediment microbial communities from the Atlantic coast under amendment with organic carbon and nitrate - tdDd47.1 | ecosystem: Environmental > Aquatic > Marine > Coastal > Sediment | place... | reverse complement strand
GTTCCGCCGCTTGCCCGATAAGCGAAGTCCCATGCGCATCGACCATGGGACTGTTCCGGGCGACGCGCCTTGCATATGAACCGCTCTGGCTCAATCAAATGGTTCAATATTGACTGGAAACACTCTAATTCAAATTAGAATTATAGCCTTGGAAAGAAGGCGCGTGATCGCGCGATCTGGCGATTTCCATGGATGGCTTCCGGGGCCGATCGTCTCATCCCGGTAGTCTTGCCGCCGACGGTATCCGCCGCTTCGGATGTGCCGGTCTCATTGGGGTTGCGCCATATAATAAAGACGGCTAATCGGATTATTTAAATCCGTCGACCCATTCCGCCCTACGTCTGGCGAGCACGCGGAGCTCCGGACGCCACTATGCTCTAGATTCGCTTGGCGACTTCCTCGAGCATGACCTCGGTGGCGCCGCCGCCGATACGCAGGATGCGCGCGTCCCGCGCCATGCGTTCGATCGGCGTTCCGCGCATATAGCCCGTGCCGCCGTGCAATTGCAGGCAGCCATGGACCACGTCGTGCAGGATCTCCGGTCCGACCGATTTGATCATCGACGTTTCGCGGGACGCGGGAACGCCCGCGTCGACCGAGGCGGCGGTCTGGTAGGTGAGGGCACGGATCATCGCGACCTTCGAGGCGAGGTCCGCCAATCTCTGCCGTGTGGCCTGCTGGTCCCACAGGGTCTTGCCGAAGGCGCGGCGGTTGCGGACATAGTCGAGCGTCAGCTCGATCGCCCTGGCGCCCTCTCCGGCGCAGAAGGCGCCGATCATCAGGCGTTCGTGCTCGAACCCCTGCATAATGGCGTAGAAGCCGCGGTTTTCGCCGCCGAGCATGTTTTCTTCCGGAATCCGCATGGCCTCGAAGACGAGCTCCGCCGTGTCGGAGCACAGCCAGCCGTGCTTCTCCAGCTTGCTCGCCACCTTGAAGCCGGGCGTGTCGGTGGGGACGATGAACAGCGATATGCCGCGGGCGCCTGCTGATTCCGGCGCGGTCCGGGCGGCGAGGATGACGATGTCGCCATAGACGCCGTTGGTGATGAACATCTTGTCGCCGTCGATCACCCAGTGATCGCCGTCCCTGACCGCCCGGGTGCGGATGCCGGCCACGTCGGATCCGGCTGCGGCCTCCGTCACGCCAACCGCGCAAACCTTGCGGCCGGCGATCAGGTCGGGCAGGTAGCGCGCCTTCTGTTCCGGCGTGCCGACCCGGGTGATGTGGCTCGCCGACATGTCCGTGTGCACCGTGACGGAGGCGGTGAACCCTCCGAAGCCCGAGCGCGACAGCTCCTCGCCGAAGACGACCGACGCGAGCGCGCCCATGGCGGTGCCGCCGTATTCCTCTTCGTGCTGCATGCCCAGCAGGCCCATGTCTCCGAGCTTGCGAAACGCTTCGCGCGGGATCTTTCCCTCCCGTTCCCACGCCTCGGCATGGGGAATCACCTCCTTGTCGACGAACCTGCGGACCTGTTCGCGCAGCATCGTCAGCTCTTCGCTCACGAAGACCGGATCGATCAGTCGAAAATCGCCCTGTGGCGATTGGCCGGCCGGATTGACATTCATGGTTCTCGCTTCCCTGCATTGGCGAGCCGGCCCGCCATCTGGCTCGATGCTTTGTTGCGATCGACGCCTTCGGACGGACGGGGCTCCTTCTTGCCTCCATCTTCTCACTGGCTTTCCGCAAAATCCAGATAATATAAACGGCCGAACGGATTATTATTAGATTCGGACCCGTGCCGGAGAGAGGGCGGTTCGGACAGAACCGGCGTGGCAGGTCCGGAATGATTGAACGACTGGCTGCGGAAAGCGAATGGCCGCGGCACCCGGAACGATGGCGGTTGACTGAATTGCCTCCGTCAATATATAGAATGGTTGTCCGGTTTATTAAAAGAGCGGTGCTGAATTTTGCACTGCTCGGGAAGGGAATGCTTGATGGACATCGCTTTGGAATCCGACTGGGACCGGCTGATTCAGCCGGGTCTGGTGCACGGCTCCCTCTATTACGACGAGGCGATCTTCAGGGAGGAACTGGAGAAGATCTGGTTTCGCACCTGGGTGTATATCGGCCACGAGAGCGAGGTGTCCGAGAACAACGATTTCGTTTCGAAATCGATCGGTCCGATGCCGGTGCTGCTGGTCCGCGATTCCGATGGAGAAATCCGGCTCCTGCTGAACCGCTGCCCGCATCGCGGCAATGCCGTGTGCGTGCAGGAGAAGGGGAACCGGGCTCGCTTTACCTGTCCCTATCACTCCTGGACGTTCGCCAATGACGGCAGGCTTCTGAACTATGCCTTCCCGGATGGATACGAAACGGCAGACAAATCGACCCTGGGGCTTTCGAAAGTGCCGAGGATTGCGAACTACCGTGGCTTCATCTTCGGCTCGATGGCGGTGGACGGCCCGAGCCTCGAAGAGCATCTGGGCGGAGCGAAGAGGGTTCTCGACCAGCTGTGCGACAATTCGCCGACCGGCGAGATAGAGATCACCGCGGGCTTTCTTCACCACAAGACCCGGGCCAACTGGAAGTTCATCTTCGAAAACGAATGCGACGGCTATCACCCCGCTTTCGTTCATTCGTCCATATTCCAGGTCGCCGACAGCCGCATCGGCGATCTGTACGGAAAGGATGCGGTTGCCGTTACCCGAAGCTTCGGCAACGGCCATACCGAGGTCGATCCGCGTCCGGAATTCCGCTCCCGCGATGTGCCCATGAGCTGGTTCGGCACGACAGCGGACAAGCTGCCGGATTATGTCGGCCAGATGAATGCGGCCTATGGCGAGGAGCGGGCGCGGCAGATCATGATCGACGGATCGCCGCACGCGGTGATCTTCCCCAACCTGTTCATTGCGGAAATTCAGCTTTTCACCATCCAGCCGATTTCCGCGGTGGAATCGGTCCAGCACGTGACCGCGTTGCAGTTCAAGGGTGCGCCTGACGTCAATCGCAGGCTGCGTCAGCAGACGATGGGATCGGTCGGGCCTGCCGGTTTCCTTCTCGCGGACGACACCGAGATGTATGAACGCAATCAGCGTGGTCTGGAGATTCGCGAACCGGAATACCTCTATCTCAAGCGCGGCGAGCATCGCGAACGGCACGACGAGGATGGCTATCTGATCGGTCATTCGACCGACGATCTGCCGTCGCGGGAATTCTGGAAACACTATCGTGCAGTGATGGAAGCGGATTGATCATGTCTATTGCGGAACAGGACATCGCCGGCCCCGAGATTCTGAAGGAATGGGTCGGAGCCGGCAGGACCTTCGACAAGTCCTTCGACCCCGATCTCTACCATGAGGTCACCCAGTTCATCTTTCGGGAGGCGCGGCTTCAGGATATCCACGACTACGATGCCTGGGAGGCGCTGTGGACGGATGACGCGATCTACTGGGTCCCTGCCAACGGCACCGACACCGATCCCGAACGCGAAATGTCGCTGATCTACGACAACCGGTCGCGAATCGCCCTGCGCATTCGGCAGTTGAAAACCGGTCGTCGACATTCCCAGACACCGCCGTCGCAACTGGCCCGGGTGGTTTCCAATTTCGAGTTTCTCAAGTCGGCCAGCGACGACATCAAGGTCACCTGTACGGCGCAGATATTCGAAACCAACCTGCGGGGCGACACGATGTGGGCGTCGCGGAACGAATATACGCTCCGCCACGTGGAGGGAGAGCTCAAGATGGCCTTCAAGAAGGTTGTCCTGATCAACAACAACAAGGCTATCTATACGCTTTCGTTTCTGGTGTGACGGGTGGCGATGCCGGTGGCATCGTTCAAAAGGAGACTTCATGATAGAGGGCGATGAGGTCATCTTCGGCGACGGGCCGGTGAGACTGACCTTCGGCGAGGGGATCGCCAATATTCAGCTTAACCGGCCCGAGGCGGCCAACGGTTTCAATATCGACCTGATGAAACGGCTGCAGGAAGTCGTCATGACGGTGCATGGCGACAAGCGGGTGCGCGCCGTCGTGCTTTCCGGCAACGGCAAGATCTTCTGCGGCGGCGGCGACGTGAAGGAATTCGCGTCGAAAGGCGCCGGCCTGCCCGATTTCCTGCGCATGGCGACGGCCTATCTTCAAACCTGCGTGGCCGGTCTCGTCAACCTCGACGCGCCGGTAATCGCCAGGGTTCAGGGCTATGCCACCGGCGGCGCCGGATTGGGGCTCGTTTGTTCCTCCGATATCGTCATCTGCGGCGCCGGCGCCCGGTTCATGGCCGGAGCGACGCGGGTCGGGATGGCGCCGGATGGCGGCGCGACCGCGACTCTCAGCAGGATCGTCGGCTTCCGCAAGGCCATGGACCTGGTCCTGACCAACCGGTTTGTCGATGCTGACGAGGCCGAACGCATCGGCCTCGTCACCCGGGCGGTTCCCGACCACGCGCTCGACGAGGCGGTTCTCGAGACCGCCCGCCAGATTGCCGCGGGAGCGCCGAAATCCCAATCGGCGACCAAGCGGCTGATGTGGGCCGGCCTCGGCCGCGGTTTCGAGGCGAGCCTTCCCGACGAAGCCCGCGAGGTTGCCGCCCTGTCGGGAACCGAGGACGCGCGGGAAGGGCTTGCGGCGGTGATCGAACGCCGGAAGCCCAGGTTCATCGGCAGATGACCGGGGTCTTCGCCGACCGCTTCGCGGGGCGGTCCGCCCTGGTCACCGGAGGCGCAAAGGGCGTGGGGGCGGCGATCGCGATCCGGATCGCAGCGGAAGGCGGGCGGGTGACGGTCGCGGATGTCGACCGCCGCTCAGGCGACAGACTGTCCGCTGAATTCGGCTGCGTATTCGTCGAACTCGACGTGAGCGATCCGGCGGCGGTCGAACGGGCGCTGGCGGACGGCGCCTTCGACGTCGTCGTCAACAATGCCGGCATCGACCAACATGCTTTTTTTACCCGGTCCACGCCCCAGGACTGGCGGCGCCTGCTCTCGGTCAATCTCGAATCGGTGTTCTCCGTCTGCCGCGCCACATTGCCCGCCATGCAGGAGAAGGGCTACGGCCGGATCGTGAATATCGGCTCGGAAGCCGGCCGCCTCGGGTCGAAGGGCGGATCGGTCTACGCCGCCACGAAGGGGGCGCTGATCGCCTTCACCAGGTCGCTCGCCATCGAAAACGCCCGCTACGGCATCACCGCCAACGTGGTCGCTCCCGGTCCGGTCAGGACCCCCCTGCTGGAGGACGCCGTCGCCGGGGGCGGGGACGCGCTGCTCGAGGCGATGGTCGGCTCGACCTTGATGAAACGCCTGGGGGATCCGGAAGAAGTGGCCGCCGTCGTGGCTTTCGTCGCCTCGGAGGAGGCGTCGTTCGTGACCGGCGAGACGATCGGCGTTTCGGGTGGCATGGGCCTCTGAACCCGTGCGGGAGCCGCGGCGGCGCCTATACCGGCACCGCAACGTGCCGCCGGAGGAACGCCGCGATCTGTTCGATCGACAGCCGCGTCTCCGCCAGTTCCGGGAACGCCTGGAAGTGGTGGATCATCTCGTCCCAGACGACCACTTCCACGTCGCTGCCCGACGCGGCCGCCATGCGGGCGAAGGCGCGCGAATCGTCGAGCACCGTTTCATGATCGCCGACATGGATGAGGACCGGCGGCAGGCCGGAAAGATCGCCATGGATCGGCGAAGCAAGCGGGTTCCTGGGATCGCCGTCCCGTCCCAGATACGTACGCGCCATCAGCCGGAGCTTGTCCCTTTGCGTCATCGGATCGACGCCCGCCCGCGTCTCGTAGCTTTCGCCCGTGGTTTCCATGTCGAGCCACGGGGAAAGCAGAACCGCGGCCGCAGGCAGCGGCAACTGGCCGTCGCGGGCGGCGAACAGCGTCGCCATGGCAAGGCCGGCGCCGGCGGAATCGCCCGCGAACGCGATGGATCGCGGCGCGACGCCGGAATCGAGCAGCCACCGATAGACCGCGAGCGCGTCCTCGAGAGCCGCCGGAAACCGGTGCTCGGGCGCCAGCCGATAGTCGAACCCGAGAACGCGAAAGCCGCTGCTACCGGCGATGCGATCCATCAGGTCCGCATGCGAGCGTATCGACCCGGCCTGATAGCCGCCGCCATGGAAGAACAGCACGACCGGCCCCTCGGCCGGTGCTCCCACCCAGGCCGCCGGGATGCCGTTCGCATCGACCGGTCTCACCTGGTGGTTCGAGCCGCGCGCGAGCATCGTCTCGAAGCCGGCACGCATCTCCTCGAGGCTGGTCTCGCCGGTCCAGTAGCCGATGATTTCCTCGACCCGCGCACGCAAGAGGTCGATCGGCCGGCCTGCCGCGGTCACGATGCCGCGCCCCCGGCGGCGCCGGGTTCGGAGGTCATGCCGTTGAGGAAAACCTCGACGACCTGATCGGCGTAATCTCTCGGCGCCAGCCCGCCCTTCGGATCGAACCACGTGTAGGTGTAGTTGAGAATGCTTAGAAACATCATCGCATAGGCGGAGCCGTTGGCCGGTGTCATGCGATGGGCCTTGTCCACCCGAGCGAGCGCATCGCGAATGATGGCGACGATCTTCCGCTGGTTGTTGGCGATCTTTTCCTGTGCATCGGGCGGCAATTGATTCCAGTCGTTGAGCAGGACGATCTGCTCCGACCTGTTTTCGACGTTGATCTCCATGATACTCTGCGCCAGCGCCAGTATATGTTCCATCGGATCGAGTCTTTCCTCGCCGATCTTTTGCAGCACCCCGAGCATCGTATCCACATGCTCGCTCAATACGGTCTCGAGGATTTCCTCCTTCGAGTCGAAATAGTGGTAAAGTGCGCCCCTCGACGATTGGCATGCCTGGGCAAGGTCCATGATCGTCGCCGAGGCGAAACTTTTCTCGGCGAACAGCCTTGCGGCCATCTTCATGATGTTTTCCCGGATTTCGGGATAGAGCTTGGATTGGGTGCGCGCCATTTCAATCCGACCATCTGGATTAATAATAACCAGCATGTATCCAATTGCGCTTCCTCGCGCAACGCATTCGCCGGCAATTCGCGGTATTTCCGCTAAAATTTCGATTTCCGGGATATGGCCTGTTGCACCGGATTTGCCCGCGTGCAAAAATAAACCGAACATCCGTTCAAAGATAACTATTTCGCGTTCCAGCCGGGAGGGGATTCGAGTGCGGGAAACGAAATTCGACGCTGTCGTCGTTGGGGCGGGGGCGGGCGGCTGCTGCGCCGCCGCGCGCCTGGCCGCCGCACGGCGCAAGGTGCTGCTGATCGATGACCACGACTATCTCGGCGGTCGCGCGGGGACCGAGATCATCGACGGACATCTGGTCAATCTGGGCGCGATCGCCCTGGAAAGGGGAGGTGTCTTCGAGGAGACCTTTTCGCTGGTCGGAGCCGAACTCGATATCCGCGAGCCGAAACCGGGTGCCGTCTTCTGCCTCGACGGCAAGATCGTCGACGTGTCGAAGGGCGGCTGGGGCATGTTGCTCGGCGGGCTGACCAAACAGGCGGCGAAAGTGCTCGACCAGTTCGCCAAAGCCAAGAGCGGCAGCCTGCCGGACGGGCGCCAATCGACGGAGGACTGGCTGCGCGGCTATACCCGGAACGAGACCGTCCACGCGATTTTCCGCAATCTGTGCGCCTCGATATTCGCGATGAATGCGGACGAGATTCCCGCACGGGCGTTCCTCACCTATTTCACCTCGAAGGGCGCCTTCAAGCGTTTCGGGTTCCATCCGCGAGGCACGATGGCGGCTTGGCAGGCGCTGGCGGATGGCGTCGTCCGCAAGGGCGGCGAGGTGTGGTTGAACGCGCCGGCCACCCGCATCGAGGTCGAGAACGGCGAGGTTGTGGCGGTTCATGTCGAACGGTCGGGCGAGAACCTGAGGATCGCGGCCGAAACGGTCGTGACCAATTGCGGACCCCGGGCGACCGTCGCCCTTGCGGGTGCGGAGCATTTCTCCGCCGACTATGTCGGACAGACCCGGGAACGCCTCAAACCGGCGGCCAACATCGTCTACAATTTCGCCTCGCGCGAACCGTTGACGACGGCACCGGGGATCATGACCTTCGGCAAGACCCGGAGATTGTGCAACATGGCCAACCTGACGGCGACCTGTCCGGAGCTGGCGCCTGAAGGCTGGCACCAATATGTGGCCTATGCGGTGCCCAGGCCGGCCCTGGGCGATTTCGACGGCGAGGCCGAGGTCGAGGAGGGGCTCGAGGACCTGCGGGAGCAATTCCCCGGTTTCGAGACCCGTGCGAAGATGCTCTCGATCCGCGTCATGCGCGACGACTGGCCGGCGCAACGCACCGGCGCCGGATACGACATGGACCAGGCCACGGGGATCGAGGGATTGTGGTGCGTGGGCGATGCGGTGAAGGTCTACGGCAATGGCGGAACCCAGGCCTGCGCCGAGACGGCCCGGATCGTCGTCGACCGGATCCTGAACGGCGAGCGCCAGGGGGTCGCGAACGCCTGAGGGCTTGTGTCTGTCGTCGTTCTCACTGTCGGCGGTACGACGTCATCTTGCCGATTGTTTCGCTGGCTTCGGAAACGATGCGGGAAACAAGCTCCCGACAGGTCGGGATGTCGTGGATCAGTCCCATCACCTGCCCTCCCCACAGAATGCCGCCGTTCGGGTCTCCCGAGACCAGGGCCTCGCGACCTCTGGTGCCTGCAACCAGTTCGGCGACGTCCGCGAAAGAGGAGCCCGGGGCCGACAGCCGCTCGACCACTTCTTCGGAAACGGTGTTTCTCACCACGCGGGCGGTATTGTTCAGCGAACGGAAAATGAGCCGCGTGTCGCGTTCGTCGCAATCGACCAGATATTGCTTGATCGCTTCATGACTCGGGGCTTCCTTCGTTGCGCAAAAACGTGTGCCCATGTTGATGCCGTCCGCGCCGAGCGCCAGTGCGGCGGCAAGGCCGCGTCCATCTCCGAGACCGCCGGAGGCGACCATCGGAATGCCGACCCTGTCCGCGGTCAGCGGGATCAGCAGGAGCCCGCCAACATCCTCCTCGCCGGGATGGCCGGCACATTCGAAACCATCGATCGATATGACGTCGACCCCCATTTTTTCCGCCGAGACGGCGTGTCGTACCGAAGCGCATTTATGGATGATCTTCACGCCGTGCGCTTTCAGGTCTTCCACATGTTCGAACGGGGGCCGGCCGGCCGTCTCCACGACATCAACGCCCTCCTCGACGATGGCCCGCCGATACTCGGAATAGGGAACCGGATTGATCGTCGGCAATATTGTGAGATTCACGCCGAACGGCTTGTCTGTCATCGATCTGCAGCGCTCTATTTCGCGGCGAAGATCGTCGGGTGTCGGCTGGGTGAGGGCGGTCAGCATGCCGAGCCCGCCCGCATTGGAGACAGCCGAGGCGAGTTCCGCCCGGCCGTAAAACGTCAGGCCGCCCATGACGATGGGATGTTCGATTCCCAACAATCGGGTTATTCGCGTTTCCAGCCCCATTCCCATCTCCTGACGATTCGACTTTCGATCTTGGCGAAGACGTCCAAAAACGCATCGCGTCGCCGATCCGAGGGGGCTGCGGGCGCGTCTTTGGATTGCGTCTTGATATCGGGAAAAATTCTAATTAGCTTTCGAATTATATGCAACCAAATCGGCGGAGTATCTCGAAATGGCGGGTCTGACGATGGATCTCGAAACCCTACGCGGCTGGATCGGCCGCCGCGAAGAGGCCATTGATGCGATTCCGGTCTCCGCCGTCAGGCTCGTTCAGGCTTTCTACGGCCTCGACCCTGTTGCGGTGGAAGGCGATCCTCTGGCCGAAACCTGGCACTGGTGCTTCTTCCATCGGCCGGTCCCGCACACGGGGCTGGGCGAGGACGGGCATCACGCCGTTGGCGGATTTCTCCCCCCTTTCGACCTTCCGCGGCGCATGTGGGGCGGAAGCAGGATCTCCTTCGAGAGGCCGGTTCGCATCGGCCGGGAAACGCGAAAGGTTTCGACGATTGCGTCGGTCGACATCAAGCAGGGCGCCAGCGGCACCTTGGGAATCGTCCGCGTCGAGCAGGTCGTTTCCCAGGACGGCGCGACCTGCGTGGTCGAATTGCAGGACCTGGTTTACCGTGAGGCGGAAGGTACCGGCGCGCCGCCGTCTTCGCAGCGCGGCGCTCCCGCCGGAGCCGAGGCGATGCCGCAGACCAAGGCGTCGGAAACGGTGGTTGCCGACGAGGTGATGCTGTTTCGGTATTCGGCTCTGACCTACAATGCCCATCGCATCCACTACGACCGCGACTACGCGGTGAAGAAGGAAGGGTATCCCGACCTCGTCGTTCACGGACCCCTCACCGCAAGCCGTCTGGCCCGCTTCGCCGTATCGAGGGTCGAGGGCAGGAGGTTGCGCGAATTCCGCTTCCGGGGAACGCTGCCGCTGTTTTGCGGCGAAACCTTTGCCCTTCACGCACGCGAAGCGGACGGTGACCTGGATCTCTGGGCAGCGAACCAGCGGGGCGAGATCGCGATGAAGGCGCGCGCCAGCTTCTGATCGCGCCGCGTGTACTATCAAAAATCGAAATTGAGTTAGAATAAGCGGAGCGGTCGAAGCCATGTTGCTGCCCAAGAAACCGACCTACGAGGAAATCCGCAACGGCTTCTCCTGGGAGATTCCGGAATATTACAACGCCGCCGTCGACGTGTGCGACCGGCATGTCGGGCGGACCAATCCTGCCTTGATCTTCGACACCGATGACGGAGTGCGGGCTTATGGCTACGCCAGCCTGCATGACGACGCCAACCGGTTCGCAAATTTCCTTACCGCTCGAGGCATCGGCAAGGGCGATGCGATCGGGATCGTGGCCCAGCCCGCATATGCCGTGGCGGTAACCCATGTGGGCGCGTGGAAGGCGGGGGTGGTGACCGGCCCGATCGCCACGCTATTCGCCGGAGACGCCCTCGGGTACAGGTTCCGCACGGGCCGAATGCGGCTGGTGATCACCGATCCGGAAAACGAGGAGAAGGTGAGGGCGGCCGCCGCCGAATGCCCGGATGTCGAGAGCGTTCTCGTCTTCGAACGCCAGGATCCGTTCGGCGGACTGTTCTGGGCCGCGCTGGATGGCATGTCGACGAGCTTCGCCAATGTCGCCACCCGCGCCGACGATCCGGTCTCTCTCAACTTCACCTCCGGAACGACGGGGCCGCCCAAGGGGGTGCTCGCACCGCACACGCATATTCTCGGCCAAGGCGCAGCGATGGAGTTCCTGTACGACTTCCCCGAGCCGGGGGACGTCATGTGGTCGCCGGCGGACTGGGCCTGGCTCGCCGGTCAGATGTGCACCCTCGCCGCAGGCCTGTTCCTGGGCATGACGGTGGTCGCCCGTCCCCGGGCCGGATTCGAACCGGCCGACGCGTTCCGCGTCCTGGCCGACCATGCGGTGTCCCACACTTTCCTCGTCCCCACGATGATGAAGCTCATGCGCCAGGTGCCGGTCGCCGGGCAGCGTCGCGCCGATCTGCGGGTGCGCGTGGTCACCACCGGAGGAGAGCCTTGCGGCGCCGAACTCTATCGCTGGGTGCGCGAGGCCTTCGATGCGCAGCTCAACGAGACATTCGGGCAGACGGAATGCGCGACGATGATCTGCAACAACCAGTCGGTCATGGATGCGCCGTTCGGCTGCCTCGGCAAGCCGACACCCGGCCTGACCGCCGTGCTTCTGGGGGAGGACGGAAAGGAGGTGCCGCCCGGCGAGATCGGCGAGATCGCCGCCCGCCTGCCGCACCCGATCATCTTCACCGAATACCTTGCCGACGATGCCGCGACGGCAGCCAGGAAGATGGATGGCTGGATGCGGACCGGTGATTTGGCTCGTCGCGACGAAAACGGGTATTTCTGGTATGTCGGCCGCGCCGACGACGTCATCACCAGCTCCGGCTACCGCATCGGTCCCAGCGAGGTCGAGGATGTGCTGCTCGCCCATCCGGCGGTGGCGATCGCGGCGGTGATCGGCCTGCCGGATCCGGAGCGGACCGAGATCGTCTCCGCCTTCATCCGGCTCGCCCAGGGAACCGAGGCGTCCGACGGCCTCAAGGACGAGCTCAGGGATTTCGTTCGCGACCGGCTCGCCCGCCATGAGGTGCCGCGGCGGATCGAGTTCGTCGAGGCGCTGCCGGTGACCGCGACGGGCAAGGTCATGCGCAAGGCATTGCGCGAACAGGTCCTGGCCGCACAGTAGCGCGTCGGCCGGGTCAGCGGTCCCGTCGGGCCAGGCCGTTGACGACCATCTCGGAGAAATCGCGCGCCACGTTGGCGGCCGGACCGTTCTCCGGCTTGAACCATTCGACCGACCAGCTCATCGCGCCGAGGATGAACATCCGGATCGCCGAGATGTTGACGTCCTCGCGCAGGGAACCGTCGGCCACCGCTTCACGCAGGAGCTTGCGCCACACGAGGCCGTATTCCGCCTCGCTTGCGTCGTGCTGCACCTGGATATGCCGGGGCACCTGGCCGCTGAGCTTGGTATTGGCCCGCGCGTAGTCGCTGCGCTCGATCAGGCACAACAGATGCGTCTCTATCGCCGTGCGCAGCCGTGTGATGCTGTCGGTGCCTTCCGGCAGCTCGTCGAGACGGGCGGTTACCGTTCGGAAGATATAGTTGACCCCCAGCGACATGACTTCCGCCGTCAGCTCCTCGCGCGAGGAGAAGTGGTAGTAGAGGCTGCCGGCCTTCATGTTGGCGACCTTGGCGATGTCCGAAAGCCGCGTCCGGGAGAATCCCTTGCGGCTGAACACGAAAGCGGCCGCGTCGAGGATTCTCTGTCGGGTCAGTTCTGACTTGGTGCCCGTCGCGCGCGCCGCCGGGTAGACCTTCTCTTCCGTATGGGTGGGATTCGATTCTTCCATTTGTCCAGAATGCAGTCCGCGCTTGTGTTTCCGCAAGGCACAAGTGATGTCAGACCGCGTAACCTCCGTCCACCATGATGAGTTGCCCGGTGAGGAAGGATGCACGGTCGGACAGAAGGAAACCGACCACCTCCGCCACCTCGGCCGCCTTGCCGAACCGTCGCAGGGCAATGTTCGACCGGGATTTGTCCAGGAAGGTCTTGTTGAACGAGCCGGCCGCGACCAGGGGCCCGAACATGCCGTCCTCGAGCAAACCCACCCCGACGGTGTTCGCCCGGACGCCGAACTTGCCTTCCTCCACGGCGACGCCGCGCGCGAAGGCCTCGATGGCCGACTTCGGCGCGACGGAAAGGATATCCGTCGAGGCATAGCGCCCGACCGCCGCCGTCGCCAGGGCGACCAGCGCGCCCCCGGACTTCCTCAGATGGGGGATCGCGGCGTGGATGACGTTGTAGGCGGCGAAGGTGTCGGAAGCGAAGGTCTCGCGCAACAGCCGCGGCTCGAGCTTGCTCATGTGCACCATCTCGATGAACGGGCCATGGGCGGTGACTACGGAGTGGATTCCGCCATGGTCCGCCGCCGCCCGATCAACCGCCTCGCGTACCGCCTCGTCGTCTCGCAGATCGAGTGCGACGGCCTCGGCCGCCACGCCCTGGCCGCGCAGGTCCTCGACCAGCGCTTCGGCCTTTTCCCTGTTCCGGTTGTAGGTGACGACACTACTCTTGCCTTCCGCGGCAAGGCAGCGCGCGGTCGCCGCGCCGATGCCGCCGCTTCCGCCCGTGATGAACGCGACCCCGCTGTGCATGTTCATGCCCTTTTGGCTCTTGGTCGTCCGTCGGGCCAAATCGGCCGAGTCGCGGAAATTTCTCTCATTTTCTAATCCTACCACGAAATTACAGCGGTGTTCCAGCATGATGAAGCGGCTAAATTGGCTGTGATCATGATATTAGTACTGTTATCTGATGTCTTGTCAGACAAATTAATTCTGATTATGATTAGAAAATAAATTCCGATGGATCGCCTGCATATGGTCTTGGGCGATCGACGACGGACAGGGAGGACGGAAATGAAGAACGGGACGAAATTCGCGACCGCGATGGCCTGTCTGGCCATGTTGACGGGCCAGGCCGCGGCGGAGACGGTGCTGCGCTACTCCAACTGGTTGCCGCAGGGGCACGTGATTCTGGAGAAGGCGATCAATCCGTTCATCGCCGAGGTACAGGAGAGGAGCAAGGGCCGCATCCGGATCGAGACGCTGCCGAAGGTCGTCGGCACGGTTCCCGGCCAGTACGACGTGGCTGTGGACGGCCTGGCGGATATCACCTTCATCATCATGGGCTACACGCCCGGCCGCTTTCCGCTCAGCGAGGTGGTCGAATTGCCGTTCATCGGCGACGACCCGGAATCGACCAGTGTCGCCTATTGGCGCGTCTACCACGAAAAGCTGGAGAGGTACGGCGAGTTCAAGGGAGTGAAGCTGCTCAGCCTGTCCGTCGCCGCCCCTTCGCATATCGTGGCCCGGAACAAGCCGGTCACGAAGATCGAAGACCTCAAGGGTCTGAAGATGCGCAATCCCATCGCCAGCTTCATTCCGGCCGCCGAGGCCATGGGTACCGTGCCGATCAACAAGCCGATATCCGCGGTCTACGAACTCGCCTCCAGCGGCGTCATTGACGGTGCCTTCGCGCCGCTCGACTCCCAGCGGAGCTTCAAGCTGATGGATGTCCTTCCTTACATGACCCTGGTGGAAGGCGGTCTGTTCAGCCCCGGTCTCGGGCTCGTCATGAACAAGGCGAGCTGGGACGCGCTCAGCCCCGAGGACCAGACGATCATCATGGAGGCCGCCGGCGAGAAGATGGCGCGCCGGATCGGTGGCGGCTATGCCGCGAGCGACAAGGTGGCCGCAAGGAGATGGAATCCAGGGAAGGCCGTGTCGTTCGGATGGCCGACGATGCGCTGATGGCGGTGCTGCGCGAACGCTTGGCCTTCGTACGCGAGGCCTGGGTCGAGAAGGCGAAAAAGAGGGGTGTCGAAGGCCCGGAAGCCATCGCCAACGAACTTCGGGCGACGGTTAAGTCCCTGCGGTGATGGACGCCGGCGGCCACGAGTCCGATCGGCCGGCCCGGGGGCGTCCCCGGGCCGGTATCGTCGTAGTGTTCGGCTGGATCTCGGCGGCGGCGCTGTTCGCGATGATGATCCTGATGACGCTCGATGTGATCGGCCGCGAACTGCTCGGTCGCCCGCTGCCCGGAGCGCTCGAGCTCATCGAACTCACCCTGGTGGTCACGGTGTTCGCCGCCCTGCCGCTGGCGTCGTGGCGGGAAGACCACATCGTCGCCGATATCTTCGATCCGGTCATGAGCCGGAAGGTCGGGGTCTTCGCTCGGGCTGCCGGATGCCTGGTCGGGGCGGCGGTATTCTCGGCCGCCCTTCCGCATCTCTGGACCCTGGCGCGCCGGACCGTCGTGTTCGGCGACACGACGCCCCAGCTCGGCATTCCGCTGTCCTGGGCGATATTCACCATCTTCGGCCTGTGTGCCGTGACCGCCTTCGCCTTCGCGCTGCGCGCCCTGGCGCTTCTGTTCGGGGAAATCCGGCCGGGCCGGGACGCGTCCCGATGATCCTGGCGGCGGTCGGTTTTCTTGTCGTCTTCGCGATGATCTTCATGCGCGTGCCGGTCGCGGTCGCGCTGATGGCGGTTGGAACCGCCGGCATGGCCTGGTCGATGGGCACCAAGCTGGCGCTGGCGTCGCTTGCGCTGACCTTCAAGGAGACGACGCTCGCCTACACGCTGTCGGTCATTCCGCTCTTTATTCTCATGGGCAACATCGTCGGGCGCAGCGGCCTGGCGGAGGAACTGTACGATTCCGCGCGGGCCGTCGTCGGCCGGTTCCGCGGCGGGCTGGCCTTCGCCACCATCCTCTCCTGCGGCGGCTTCGCCGCGGTGTCGGGATCGAGCGTCGCCACCGCCGTGACGATGTCGCAGGTCGCGGTACCGGAAATGCGCCGTCGCGGCTATTCCGATCGCCTTGCGACGGGAGCGATCGCCGCGGGCGGGACGCTCGGCATCCTGATCCCGCCCAGCGTCATCATGGTCATTTACGGGGTGTCGACTGAGACCCATATCGGCAAGCTGTTCGCCGCCGGCCTGATCCCGGGTCTGCTCGGGATGCTTGGATATTGCGGCGCGATCGCGTGGACCATCCGGCGCAATCCGGAAGCCGCCCCCGAGGGGCAGCGCGTATCGCGCGAGGCGGCGTTGCGCGCCTTCGCCAGGATCTGGGCGGTCCTGCTTCTTTTCCTCGTGGTGGTCGGCGGCATCTACGGCGGCTTCATGACGCCGACGGAGGCCGCCGGGATCGGTGCGAGCTGCAGTCTCCTGATCTCGCTGGTGCGTCGCAAGCTGACCTGGCCGCTGTTCGCAAGGATCATGATGGAGAGCGCCGCGACCACGGCCGGTATCTTCGCGATCCTGATCGGCGCGACGGTATTTGCCGAATTCATGAACTTTACCGGCGCGCACAAGGGCGTTCTGGCATTGGTCCGGGATGGCGGACTTCCGCCGTGGGCGGTGATCGCGGTGATCCTCGCCATCTATCTCGTGCTGGGCTGCGTTCTCGAGAGCCTGTCGATGATGCTGCTGACGATTCCGCTGTTCTTTCCGGTCGTCACCGGGCTCGGATACGACCCGGTCTGGTTCGGCATCATCGTCGTCATGGTGGTGGAGATCGGGCTGATCACGCCGCCCTTCGGAATGAATCTCTTCGTGCTGCGCTCCGTGGTGCCCGACGTTCCGCTGACGACCCTCTATCGCGGCGTGCTGCCTTTCGCCGTGGCCGACCTCTTCCGGCTCCTGCTGCTCGCCGTCTTCCCGGCCATATCGCTGCTGCTGCCCGGCCTGTTGTTCAACTGACACGGAAGGCGGCCGGGCATCCGGCCGCTACCGCCGGATGTCAGGCGGCCTCGAAGATCGCCGCCATCCCCTGGCCGCCGCCGATACACATGGTCTCCAGGCCGTATTTCGCACCGCGCCGCTTCATCTCGCGCACCAGTGTGGTCATGATCCGGGTGCCCGTCGCACCGATCGGATGGCCGAGGGAAATGCCCGAACCGTTGACGTTCAGGCGCGGATCGTCGCCTTCGAGTTCCCATTCGGCGAGCACCGAGAGAACCTGGCAGGCAAACGCCTCGTTGACCTCGATCAGGTCCATCGCGTCGAGCGAGAGACCGGTCTTCGCCAGGACCCGGGACGTCGCCGGCACCGGACCGATGCCCATGCGCGACGGGTCGCAGCCCGCCGCGGCCCAGC
>Ga0070728_10003541_pt1 | contig 17139 bp, 10 predicted proteins | sample tdDd471_FD_66723 | JGI IMG/M metagenome (GOLD analysis project Ga0070728, IMG submission 66723) | Marine sediment microbial communities from the Atlantic coast under amendment with organic carbon and nitrate - tdDd47.1 | ecosystem: Environmental > Aquatic > Marine > Coastal > Sediment | place... | reverse complement strand
TCATATGCCTCATGGAAAAAGGTTCCCGTCTCACTACCGGGTGGTATTTCACTTTCCTCGATGGAAACTGGGTGAGTAACTGTAGGCCTCGCAAGAGCGGAGAACGATAAAGCACTTTTGCGTTTTACAAATGACACATCCAAATAAGTCGTTTCGCCTTTGGCTACCTCATGAGGTGATGCAGATACAATCGCTTCTTCTTCGATCGACTCTATAGAAATTACATTCTGTAAATCGGCAAGGATAGATGCATTCCTGCCTTGTAAGAACACTTCAATTGGAGATAGCTCATACACACTCTTGCTTTCCTTATGTTCGACCAGTGGAACATAGAGGCGCTTTTTTGCGCGGGTCAATGCTACATAGAGTTGCCGTAACTTCTCTTGTTGGATTTCATGTAAAGCAGCTTTACTTTCCTCACTCTCTTCATTTCGAACCATTCGATTTCCATGACGAAGGAGGGGATCCTTCGGCATAAAACGAGAAGAAACCCCGAGTGCAAAAACAACATCAAATTCAAGTCCTTTACTCAGGTGCATTGTCATGATTGTGACGGCATCTTCTTTATGAATAGGTTGCTTTGCGACCTTCTCATCACCTTTTCTACCGAGTCTTTCGATCTCCTCAATAGAATATCCGGAGTAAAGAAGCTTCATCAGCTGCAAGTAATCACCCCAGAGCTCAAGCTGCATTCCTCGAACGATTTGCTCGATGGGAGAACTTCCCTTTAGCTCCATATGCAAAAAGGCGTCGATCGTTTTAATGAGCCCTCGCTCTTTAAAAAGAGGATGAAGCGATTGAAACTGCCGGACGATATCGCTCCACGACTCATCCACAAGATCATTTGCTGTAAAGCCAACAAGCTGATGCGTTGCAAGAAGTTTAATTTCATTCATAGCAAATGGATCGCGTGCGACTGCACACACATATTTCACCAAGCTAAAAACCGGAGAATCTATTATAACACCTTGGTGCCTCATCACAGATGGAATCCCTGCCTTAAGGAGCAATTCACGAACTTGTTCTGCCTGAAAACGGTCTCGTACAAGTACAGCACAAAATGCAAACGAATCGAGTGAAACGATCTCGTTTACAACATACGTCAGCGCTGCTTGTTCACTTCCAGAGAAAAAGTGAACTCCTTTCTTTCCGTCATCTAGTCCTTTATGATCTCCACCAACTTGAACTGGAACATATGGCACGGGAAGCGCTGCTACCTCTGGATGAGAAAAAAGCGCATTAAGCCCTTCAATTACCCCTTCGTTGCTTCGGTAGTTCGTCGATAATGAACGAAGTTCTGAAAAAGCATCTCTCGCTTTCAAATAGGTGTAAATATCTGCATTTCTAAATGAGTAGATAGACTGCTTTGGATCACCAACGAGATACAAAGTAGGTGCAGAATATTCTTCACTGAAGAACAAATTTCGAAAAATCTCCCACTGCAATGGATCGGTATCTTGAAACTCATCAATAATGACTGCACGATACTGTTTTCTCAACTGCTCTTTGAAAAAAGGTACCTCTGATGCATTCCTCATCACCTCCAAAATACCATCTGGAGTAACCACTTCCGTTTGACCGAGTTTTTCTTGTACCCAGTCTCGAAGCTCAAATGCAAGTGTACTAAAAATTGACATGGGGCTAATCATTTCCTCGAAAAGCTCTCCCCAAATTTCCCCCGCTTTTTCTATCTCCAGAGATCGGTATGGAGGCCCTTTTACTTTTTCATTTTCAGGAGTAAAAAATGAAAAAATAGACTTCTTCCATTTCAAAGTCGATTCAACATCTTCACCATGCGCTAAAAATTCTAGCTGCGATGCGAACTCCTCTTTAATGGCCCCATCTCTTGAACAGATTCCCTTGTAGTAAGCAGCAAGCGTATTGACATCTTCAACGAGCTTCTTTCGATCAACCTCAGACAAAAAGGTAGTAACAGCCGTTTGGTACTCACCAAAATACCTTCCCTTTGGTAATTCAACATTTCCAGTAAGGAGTGGCACTAGTTTTCTCTCAAGGGACTGAAGGTCGTATTTTTTCAAAAGCAGCGAAAACTGAATTCCTGAAAAACGAGGCGGCTTTATCTCAGTACGAAAAAAATCTCGAACGAGTTGTATGACATGATTACTATGTGTCATCTCATCTGGAGAGCTTGCTTGAAGAGGAAAACCAACATACAAAGCATTCTTCATGAGCGCCTGGTAACAGAACCCGTGTAGTGTGTATACTTCAAGCTCTTGAAGGGTGAGTAAAGCTTTCTCTAAGAAAGGGAGGTGCTCTGCACGTAAAAAGAGGTGTTCATCGCCCTTTTCCAGCTGCTGGTACGCATTTCTAATCGTTGAAGAAATTCTTGTTTTTAAATCTCGAGTAGCCGCTTTTGTAAAGGTAACAGCGAGAATTTCAGATAATTCATATCCATGCTCACAAAGTAGTCTAAGCACGATATGCTCAATCGCAAACGTTTTTCCCGTTCCTGCGGATGCTTCTAAGAAGTGGTGCCCATCCACATTGCTTTTTGGATCCAGACAGTTAAATTCGCGCATTCTTCACCCATAAATTATACGGAGCAAAACTCGACTGCACCACATCATGCCACTTTTCCAGTAATCCCTCACCATTGATCGTTTGAAAAAACGGGGTCAAATAGGGATCTTCATACTGAAATCCACGCATAGCCTGAGCGATTTTTTTTTCAAGCCCCTCTACATCCTTTTTTTCAAATGATTGGAACAGAGAGGGAAGAAGGGGGGATGGTGTTTTTTCTGCATATTCAAGATAGGTAAATAGCTCGTCTAATCCATTCTCAGCTGTCGAAAATGTCGTTCCATTTCCTAAAAAATGAATCGTTCCATCAGGCTTCCATTGTGAAAAGGTAAGGATGTCACCCCAGTATTTTACACCATTACTTGGTGTATCAAAAATCAGGAGTATATTGTCTGCAATATCCGATAAGTAGCCGTGAATTCTCCTTCCGCCTTTGAGGAGACTCGGATGAAGCAGTAAGCCCTCATTCAAATAGTGTTGCTGTGAGCAATCATCCCGAAAATGGACATTGTAAAGCCGGTTTACACCGTGCTGTTTTAAGAGTGTTTCAAGGAGAGAAAACTCCTCTATAAGCTGCTCTTTGTAAAAGCGCCCTAAAGGGCCAATTGGAAAGTGCCCTAACCTTTCTGCACGGGTAATGTTTCCCTCTTTTCGCAACAAGTATCTATCCAAAGGAGAAAAGACAAATTCCTTTTCATCAACATCTCCCTCGTCTCTTTCTAGGTACATTCCCAGAGTGTGTTGAACATATGCCCGTAAAGGATGGCCCAAAAACTGGCGAATCCTTCCGAGGTCCCATTCCCTTTTCTCTTCGACAACTGGGAGTTGACTCTCATAGAAGCTCTGAGCAAATACACGTTCGCTCTCTTTTTCCGCATGGGCAATCGCCATCATATGTGAAGATCGAAGCATCGGTTCATCGGGCTTTAAAAACCTCGTCGCATCATGCTGAATAACTTTGAACGATAAACTTTCTATTAATGGGCGTAGAAAAGGAGAAATCCCTTGTGCTTTCCCGTCTTCCTCGTTCTTATTAGAATACTGAAGAAATAGCCCCTCTCTGGCATGGAGTATGCTCGTGAGCAGTGCAGCTCCAGCTTCATCAGATCGTGATGGGTGGTACTCTTTTTGAATACCACTCACTTCAAAAACACTCTCTGACTCTGTCTTTGGGAATCGATCTTCTTCGAGTCCAAATAGATAAATATATTTCTTCGAAACGATATTATCTGCACTTAAAGGTGCGCAAAGAACGCCATTCAATACCGATGCATCGTAAATACCCTTCTTTTTCTCGATACCGTTCTTCACAAATCGGAAAATACTTTTTGCAGAATAGGCTCCGTCGATATGCTCAAAGAGTGAATCGAAAAAACGAAACAACTGCTCTGACTGCTCCGATTTCCCTAATAAGGTATTCACAATGTGAAAAAATTCTTTTTTCCACATTCCGAGGGAGCGCTCCACATTCTTATGAAAAAGCTGCGAAAGCATTTGTACCGTTGTTTTAATCTCGTAGAGAGCATTCAACAATGGAAGGTCTAGCGTCTCCAGAGATACTGGAGAAAAGGTATTGTCATCTGTTGAGTCCTTCAGCTGTGGTTTCATAAATGCATAGGCAAGAGTGTGCAGCACATGCTCGAGCGATCCTTGTTCATGCGAGACATCTAAAAAATAGTTCCGGTGCTCTTGGGAAAGTCCCCACCGAAAATGCAGTTTTTTTAACCATGTTTCAATCTGATGAATATCACTCGTTGTGAGGCCAAAGTGTTCCTGAACCGCTTTACATTCAAAAAAATGAATGAGCTCATCAAAAGAAACCCTCCCAGTAACGAGTGAAAGGAGATGAGAAAACGTAGCAAAAATCGAATCAATTTTTACATCATATATTTGATAGGGAAGCGGTGCTTCAACTGAACCAAACATCCTATGAAGATCAGGAAGAGCGGCTTCGATATCATTGAAAAGAAGGAGGAAGTCATCGGGTTCTGCCTCGCCACGCATAACCATGCCAGCAATACGATGATAGGCAACCTCAACCCCTCTTCCTACACTCGGCGTTGCATGGAGTTCAATGGAATGATCAGCCTCAATCCTACTTGAGTCAACATGTACGATAGAGCGCTTCAGTGTATTAAGCGCTGTTTCACCCTCTGGCTTTAAAAAAATATCAGTTGTTTCATACGAAAAATCAGTGATTTGGTCTATTGATTTACGAAGAACCATACCGTAACTTTGTAAAATCGAGTTACTTCCTGAAAACTTCGTTTGATCTCCCCAGTACTCAGGCGTAGGAGATATTTGATACATGTTGATTTCAAAGTACTGTGAGAGCTTTTTTAAAAACCGATGATAGACTGAAGGAATATGGTGGAATCCAAAAAAGTGGAGTGTATGATTAACCTTAGGTTTCTCAAACACCTCTTCTACTAACTGTGATGGATATTCGTTTGTCTCAAAAACACGCTGAAACAGCTTTCCCTGCCACGTCGTAAAAAACGTCTCATCAATTCGCGCAGACTTACCATACTCCAAAAAAAGACTAGCGAGCTCTTCTGCAAATGGGGGAATGCGCTGCGATTTGTTTTTTTGTAAATACTCAGTAACTGTTGGATCTTCATTGTAGTTTTCTAAAATCTTTTCAAGCTGAAGTGAAAGATATCCCTTAGAAGGAGTGCGTGGATCCCTTTTTAGTACACTTCGAAAAAGTTTTATGAGGGCGGGGGCAAATTCTAAAAAAATAATTCCCGATACAACATGGCTTTCAGAAATAGCCAAAAGCTGTTTTTGTAAATTTTTTTTTACTAATTGATTTGGGGTAATGATGACTGTTCGAGCACGAGGCTGACCTTGTTGACTCTCTTGAAGTTGCGTGTTTAATATATGTAAAAGAGCATCCGAAGAGTTAGAAAAAAATACTTGAGGAGAGGTTATCATCAGTTTTTTTACTAGGTCCTATTTCAAAAAAGGTGGTATTATCGACTTCAATATATTCAAGTCTCATAAAAAAATCATCTCATAATATAATAAGAATAGAAGTTGTATGGTGTTTAAAACAGATAAATCTAGATTCGAAGCATTCACGAGTATTAGGCCCTATTTACGGCGGCTTGGTGTTTCTTTCAATGGAACTTTTTTTAAGAACAATGCAGTTCACCTTCTAAATGTTGCCCAGTTTTTTGGTGTGATTAATGATAACATCTTCAAGTGGTTGATCATTTTTCTCTTCATAGACTTATACGGGAAAGAAAACTACCCACAAGTCTCCTTTTCAGTTGGGGTAATCTTTGTACTTCCATTCCTCCTTTTTTCTAATGCGGCTGGGGTTATCGCAGACTATTTTAGTAAACAGAAAATAGTAGCCGTTCTCAAAGCTGTTGAAGTTGGGGTAATGATCGTAGGTGTCATTGCTTTTGGTTTACAAAGCATTACCGTACTCTACATTCTTCTACTCCTACTCTCCTTGCAAAGTGCTCTATTTGGACCTCCTAAATATAGTATTATTCCAGAGCTGGTCAGGCCCAATTCAATATCTAAAGCGAATGGGCTTATCACTTCTTGGACATACCTAGGCGTCATCATTGGAACCTTTCTTGCTGGTGCTCTTATTCAAGTCACTGGAAAAAGTTTCATTGCGGTTGCTGTAATTTGCCTCTTCATGGCTGTAATTGGGTATATTTCAAGTATATGTGTTCCTGAAACACCCCCAAACACCACGAGCAAAAAGCGGATTAACCCTCTCTTTGTCTATGAGATTTATAAAACCCTCAAGCTCTGTAAGACAGTACCGTACCTCCTAACAGCTATTGTTATGTCGTCTTACTTCCTCTTTGTTGGAGCCTTTTTCCAGCTCAATGTGATTCCATTTGGAATGCAGTCACTAGGAATGAGTGAAGTAGGAGGAATCTACCTCTTTTTTACGACATCAATTGGAATAGCAGTCGGAGCATACATTGCAGGTAGACTCGGAAAACATAAAATTGAACTCGGTCTTCCAGCTATGGCTCTTTCTGTTCTAACCGGGCTCATCTTCCTCCTTTCAATTTTCTCATTCCATATTTTCCCTGTCATTCTCCTACTAATGCTTGTCGGTTTCTTTGGAGGCCTTATGGTTGTCCCTCTTGACTCGTTCATTCAAACGTTCGCTCCACATAAATACCGAGGACAGGTTGTTGCTGCATCAAACTTTCTGAGCTTTGTTGGGGTTCTCTGCGCTCCAATAGCAATCCGAATTCTCAATGGAACACTTGGTTTAACAGCTGTTAAGAGTTTTATAATCATCGGATTCCTGACTCTTGCGTTTACACTGATCGTGATTCGCCAGTTTCCACACTACTTCTTTAATTATGTGTGTAGAACTGTCCTCAATCCACTAGCAGGAGTTCAAATACACAACTTCCCACTCGATGAGAAAAAACCTATTGTTCTTATTGATACAGAGTATAGCTGGAAGCATATAGCCTACCTTGTGAGCCATTCCCCATACCTGAGAATTTGTATCCCAGCTCAACGGAGAAAATGGTACCACTCGCTAATAAAAAAGTTTTCATCTCTCCGCTTTGTCTACTACGGCAATGATCAAAAACGGGTTATAGAGTCATTCCTGCACCACGCACAGGATGTAAAAAAGAACATTCCATGCCTTCTCATCACCTTTGAGCTGAGTGAAGAAGATGAAGCGTACTTGAAAAAGAAGTATGAATTTGTCTTAAAAACGATGGAAATTTCAACGATCTCGAGAAAAGAACGACCTGGGAAATTTAAACGCTCCCGAGTCACCATCGAGATTTCTCAAGATGACACCGGAAGCGACAAACCATGGATACCCTTTACATAAAAAGGGTATCACTTAGAAAGCAAAGATAATTTCTAACTCATATTGTCTGAATCGAACATTTGGTCCGATTGACTTATCGAGTGTCCAAGACTGTGCCCAGCTTTGGTAAAGCGTCACGTTGTTGCTGAGGAGATAAAGGAACTGGATTGCAACCCCTTTATAGTTTGTTTGACCTCTAGCATTTGCCAACGAGTTTGGACCACCAGAACCATCAATATTAGTAGTATGAAAGCCAGCATTTTCGGCGTTATTTGTACCGATACCACTCGAGTCAACAATTGGTACCGCTTGAGCAGAAACCGCCTGCCAGTTCGCATCGAATGACCAGTCACCCTTCTTACGAAGCGAGCCGATAGAGAAACCGCCGTACCAACCCCAGTTTGCCTTCTTATTGTTAGTAATCGGCAAAGGCTTAGCAGCTGAGTTAATAAGTCCTGCTAGATAGAGTGTAACTGAGCGATCTAGCCATTTTGGCTTAAATCGATATCCAAGAATCATCTGAGAGTTCAAAAATTGCCATAAGCGCTCTTCAATCACGTTTGTAAACTTCTTTGTATCCCAGTCGATTAAGGAGTACTTCGTGAAAAGACCTGTTCCACCGATGTTCAGGATACCAACTTCACCCACGAAACCATATTGGTTCTTTTTCTCATTGATGAGGAATGGTCCAGTATGTAGGTAAATATCACCTAGGAAGTCGAGCCCCTGATCATATTTTAAAACAAGACCGTCCATAAACGATCCGAACTGGATACGAGAGTCAAATACGTTACCGAAGTTGCGTCTTCCAAGCTCTGCATCGATTGTGTAGGTATCAGCGTTAACAAGTCGACCACCAAGATACGCCCGTTCAAGAGAGAGTCCATTGAAAGTACCTGAGCTTGTACCCATGTTGTTATCGTACTCGATACGAATTGCAGCCCACGCTCTATCTGTCCGGTAGTCGAGCATAACATTAACCTCGATATCCCACTGGTCAGAAGGTTTACCACGCACAGCTCCGTTTTCACCGATCTGCTTAATACCATTTTTAATCTCGTTTCGAGCTTGGTATTCAGTACGCACTTCACCACTGAGAGAGAGGTTTCCACCACGCTCCTTCACCGTCACTTGACGCTTGGTAATAACCCAGTCACGTAAGGCTCTGATTTCGTCTTGATTTAACTTCTCATCGTGCTGAACAATTTCGCCGATAAGAGAATTTGCAAAGAATAATGTTCCAAGAAGTAGAGATAAGCGCTTCATATCAATCCGTATAATTTACTAGCGGGCAAATGATACCCCTGAAGCTAATAAAACGCAACTCTACGCGGCTAGACTCTCTTTAAATTCTCACTGATGCTAAACTTTGATGTTTCAGCATACTCTTTCGTATCCCAAAATACGAGCCACGGCCTTTGAGGATCTTTAAATAAACCGTTCCATTCTGCCATTGGTTGACCGGTAATCCCATGCTGATCTGTTCGCCACAGCTCAAGCTCGTGTGTCGACGGATTTACCAAAAATGAGAAATAATATGTCGACCAATTTGTATCTGCAAACACGAGTGCTTGTGGCTGAGTATATCCTTGTTTCGCCAGAGATTCTCTGCCGATAACCTGAGATGCGAGCGAGAATGGGGCAAAATCAAACGACCACTTGAATCCTTTTGGTAAAAGGGAGCGGGGAACAAGAGGAAAAAAGGCCCGAAGTGCAGCATCAACTCTCTGTTTCGGAGCGCCGAAATAAGATGGAGCATCCTCAATTGGAATACTCGACTGGAAGGCCGAACGTGGTTCATTCCCTCCTATGTAAAGCCAGAGTAGGTGTAGAACCTCGCGATCAATTGAAAGTCCGCGGTAAAATTTTTGGCCAGGAATGAGTAGCGAATCTCGAATCCATGTATAGGTAAAGTGACGGGTGTCCCAAGCTTTCACAAAGCCTTCAATCGAAGGAAGAATTGTAAAAACGTGATTGGGACTGGTCGCAAGCATCCTCGATCTCTCGCTCCTACTTGTTACCCGAGGAGGAAGCCCTTTGAACAAGTCGAGGTACATCGTCAATAACTCCATGGGAGTATGAACGGTAGCTCCTTCGGTTGTGAAATCCTTCGGCTGCAAATAGTAGCATTGAAGTAGCTGGGGAAGAGTTCCCCCGGAAACATAACTCCACGGAGTCTTAAATTGTCCCGCTTCTATCCCATGTTGCGCATGAAATTTTTTGATCCTGTTATAGGAAGATTTGATGAATTCACTTGTTCGAACGAAGTAGATGAGCTTTGTTGTGATCGCTTCAATCTCTTTCTTCCCCTTTTCCCATTCACAAGCCTCGATAACTTCCCTTTCCGTCATTCTGAAAAAACTTTCAAGCGAATCTGCAAAAAGCTTTTCTGTATAGATAAACGTCCAAGCGGATGGGTCCGATCTCCCATGTTTAAAGAGCAGGCGAAATCCAGCGGGTGAGTCTTCAAAAAGAGTCTCATTCACCTCTATCATATCTGCATCGTACAGCTCCTGAAAATAGTTCGGGATCATTGATGAGTAGGTCCGAAGTAAAAATGAAAAGAGCTGTGAATACTGTTCCGCGCTATTGTGGAGCTCGTCGCGCTTCTCTTGGCAGGCATAAAAATGGTCTACATTTGAAGCGTGTTCAGCCTGCAAACGCCTCGCCTTCTGCTCATTATCTGCATTTCGTAGAAGCCCCTCGGTCATTTTCACACGCATATATGCATGCTCGTACTCTTTTTGTACGTCTTCAAGCTCTGAATTACTTTCCTGAAGTCGAACATCGAGGTAGTGGTAGAGCATATGACCGATTCCTCCCACCTCCTTCTGATCAAAGCCAAGTGAGGCATAAAGATTCCATTTAAAAATTTCTATTTTGAAATCAGAAAATGAAGCAATCGTGAATTCCCATGCCTTTAAGAGGGAATGATCAGTCAGATCGACAAGTTGCTCGCTGACATGTAAACCCGCTTTACACTTCTTCAAATGCTCATCAAGCGTTCTTGGTGTCATGTCTGTGTAAAAAGGAATTTGATCTAAGTATTCCAGTAATGGCTTATGAAGCACTGCTGGAAATCGCTTTCTTGTTATTCCAACTCCACCCGACAAACTCATCGGAACAACAAATTCCTGACCCTCATAAACTCTCGATAATTTCCCTGTCGAAATTAGCGTCGTTAGGTCGTTAAAGAAATTTTCAGGCTGCTCTGCTTGAATAAGAATACAAGGCGCTGTTGCAAAGCACGAGCCAACATTTTGTCGTAAAGGAGTCAGGTAAGCTGAAAGAAGCGCTCGCTGAACCACGAGATCACTCATCTTTTTTTCACCCGTTGACCGCAAAAGAATTCTTTGAACGTGCGCATTTGCCACCGGCGCTTTTTGCGTGTTGATCATTCTGATGATTGTCGGCTTTACAAGAAGGGTCTTTAGACATCGAATAACGTGATTGAGAAAAACCTCATCAAATATTCCATCCATATAAACAAGCTCGAAGGCCTTTTCTAATTCTGGAAGTAGCCCTTTGATATCAGCCGGCTGCAGGACAGATGCCTCTGGGAGTAAAAACTCACTTATACGACGAGCTCTCGAAAGTGCTCTATAGAGTGAGGCGTCTTCAGGAAGAAGCTTCGAGGAAATAGCCGCCTCTTCCTTGACGTTAAAAACCTTTGCAATTGCTGTTTTTGATGAAGAAACGTCTTTATAAAACTGTTTTTGAATACCAGTAAGCAACTCAGTTGACATGCTTATGCTTTCACTTTTTTTCCGCCTTGAGTACACTATAAGAAAATTGTGAAAAGAGATAAACGGAAATGACAGTACAAGAGAAAGTTATTAAAATCGAAAAAAGGCAAACTGGCCAAGAACTAGCACAAGAACTGAACCTGCGAGAACCCAATCAGGCTCTTGCTATTGTCGTAAATGGAACAACGAAAGACTTAAGCACGATGCTTGAAGTTGGAGATGAAGTTGAATTTCTCCACTTTGAATCACCTCAGGGAAAAGAAGTTTTTTGGCACTCATCTGCTCACATACTCGCTCAAGCAATTCTCAGACTCTACCCAGATGCACAACCGACAATCGGTCCTCCGATTGAAAATGGTTTTTACTACGATTTTGCTAACCTACACATCTCAGAAGAAGACTTCCCAGCGATTGAAAAGCAGATAAAAAACATTATCAAAGAAAACTTTAAACCAGAACGCAGGGTTTTTGCTTCAAAACAAGAAGCGCTCGATGCCTTCAAAGACAACAAGTATAAGGTTGAGCTGATCAACGAATTCGATAGCGGAGAGATCACCGGATACCAGCAAGGGGAGTTTTTTGACCTCTGTAGAGGACCTCACCTTCCAGCACTTGGAAAAGTGAAGGCTATGAAGCTGATGAAAACATCAGGTGCCTACTGGCGCGGTGATTCTGATAGAGAAATGCTCACTCGTATCTACGGAATTTCTTTTCCAGATAAGGAGGAACTCAAAAAGTACCTCCACATGGTCGAAGAAGCGAAAAAACGAGACCACAGAGTGATTGGCCAAAAACTTGACCTTTTCTCCTTTAAAGAAGAAGCGCCAGGAATGCCTTTCATCCATCCAAAAGGGATGCACATATGGAATGCACTCATTGGCTACTGGAGAGAAATTCACACTCGAAGAGACTACGTTGAGATTAAAACCCCTCAGTTAATGAGTCAGAAGCTTTGGGAAACATCAGGCCACTGGGAGCATTATCAGGAAAACATGTTCACCTCGGTCATCGAAGATAGACAATTTGCTATTAAGCCGATGAATTGCCCTGGCTGTATGCTTTATTACAACTCTAAAAAGCATAGCTACCGAGAGTTGCCTATGCGTGTTGCAGAGCTTGGTCACGTTCATAGGTATGAGCCTTCCGGAGCTATTAACGGCCTCTTCCGAGTTCGAAGTTTCCACCAGGATGATGCGCATATATTCTTAGGGCTCGACGATATTAAGACAGAGATTTTGGGTGTACTTGATTTAGTAGATGAACTCTACAAAACATTCTCCCTCGAATACCACTTAGAGCTTTCAACTCGCCCAGAAAAATCAATGGGATCTGATGAGCAGTGGGAACTTGCTACAGAAGGGCTTCGAGCAGCACTTGATAGTTGGGGTCACCCATATAAAATCAATGAAGGGGATGGAGCATTTTATGGTCCAAAAATCGACCTTCATATTCGCGATGCTATCGGTCGCTCATGGCAATGTGGTACCATTCAGTTAGACTTCTCTCTCCCAGAAAAGTTTGAACTCGAATACAACGACGGATCTGGAGAACCAAAACGCCCTGTCATTATTCACAGAGCAATCTTTGGTTCACTAGAACGGTTTTTCGGTATCCTTATCGAACACTACGCAGGAAAATTCCCGCTCTGGTTAAGCCCTAGACAGGTTCGGATCATAACAGTTGCTGATCGTCACGCAGACTTTGCATATGAGCTATCGAAAAAATATGCAGCTCATGGAATTCACGTTGAAGTTGATGACGGACATGAATCAGTTGGAAAAAAAGTGCGTAACGCGCAGCTAGAGCAAGTAAACTACATGCTCACAATTGGTGATCAAGAAGTTGAAAACAGGACTGTTTCTGTTCGAACACGAGATAATATTGTTCACGGAGAAACAAATCCGGACGAACTTTTAGAAAAACTCTGTGAAGAAATAAGAAACCGTTGACGAAAGTGCGACAACGTGCAAGACTATATTTATGAGTAAAGTAATTGCCGTTAGTAGTTTTAAAGGCGGTACCGCCAAAACCTCGTTGTCACTGAACATCGGTGCTGCGCTCGCTAAATTTTATAATAAGCGAGTGCTTCTAGTTGACTTTGATGCACAAGCAAACCTTACAGCCGGATTAGGATTTGATCCAGACAGCCATGACAGTATGGCTCCTGTTTTGCAAAAAGCAAAAAAGGTTCAAGATGTAATCCTGAAAACATGCGTTGAGAACTTGGATCTTGTCCCTGCTGATACATGGTTAGAGCGAGTTGAAGTAACGGGTGTTTTAGCTTCAGACAGATACTCTCACGAACGGTTGAAAGAGAACTTGCAGCCGCTTGACTACGATGTGATCATTATCGATACACCTCCTTCACTTTGCTGGCTTACTGAATCAGCGCTCATTGCAGCAGACTTTTCAGTTGTGTGTGCGGCACCAGAGTTTTATAGTATCAAAGGACTCCAAAGGCTCTCTTACTTTATTGATAACATCGCACAAAGACACCCAGTCGAAGTTGCAGGTGTAGCACTCTCATTTTGGAATGTCCGAGGAAAGAGCAACCAAGCCTTTCTCGAAGTTATTGAGAACACCTTCCCTGGTAAATTACTAGAGCGGAAAGTTCGAAGAGACATTAAAGTTACAGAGGCTTCCGTTCATGGTCGTCCTGTATTCTTGACAGCTCCAAAATCAAGGGCAGCAGAGGATTATCTAGAGCTAACAAAAGAGCTCGTCGAAAGAATGTAAAGCAGCTTTACAGGTGAGGGGTTATGCCAAATCTAGTTGCACTCTTAAGTGAACGATTCAGCGAGCGCAAAGAAAAAGCGCAAAAAATGAATGAACTATCAGAAAGATCGAGTTTTTCTGGTATTTTTCAAATGCCTGATGTGACAGATCACGATCGAGCAGAACTCGAAGGACTTCTCTCCTCCTATGCTCATGAGAAGCAGTCGACTGGAGATGACTTCCAGCACCTTCTCGCCATTACTTCAGAGATAAAAGCGATTAACAACCAAGCTATCATGCTTCACGGAGAACGAATCCGTCGTGCGCAAAGTATTTTAAAGAAATACAAAGATGGTGCTTTTTCTAAATGGTTGCTTACAACATACGGTAACAGACAAACCCCTTATAACTTTCTACAGTTCTATGAATTTTATGAAAATCTTGATGAACCAATGAAGAAAGTTGCCGATGAAATCCCGAAACAGGTTATTTACTCACTCTCTTCAAGAAGTGGTTCTCCACAAAAAAAAGAACAGTTTCTCAAACAATACAAAGGGGAAACAAAACAAGTTCTTTTGAAAAAGTTAAGAGACACATTTCCTCTAAAAAAAGAAGACAAGCGAAATGCAAACCTTTCGGCGCATGTGCTCAGCAGTTTGAGAAAACTTAAAGAGACGTGTACTCAAAAAGGGTTCTTACCAACTCTTTCAGAAAAGAAAGAAATTAAAAGGCTTTTAGAAGAGCTACAAGCGCAACTTCATGACTGACCAATACCAAACCCCTCTTGTTTCAAGATATGCGTCAAAAAGCATGTCTAAACTCTTTTCTCCTCAAAACAAATACGAAACATGGCGCGAGCTCTGGATTGCGCTAGCAGAAGGACAGAAGCGAGCTGGACTACCGGTTACCGATGCTCAAATCAAAGCGCTAAAGACACATGTTAAAAACATCGACTTTAAACGTGTTGCTTTTCATGAAAACAGAACGAAGCATGAAGTGATGGCGCACATCCACGCATACGCTGAAGTAGCTCCTGAAGCAGAAGGTATCTTGCATCTCGGCGCAACCTCATCTTATGTGATGGATAATGGGGACTTGATTGTGTTCAGGCAAGCACTTGAACTCATTTATCAAAAACTTCTCCTTACAATCGAGATACTTTCCAAGTTCGCTAATAACTATGCTGAGACCGCTTGTGTTGGATTCACACACTTCCAGGAAGCACAACCTACAACGGTTGGCAAAAGAGCGTGCACGTGGTTGCAAGACCTCTATTTTGACGCACTCGAAATAAAGGGTGTGTTGCAAAACTTTCCATTCCTTGGAGTACGCGGTGCAACTGGAACCCAAAGTTCATTCCTAGCCCTTTTAGAAAGCGAAAAAAAAGTACGCGACCTCGAATCACACGTTGCACAGTCTTTCGGCTTTACAAGCACCTATGACATTGTAACTCAAACATATCCTCGAAAGTTTGATGTAAAGCTAAGTACTGTATGCTCTGGGATTGCCGTATCCCTTCATAAGTTTGCAACAGATATCAGGCTCCTTTCTCATACGGGAGAAATCCAAGAGCCATTTGAAGAAAAGCAAGTTGGCTCCTCTGCAATGCCGTACAAAAAAAACCCCATGCGATCAGAACGCATCTGCAGTATCGCACGGTTTGTTCTCAGCTTAGAGCAAAATGCAGCATACACCGCGAGCCTACAGTGGCTAGAAAGGTCGCTTGATGACTCTGCAAATCGCCGCATGTCCATCCCACAAATGTTTTTGGGGGTCGACTCACTTTTACAGATTGCCATAAACCTTATTCCAAACCTTCGTGTCGAACTAAAAGAAATCGAGAGACGGTATCAAAATGCCCTCCCAAAATTTTCTCAAGAGCTTCAAATAATGGAACTCTCAAAGCAAGGGGTCTCTCGACAAAAAGCTCACGAAGAATTGCGCAAAAAAGGGGTTTCAAAAGAGCATCAAAGTGATGAAAAAGCCCTTCTTGGAACCTCTATATCACAAGTAAAAAACTTCTTAAAAGAAAAGATCTCCCCTCTTATAAAAGAGCGAAAACAACTCGATATTACATCGTTAGAAGTGTAAGAGGCGAAAGCTCCTCTTGCCAGAACCTTGCAAGAAGAAGGTAATTTTCCATTGCATGGCGGGCCGCCAAAAACCGTGAGGTAGCAGGAATCTCTGCAGAGAGAATAATTGCCCCATCTTCATACGATAATGATGCGCGAGCGTGTTCCATGCGGAGTTTTTCAACGATTGGTACAACCTGAAGCAGCTTTTCAGACTCAGCTCTATTAGCAACTAAAATTTTTGTTTTAACAATCCAAGCATCGCCCTTCTTCAATCCCTGAATAGTAAAACCACTCAAAAACATAGAAGAAAATTTTTGAGAATAAAGTTCTGTCGAGAATCTAACAAAATCTGAATACTTCATGAATCTCCCCTTTGGAATATTATACCACAGGAAAGGTATCTCCCCAACCTTGTTTTTTAACCGATTGGTAAGTGTTTTTTTGACGCTTGGTAACAACCCGCTCTTCTAATCCATCAAGTCCACACACCTTGAAAACAAGGCCGCGCTTTTCTTTCTTAGGCTGCATCAGAATCCTCTCTCCATTGGGCTGCATCTTCTCTTTTGAAACAATTAGGTAAGAGTATTTTTCATCCTCATATCCAAGGCTTCCCCCTTTGATATATCGGTGCTCTTTACTTCGTTCAATCCGCTCCGAAAAGTGACACCAGTCCCCTTTACCAAGAGGACATTCGTTCATGTGTGGGCATGGTGCAATAACAAAACCGCCCTCTTCTATGAGCGCCTCTCTATACCCCAGTATCCGCTGATATCCCTCTATCGTTCCCGGCTCAATAATAACAACAAACTTCCCAGCTCTCTGGTAAGCTTTTCGTATGACAAGACGAGCATCCGAAGGAGAAAGCTCATTGAGCGAATATGAAAACAAAAAGAGGTCGTGATCGGAAAAAGAAAGCTTTTTCAAATCTCCCGTTTTCCACGCTTGGTCGTGAAAGTCTGTGTTGATACGCCTTCCAAGAGAAACAAGCCGTTTGTTCTCTTCAATTAGGGTTATTTGCTTAATTGGAAATGCATCATGCAATGGCCCTAGGCTTGTCCCGGTTCCAGCACCACAGTCGCACACCGAGTGGATCTCACCTGGCACCTCCTTGAGTACCCGATGAAGAACACCCATAGTCGCTGGGCTTCTATATAATAGGTATGCAAGCGCTTTTTCATCCGAGTCAATAGAATAGCCTTCTCGTGAGCGATAGCCCTCAGAAAGCTCTGTAAAAGCTTGAGAAAGT
>Ga0070728_10003540_pt1 | contig 17140 bp, 17 predicted proteins | sample tdDd471_FD_66723 | JGI IMG/M metagenome (GOLD analysis project Ga0070728, IMG submission 66723) | Marine sediment microbial communities from the Atlantic coast under amendment with organic carbon and nitrate - tdDd47.1 | ecosystem: Environmental > Aquatic > Marine > Coastal > Sediment | place... | reverse complement strand
TTAAGCCAACTTCCTTCAGGTTTAACATCCAGTTTTTTGAATTGATGAGTTTGCATGCCACTAAAGTATGCTTTTACAATGGCACTAAAAAACCCATAATTTGTTATTTACCTCTCACTATTTCTTAAACCACTATAAATCCTTTCTATTCTTCACTAATAACAACCACCTTAGTTAACTTTACAGTTTCCAGATACTGGTGTACCAACGCTTTGGTATACTCACCTCTTGCTACTACCTTAAGCGATGGTGGTAATGTACTATGCAGCTTAAAAAAATGATGCACAGCTGTTGGAGAGCTAAATACAATCCCTTCAAAATCATCTAAATTATGGCGAACAACATTATCAGGCATCATAGCCGTATAAAGCTTTAATTGAAAACAGGTATTTCCAAGACTCTGTAAACCAGCTGGCAATACCGACAAGCCCTTATCAGAACATGGTAATAACATACTTTCTCCTTTTATATTATTCTTTTTAAAGGATGCCAGAAGGCCTGCCGCAGAATTATCAGTGGCTGTGGGAGAAACATTTAAACCAAACTTCTTTAATTCAGATGAAGTAGATGCCCCAATAGAAGAGAGCTGATGATTTGCTATGGTACGTACATCCATACCTTTACTCTCCAATACTGAAAAAAACTCTCGTACGGCAAATGGCGAAGCAAATACAATACGGTCGAAAGCCTTCAGGTTATTCAATGCACGCATGCCCTCACATGTCGCTTGTTGACTCACAATATTGATCATCGGGTTATGCACAACAATTCCTTTACCTTTAAAATAGTTAATATCCGTGCCGGTATAAAGCCATTTTCGATTTTGCGTTTCCGCATCTCGCGAAGCTGTTTGCCCAACAATAAGTAGTGCAGGAGCAGGCAAAACCACTTCACTACTCAGTAATTGCCAAAGGGTGTAGCGTTTAATCTCTTTTGATGCTAAAGAAGCATTGCGAACAACTGCCACCGGTGTATTTTCAGCCCAACCTTCTTCTATCAGCCGCTGTGCCCACTTCCTTTGCTGTGAAGCCCCCATATAAAACACCAAAGTATCGGCCTTGGGCAATTTATTATAGATAGCATCGTGCCCTAAGGTAAAAGCAACAGAAGTACTTGTACCGCGTGCAGTTAAAGGAATAACAGCATCACTGGCTGCTGCCAATGCCGAAGTAATACCCGGTACAATCTCCACCTCAACAAAACGGCGTTTCAAATAATGATACTCCTCAGCCCCACGACCAAATACCAATGGATCGCCACCTTTAAGGCGCAATACTTTTTTACCATTAAGAGCAGATGCAAATAAAAGCTTATTAATATCCTCTTGCTTAGCACTATGTTGACCTTTTCGCTTACCCACATATACTTTCTCAGCCTTAAACTGATTAAGATAATTGTTATCCAACAAGTCATCGTAGTAAATAATATCAGCCTCTTGTATAAGCCGATGTGCCTTTACCGTAAGCAAATCAGGATTACCAGGCCCAAAACCCGCAATATTTACTTTTCCCAATTTCTGGCACAAACCACCCTCTATCCAACTAAATGCCTTTACTTTATGAGGATTTAACGTCAGTAAAACGATTGGATCATAAACATCACTATCACTCGAAAATACTCCTACGACCTTTAGCTGCTCAGGATGCGGGTAGGGCAATTGGCTCTGACTTAGCAATATAAAATCGACATCTTCCATTAGCAATAGCATCAGTTGATCCACTGCTAATTGATACTCTGCCTTTTGAAATGACCAGATCAATTCGGCACTTACATCTAGCGCTTCACTAAATTGCTGACAATAGCTATTAAAATTAGCTATATAGGATTTGATGTGTATTTCTTGCATTACTAAGTATTTGAAATATAACCACTACGAGTAACTTAACATTCCCTGTTAATTAATCTTCTCAACCATTAAACTCTATCCGATATTCGTCTTTGCTTTTAGTTGATTGAATATGCCCTGCCTGGGCTAAATCACGTATTTGATTACGCCAATCAATAGCGGCAAAAACATTTTTGCCATTGGAACTAACAGCAACAGTCATTTGATCTTGCTTATGAATAGCCGGTGATATAAAGTCGCAATTAGATGGCTTATCCACCACATTAACTAAACAACGGTATTGGCGAGCATCGGCACGAATCTGGCTATTCAGTTTTGAATCATCAGTTGCAGCATATACCAGAAGGTGCCCTATAAGATCCTTCGATTCATACGTCTTCTCTACTATTTCGATAAAGGAACGTGCTCTTATCTCGGGTACAACATCTAAAGCAATCACCTTTATTTTATTCGTAAAACGCTCTAATGATTCAATTTTATGAATCGCTACTTTCCCACCTCCAATTATTAAGATGGTTTCGTGCTCTATATCTATTGTTATGGGCAAAAAATTCATAGGCTTTTATTTCTACATATATCATATCTAACAATTGAAATTAGATAAGAAATAACTAAAATTGATTTACAAGTTAGCGGCAACTTTGTATGTTATACATCCAAGAAGTCAACCTCGGTTTTCTCTCATTAGTCCGTTAATTACTCTCAGTACATTTCACCAAGACTTCAATATCAATCAATTATTAATCAACTGTTTTATATCTGATAATCTGGCTCAGCAGACGATTCTTTTCCTACATTGAGTCGGTTCCACAAGCGCTCGTGCAGATAATACAACAGTAACTTGGTAAAAACTTCAACAATACTTATTGAAGCCGCAATACCCACTTTGCCCGTTACGAGATAGGAAACCAAAAATGTATCAATGGTTCCGGTTACGCGCCACGAGATGGTTTTAATGATGCTTCGATATCTTTTTTCTTTCATTATAGCTGACCTATCTACATGGTTTTTAATAACTCAGTATTATTTAATTACACTAACTTCCTGAGCCGACTCCACAATCTTATTCCGCACAATAAAATCGCCGAAAGATTCACTTTTAAAGCGTTCATTAGCATACTGCTCAAAAAGTGGTTCCAAAAGTTGAAGTATTTCTTCTTCTCCAACCATTTCTTTGTAGAGGCCATTTAAGCGATCGCCTGCAAAGCCAGCACCTAAATACAAATTGTATTTACCAGATGCACGCCCAACCAATCCGATCTCACCAAGAAAAGGTCGACCACATCCATTAGGACATCCCGTCATACGTATTAGGACATCAGCATTTGTTAAACCTCTCTTCTTCAGCAACACATCTAGCTTATTAATTAAAGAAGGCAAGTAACGTTCAGCTTCAGCAAAGGCCATGGTACAAGTATTAAGTGCCACACAAGCAATAGCATGTTTTCGTAAACCAGATAGCTTCTCATATTCTCCAGCTGTATAGCGACTTAATACATTCTGGACCTTTGCCTTATTAATTGTTGTAATATTACCAAGAACCAAACCCTGATTACCGGTTATCCGGAAGTCGCACACCTTAAGTTCTGCTACAGCGCGTAAAGCTTCCTTCAGCTTTAAAGTTTCTGTATTTTTTATTCTTCCATGCTCAATAAACAAACCTAAAAACCAAAGACCACTTGCTGCTTTCTTCCAGCCAAATACATCTCCATTAGATTTAAATTTATATACTCTTGATGCTTCTAAAGAAAAGCCTAAACGATACTCCAACAACTCTACAAAACGATCTGACCCAATGCGATCAAGCGTATATTTCAAACGAGCTTGCTTACGATTTTCACGATTCCCAAAATCGCGTTGTACCTTTACTATTTCTTCAATAACAGCAAGGGCCTTATCTTTAGTTACAAATCCTATAACATCAGCCAACCTGGGGTAGGTCTCGGGCATACCATAAGTTTTACCCATTCCTCCACCTACAGCCACATTGTAGCCCAAGAGCTGATCGTTCTCAACAATGGCAATTAAACCAATATCGTTGGCAAACACATCCGTATCATTATATGGCGGCACTGCAATGGCAATTTTAAACTTACGTGGCAGGTATGTTTTACCATAAATTGGCTCTTCATCTTCCTGACCGCCTGCCACCATTTTTTTATTCAACCAAATCTCATTATAAGCTGTTGTCTTGGGCAATAAATGGTCGCTTATCGCCTGAGCAAACTCTGCTAATCCTCCAACCACAGACGATAAACCTTCGTTAGAAGTACTCATAACATTACGGTTAACATCACCACAGGCCGCAATACTATCGAGTAAGCTATCGTTAATTACTTGCATGGTTTGACGCAGATTTTTCTTTATGATGCCGTGCAATTGGAAAGCCTGTCGAGTGGTTAACTTCAAGGTACTGTTGCCGTACTTATCCGACAGTTTATCAAATGCAATCCATTGCTCAGCTGATGCCACCCCAGCCGGCACACGGGCTCGTATCATAAAACTATACAGCGGCTCCAATTTTTGCTGCTTTCGCTCGTCATCTAAATCACGATCTGTCTGCTGATAGCTCCCATGAAACTTAATCAGTTGCGTATCATCAGCAGCAATTGCACCGGTAACATCATCGCCCAAACTTTCCTCCAGACTTCCGCGTAGATAATTACTTTTTATTTTAATTGCTTCCACTTCTGAAGGCGTCCATTCCTGGGGTTGTGGCAGCTTTATACTTTCTTTACTCATGGTTTCTCTGGTTAATTTCGCTTAGTAAACATCTTCTTGATAACGCCCGGTTTGTCGGTAAATCAGCAACCGCTGCTCTGCTTCTTCTGTACTTATTCCAGCCTTATCCTTAATTATTTCAATAAAAGTGCGCTGAACATCCTTAGCCATTTTCTTCCGATCGCCACACACATAAACATATGCTCCTCTCTCCAACCACTGATAAACCTCATCACCTTGTTGTTTCAGACGATCCTGCACATATATTTTATCTTTCTGATCGCGCGAAAAAGCCACATCAATTTTCGTTAGTATACCATTCTTTCGGTATTTAAGCCATTCAGTCTGATACAGAAAATCCGTTTCAAAATGCTGATCACCAAACACAAGCCAATTCTGCCCTGATGCTGCACGCTCTGCACGTTCTTGCAAGAACGAACGATAAGGCGCTACACCCGTTCCTGCACTAATTAGAATAATTGGAATATCATCTACCGGCAAGCGAAAGCCATCATTTTGTTTTACCCGAACGGCGACTTTATCACCCACTTTAAGGCGATCGATCAGGTATGTGGAACACACGCCTTCGTGTTCACGGTCGTTTTTAGTATAGCGCACAGCTCCAACAGTCAGATGAACTTCTTCACCCACATCACTTTGCGATGATGCAATAGAATAAGCTCGTGGAGGTAATGAACGTAAAGCATCCACCAATTCCTGTGGCTTTATCTGAAGGCTAAATTCTGTTAGCAGATCCAATAAATCGGTGCCATCCAGAAAACGATCCAATTCATCACGATTATCTAATAAGCGATTCAGATCAGGCTCATCAACAAAGGCGGATAATTTTGTTAGCACTGGCATGGTAATCTGTGTTAGTTCTTTGCGATTTTGCAATAGCTCTTTCAGGCGATATTCAGCACCTTTATGGTTTACTACTTCACTGCCCGAAAACTTGAGAACAGACAGAATTCTACTGATCAATACCTCATCATTCAAAGCATACACCTCAAGAGCATCACCTGGTTCATATCTCAATCCAGATCCTTCTAAATCCAATTCAATATGGTAGGTTTCTTTAGCCGATCCTTTTCCATTAAGTAAAACCTTTTCTAGTACTTCTGCCTGATGTAGACCATCTGAAAATGACGTGATCTGTTGCCCCTCTTGTTGCTTAGGTAAAACACTTTCACCTTGCGATCCATATAACTTTAACACTTCAGAAGATAATCCACTGATGTCCTCCATAAAATCAACATCAAGCAAAAAAGGCTCAGCTAAAGGCTTGGCGCCATGCACTTGCAAACGCTCATGAAAATCCAGACCTGTCTGACAAAAGAATTTATACGAGCTATCACCCAATGCAACAACAGCATAATTCAGGTGCGATAAATCTCCAGCTCGCTTACTTCCCAGAAAGCGAAATAATTCTTCTGCCTGTGCCGGAGGTTCTCCTTCTCCATGCGTAGAAACGATAAACAGAACATCTTCATCCTGCTTCAATCGTTTAGGCTTATAATCAGCCATATTATGTAATTCAATGGCCTTGCGCGTTTGCTGAGCCAATTCACTTAGCGCTTTACCTATAAATTTTCCGTTACCAGAGTGCGAACCAATCAACACTTTTAAAACTCGTGTTTCGACTGATTGCTCCGTATTTTCCTTATATGACGCACTAACTATCTCTTGCTGTACATCCGCACTAGTATTACTGGCTCCAAAGCCAACACCCGACAAGTAACCGCCCAACCAAAGTAACTGTTCTTTAGATAGGTTCTGCACCAATTCGCTTGCTTTTCCCAATAAGGCATCAGGTAAAACACCTGTATCTGTTTGATATGACATTTTACATCGTATTAAATCGTAACACAATTGATTAGCGATATTATTATCGCACATTAAATAAAAAAGATGAGTACTCCGGATAGTATTATCCGGCATTGGAAAGATTACGCCCGGCAGGGCATTCGGAAAGAAGAATAACAGTAAGTTGTGATATCTCTTTGCATCATCATTGATTTTTGGGTGTAGTATCCCTGTCTCGCAAGATGGCACATTGCCATCCCACGAGCAGGTATCACTATCATTTCTTCTAAATTACTCAGGTCAAATCTACGCTGAGCAAGGTATTTTTAATCAATTTTAAAACTACTCAGGTAACGCTCGCCAGTATCTGGAAGAAGCACTACAACGCGCTTACCTTTATTCTCTGGTCGCTTGGCCACTTCAATGGCAGCCCACAGCGCAGCTCCTGATGAATAACCGCACAAGATACCTTCTTGTGTAGCTGCTTTATTAGTTGTTTCAACAGCATCTTCATTTGTTACTTTCACTACCTCATCAAACACATCAGTATTTAATACATTGGGCACAAATCCAGCGCCAATACCTTGAATTTTATGCGGCCCTGGTTGTCCTCCTGAAAGAATTGGTGAATCAGCTGGCTCCACTGCAATAATTTTCACATTTGGTTTGCGCTCTTTCAGCACTTCACCAACTCCTGTAATCGTTCCTCCGGTACCAATACCTGCAACAAAAACATCAATATTCCCATCAGTATCTTCCCAAATTTCCTCAACCGTTGTTGCACGGTGAACCGCAGGGTTAGCAGCATTATTAAACTGTTGCGGAACGAATGCTTTAGGTAGCTCTTTCGCAATCTCATCTGCCTTTTCAATGGCACCTTTCATCCCTTTTTCGGCAGGTGTTAAAACTAATTCAGCACCAAATTTAATCAACAGCTTACGGCGCTCAATGCTCATGCTTTCTGGCATTGTAAGAATAATACGATATCCTTTTACAGCAGCGACAAAAGCTAATCCTACGCCGGTATTACCACTTGTTGGCTCTACAATAACTGTATCGGCACCTAATAATCCCTTCCGTTCAGCATCACTTATCATTGCATTAGCTATCCGATCCTTAACCGAACTGGCCGGATTAAAAAATTCTAATTTTGCAACCACCTCGGCATGCGCACCGTTGGTTAATCTATTTACTTTTACTAATGGTGTCTTTCCAATTAACTCAGTAACATTTTGTGCAATCTTACTCATGGTTTTATGGTTTATATGTAATACATAATTTTATCATTCTCTTCAGCATAGTAGTTTTTCAACTTATCAAGCGTTGTTTTTCGCAACAAACGACCATAATCGTTCCTTACACTTGTTAAGAATCTTCCAACCGCCTTTTCAGTATTATTTCCTTCAGCAGATATGTCCTTATCCAGCTTTTCGTCTAAAGCTAATACGATATCGTACATTGTTATCTCGTTTAAAGGACGAGCTAAGCTATAACCTCCACCTGCTCCTCGACGTACCTTTACAACTCCTTGCTTACGAAGTGCTACAGCAATAGCCTCTAAAAACTTTACCGACAGCTTTTCTCGTTCAGCTATCTCAGCTACGCCAAGATGACTTTCTTCGGCTAAACCGCCAAGTATTAATAAAAACCGTAAACCGTAATGTACTTTCTTTGGAAACATATCCTACTAATTTTCTATTTACATAGGCAAATATCTATCAGTTCGTTAAAATCACCAAAGAATATATGACATTTTAATCCTATAAATAAAATAGGACTACACGAAATAGACTAGTATTTAGAATTTTAAACAAAGAAATTAATTCGAACATTAAGATACATATCCTATAAAAACAGTATATCACAAAAAGTTATTTACTAGGAATTACTTAAAAAGCCTCACGAAGCGTAAAGTAAACACCATTGTCGCCATGATTAGATATTCCGAAATCGACACGGAAGTTAAGCCCCTCATCAGGCAATACCTTAAAACGCATTCCCGCACCACTTACTACATGCAAATTAGAAAAAGGTGACTGAAAAAAATCTGGCGAAACCTTACCCGTTCCTACAAACATGACACCACCTAAACGCCACCAGATATGCTTCCGCCATTCCGCTTGAGCAAACCAAGAATGCCTATCCATATAGCGATATGGATGAGCTATACCTCTCAACATTCTTTTACCTCCAATGGATGCTAATTTATAAAAGGGTACATCACCAACCGTTGCATTCACCACACCCTGAAAACCCAAAATTGATTTATCGCCATTTAAAGAGATAAAACGACGAACATCTATCGAGCTTGAAAAGAAATCATAATCACTCCCCATAAAGGAACCATATACTGCAGAAGAAAAAACAACAAACCAACCTTTTGAGGGATACAACAGGTCATCACGGCTATCATAAGCCATGCCAGGACCAATACCGTTAGCCCATCCACCATCATAACCCAAAACAGAAGGATTTAATAAATCTCCATGAAAATTAGAAAATTCATCATAGTTAAGGTCAAGCCGAACACCCAGAAACCAACTATCGTTAATACCTTTAAGTACATCACTCTTAAAAGCAAAACGATTAATATCATATTGCGAAAAAGGAGCTTCTTTTTGCTGATTACCAATTCCGTAGAACTTATCAGGTAAAAACAAATATTGAAACTTTGTGATAAACATCCAACGCTTGCTTGTGAACGCCAGGATATCAAACTCAAGTTCGTACATTCCCTTTGTAGATACTTTAAAGGATGGTGCAATAGTAGTTGGCCGATAAAACTCACTAAGCTCATTTTGCTTTGGTTTAATACGCCAAACGGGCATCATCCCAATTTCAAATCCTGTACGAGGCGAATAACCAGCCATTGGATAAAACGAATAGGTACTGCGCCCTTTTTCAATTGTGACAAGATCAAGCGCATCCTCAACCAAACCAGCTGCCTGTTCTACCAGTTTTTGTTTTGTCGTATCAGGTTCCTGTTCATTCTGTCCTGCGACATTAATAAAACCAGCAAACATCAACAGCATTCCAAGCACAAATACCTTCTGCATCCTTATTTATTATTGTAAAGCCTGATTAATATCCTCCATCAAATCTCCCACCTCCTCTATACCTACAGATAAGCGCATTAAAGTTGGACGAATTCCCATGCCCTGTTTTTCCACATCTGAAAACTCAGCATATATAGTTGATTCGGGATGAATTATCAAGGTTTTGTTATCATTAAGATTAGTCGCCCTACGAATCACCTTAAGTCGATTAAAAAACTTAAAACAAGCTTCTTTCGACTCTAAATCAAATGTCATTACAGCGCCTGGCTTACCCGAGAACTGCGCCTGAGCAATCTCAAATCCTGATTGCCCTTGTACACCTGGATAATTATAAGAAACAACACGTTCGTGTGATTCAAAAAATGCAGTCAAAGCTATACAATTCTCAACACAACGATCAATACGCAATGGCATAATATCCAAACCTAAATTCATAAAATGAGCCGTATGCGCCGTCATCGTTCCTCCTAAATGGCGGAATATCTCTTTACGAATACGAGCCAACAGGGCATCTTTACCAAATTTAGCAGACCACGAACTCAATGCCGGTAATTTGGAATAATCAAACAAGCCATTATCCACAACCACACCACCAAAAGCAGCTGCGCCACCCGAAATAAATTTCGTTGTAGACATCACTTCTACATCAACACCAAATTGTTTCGACTGAAAAACATACGGCGGTGTAATGGTACTATCACACACTACAGCCACATCATTTCGCCTGGCCACCTCTGAAAGTAATTTCAGATCTACAATCTCAAGCTGCGGATTAGTAATCGTCTCAAAGAAATAAACTCTTGTATTTGCATCAGTAGCATCCTGAACAGCTTCCATATCCGTCATATCAGCAAAACGCACTTCAAGTCCCAGAGAAGGCAAAGTTTGTTTCAGTAAAGCATAAGAATGACCAAACAAGTGATTAGATGCAACCACATTTCCACCTTGCTCAACCATACTAATTAGAACATTAGATATAGCTGCCATACCTGATGATAAAGCAATAACAGAATGTGCCTCGGTGACTGCCTTTAATTTATGCTCGAAATACTCAACAGTAGGATTCGATGTACGCGAATAGACATGTGCAAATTTCTTTCCCGTAAAGGTATCAGCAATATCCTCTGCACTTTCAAATTCGTACGCCACACCATCGTAAACCGGCATATGCAAAGCATTATAAGCATCCTTTTTAGGAAGTGAAGTATGAAGAGATCGGGTTATGAAACCCTTTTTACTTTTATTCATTTGAATTGGTTTTCTCAGTTTTGCTCAGCAAAAATAAAGATTTTATTACGACAACAGCTAATAACACTACCTTACTTACCTCAAAGTCTTTATGTCTGACTCAGAAATCTTCTGTCCGGAATTATCAAAATTTGAACGCAAATAATTCAGAATATCTGAAATCTCCTTGTCTGACAAATTCTTATAACTTGCCATTATTCCATTATACGTCTCACCATCCACCTCAATCTCACCACTTAAACCATCCAACATGACACTAATCAGCGGCTCTTTCTTTCCTGAAACAACCTTATTATCAGCCAATGGTGGATACATCCCGGGCACTCCACCCGCATCTCGCTGGTGACATGCCATACAATGCTTTTTATAAGATAACTTTCCCGGATGATCTTCATTAATAGCTGTTTTAACCTCTGCATGTTTCTCCTTTTCCTTCTTAGGAGAACCACAAGCAGCCACCAACACAACCATTACTAATAAAAATAAACTCTTCTGCATTATTACCAATTCAAAAATTTATAAATACTCAATTTATTTTACAACAGATTGAATAATCAACTCACTCTCATTACCTGCCTCATCCATAGCCACTTTAATAATTCCACCAAACAAACCACCCAACTTCACACTATTTAAACGACTGATATAAACATTACCATCACTTTTTTCATAAACAGATATCCTACAAGGCATCATAGTAGAAGCAACACGCTCATCATCTCTAGCCAAAACCATTTGGGCAATATCAGGCTTACACACTTCCATTACCTTTACCTTATTTACCTCATAATCAAACTTAGCCATAGTAGCCTGCAAATCGTGTACATGAGGCGTTTTCCATCCTAGAGAATCAATCGACTCTTGCAAACGCAATAACGTCTCTTCAAATCCAAACTTACTTTTACTTTCCAGCACCATCATCTTAGGTGCCCTATTCTTTATTATTACTACAGTTATAACCGCACCAATAATTACTCCGACGATAAGAAATATAATTCTTTCCATTTTTAAAGTGTTTATTACTCACATTAACAAATCTACATTTATCAATGTTTAAACCTTTTAATTAAATAAGTAATTATCACTTGAGTGTATTTTTTCATACTTTTACAGGTCCTAACCCAATTAACCAAATATAAGCGCAATGATTATTTATTTAAGACTACTATCTAGTGAAATAGAGGCTTTTGTGAAAGAAATCGCTATAGATAACACACAAACCTTTGCTGATCTCCATACAACTATTCAGGAACTTTTAAGCTATGATGCGACTCAAATGGCGTCATTTTTTACCACGGACCAAGATTGGAATAAGGAAATGGAAATTACACTCTTTGATATGACAGATAGTGAATCTGAACATTTAAAAGTGATGCAAGACACTTTATTATCGGACTATCTATTTGAAGAGGGACAGCGCCTACTATATGTATTTGATTTCTTTTCAGAGAGAGGCTTCTTTATGGAAGTTATTCAAATCGCAAAAGGTTCTCTTGAAAAACCTAACTGCTATCGCAACGAGGGCGTAGCTCCAGAACAAATCCTAATTGGTGATTTAAGTGGCGACTCAAAACGACAAGCGATGAATTACCAAGAAGATATCTTTGATGGATCAATCGACTCGCTTAATTTCGATAACCTTGAAGATTTGGATATGGACAACGACATTAATCTGGATGACCTTGCAGACCAATACTAGCACATAAGAAAATTACGAATGACAAATACCCTTGTAGTATTAATTGGCCCAACAGGCATAGGCAAAACAGAACTAAGCCTGCGCCTCGCTCAAGTACTAAAAACAGAAATAATATCATCAGACAGTCGCCAGATTTTTAAAGAGTTGAAAATTGGAACTGCAGCCCCAACCGAAGAACAACTCAACATTGTTAAGCACCATATGGTGGGTACACATTCGGTTAATGATTACTATAACGCCTACGAATTTGAACAGGATGTCTTAAAATTGCTCGACAAGCTATTCCTATCTCACAAAAATGTTTTGATGACAGGCGGATCGATGATGTATGTTGATGCTGTTTGCAAGGGGATAGATGACTTACCAACTATTGACCCTGAACTGAGACAAGAAGTGATGGACATGTTTGATAACGAAGGCTTAGAAGCAGTACGTCGTCGACTTAAAATCCTAGATCCTGATTTTTACGATCAAGTGGATCTAAAAAACCACAAACGCGTTATGCATGCCTTAGAGGTATGCCTGATGACTGGCAAGCCATACAGCTCACTTCGCAAAAACTCTGATCGAAAAAGACCATTTAACATCTTAAAAATAGGTCTCGACATGGATAGAACTGAACTTTACAAGCGCATCAATCATCGTGTTGACATCATGATTGAAGAAGGCTTATTTGAAGAAGCCAAAGAGTTTTACCACCTAAAAGACCACAACTCACTTAACACTGTTGGTTACAAAGAGATATTTGGACATTGGGATGGCGAGTATGATACAGACACTGCTATTGAACTAATCAAACGCAACTCGCGCCGTTATGCTAAGCGCCAGCTTTCTTGGTTTAGGCGTGATAAAGATATTAAGTGGTTTCACCCCAAAGACCATGAAAAAATTATTAACTTAGTTACTTCAGAATTGAATATTTAACCCACCGGGCCAATAGCAAATCCTTGCTCGCGGTTTACAAACTTAAAGGCCCGGTGTTTTTTTTGATTACTCTATGACTTCGCCTCACTCCTTTAATATTCGTGTTTATGGTCTTTTGATAAATCAGCTTAAGCAAATTCTTGTGACAGACGAATATCGTCTTGATATGTACATGACTAAATTTCCTGGTGGTGGATTAAAATTTGGAGAAGGAACAATAGATTGCCTCAAAAGAGAATTTTTGGAAGAACTTGGAATTACTATTGAGGTAGAACAACATTTCTACACAACTGACTACTTTCAGAAAGCATTCTCTTTTAAAAACATGCAACTGATAAGCATATATTACCTCATTAGCAGCAATGAACTAGATAAAATAAAAACGACAAATATTGTTAATGAAATTTCAGCAAGCGAAGGAAACCAATCATTCAGGTGGGTTAATCTTGATCAACTAAACACGAAGGATTTCACTTTTCCTATCGATAAGAGAGTTGTTTCATTATTAAAAGAAGGTATTACTTTGTAGCCTCTACAACTAAATGAAAGGTATCTTTACTCCAATCACTTCCATCAAAACCACCGTAACACTTTATATCTCCAAAAATTGGTTCTAAGAGCTCAACAATCTGGCTTTGCGTTACTGCTAATAGAGGGACTGTATTCTCTATTTTTTCATCCCCAGTGGATAAAATGGTTTCAAAATCAATATTACCATCAGACCTGTGGATATAATTCCGAACAAAATTATATTTATCAGTCTGAATAGTTGGAAGTGCATCTACATTTTCGGCCAAAATCCGATCGTAATTGATTATCTGAAAGAGAAACTTCCCGCCTTGTAAAATTTGTTTAGAGATATTGGAAAAAACCGCTTTTACCTCATCTAATGATGTTAAATGAACCAAAGTATTTCCGAAACAAAGCACTGCATCAAACATACTATTTGAATACAATGCCGCCGTTGCTTTCATATCACCTTCCTGGAATTGCAAATCGAGAGCTTGAGGCCTTTTCTCCTCAGCTTTAATAACCATCTCACGATCATAATCAAATCCACGTACCGCAGCACTTCTCCGCGCCAAAGCAATGGACAATGATCCTGTTCCACATCCGATATCCATTATGCGCTTTGCAGCCAAATTGCCACCTACTGCATTTTCAACAAACTCAACTTGTTTCATATTTAAAGGAAACAACTGATCGTATGCTTCAACAATCTGACTGTAAAATGGCATAGCTATATTCTTTTGGAAATATGATATTGATTACGATCCGAACCATTACGTGATACTAATTCAGCTAAAAATCCTGCTAGAAATAGTTGTGTACCTATTATCATGCTCGTTAAGGCAATATAAAAATACGGACTATCAGTTACCAAACGGGCGGAAATATCATGATATACATACCATAACTTACTTAATCCTAACCACAGTGCTGAAGAAAAACCAACAATAAACATCAGGGTTCCAAGTGCTCCAAATAAATGCATTGGACGCTTTCCAAATTTTGATATAAAGGTTACGGATAAGAGATCGAGAAAGCCCTTAACAGTGCGCTCAATCCCAAACTTCGAAACTCCATATTTGCGTTCCTGATGCTGAACAATTTTTTCACCTATACGATTAAATCCGGCTTGCTTGGCAATTAAAGGTATATAGCGATGCATCTCGCCATACACTTCAATATTCTTTACTACATCATTTTTATAGGCCTTTAACCCACAATTAAAATCATGCAACTTAATGCCCGATACTGCCCTCACAGTTCGGTTAAACAGTTTACTTGGCAGCGTTTTCCCAATTGGATCGTAGCGTTTCTTTTTCCAACCACTAACGATATCATAGTTTTCCTCACGAACCAATCGCACCAATTCCGGAATCTCTTCAGGACTATCTTGAAGATCTGCATCCATTGTAATAACCACATCACCTTCGGCAGCTTCAAAGCCACAGTACAAACCAGCTGACTTACCGTAGTTACGACGAAATTTAATTCCCTTTACGCAAGAAGACTGCGCCTTAAGCTCTTCAATAACCTGCCATGAAGTATCTGTACTTCCATCATCTACAAACACCACCTCATAAGACCAATTCAGCGGGCCGACAACCCGCTGAATCCATGCATATAATTCTTTAATTGATTCCTCTTCGTTATATAAAGGTACTACAATAGATAAATCCATATTATGCTTCTTCTACAACTTCAGTGCCCTCAAAAATTGATGGCTCTTTTTTAAATATTGCTGCTAAGATAAGAGAAATAATGGCGCCAACGATACCACTCCCAAAAACACCCATTAGCAAGATAGCTGTAGGACTAGTAAACATTCTAATCCACTTTTCAGCCATTTCGATTTGTGCTTCTGGTGTACCTTTGGCCATTGCATCTTCCATAGCCTTGTTTACAATCTGATCTACCAAGCTTGGATCAATATACTTCATTAAAATAAAAGTGAAAATACTTGATAGAACACCTCCTATTACCATCGTGAGCGTTCCTAAGCCAACACCTTGTCCATAGGCAAGAACACCACCATTAACCTTATCTCGATAGTTAATCATTGCATAACACAACATTCCGATATAAATAAGATAAGTCAAATAACTAACAGTTGTATTACCTGTTAAACCAGCCAAATAAATAATAAGTGAATAAACAATTAAAGCTAATCCCATATAAAGTCCATATGTAACTGCACTTTTAGAGATAGATGGGTTTTGATTTTCCATGATTTGATTTTTAAATTAATTCGTGAACTAAAATACAAATATCCTTTTAAAACTATGGCAGGGATGAAAGAATAATAAGTTGAACTTTGTAATAAATGAAAAAAGTTTGATTTTTTTGTTTTTCATTTTCACCACTTTAGAACTTAAAGACAAAAAAAGTGGTCTTTATTATTTGCACGTAAAGGGAATTGTTATACTTTTGCATCCGCAATCACAAAGTAATACGGGTAAGTCCCATGCGACTAGCTCCCGTTGAACTCCCCCAGGGCCTGGCGGCAGCAAGGGTAGACGGTTGTAGCAGTGCGACGTGGGTAGCTTACCCACCCGCCGATGTAGCTCAGTTGGCTAGAGCAGCTGATTTGTAATCAGCAGGTCGGGGGTTCGAGTCCCTTCATCGGCTCTGAAGTGTTACCAAAGGGTACACTTTTAAAGAAACAATAATATTGAAAATATAATTGGGGAGATACCAAAGCGGCCAACTGGGACGGACTGTAACTCCGTTGTCTTATGACTTCGCAGGTTCGAATCCTGCTCTCCCCACTTATTTTTTGCCTGTGTAGCTCAGCTGGCTAGAGCAGCTGATTTGTAATCAGCAGGTCGGGGGTTCGAGTCCCTCCACAGGCTCAATATTTTTTTATTGCGAAAGTAGCTCAGTTGATAGAGCATCAGCCTTCCAAGCTGAGGGTCGCGGGTTTGAGCCCCGTCTTTCGCTCAAAGCCATTCTCATTAGAGTGGCTTTTTTATTGCCTTACATTACATGAAAATATACAGTTGGGGAGATACCAAAGCGGCCAACTGGGACGGACTGTAACTCCGTTGTCTTATGACTTCGCAGGTTCGAATCCTGCTCTCCCCACTTATTTCTTCTTCACCCCTCTTCAAATTATTTTCCAATCACTTATTATTCTGATACTTGGTAATTTTATTACTTTTGTATTACCAAAAACAACATCATGTTAATAAAGATCTACCCCGAAAATCCGAATAGTAAGGAAATCAGAAAAATTGTAGACACTTTGCGTAGTGGAGGAATTGTTATTTATCCGACTGATACCATTTATGGCATTGGCTGTGATATAAACAATGCCAAAGCTGTAGAAAAAGT
>Ga0070728_10003537_pt1 | contig 17161 bp, 13 predicted proteins | sample tdDd471_FD_66723 | JGI IMG/M metagenome (GOLD analysis project Ga0070728, IMG submission 66723) | Marine sediment microbial communities from the Atlantic coast under amendment with organic carbon and nitrate - tdDd47.1 | ecosystem: Environmental > Aquatic > Marine > Coastal > Sediment | place... | reverse complement strand
GTTTCAATTCTGTCTCTGAAATGTCTGGTCAGATATGGCCGTTTCATCAACTTCAGTATTTTGTCGGAACCACTTTGCAAAGGTATGTGCAAGTGCGGACAAAAGACATCCGAGTTGGCCACCAGATCAATAATCTCGTCCGAAAGCTCCATGGGTTCCAGTGAACTCACACGAATCCTGCCTATCAGCCCTTCGTCGTCGATAGCCTTTAAAAGCTTGTAAAAGGATGGTTTGCCATAAATGTCACGTCCCCAATGCCCCACATGGATTCCGGTCAGCACAACTTCACGATAGCCGGAATCGGCCAGAGTATGCAACTGATTCAAGACAATATCTTCCGGCACACTTGTTATGGGACCACGGGTATAGGGAATGATGCAATAGCTGCAAAAAGCCTCGCAACCGTCCTGAATTTTCAAATAAGGCCGGGATTGGGAACCAAACTGCACGCCCTTATCAATATCTTCAGGTTCAAAACCTCTTTTGCGAGCCTCTGCAAGCACAATATCCAGCAAGCTTGTTTCCGAATTCCTGCTTACCACATAATCTATCTCGGATTTTTTGGCCATCTCTTTTTCGGCATTGGTTGCATAGCAACCAGCCAGAATAACGGTGGCATCCGGATTTCTTCGTCTGGCCTGATAAATAAACTGCCGTGATTGCCTGTCCGCCAAAGCTGTGACGCTACAGGAATTTACAATATAGATATCGGCTGTTTCCAAAAAGTGGACTTCGGTGAACACAGAACGATCAAGCCGCCCTAAAAGGGCGGCTGAATCATAATGATTTGTTTTACACCCTAAAGTCGTTACTGCAATGCGAATATTCATTTCGATTACGACCCTGATAGGCGGTGTGATTATTGGGAGAGATGCTTGCTCTTTTTGATACCAAAGTTAATCTGCTTGAGCATGTGTCTGTCGGTCTCTTTATCTTTTAACCAGAGCAGGCAATCATAAGCCACGCGGGATTTGATTTTTGCCAGAGCCTCAACGTAAAACTCACGCGCCAGTCTGTTACTTTCTTTAAAGTAAATTTCCTTAAATGCTTTGACCGCTCTCACATCACCAAGCTTGCCAAGAGCTTTGGCAGTGGCCTGTCTGACAACAGAAGAAGGATCGTGCAAACCGTATTTGATAAGAAATGCTACAGTTTTGCGAGGTTCTCTGAAATCTTCAAAAACTTCAATGATACTTTTACGAATGTACTCGGAACCAACTTCAGGTGAAAGATAAAGTGCTTTCAGTCCTTCAATTGTGTCGTCATCCTTGATCACGTGGAAATATTCTAGAATCGCCACCTGACGCGGAAGGAAGTTTCTGTCCTGCAAGAGATCAAGCAGAAGCAGATTGAGATTCATGTCGGAATAGTCACGGAAGATTTCCAGAATCAGACGGAAAGTGGAAACTTCGTCCCGACGAAGTTCGCGCTCCAGAACATCAAGTGTGTTGTCGCCTTCAAAGTCAATGATTCCACGAAGCAAGGCTTTTTTCGGAGATTCGATACCAACTTTCGGAATCGCTTCGCAAAGCTCGCCGTCTTTTTCGCTGTAGTTGTCAATCATCATCGACATTTCCTTTAAAGCACGCTCATCGTGCAATGCAGAAAGTGCCATGGCAATAACAGACTGAACCAGCGGGTTTTTATCTGTCTTCAAAATTGCAACAAACTGGCGATAGATATTCTCTCTGAAATCTACCTTTGCACCTTTTTTATTGCGCTTTCTTTTTTTCTTTTTGTATTTTTTGGACTTCTTCGATTTGGCGGGAGATTTAGCAAGCTTCGGATAAATATTTACCAGAGCCTCAATCGCCAGCAATTTATTATTGATATCAGCAGAAGAAAGCATGGACATCAAAACAGCTTCATTCTTATAAGCAGGATCAAGCTGCATTACCATTTTCAGATAAGTGGCCATATCCTTGTTATTTGGATCCGCACTTAATTCTTCAAGTTTTCTTTTCAGCTTGTTGACAAAAGACCTGCTAACGGCTTCGTTGGCATCAACAGCAATCAAACCTTCAAGGTAGCCCTTGAAAAATTCATAATCAAGAGTGTGCTGATACTGGCTGAAAGTCGGGGCAAGGATAGAAACTTTTACTTTGTTTCTTTTGACTTTGACTGCCACAGCATTAGGAATAACTTCAAAGGGAAGTGATCCTACCAGCGCAGCATTTAAAAAGAAGAAATAATCATCACCAGGCGAAAAAACTTTTCGTGCATCCTTGATTTTTAAAACCTGATGCTTCTTCAGATTGGTAATTGTAAGAGTATCATGGGCTTTCCCCTTTAATGCCTCCGATACTGCAACCTGAATGCTATTGGCATATACTCCGGTAACCTGAGCAAAGATTATGTTTGGTGCCCCTTCCACCATGTCCATAAAATCAGCACCGGAAAGTTCGTACCCCCATTCTTCAGTTTCCTCTTCAGCATTCACTACAGCAGTAAACATCATGAGCAAACAAAGAATGGTTGCTACTATCAACCCTTTTCGTTTCATGCTAACTCCCCAATTTCATTTTAAAAGTCCGTACAAATATGCTACTCATCGAGCATCCTATGATGCCATGTATCATAAATCAAGCCTTTGTCGTTATAAATAATGGTAATTCAAGTTGTATATTATCTTTATATGTAACATATGTGAAGAGATTGGACAAGTCTGCAAATGTTATTTCGATGCGGATTCAACACAATCGAAATCAAGATCCTCATCACCATCTACGCAAACTTCAGAACTGCATATTCGGTTTTGACCATCTTCACTGCAAATCCAAACTCCCAGAAAACCACCTGTTTCACTGGTACATTCTTCACCAAGCCCTAAAATTTCGGGCCCACAAACATCGCATTGGTTGCGATTTGCATTGCATTCGGTGGCGTTTCCTTCCTCATTACAAACATATTCACCGCTGCAATCGTCAATTTCATTGTAGCATTCCGTACCCAAATCCGGGCCGATAACATTTCCGCCACCACATACGCCACATTCGTTTGGAGTCGGTGCCGAGCATTTCCCTTCGGCGCCACCAACAGCGCAACCAACAACACCTTCGCAGCCGTTATCAGCAACACAATATTCGCCATAATTTTCGATCACAGGATAACAATAACCGCATTGATTACAAGCACTTGCATCGCAAACAAGTGCATCTCCAGAAGCATTGCACTCCATTGTGCCAGTACATTTACGACCAATCCGGCAATCGGTGGTGTTTTCGCAGGCGGTACCAAAATCAGTCAGATCCGGGCCACCACAAACATCGCACTGGTTTTGGGTGATACTTTCATCGCACAAAACTGCTGTCCCATGTTGATTGCACAAGTATGTTGTCTCACAACCATTTGAATTGACACAGTTTTCATTAAACAAAGGTAAGTTCGGGCCACCACAGATTCCACACTGATTTTTAAATTGCGCCTGACATAAAAGACTTAAACCATCGGCGGCACAAACAAAATAGCCGGAGCAACCATCAGAATTCTGGCATGCTTCACCAAGCATCGGCAAAGCTTCGCCACACTTTCCACATTCGTTGCTGCCGGGATCTTCACAAACGGAAAACTTGCCATTTTCGCTGCAAACCCTTTTTCCGCAAGCTCCGCAATCATTTCCAAGATCTTCCACTGGCGGGCCACAGGCATCGCACTGGTTTATTCCGGGATCGTTACAGACTAGAGCCAAACCATCGGCAGCACATTCGTAAACTCCGCAGGTGCCACATTGCTCACCAAAATCAGGCAGGTCGACTCCATCGCAAACACCGCATTGATTAGCAGCACATTCGGGTTCAACTTCAGCATCAAAATCGCCATCAACCGCGTTATCACTGTCCAAATCCTGATCGTCATCAATTTCAACATCTTCAACAGCATCAGAATCAAGATCGCCATCAGTTGCAGAATCAAACTCGGAATCGCCTTCATCAAGCTCGATATCGCCATCGACAATATCCACCTCGGAATCATTGTCCCCATCCGGATTTGTATTTTCAGAAGAATTGCAGGCGGTAAAAGATAATGCTAAAACAGCTAGCATCACACAGCTGAGTAACCCCCGAACCAGATCTTTCAAATACAGTCCTTGCATAGTCATCCCATTCTACCTGTTTTTCTTTTAATTTCAAGGGCTTTCCAGTAATATTTTCTCTGACAAATCACATTTGCCAACTCTGTTGAAAAGGAATTAACTTTAACCGGTTATATCTTTCAAAGCAGACATTTTTTAAGCTGTAAATACATCCCAAAATGTTTTGCAATTTTTTGGTTATTTGACAAAACCGGAACTTGCAAAATTATTGAATTCAGCGAAAACAGCCGTTTTATAGCTAATCCCGACCGGATTTTCCTTTATAACAACCTGATATTACTAAAGATATTTTTCTCAAGCTCGATTTTAACAGATTTTCACCGGAAATAATTTCCATTACTTCTAATCTACAACAATCAGGCTTAATTATCAGATTGCAAGATACTGATTTTATTCATCTTTTTATTTAAAAAAAACAGCCCTGGCGAAGTTTTTAACCTATAATATCAAATACTTATCACAAGAACAGAAAAACCGGGCGACCAAAAATGTAGCTTCATGTACTCTCATGTGGCCTCATATCATCTCATAGACCCTTCGCGTACGCTGATGTACGCTCATGTTACTCTATGTATCTACAAAGTGGCTTGATGTTATCTGATGTATTCAAATGTATGCTGATGTATCTTCCATTTGACTTGACCCATTCAGATTTAGAGGATCTAATGTTCGGTTGCCTTAATTTTCCCAGCAAAAAAGCAAACTAAGATAGATTACTCGTCAGAACTTTTTCTGATAACTTTCGAAGATTTCTTTTCTTTGACAACCTTGCTTTTGCTTGTATTGGTGTGCTTGATTTGTTTGCTGGCAGATCTCTCGTAAGCCGTGCCTTCCACGACTGGATAATAGCTCACATCTTCACCATCAAATGGCATAGTGAATTCGCCTTCACCCTCGGATTTGGCAAAAGTCAGATTCTTCTTTTGTGGCAGCAGATTGACAGAAATTCTTGCGCGACCCACATAATTTCTGGTTTTGATATTGATCGGATACCAGAACCAGGAAGTAAAGAGAGTTGGAAATTGTAAAAATGCATTGGCTGCAATTCTACCTTTCGAAGCGGTTTCTTTTACAACCGTGATATCCGCACCTGCCGTAGAAATGGAAATTTTACAAGTATAATCATAAACTTGAGAAGGATCTGGATAGTTTGACAACACTCCTCCGGCCTCGGCCAGTTTAGCTTCCACCCGCATTAAAATGTAGTTATTCAACTCTTCGTCGCTATGGGACAAGACCGCAGCCATCTGGCAGTGCATGGTTTTGCCCTTAAGATCACTAAAAGATAATTTATCCACTGCCATATCAACAGCGCGGGACAAAACTTCCTGCTGACTTGCAGAATGAACAGAGTGATAACGTGTAACAACAGGCAAAGCCGTTCTGTCTGAGGCACAGGACAGCAAAATGCTGCACAATATCAGCACTACGACAATTTTCAACAGGCAATGTTTCATTTTATCTCACCCAGTGCAACACGATAAAGAATGGAAAATTTAACTTAAAAAGAAATACCAGTCAAGATATGACCAATAATTATCAGCATTTCATTGTTTTTTCTGAGAAAAATATCAAAACATTCAAGCAATAGTTTTACATATCTGATTTTCGGTGCTATCCTCCCATGCAAATTATCCAAACTTTGGGCGACGGAAAAGAGACTGAGCAAAAATGTCTACAATGTCTACAAGGCTAAAAACATTTACAAAAATAATGTTTTATCTAGTAATGTTCATTCCTGCTTTTGTGCTGATTTCTTTTGTCAATTCATTCGCTTTAAGAGTTTATCAAGTCTCTCAAGTGGACTCCGGCAAGGTTGTAGAATGTATACAAAAACGCTTTGAAGATAAGTTAACACCAAAACTTGAATTTGAAAACGTAAACGGTGAAACAGGCTATAAACTTGGCTGGAACAATAAACTTGTAACTTTCGAGCCTGAAAAATGTGATGTTACGGTTTATTTTTTCGGGGCATCTTCACTTCTTGCCAGCTTTAACAATACAAGTTTTCCTTCACTATTAGAAGTTCTACTCAAGCAGAATGGTTATGAAAATAGTTGCGTCTACAATTTTGGTATGGGTGGAATAGACCTGAATGTAATATCTCACCGAGTAAAAAATACTGTCAGCAAACACAAACCTGATTTGATTTTGATCTACTCGGGCCACAACGATTATACAAACACCTATCACAATGCAATATTGCCTCACTATAAATTGTTCCCTAAAAACTCATGGCACACAAAGCCCTTTAAATGGGCCTATTCAGTTAGCAAACCATTCGACGATGGCACCATTAGTCACCCGGAAGAGATGGAATACTTCAAACATTTTCTTGCCTCCAGAGTTGAAACGCATGCCAGCAAATTGTTGATCAATCTTGGTTTACTGAAAATTAAAGATGAGGATCAAGCTATCTACAACCGGGAAATCCTTTCATTTTTTAAGCAAAACGCCAATCAAATCAACGACTACGCAATCTCAAAAGAAGTCCCGATAGCATGGATAACTCCGGTAAGCAATCTTCAGGCTATACCTTTTGGAATAAACGCCAGGGCAAATCAGTTGTACGAAGAAGGAACTGAAATAGAGGATTACAAAAAGCGTATTGACATATTAAGGAAAGCTAAAGACCTTGAGTTTTTCAGCGAAGACATAAGAGCCAAAACCAAAATGCTTGATTTTATACGTAAAATGGAAAAAACGGCTGTTTTCGTTATGGATCTTGAAAGTCAGCTTATTGAGGATGAGTACCATTTGAACTATAAAAGATTTTATGATTATGTGCATTTACAAAACAAAGCTCACACCCAGTTTGCAAGAAAAATTTTCAGCTTCATTGTCGAAAGCAAGTTAGTACCAAATCACACAAGTCTTCAGAACAAACAGTTCTCTGCTCGCTGAACCTCCAAAAAGTTACAAACTCATTAATACTTGATTTTGTTTGATTGATTTGCAATTGTTTGCTAATTATAGCTTCAGATTGATTTAAATTTTTTTTGATGGAAATTACTTATAAATTCCAGATATGTTTGCAGGGTAAAAAATGGTTGAACGTCTCTTAAATCTTGCTCTTATTGGGGGAGAACCTATCCTCTACCTTCTTATTCTTCTCAGCATGCTCTCGGTCATGGTGGTTCTCGAACGCCTGCTGTATTACAGGAAAAATGCCTCCGATGTACCAGCAATCAGCAATACACTGGTTGAAAATCTGAACGACGGCAAAGTCTCCGAATGCATTGAGTCCTTGTCCGCCTTTAAAGGTGCAGAAACAGAAGTCCTGATAGAAGGCTTAAACAACTTCGGCAAAGGGCGAACAGTTGCTACAGAGCTTATGGAATCCATGGCTTTGAAACAGCAGCAATTGCTTGACCGCTGGTTAACCGTCATCGGCACCATAGGTTCCAATGCGCCTTTTATTGGTCTTTTGGGAACAGTTTTAGGCATCATCAAAGCCTTCAACGATCTGGCATTCAACACTGAAGGTGGCCCCTCGGTGGTTATGTCCGGTATTGCCGAGGCACTTGTCGCAACAGCAGTCGGTCTTCTGGTTGCCATTCCTGCGGTTATTTTCTTTAACTACTTTAAAAACCGTCAGAAGATCATCATGGGCAACATTGCTCAGGTGCAGCGGGTTATGCTGGCATTCATCGAGGAAGACAATAAAGAGGTCAACTGATAATGGCAGGCTCTCCAATACAATCTGATGACATTATTTCCGAGATCAATGTCGTACCATTGGTAGATATCGTACTTGTTCTGCTGATTATCTTTATGGTCACTGCAACATTCATGGTCAAACCGGCCATTGATATGGAGCTTCCCAAAGCCGACACCGGCGACCGCAAGGAACGAAACCAGTTTTCGCTATTGCTTGGCAAAGACGGATCAGTTTCAATTGGCGAAAAAATAGTCGAACAGGAAAATATTCAGAATGAATTTGAAACTCTGCTGGAAGCCTATATCATTGAAAAACGAGCCAGTTTTGAAAAGGAAGGCAAACAGGCAAGCGATGAGAAACTGAGAGAAATAGCCCGAGACGAACTCACCATGGTTATACAGGCTGATACCAAAGTTTCTCATGGCAGAGTCATATACTTTATTGATGTAGCCAGGCAAGTCGGTATTTTAAAATACGCCTTCAACGTAGACCCTGAAGCAGCAGCAGAAGAGGCTAAACAGTTCAACAAAAAAACAGAAGAAGAACCAAAACAGCAGTAAAACTCATTTTGAAGGAGAAAAAGATGAGAACAAGAAAGCAGAAACTATTTTCATTACTCACAGTCATCATCACCACCATGCTTACCATTCAACTGGCCTGGGGTGCCTGGGTTATTGAACAAAAACAGACAGTAGCCAAAAACAAGGTCTTAAAGACAGTCATGATCTTTGGTGACAACGCACTTAGAACTGATGTGGAAATGAGCAACACCTCCACCATTATCAATTTCAAAACACAAATGATCTATGTCCTTCAGCATGCCCAAAAAGTTTATCTGGAAATGCCACTTTCAGAAATGAAAAAGAAGGTAAAATCCCAGACGGATGAGGCACTCAAAACTCAGAAAAATGATGTGGTAGCAGTTAAAGCCACCGGCGAACACAAAACCATCGCCGGATATGACTGTGAAAAAATGGTCATGCTTAAAAATGGCAAAGAAATTGGTGAGTTATGGGTAACCAACAAACTAAAAGACAAAAAAATCAGAGAAATCTACCAAAAATTCTTCGAACTGACCGGCTCTAAAGAACCCGGCAAACACGATGCGATCTTAAAAGGTATTCAGGAAGGAATCAATAAAGGTTTCCCAATGAAAACACTGTTTACCAACCCTCAACTGGGATCTACATCCACTGAAGTAATATCAATAAAATTCGTGGAAAAAGATAAATCATACTTTATGCCACCCAAAGATTACAAAAAAATGGAAATGCCCAAAATGCCGGCAGGAGCCCCAAAAAGATAACTGGAATGGTTTAATGTACTAAATTGTACTTTTTTTGCAAATATATGAAAAAATATATTGCTCGAAAGTATCTATAAAGGTATGAAGACACTGAGTGCGATGGTACTCATTGACAATTTACAGCTTATCTAAGCTCTTGGGAGAGATTATGGGAATAGATAGAAACAGTTATGTAACTTTCGAGTATGTCTTGAGAAACGACAAAGGCGATTTGATCGAAGCCTCTGAGGTGGACAACCCGCCTTCATACATCCATGGCTACGCCCAGTTGATTTCCGGACTCGAAAAGTTCATGAAAAATCATGATGCCGGTGACAGATTCAACGTGGAAGTACTGCCTCAACATGGATACGGCATGCGCGATGAATCTCTGGTGGTAACAGTTCCGAAAGAAGAAATTCCGGAAAACGTTAATGTTGCAGTGGGTCAAACCTTTGATGCAGTCAACGAACACAACCACACCATCAAACTCCATGTCAAAAAAGTGGAATCCGATGTGGTCACCCTCGATGCAAACCACCCCCTGGCAGGGATTAAACTTGATTACACAATTACAATCAAGGACGTTAGACCGGCTACCGAGAATGAATTGATGAGCGCTGCTGCTCCAGTCATGGGAACAGACAAGGGCCAGGCCTAACTCAACTTAAAATCACATTAAAAACGCGGAGTTACAAACTTTTAAAGTTGGTAACTCCGTTTTTTTATACCACCATAAAACCGCCTCTGACCGCAATGTCACAAAATCCGCCAAAACACCTTTAAAAACTTGGCTTTGCTATTTCACTATATAATGTATTTAGCTTGACTATCACTTCTAATTAAGATAAGAATAGCCACTCAATTTACTGCTATAAGACAGCGTATATAGGTCTAAAAGCAAAGCCATATGAGGAAGTTATGGACGAACTAAGCACTTTACTGGCAAATAGAAGAAAAAAACTGGATACTTTTCGCGAACAAGGTGTCAATCCCTTCGCAAACGATTTCAAACCCACTCATGTTACAAAAGATGTTCATGACAAATATGGGGACTCCACCAGAGAAGATCTGGAAGGAAACGAAGAGATTTTCACAGTTGCCGGACGCTTGATGGCGGTAAGGCTTTTCGGAAAAGCAGCCTTTGTCTCAATTCAGGATCGCAGAGGCCAGATTCAGGCATTTGTGCAGAAAAACGTCATCGGTGAAGATAGTTTCAAACTGTTTAAAACTTTTGATGTTGGTGACATCATCGGTCTTGAAGGCACCCCCTTCAGAACCAAAACAGATGAGCTTTCCCTCAAATGCAAAAGTATACGCATTATCACCAAAAGCCTGCTTCCTCTGCCCGAGAAATGGCACGGACTGACCGACACTGAAACACGCTTCAGACAGCGTTATGTGGATCTGACAGTCAACCCCAAAGTGGTTAACATTTTCAGAACACGTTCCAAAATCATCAGCCAGATAAGAGCCTACTTAAGCAACATGGATTTCATGGAAGTCGAAACTCCCATGCTGCATCCCCAGGCTGGTGGCGCGGCTGCAAAGCCTTTCAACACACACCACAATGCATTGGACATGGATCTGGTTTTGAGAATCGCCCCCGAACTTTATCTTAAAAGACTGCTGGTTGGCGGGCTTGAAAGAGTTTTTGAAATTAACCGCAGCTTCAGAAACGAGGGAATCTCGGTCAGACATAACCCGGAATTCACCATGCTTGAGTTCTACTGGGCCTATGCAACATACGAAGATCTTATCAAGCTGACGGAAGATATGATTGGCTCCATCGTACAGAATCTCTTCGGCAGCTACGAAGTCAAATATCAGGAACATACCTTGAACTTTGAAGGCCCCTGGGACAGACTGACACCTGCTGAGGCAATCTGCAAATACAGCGATATCACCAAAGAACAGCTTCAAAGTCGCGAAGAAATGCTTAAGGTCGCCGAAACTTTGAAAATCCCCAACACCGACAAGATGGGCGACGGCAAACTTTTGATGGAAATCTACGAAGAAGTGGCCGAGGGTAAAATTATCCAGCCCACTTTCGTGACTGAGTTCCCGCTTGAGGTTTCACCTCTGGCCCGCAAGAACGACGAAAACCCGGAAATTACAGATCGCTTTGAACTTATCGTTGCAGGACGAGAAATCGCCAATGCATTTTCCGAGTTGAATGATCCGATAGATCAGAAACAGCGTTTTGAAGATCAGCTGAAAGCCCGTGCAGATGGCGATGATGAAGCACATCTGATGGACGAAGATTATATTCATGCTCTTGAGTTTGGTATGCCGTCGGCAGCCGGACAGGGAATCGGCATTGACAGACTGACCATGTTGCTGACAGACTCGGCATCCATCAGAGAAGTCATCCTCTTCCCGCAACTGAGAAAAGAACAGAAATAACCAGTAGGAAACCTTGTTCATATGTCAGTAGAATCATTTATCGGTATTCGATACCTCAAATCGCGCAAATCGAGTGCGTTTGTATCGACAATAACCATGATCTCCGTTGGTGGAGTAGCCGTGGGAGTGTGCGCGCTGATAGTGGTACTGTCTGTCATGGCAGGTTTTGAAGCGGAGTTAAGAGATAAAATCATCGGAACCAATTCTCACGGTAACCTGATGAAAATAACCTACGGCTTTACCGAATACCGCGAAACACTGGAAAAGCTGAAGGAAATACCGGATGTTGTTTCTGCTACGCCATTTATTCTGCGCGAAGTCATGGTCAGCTCGGAAACCAATGTCAGCGGATCTCTGCTGAAGGGTATAGATGTAGAAACTGCCGGCAAGGTAACTTTGTTGCCGAAGCAAATAGAAGAAGGCAGCCTGGACTATCTGAACAACCCCGAAAAGCTTCTGGAAGACACCCAGGCCAAACAGAATGACAAAATAGAAAAAGGCGAGTTTATGCCTTCTTTCTCCACCAGAACCAAAAGAAGGTACGGAGAAAAGGAGTTGCCGGCAATTGCTATCGGCAAAGAAATGGCAAAATATCTCGCTGTTGGTGTTGGCGATGAAATAAACGTAGTTAACCCGCTTGGCGGAGGTCTTGGCCCCACCGGCCCTATTCCGTCCAATCAGTATTTCAGAGTTGCCGCCATTTTTTACTCTGGCATGTACGAATACGACATGAAATTCGCCTATGTCACGATTCCGGTGTTGCAAAATTTTTCCTCAATGGACGATACAATCACCGCAATTGAGTTTAAAGTCAAAGAAGAAGAACTTTTCGATACAAAACGAATCGGTGATGAAATAATAATGGCCCTTGGAGGGTTCCCATATAAAGTGAGAGACTGGAAAGAGATGAACAAAAACCTCTTTGCGGCCCTCAAGCTTGAACAACTTGCAATGTTTGTCATTCTAACCTTTATCACACTCGTTGCAGCGTTTAACATTGCCTCAACCCTGATTATGATGGTACTCGAAAAAAATCGCGAGATTGCCATTTTAAAATCCATGGGTGCGACAAAATATTCCATCATGAAAATATTCATGATTGAAGGCTTGATAATAGGTACGATAGGAACATTAATAGGATCGGCTCTTGGGTTTGGACTTTGCGCTCTGATTCCAGTCATTAATTTGCAACTGGATCAAGATGTTTACTATGTAACCTCATTGCCGGTAATTATTCAGCCTTTGCAGGTTCTCCTGATAATATGTTCGGCTATTTTTATTTCCTGGATGGCAACTATTTATCCGGCATGGCAAGCCTCGAGACTTAATCCTGTGGATGGTTTGAGAAATGACTGATATTAGTAAACAGGACAATACCGGAAACGGTAAAAAAATCATCCAGATTGAGAATCTGTATAAGGACTACGTTCTCAACGGTAAAACCATAAATGTTCTGCAAAACATCGATGTAGAGTTTATTGAAGGTGAAAAAGTTGCAATTACCGGGAAATCCGGTGCAGGAAAAAGCACATTTATGCATGTGCTGGGTACTCTGGACAGACCGACAAAAGGAAATGTAACTTTTGAAGGCTGCAATGTTTTCGAAAAAAACAATAAACAGCTTGCAACATATAGAAACAACACGATAGGATTCGTTTTCCAGTTCCATTACTTGTTACCGGATTTTACGGCCATTGAAAACGTTGAAATACCAATGAAGATTGCAGGTCTTTCGCAGGCTGAAACAAGACAAAGGGCAACAGATATACTGGAACAGGTGGAACTTGGACATCGTCTGAACCACAAACCGGGAGAGTTATCCGGTGGCGAACAACAGCGCGTCGCCATTGCCAGAGCTTTGGTAATGAATCCTAAAATACTGCTGGCCGATGAGCCTACAGGAAACCTGGATGCACAGACATCCGCAGGAATACACGACCTGCTTGAAAATCTGAACACGGTTTACAATACAACACTTATCGTTGTTACTCATAATGCCGGTCTGGCTGAGAGAATGGATCGAACACTCACAATGGTCAACGGAACGATTTCATGAAATGAGACTGTTGTTTTAACTGTATAGGTAGTTTAAAAATGAATCTCAGGGTATTAACCTGGACAATTGTTATTCTATTGCTTTTTGTCACTTCAGCTTTTGCTGAAAACGGCAAGATTGCAGACGTTCGTTTTCAGGGGCTTAACCGCGTTGAGGAAGAATCCGTCCGACATGTAATTGTCAGCAAGAAAGATTCAGACTATTTAGCAGAAACTGTTCAGAAGGACATCCGTCAAATCTACAAAATGGGTTATTTTACCGATATTCAGGTAGATATGACCGAAACGGCAGAAGGTGTGGTTTTAACCTTTATCGTTGAGGAACGTCCCTCTGTCAAGGAAGTCAAACTTGAAGGAAACGACGAAATAGGCGATGACGACATCACAGAAGTTATTGATATCAAACCATTTTCTGTTTTAAACTTCGACAAGATCTATCGTAACATTGATAAAATCAAAACCGTCTATATCGACAAGGGTTTCTTTTTGGCCGATGTGGATTTCAGGCTGGATGAAGAAGAAGGAAATCAGGTTACTGTTGTTTTCGAGATCAAGGAACGTGCCAAAGTTCAGGTTAAGAAAGTAGTTATTACCGGCAACGAAAAGGTAAAGGAAAAAGATCTTAAAGCGGTAATGATGACCAAACCCGGCGATTTCTTAAGCTTCATCACCAGTGCAGGACAATATCGACATGAAATAGTAGAGCGTGATGCCTATATGCTCAACGAATACTATGCCAACAATGGTTACATCAACGCCAAGATCGACACCCCCAAGGTTTACCTCTCGCCTGACAGAAAATGGATCTATGTAACAATCAACATTCAGGAAGGCGAGCAATACAGACTGAAAAACACTGATTTCTCCGGTGAAATGCTGTTTACCAAAGAAAAACAGAAAAAGCTGATGCGATTGAAACCCGGCGATATCTTCAACCGTTCCATCTTCATCAAAGATCTCGAACGCATTGCCGATCTATACAAAGATCTTGGCTACGCCTACGCCAATGTTTCACCCTATTCCACTCTCGACGATGAAAATCGTACCGTCGATATTAATATGAACATCCAAAAAGGTGGAAAAGTCTGGGTTGAACGCATTAACATTGTTGGAAATACTAAAACACGCGACAAGGTTATTCGTCGCGAAATGCGTATTGCCGAAGGCGACCTCTATTCGTCAACCCAGGTTAAAAGATCCAAATTCAAGATTTATCAGCTTGGTTTCTTCGAGACAGCAGAAATCAAGGAATCCCCCGGTTCTGCCGAGGATAAAATTGTCCTGACCATCCAAGTTAAAGAACGCAGAACAGGAACCTTCCAGCTTGGCTTCGGTTTCAGTTCCATCGACAGCTTTGTTTTCCAGGCGCAGGTAAATCAGAACAACCTCTTCGGTCGTGGTCAATCTCTTTCACTGACAGCCATGCTCTCAGGCACCAGAACCCAGTTCATGCTGAGATTCTTCGAGCCTTATCTGGCCGATACCAAGGTTAACTTCGGTTTCTCGCTCTTCAACCAGTCCTACACCTATCCGGATCAGGGCGAATTCGGCAGCTATTCCAGAAAAAGCTCAGGCGCAGATGTTACACTGGGTTATCCGGTCTTCGAAGATCTGACACTGTTCTTAACCTACTCCATCAAAAATGTGGATATTGACACCGACAACGGACTGCATTTACATCTGTTCAAAAGCGGACTGACATCAAGCCTGTCCTTCACTGCACAATACGACACCAGAAACAACAGGCTCTTCCCCACCTCGGGTATGCTGCAGAGATTTACCGTAGAATATGCCGATGCTTACATCGGTTCGGATATCGAATTCACCAAACTGTCATTCAATTCGCAATTCTTCTTCCCCATCTGGTGGAAGTTTGTCCTTAAAATCAACGCCGACATCGGCTATGTAATGTCGCTTGAAGAACCGGACGCAGACAAAATTGGCGGAAAAGATTATCCTGGTGTACCCATTGCAGAACGCTTCCTCTTAGGTGGTATTTACAGCATTCGAGGATATGAGTTCGGTTCAATCTCACCGGCGATTCAGGTTATTCCACAGGATGACCCCGCAGGATACCCGGTCGAATACCTTATTGGTGGTAACAAACAGCTTATTTTCAACTTTGAAATCGAGTTCCCGGTTATCGAAGCTGCCGGTATTAAATGGGTGCTGTTCTTCGATGCAGGAAACACATGGAGTGAAGATCAACAGTTCTTCTATCTTGGTCAGAACGATCAGGACGAATACAATCTTCCCCTTGGTTTATACATGAGTTACGGCTTTGGTTTACGATGGTACTCACCGATTGGCCCGTTGAGATTCGAATGGGGACTGCCAATTACCAAACGCCCGCAGGACGAAACAATAGCTTTCGAGTTTTCTATAGGAAACCAGTTCTAGGAGGACAAAATGAAACGTTTAGTTACAGTTACAATTATTGCAGCAGTTGCACTTGTTTACATGAGCTCGTTTGCTTCTGCCGCTATGAAGTTTGCTTACGTAGATCTGCAAAGAGCCCTGATGGAGGTTTCAGAGGGCAAAACTGCCAAAGCAGAGCTTAAAGTTTATTTCGACAAGAAACAGGCCGAATTGGACAAAGAAACCGAACGCCTGAAAAAAATGAAAGAAGATCTCGACCGTCAGGGCATGATGGTAGATCCGAAAGTCAAAGCAGAAAGAGAAGCCGAGTTACAGCAGGCCATGTACGAATTGCAGAAAGTTTACATGTCTCTGCAACAGGAACTGAAAAGTAAAGAAACAGAAGCAGTTGCTCCTATTCTTGAAAAAATGCAAATGATCATCAAAGAACTGGCCGAGAAAAACGGTTACGATTTGGTGCTGGATAAAAACGGCTCGGGCATTGTCTATGCTCCGCTGAAATTTGACCTCACCACCGAGCTGGTAAAATTGTACGACAAAAGATATCCAGCCAAGAAAAAGAAATAAGCATATTCAGATCAACAACTTAAAGCCATCATTTCCATTAAGCCGGGAATGATGGTTTATTATTGAAGGAGCAGCAAAAATGAAGCTCTCCGAACTGGCCACTGCCATAGGTGGCGAACTTTTGGGTAACGGTGATATTGAAATAAGCTCTGTTGCGTCTTTGGAAGATGCTGAAAGCGGAGATATTTCCTACCTTGCCCTTCACTCCTATTCAGAGTTGGCAAATCAAACCAAAGCCTCTGCACTGATCTCGCATTCCAGAGTTAAAAACTGTCAGGCAGCTCAGATTCTCTGCAATGATCCCTATTTGGGTTTTGCGAAAGCCATGAGAATTATCTACCCTGCCCTGAAACCATCTGGAAAAATCTCCGGGAAAGCTGAAATAAATGATGCCACTATAGGTGATGGCTCGCAGGTTGATTCTTTTGCCTTTATTGGTAATGAAGTAACAATCGGCAAGAACTGCCATATTTATCCTCATGCATATATCGGCAACAAGGTTCAAATCGGTGATAACTGCATAGTTCACTCCCATGTCAGCATCCGTGAAGAATGCATCATCGGCAACAGGGTGATATTGCAAAACGGCTGCCGTATAGGTTCAGATGGTTACGGCTTCGCCAAGGAAAAAGGCAAACACCTTAAAATTCCGCAAGTTGGAAATGTAATCATTGGGGATGATGTTGAGATTGGTGCAAACTGCTGTATCGACCGC
>Ga0070728_10003536_pt1 | contig 17166 bp, 19 predicted proteins | sample tdDd471_FD_66723 | JGI IMG/M metagenome (GOLD analysis project Ga0070728, IMG submission 66723) | Marine sediment microbial communities from the Atlantic coast under amendment with organic carbon and nitrate - tdDd47.1 | ecosystem: Environmental > Aquatic > Marine > Coastal > Sediment | place... | reverse complement strand
CAATATTGACTGGAAACGCTCTAGATCGCATCGGCCTCCGGAACCTCGTAGGTCCAGACCCGAAACGATTTGAGCACATGCGGACCGAATGAGTTGATCAGCGGCACGTCCGCCGCGTCGCGGCCGCGCGCGACCTGAATACGGCCGATGCGCGGCGTGTTGTTGCGCGGGTCGAACGTCATCCACCGGCCGCCGAGATACACCTCCATCCAGGCGGAGAAATCCATCGGATCCAGGATCGGCACGCCGATGTCGCCCAGATGGCCGTTCACGTAGCGGGCCGGAATGTTCAGGCAGCGGCAGAAGGTTATGGCGAGATGGGCGAAATCGCGGCAGACCCCGATCCGCTCCTCGTAGGCTTCCATCGCCGTCCGGGTCGCGCGGGCATTCTCGTATCCGAAAGTCAGATGACCGTTCACGAAATCGCAGATCGCCTGTACCCGGCTCCAGCCGGGCGGGACGCTTTCGAACATGTCCCAGGCGATCTGGCTGAGTCTGTCGGTTTCGCAATATCGGCTGCCCACGAGATAGGTGAGGCACTCGTCCGGCAGGTCCGGGACGGGGATCTCCTGCGCATCGCAATGGACCGGATCGTGGGTTCCGGGATCGGTGACGGTGCCGTCCGCCCAGATCGAGAAATCGCCCGCCGGCGCGGTGAAGCGGCGACAGACGTTGCCGAACATATCCAGATAGGTATGGGTCGCGACCGCCGGTGTCGTGACAACCTGCTCGTCGGCCACCAGATCGTCGGAGCGCTCGGGCCGGACGTCCATCAGGCAGACCATCGGCGTCGGATTTTCGCATGTGACCGTGATGTCGTAGCCAAAGCGGATCAGCATGGAAATTCCTTATGCGAAGAGGCAATCGTGGCGAAGGACGACCCCGCCGCGAATGCGCCGCGCCGGTTGGCGGCGAACCCGGGCCTCGATCGCCGGCGACCCCGGTTTATGGTCCGCAAGGGGAGGCAATCCGGGCCGGTTTCGACTTTCGCCGAAACGGGGTTATCGGTCCAAACGGAGAATTCTACGCGCGAACCCGATCCTTCGCCTGTCTCAGCCGAGCCTCTCTCAGCCGTTCGGTTTTCCTGTTTCTTGCCTCCGCCTCCGCGTCGACGATCACGCGATAGGCGCGGTCCGTCGCCTGGGCCTTGGACTCTCCCCTGGAGGGTTGCGGCTTGAACAGGGTCTCGGCCGTAAATTTACTGGCCATTGTCGGCTCCTTTCGAATTACGCTTCTCCCGGGCACGGAGGCCGGGCAAGTTGCCCGGCTCCCGGCGTGGTCTCGACGGGAGGTGCCGGTACATCCGTGGTCACGGCCGGCAGAGAACGGCCCGGGCAGTTCGCAGATTGTCCGCAACGCTCATTGCGGAGCGGCTGTGGGTGTTCGCAACGATCTCGAAGCTTGGCTTCCGGTCTTCCGCAAGGCAAATCTGACGAAATCCATGGATACACGGCCCCGTCGTCTGCCACTGCCCGTCCCGCACAGTTCGTCGCAATCGAGATCGATTTTATCGAATGAGTAGCTCTCGAACGCACGTTTAGCGCGAAGAAAAAACTATTTCGACAATATATTTTCCTACTACAAATAGGGGTTACTCGCCTTCTTTTCAAGGTAAAATACTGAAAAACTCTGATTGATTAGCGTTCCGGACCGCTTGCGTTACCGGGACAACGGGAAAAATATTTCTTTCAAATCCGCCCTTGGGGTCGAGCATAAAATAATGCTAGTCATCCGGGACACATCGGCATTCGCCAATAAGGTCCGTTCAGCCAATGCGCCCGACCATTCGTTTTCGGCCGAGAACGGATTGGTCGGATCGACAAGCGGCGCGCCGGCCTGTCCTTAGATCCAAACCAAGTCAGGAAAGTTGTTGAAGGTTTTAGTCCGAGAAAACAATGTCGACCAGGCGCTTCGCGTTCTGAAAAAGAAACTGCAGCGCGAGGGACTGTTTCGCGAGATGAAGCGAAGGCGGTCCTATGAAAAGCCGTCCGACAAGAAGGCGCGCGAAAAGGGCGAGGCAATCCGCCGCCGCCGCAAGGCCGAGCGCAAGATGGCCCAAAGGGAAGGTCTGCTCCCAGCACCCAAGAAAAAAGTCCCTGCCGGCCGAGGCGCTCCGAGAAATTCTCCTTCGGCCGCCGGTTCCGGCGGTTCGGATACGTAAGGCGACGACGACGTCGTCGTCTCGCCTCAGTCTTCGCGCCGTACCGCGCGAATGATGTAGCCCCCGGAGCGCTCGTCCGCCTCGAGGTCGAGCACGCCACGATCCTCCGCCTCCTCCAGGAGGTCGCTGAACGACCGGAAGCCGTAATAGGCCTCGTTGAATCCGGGCCGGCGGCGCTTGAGGGTCTGCTTGACCATCGACCCCCACACCCGGTCGGAGCCTTCGGCGAACAGCGCCTCCGCCGTCTCCAGCACGAGGTCGATCGCCTCGTCGTGCCGGTCTGCGTCCTTGCCGCCGTTTTCGGAAGCCGCGGGTTTGCTCGCATCCTTCGCGGGTTTCTTCTCCGCCGCCGGCTTCTTCTTCGCCGGCCGTGGGCGGCGCGTCTTCTCCGCCGCGACGGCGCGAACGAGGTCGTCGTAGAAGATATATTCGTCGCAATTGTTCATCAGCAGGTCGGAGGTGCTGTTCTTCACCCCGACCCCGATCACCGTCTTGGCGTTCTCGCGCAATTTGCTGACCAGCGGCGAGAAATCCGAATCGCCGCTGATGATCACGAAGGTGTTGATGTGCTCCTTGGTGTAGCAGAGGTCGAGCGCGTCGACGACCATGCGGATATCGGCGGAATTCTTGCCCGACTGCCGCGTGTGGGGGATCTCGATGAGCTCGAAGGCGGCGTCGTGCATGGCCGGCTTGAACTCCTTGTAGCGGTCCCAGTCGCAATAGGCCTTCTTGACGACGATGCTGCCCTTCAGCAGTAGCCTTTCCAGCACCAGCTTCATGTCGAATTTCGGAATCTTGGCTTCGCGCACGCCGATGGCGACGTTCTCGAAATCGCAGAACAGAGCCATTTGGAAGTCCGGGTCTGTCGTTGGCATCGGGGTTCCTGACTGGGGACTCGATAAAGGGAACGGTCATTATGCATCAACGCCGTCGAGATTGCACAATCAGCGGCCGCCCTTCGCCCGATGGTGGTTTTGCGGGATGCGTGCTTACCCCCGACCCGATTGTCGGTTGCTTTTTCGCCGCCGCTGCTCTTTCATCCGGCCCAACGCAAGAACAAGGGAGGCGTCGCCGGTCATGCTGTTGGAAAATTCGGAACGGTCGCGGAAGCTTCAGGCCCAGCTTCGCGATTTCATGGACGAGCATATCTATCCGAACGAACAGCTCTATGCCGAGCAGCATGCCGAACCGGACAAGCGCTGGATCAGTCCGCCGATCATGGAGGAGTTGAAAGCGAAGGCGAAGGCCCTCGGTTTGTGGAACCTGTTCCTGCCCGAATCCGACCGCGGCGCCGGGCTCACCAATCTCGAATATGCGCCGCTGTGCGAGATCATGGGGCGGTCGCCGATCGCCGCCGAAGCGTTCAACTGCTCCGCGCCGGACACCGGCAACATGGAGGTGATCGAGCGCTATGGCACCGAGGAGCACAAGAAGGAATGGCTTCAGCCGCTGCTCGAGGGTGAGATCCGCTCCTGCTTCGCCATGACCGAGCCGGCCGTCGCCTCCTCCGACGCCACCAATATCGAATCGAGCATCGTCCGCGACGGCGACGAATACGTCATCAACGGCCGCAAGTGGTGGACTTCGGGCGCTCCCGATCCGCGCTGCAAGATCTCGATCTTCATGGGCAAGACCGATCCGACCGCCGAGAAGCACAGGCAGCAGTCGATGATCCTCGTCCCCATGGACACGCCTGGCGTCACGGTCGAGCGGGCCTTGACCGTGTTCGGCTATGACGACGCGCCGCATGGCCATGCGGAAGTTCTGTTCGAGAACGTCCGGGTCCCGGCTTCGAACCTCCTGCTCGGCGAAGGGCGCGGCTTCGAAATCGCGCAAGGCCGTCTCGGGCCCGGCCGCATCCACCATTGCATGCGGCTGATCGGCGTCGCCGAGCGGGCGCTGGAAGCCATGTGCGCGCGCGCCAAGTCGCGCGTCGCCTTCGGCGGTCCGATCGCCGACAAGGGCGCCCTGCGCCACAAGATCGCCGAATGCCGCATCGCCATCGACCAGGCGCGACTGATGACCCTGAATGCCGCCCACATGATGGATACGGTCGGCAACAAGGCGGCCCGCACCGAGATCGCCATGATCAAGGTGATCGCGCCGCGCATGGCCTGCAACGTGGTCGACGAGGCGATGCAGGCCCATGGCGGCGGCGGCGTCTGTCAGGACTTTTTCCTCGCCAAGGCCTATGCCAATTCGCGCACCCTGCGGTTTGCCGATGGTCCCGACGAGGTGCATCTGGAGGCGGTCGCCAAACTGGAGCTCAGGAAGAACTAGAGGCGGTTCCCGGGAGGGGTCGCATGACCGGGCCTTTCGATCTCTATTCGACCGAAATCGACGCCGATCCCTATCCGGCCTATCAGCGGCTCAGGGACGAGCATCCCTGCTACTGGAGCGACGAGAACGGCATCTGGATCCTGACCCGCTATGACGACGTGTTCGCCGCGGCCCAGGACTGGGTGACCTATTCCTCGCTCCAGGGCAACCTGATCGACGAAATCCCGGGCCGCTCCGGCGGCACGCTGGGGAGCACCGATCCACCGCGCCATGACCGGCTCCGGGCCTTGGCGCAGGCGGCGTTCGCCCGCAAGAATCTCGAACATATCGCCGCACCCGCGCTCGACATCGCCGACCGGGCGATCGAACGCATCCGGTCAGGCGATGGCAGCTTCGATTTCGTCGGCGATTTTTCCAGTCCCGTGACGGTTCGCACGCTGTTCACGATGCTGGGCCTGCCCGAGCGCGATCCGGCGGAAATGCGCAACGAGGTGGTGCTGTCGATCTCCACCGACAAGGCGAAGCGCGGCCGCAATCCCGATCTCGACGCCGCCTTCGGCCGGTTGACGAAATTCATCACCGACGAGGTCGCCATCCGCCGCGCCAGCCCCTCCGACGATCTCGTCACCCATCTCGCCGAGGCCGAGATCGACGGCGACCGGCTCGACGACCGCGAGGTGGTGCTGACCACGGCGATGTTCGTCGTCGCCGGGGTCGAGTCGCTGTCGAGCTTCATGAGCATCTTCGCCCTCAACCTCGCCGACCACGACGACGCCCGCCGCCGCATCGTCGCCGATCCGGCGCTGATGGCGCCGGCGATCGAGGAGAGCCTGCGCTACAACACCTCCGCCCAGCGCTTCAAGCGCACCCTGACCCGCGACGTCGAGTTGCACGGCAAGACCATGCGGGCCGGCGACGGGGTAGCGCTCGCCTATGGCGCGGCCAATCGCGACGAGCGCAAGTTCGACGATCCCGACTCCTACGACATCGACCGAAATCCGCGCGGCCATCTCGGTTTCGGCACCGGCAAGCATTTCTGCATCGGCAACACGCTCGCCCGGATGGTGACCGAGACGACCATGAACAGGTTCCTCGAAGCCTTTCCCGACTTTTCACTGCGGGAACAAGGTTTTCCCTGGGTGCCGTCGTCGAATTTCCGCTCGCCTTTGCAACTTCCCTTCCGCCTCGGCTGAGCACGCAAACGAAAGAAAGAGACAGACATGGACTACAAGCTTCTCGGCCAGACCGGCGTTCAGGTTTCCCGGCTCTGCTTCGGCACCATGTCCTTCGGCGGCGACGCCGACGAGGCCGCCGCGCAAGAGATGTTTTCGGCCTGCCGCGACCGGGGCATCAACTTCTTCGACTGCGCCAATGTCTATAACGGCGGCCGCTCCGAGGAGATCCTCGGACGCTTCATCGCCGGCTCGCGCGACGAACTGGTCATCACCTCGAAATGCTACGGCCCGATGGGCGACATCAATGCCGGCGGCGGCAATCGCCGGCATATCCTCTCGGCCGTCGAGGCGAGCCTGAAACGCCTCGGAACCGACCGGCTCGACGTCCTGTTCATGCATCGCTGGGAATCGCGGGTGCCGCTGGAAGAAACCTTGCGGGCGCTCGAAAAGCTCGTCGCCGACGGCAAGGTCGTCTATCTCGGCGCGTCGAACTATTCCGCCTGGCAGATCGCCAAGGGGCTGGGCATCTCGGCGCGCAATGGCTGGCCACGCTTCGACGTCATCCAGCCGATGTATTCGCTGGTCAAGCGCCAGGTGGAAAGCGAGATCCTGCCGCTGGCGACCGAGGAGAATCTCGGCGTCATCACCTATTCGCCCATCGGCGGCGGGCTGTTGAGCGGCAAATACGGCGTCGGCCGGTCGCCGGAGAGCGGCCGGATCATGACCAACTCCGAATATATCGCCCGCTACAGCGAGGACTGGGTGCGCGAGGTCGCCGACCGCTTCGTCGCCTATGCCGCCGACAAGGGCGTGAGCCCGGTGACCCTGGCCGTCGCCTGGGTGGCGGGCAACCCGGCGGTGACCGCGCCGATCATCGGCGGCCGCTCGCTCCGGCAGCTAGACCCGTCGCTGGCGGCGGCCGGGTTCGACATGTCGGAAGACATGCGCGCGGAGATCTCCGCCCTGTCGCGCAATCCGGCCCCGGCGACCGACCGGCTCGAGGAGCAATTGCGCGGCGACGTGTGAGTGCGAAACGAAAAAGGCCCGCTTCGATGAAGCGGGCCTTTACGGCGTCGAACCGTTTTTCTCGCTGGATCGCATCGGTTGGCTCAGCGCCCCCGCTTGCGGGCCGGCTTGGACGTCTGCTTGCCGGTCTGGTGGCCGCCGAGAATGCGGGAGAAACCGGGAGTCGAGGTCCAGGAGTTGGGGAAGGTATACATGGCTTGCCTCTTTAAGCCGTCTGCCGCCCCGATTGGCGGACAGGAACCGGAAATGGCATCGTTTTCTTGCCGGATATCCGCTTTCCTTCGGGCTTTCGAAAACCGGGCGTAAACCCTTTGTTTACCTAAGCTTTTCGGCCTCGCGGATCCGCTTTGAAAGCGGTGTCCATATCTGTCCGCCATCTAGTGATCGGCAGGTCGGAAATCAAATCCAAAAACGACGGAAACGAAGAAAAAAACGCCGCGGCGGTTCTTTTTTCGCCGTTTTCCTCGCTGCGTCTTCGGGTGGCGTTGCCTATGGCCGCATCGTGCAAACGCGTTGAAATCGCGAGCCCGGTCGCTTTTCGTGCTTGACGACACGTCAAACCTGTCGGAAAGCGGGATATGACCAAAGTCGAGAACGAGGTTGAAAACAGGGACGAGGCGCCGCTCAGGAGTTTCGGATTTCTCCTGATCGACCGGTTCTCCTCAATGTGCCTGACCTCGGCGGTCGAGCCCTTGCGGGTCGCCAACCGGCTGCTCGGACGATCGGTCTATCGCTGGTCCTTCGGGTCCGTCGACGGGTTGCAGGTCGAGGCTTCGAACGGCATCGCCATCGCGGTCAACTGGACCCTTTCCGAAGTGCCCCCGGTCGACGTCTTCTTCGTCTGCGCCGGCCTCGACGTGCTTCCGGAACCGGCGAGCCGCTACAACGCCGCCCTGCGCCGGGTGGCGCGCAGCACCCCGATCGTCGGCGCCCTGTCGGCGGGCACCTTCCTGCTCGCCCGCGCCGGCCTGCTCGACGACCACATGTGCACCGTCCACTGGGAGAACCGGCCGGCCTTCGAGGAGGGCTTCCCGGATCTTCATTGCACCGGCAACATCTTCCAGATCGACCGCAATCGCTGGACCTGTTCGGGCGGCATCGCCTCCATGGACCTGATGCTGTGGATGATCGAGGAGGATTTCGGCGTCGTCTTCGCCGGCGAGATCGCCAACCAGTTCCAGCTCGACCGCCGCCGCGCCACCGACGATCTGCAACGGCCCGGCTCGCTGCTCCGGCTCACCAACCTGCCCGCCAAACTGCGCGTCTCCATCGAGATCATGAACGAGAATATCGAGGAGCCGATCCCCACCAGCCGCATCGCCCGCGAAGTCGGCCTGTCGGTGCGCCAGGTCGAGCGGCTGTATCTGAAATATCTCGGCTGCTCGCCGGCGAAATATTATCTCAGGCTCCGCCTCGAACGGGCCCGCGAACTGATCCTGCACACCTCCAAGCCGCTGATCGACGTGGCGCTTGCCACCGGTTTCGCCTCCAATTCCTATTTCGCCCATTGCTATCGCAATCATTTCGGACAGAACCCGTCCGCCGTGCGCAAGCTGGTTCATTGACGCAAGGGCGGGGAAAGAGAGGCAGAGCAAGCGGCGAAGCGTGGATCCCCGCCTGCGCGGGGATGACGGTAAAATTGAGGTTTTGCAGTAACTTGGAGCGAAAAATTCCTTTCCGGGCTTGCGTTCTCGCACACAATCACCCCACACTCTCCGTCATCCCCGCGCAGGCGGGGATCTATGCTTCGCCGCTTGCGAAGCCGTCGTTGAGTTCGAATCCGCCCTGTGCCCGCATGCCGTCGAACCGGCCCGACGCCGTCGAAGGGTTCCCGTCAACCTTCAGTCACACCAGGGGTTTCCGATGATCGAAGATCCGCCGATCCTGACCGTCCATTCCGGTTTCGCCCGACCCGACAACGCCAAGGTAGAGAAGCTCAAAGGCGTGCCCACCGGCGTCGTCGTCGACTGCATGGACGGGTCCGGCGCGATGCATCATGCGATCAAGCCGGTGGGGAACAATCCGCCGGACTTCGTTGCCGTCGCCGTTACCTGCGGCTGCGGCCCGGCCGACAATCTCGCCGTCTTCGCCACATTGGAACTGCTGCGGCCGGGCGACGCGATCGTCGCCGCCGCCGATGGCTATCTCGGCACCGCGACGGTCGGCGATCTGGTCGCGGGGATGGCGCGCAACGCCGGCGCGGTGGCGATCGTCACCGACGGCGCGGTGCGCGACGTGCCCGGGATCGACGGCACCGGCATCGCCTGCTTCGCCGCCGCCGTCAGTCCCAACTCGCCGGCCAAGTCGGGGCCGGGCACCGCCGGGCTGCCGATCCAGGTCGGCGGCGTGTCGGTCTCCTCGGGCGATGTCCTCGTCGGCGATTGTGACGGCGTCGTCGTGGTTCCGGCAGCGATGCTCGACACCGTCCTCGAACGGCTTCCCGGGATCCAGGCCGCCGAAAGCGCGCTCGAAGCCCGCGTCAAGGGCGGCCTCGTCATGCCCGAATGGACGAAGGAACTGCTCGCCGGGCCGCGCACCAGACGGGTGTGAGGCTCGTCAGTCGCCGCCGGATCGGGCCGAGATCAACAGGCCGGCCGACGCGATCAGCGCCATGCCGAGGACGGTCAGCCCGTCCGGCCGCTCGGCGAAGAAGACGAAGCCCCAAAGCGCAGCCGAGACGAGATAGCCGTAGTCGAACGTGGCGATGACTTGCGGCGGCGCGATCTGGTAGGCGCGGGCGACGCCGAGGAAGAAGCCGGCAGACAGGACGCCGAGAAAGGCCATCAGGCCCCAGGCGCCCAACCCCATCGGTTCCCACACCGCCAGCAGGAAGGCCTGCGATGCCCTCAGTTCCCCGGGGATCGGCGCGAGCGCGAGAATCACGGTGGCGACGAGGCCGGTCGCCAGGAACGCGCCATGCAGCCCCAGCGCCAGCGTCACCGCCCGCTCCTGCTGGCAGCGGGCGCGGGTGATGACCATCGAAAGCGAATAGAGCGCGGCAGCCAGCAGCGGCAGCAGGACATACCAGGAAAACGCTTCGCTGCCCGGCCTGAGGATAACGACGACGCCTGCGAATCCGATCAGCACCCCCAGCCATTGCCGCCGAGTCACAGGCTCGCCGAGCCACAGCGCCGTCATCAGCGTGGTCAGGATCGGATTGGTGTAGACGGCGACGGCGGCGACCGACAGGTTCAACACCGGCAGGGAAGCGTAGAAGGCGAGCCAGGTGCCGACCAGAGCCAGGCTGCGCAGGAGCACCCATCGGGTCGAAAGCGGCTTGAGCGAAGCGAGACCTGCGCGGACGAGAAGCAACAGGCACGGAATCGCGAACAGCGACCGCGCCGCGAACACCTGCCAGACCGTCAGGTCGGAACTGACATATTTGACCATCGCATCGGCGAAGGCCATCGCCGTCACCGAGGCGAGAATGAGGACGATCCCGAACGCGACCCGATCCGCTCGGGTCGCCTCTGTCGTTGTCACGCCGCACTGCCCCCGATCGCCCGCGCCCGCATAGCGCTTGAATGGATATGGCCCTCTCGCGAGACCAAGCTTGCCGGATTGTATCTCCGAAGCCAGTCCCTATTTAGGGAAGCATCGTCCGATTAACCGGAACGGGCGGTTTTCCGCCGGAAATCGCACCTTGGAGATTGGCAAACCGGCCGCAGGCGTGCTTGATAACGGCAAACACCGCCCCGGTGGAACAGAAAACGATTCGGACGGACATCTCCAGGCTGGGATACGGGCCGGAAAGAAGCGGAGGGAAATCATCATGGATGCCCGCGGAATTGCGCATTACAAGCAGCTCCTCGAGGACCGGCTCGCCGAACTGAACGGCCGCCTCCACCAGATCGAGTCCGACCTCGACGCACCGGCGCCGCAGGACGACGAGGAACGCGCGACCGAGCGCGAGGGCGACGAGGTTCTGGAGGATCTCGGCAATATCGGCCTCGCCGAGATCAAGATGATCGAGGCCGCGCTCGACCGCATCGAGGCGGGGACCTACGGCGTTTGCGTCGAATGCGGCGAGGACATTTCCACCGAACGCCTCGACGTCCTGCCCCACACCCCGCGCTGTCGCGACTGCGCTTGACGCCCGGGGGCGTTTTCCACCCGATATTGCAGAAGGATTTCGCACCGCGAAGTTCGGCGCGAAATTTTTCCCGTTATGGCTTGCCGTTAGGCCGCTGCTGGATTCCAGCCTTCGCTGGAATGACGATTATTTCTATTTCTCAATAGTTTACGTCATTCCAGCGAAGGCTGGAATCCAGATGCAGCGGCGGCAACCGGCCGATAACGCCTCGGTTTCCCAAGTCTCTGATCCGGCATCCTCCTCCTTTTCACGCCTCCCGCACCCGCTTGACGCCATTTCGCGTTCCGCTAGACTGACTGATCAATCAGTTAGGGAGGCCGGGCGGCAATGGGGCTGCCGAAATCCGATGTCGTAAAATCCGATGTTGGGGCGACCCGCGACCGCATCCTCGATGCGGCCGAGCAGGTGTTTTGCGACGACGGCTATTCGGGGGCCAGCATGCGCCGGATCGCGGAAGCGGCCGAGGTGGCGCAGGCGCTGCTGCACTACCATTTCGACACCAAGGACGGGCTGTTCGAGGCGATGTTCGCCCGCCGCTCGGGCCAGATCAACGCCCGCCGTCTCGCCTGGCTCGACGAGCTGGTCGCCGCCAATGAGCTGACGCTCGAAAACCTCATCGAATGCCTGTTCCGCCCGACCATCGAGGCCGGTTACGATCCCGAGCGCGGCGGCAGCCAGTATTCGAAGATCCTCGCCATGGTCTCGACCGCGTCGGACGATCGCTCGAAGACGCTGGTCGGAAAATATTACGACCCGCTGGCGCATCGCTTCATCGAGGCCCTGCAGGCCTGCCTGCCCGATCTCGCCGCGCCCAACGCCGTCTGGGCCTACAGCTACGCCATCGGCACCGGCGTGACGATGATGGCGCGCACCGGACGCATCGGCCGACTCTCCGGTGGCGCTTGCAAAGACGACGACGTCGAGGAGATGATGCGCCATCTCGTGCCGTTCATCTGCGCCGGCATCCGCGCGCTCGCCGGCGCCGGGCTCGAGCCGCCGCCACGTAGAAACTTCGGAAAGGCGCATTGAAGAACGCCCGACCCGATATCGAACCATCCAAACAAAAAGTCCTGGAGGAAAACGTCATGAAACTCAACAAACTGCTTCTTGTCGGCCTGATCGCGGTCGGCGCCGGCACCGCCGCCTCCGCCGAGACGGTGATCAAGGTGACCATCGCCGCCGGCCATCCGCCGGTCGCCCGCTGGGTCAAGCACACCTCGAAGACCTTCATCCCCGCCGTCGACAAGGCGCTGGAAGGCTCCGGCTACCGGATCGAATGGAAGGAACAATATGCCGGCACGCTGGCCAAGGTCGGCGGCGTGCTCGAGGCGGTCGAGGAGGGGATCGCCGAGGTCGGTCTCGTCTCGAGCCTGTTCGAACAGTCGAAGCTGTCGATCCAGAACGTCACCTACTACACGCCCTTCGTCTCCCCCCATGCGGCCCAGATTTCCGACCTGGTCGACAGCCTGCACTTCACGGAAGAAGCGATGCGCTCGACCTGGGAGGCCAACGGTCTGGTCTATCTCGGCGGCGCCATCGGCATCGACGACTATCTGCTGATGACCAATTTCCCGGTCAAGTCGATCGACGATCTCAAGGGCCATCAGATCGCCGCGCCGGGCGCGGCGGCGACCTGGCTCAGCGGCACCGGTGCCGTGGCGGTGGGCGGCAACCTGACCACCTACTACAACAACATCAAGAACCACACCTATGACGGCACCATCGTGTTCGCCTCCGCCGCCCTGCCGTTCAAGCTCTACGAGGTCGCGCCCTACATCACCAAGGTGCATTTCGGCGCCCAGTATGCGGGCGGGCTGGCGGCCAATGTCGACTGGTTCGAAAGCCAGCCGGAAGTGGTGCAGAAGGCGCTGATGGACGCCGGTGTCGCCTATCGCGCCGCCTATAACAAGGATCTCGACGAGGCCGTCGCCAACGCGCTCAAGGTCATGGCCTCGAAAGGCGCCAAGATCACCGACCTCGACGAGGCGACGCGCAAGAAATGGGCCGCCGGCATGGACAATGCCGCCAAGGTCTGGGCCACGAAGCTCGATTCCCAGGGTCAGCCAGGCACCAAGATCCTCAAGATCTACATGGAGTCCATGCGGGCCGCCGGCGCCAAGCCGCTGCGCGACTGGGACAAGGAATAGCGATCCCCGCCGATCCGCTTCCCGACGAGGCCCGGACGCGCCCATGACCGACAACCCACAGGCACAGGAGCCGGCTCGCGCCGGCTCCCCCGGACCGCTCGCCCGTCTCAGGCGGGCGGCCGATATCGTCACCGTCGGCCTCAATGTTGTCGGCACGGTGCTGATCCTCGCGGTGATGGTGCTGGTCAACGCCAATATCGGCGGCCGGGTGTTCTTCCAGGCGCCGATTTCCGGCGTGCCGGAACTGGCGACCCTGTCGATCGTCGCCATCGTCTTCCTGCAGATCGCCCAGGCCGTGCGCGAGGGGCGGCTGACCCGGACCGACGCGCTGCTCGGCTGGCTCGGCGAGCGCAGTCCTCGCGCCCGGGCGCTGATCGAGACGGTCTACAACCTGATCTCGGCCGGCCTTCTATGGGTCCTGTTCAACGCCAGCCTGCCGCTGTTCGTCAAGTCGTGGACGAAGGGCACCTTCATCGGCGCAATCGGTGACTTCACCGCGCCGGTCTGGCCGGTCAAGCTGATCATCCTGATCGGCTCGGCAATGCTGATCGTGCAGTTCCTGTTCGCCGCCGTCGACGGCCTGATGACCGCCGTCGGTCGTGGGGATGGACGGCCGGGCAGGGGGGAGGCCGAATGACCGATTTCGGCATAGGCCTCGCCTCGCTCGGCGCCATGGTGGTGCTGATTTATGTCGGCCTCTACGTGCCCATCGCGCTGATGCTGTGCTCCTTCGTCGGGGTGTGGCTGATCAAGGGCTCCGATGTCCTCGCCGGCAAGATGATGGCGCTCGCCGCCTACAACGCCATCGCCAACTATTTCTTCGGCGTCGTGCCGCTGTTCGTGCTGATGGGCTTCATCGTCTCCGCCGCCGGTATCGGCCGCGACGCCTACGATGTCGCCAACCACGCGTTTCGACGGCTCAAGGGCGGCCTCGGGCTCGGTACCGTCGGCGCCAACGCCATCTTCGCCGCGATTACCGGCATCTCCATCGCCAGCGCCGCCGTGTTCACCCGCATCGCGGTGCCGGAAATGGTCCGCAACGGCTACACGGCGCGCTTCTCCGTCGGAGTCGTCGCCGGCTCCTCGGTACTCGGCATGCTGATCCCGCCGAGCCTGCTCCTGATCCTCTACGGCATCCTCGCCGAACAATCTGTGGGCGACCTGTTCATCGCCGGCATCGTCCCCGGCCTGCTGCTGGCGCTGTTTTTCGGGCTCGGAGTCATCGCCATGGCCCATTGGATGCCGAATTTCATCGGCCGCGATCTCGCCGGCGGCGACGAGCTGGCGCTCACCGCGGGCGAGCTTCTAATCAAGGGCGGGCCGATCTTCGCCCTGATCGCGCTGGTGCTCGGCGGCATCTATGGCGGCCTGTTCACCCCGATCGAGGCCGGCGCGGTCGGCTGCGCCGGGGCACTGGTCATCGGCATCGCCAAACGGACGCTCACCTGGCGCGGCTTCTGGGGGGTGCTCAACGATACCGGTCTTGTCACCGCCTCGATCTGCTTCCTGATCATCTCGGCGGCGACCTATTCGCGGATGCTGTCGCTGTCGGGCGTGCCGACCGGCTTCGGCACCTGGGTCGCGACCGCCGATATCGGCTTCTGGGGGGTGATGCTCGCCTATGTGGTGCTGGTCATCCTGATGGGGACGATCCTCGATTCCTCCTCGATCATGCTGATCATGGTGCCGCTGATGCTGCCGGTGGTGAAGGACATGCAGGTCGACCTGATCTGGTTCGGCCTGGTCACCGTGCTGGCGGTGGAGATCGGACTACTGACGCCGCCCTTCGGCATCTCGGTCTACGTGATCAAGTCGACGCTCGACGACACCTCGATCAGGCTCGGCGACATCTTTCGCGGCGCGGCGCCCTTTGCCCTGATGATGCTCGTGGTGCTGGCGCTGGTTCTCGTCTTTCCGGTCCTCGCGGTGGGCCTGCTCGGACACTGACGACAAGAAAAGGAGACGCGTGATGGCGCGACGCTTCGTTGACCTTTCCGTTCCGCTGGAGGCGGACATCGCCTCCGATCCGCCCGGCTTCACGCCGCAGATCACCTATGTCGATCACAAGCAGAGCGCGGAGCACATGGCCGCCTACTTTCCCGGCCTCGCCACCTCCCAACTGCCCGGCGGCGAAGGATGGGCGGTGGAGATGCTGCAACTCTCGACCCATACGGGCACCCATCTCGACGCGCCCTATCACTACCATTCGACCATGGACGGCGGGAAACGGGCGATCACCATCGACGAGGTGCCGCTCGAATGGTGCTTCAATCCCGGCGTCAAGCTCGACTTCCGACATTTCGACGACGGCTACGTCGTCTCCGCCGCCGATGTCGAGGCGGAACTGAAGCGCATCGGCCACGAGCTCAGCCCCCTCGACATCGTCATGGTCAACACCTCCGCCGGCGCCCGCTACGGCGAGGACGACTATCTCGCCACCGGATGCGGCATGGGCCGCGAGGCGACGCTCTACCTGCTCGAGCGCGGCGTTCGTGTCACCGGCACCGACGCCTGGAGCTGGGACGCGCCCTTCGTCCATACCGCGAAAAAATTCGCCGAGACCCACGATCCGTCGATCATCTGGGAAGGCCACCGCGCCGGCATGGAGATCGGCTACAGCCATATCGAGAAGCTCAGCAATCTCGAAAGCCTGCCGGCGACCGGCTATATGGTCGCCTGCTTTCCCTTCAAGATCAAAGCCGCCTCGGCCGGGTTCACCCGCGTCGTGGCGATCTTCGACGAATAAGTCAGTCAACTAAGCTAGAGGACGGGTCACGCCCGCGAAACCAATGCCCAGAAGCGTCAAGAACAAGGTCGTCATCACCTGCGCCATTACCGGCGGCATCCACACCCCGACCATGTCGGAAGCCCTGCCGATCACCCCCGACCAGATCGCCCAGCAGTCGATCGACGCGGCCGAGGCCGGCGCCTCGATCATCCACCTGCACGCCCGCGATCCCGAAACCGGCATCCCGACGCCCGATCCCGACGTGTTCATGCAGTTCCTGCCGCGGATCAAGCAGTCGACCGACGCGGTGGTCAACATCACCACCGGCGGCGGCCTCAATATGACGCTGGAGGACCGGCTGGCCGCCCCGCTCAAGGCCGAGCCGGAAATGTGCTCGCTCAACATGGGTTCGATGAATTTCGGCATCTTCCAGGCCGCCGACCGCTTCAAGGACTGGAAGTTCGACTGGGAGGAGCCCTATCTCCGGGGCACCGACGACCACATCTTCCGCAACACATTCCGCGACATCGAATACATCCTCAAGCATCTCGGCGAGGGCTGCGGCACCAAGTTCGAGCACGAATGCTACGATGTCGGCCATCTCTACAACGTCGCCCATTTCGTCGATCGAGGCATCCTCAAGCCGCCGTTCTTCATCCAGACCATCTTCGGCATCCTCGGCGGCATCGGTACCGACATGGAGAACCTGATGTTCATGAAAGCGACCGCCGACCGGCTGTTCGGCGACGACTATGTCTGGTCGGTGCTCGCCGCCGGCCGCTTCCAGATGCCGTTCGCCACCCAGGCCGCGATGCTCGGCGGCAATGTCCGGGTCGGGCTCGAGGATTCGCTCTATATCGGCCGCGGCAAGATGGCGTCCAGCAATGCCGAGCAGGTCGCCAAGATCCGCCGCATCGTCGAGGAACTCGGACTCGAGGTCGCCACGCCCGCCGAGGCGCGCGAGATCCTCGAGCTCAAGGGCGGCGACATGGTGAAGTTCTAAGGCTGGACGCAATCATGGCGGACGAAATGCGCGAGGCGGTGGTCCGCTTCGACTGCACCGGCCGGGCGGTCGGCAAGATGCGCAACGAGCTTGAGGTCCACATGGTCGAGCCGTTCGGCGAGGGTCCCTTCGCGCTCGCCACCGACGAGGGCAGCTTCCATGGCGGCGACGCATCGGCGCCGCCGCCGCTCGCCCTGTTCGTCGGCGGTCTGACCGGCTGCCTGATGACCCAGATCCGGGCCTTCGCCAAACGCCTTCGCGTCAGCCTTAACGACCTGACCGTACACACCCGTGTGTGTTGGGACTGGGAAGCAAAGGACCGCGTCTACGAGACCGCGCCGAAGAGCTTCGAGATCGACGTCGACATCGACAGCGACGACGCGCCGGAAAAGGTGGTCGCACTGATTGAGGCGGCGAAGAAGGGGTGTTTTCTCGAACAGACGCTGGGGCGGCGGAACACCATCCGCCACCGGATGAAGACGGCGAAGGGATGGGTGGAGGTGTAGGGATACTGGCTCAGAGCAAGCGGACAAGCATGGATCCCCGCCTGCGC
>Ga0070728_10003526_pt1 | contig 17201 bp, 10 predicted proteins | sample tdDd471_FD_66723 | JGI IMG/M metagenome (GOLD analysis project Ga0070728, IMG submission 66723) | Marine sediment microbial communities from the Atlantic coast under amendment with organic carbon and nitrate - tdDd47.1 | ecosystem: Environmental > Aquatic > Marine > Coastal > Sediment | place... | reverse complement strand
CCATATGTCGCCATCTGAATCTTCGGAGATGGACAGAATTTCCGGATCGTCAATGTATTCCTTGGAGGTGCGTGAACCATAGGTTATAAAGCTATTGGTTTCTTTATAGTAGCGGCTAAGTCCGTTGCGTGTACCTATCCATATTGTATTGGAAGCATCTTTATAAATGCGCCATACCAAGTTAGAATGCAGGCTTTGTTTGTTGTTACCTTTTATATACTGCTTGAGCTGTCCTTTTTCCAGATCGTAAACAAAGGCACCTTGGGTCATTGTACCTATCCATATGGTTGTATTATCTTCTGCAATAATAGATGTAACTGCACTGGTAATGCTGACACCATTTTCTGTGGTGGGCTTAAAATGACTAAATGTTTCAGTAAGGGTATCAAAAATGAATATTGACTGGTCGGTACCTACCCAAATATTGCCATCTTTATCCTGAAATAATGAGCGGATAAAGTTATTACCAATTGAGTGCGGAATATCGGGCGTGTTTCTGAAGGTTTTAAACTCATATCCATTAAACTTATTAAGTCCGTCTTTTGTGCCAAACCACATAAACCCTTGTTGATCTTGTAAAATGCATTGAACGGAGTTCTCAGAAAGCCCATTATTTACCTGGTATTTTCTAAAGGTCATATTGGGGTTAGCTGCAATACTAACGCAGATATGTATAAACAGGATTAAAAATAGTGATTTGCTTATTGCCATAAAACCAATTAGTGAATTACAAATTTGGGAATCATATTTTTCAATTACAATAAGGAATTATTTGCCGATATAAAATGAAACATACTGGTCGTAAAATAGAATAAATTGGGCAGAAGACACTTGAATGCCTTGTTTTATTCGATTTGACCAGTAAATTGTATTGTTTGCCTAATGTGTTTCATCCTGATAGAAATGGATAGTTTTAATTTGAACCATGGGAAATGAGATGTCCCGGCAACCTATTATTAAAAACTAAATTCATTGATTATGAAAAAAATCGTTGCGGTACTATTGCTGCTTGTTCCGCTTGGTATTATCGCTCAAACAGTCAACCTTACAGGAAAGGTGGCAGACGAAACAGGTGAGCCAATACCTGGAGTGAACGTTTTTGTTAAAGAAACCAAACAAGGTGGAATTACTAATGTTGAAGGTATCTTCACAATAAATGTGGAACTTAACCAAACAGTTGTTTTTTCTTTTATTGGAATGAAAGAGGAGGCCGTTGTTTATAATGGTCAGCGTGAGTTAAATGTAACCATGGTGGGCGAAGATAAGTCTCTTGATGAGGTGGTGGTGATTGGCTACCAAACCATTAAAAAAGCCGATTTAACAGGAGCTGTTGGTATTTATAAGCCTGAAGAGTTAAAAAGTAGCGTGGTAACAGGATCGGTAGGTGAAATGCTTGGCACCATGAGTGGAGTATTCACCCGTACAGAAGGAAAACCCGGAGCTGAAGGCTGGGTCGAAATTCGCGGAACCAAATCGTTTGGTTCGAGTCAACCTTTATATGTAATCGATGGTATTGCTGTTGAAGGGGGGGCTAACCGTGACTTTAATTTTAACGACATTGAGTCTATTCAGGTATTGAAAGATGCTTCGGCTGCTGCTATTTATGGATCGAGGGCGGCCAATGGTGTTATCATCATTACAACAAAAAGCGGAAATGAAGGGCCAATGAAAATTGAAGTGTCGGCCAAGAATAGTTTTCAATGGCTGCCACGTTATGACCTTACTAACCGTGAGCAATGGATCGAATTGAATGACATGGCATTTGAGAACAATGGTTTTGCACCGGCCAACCATTTTGATGCCGACACCGATTGGCAGGACGAGACCTTTAAAACAGGCGTGGTTGAGGATTACAACGTTTCGTTCTCAGGCGGAAGCAAAACCAATAATTACTTCTTGTCTGCCAATTACCAGTCAAACTCAGGTACCACCATTGGCACCGAGAGTGATCGTATTACACTACGTGCCAATACATCAGCCATGCGAGAGTTTGGCGATAACGTTACATTTAAGATTGGCGAAAATATTATTGTAAGTAACTATTCAATTGATGAATTAGATACTAACCCAATTATTGATGTTTACCGCATGCTGCCAACTATACCGGTCTATAACGAAGACAATCCGGGAGGCTATGGTTATGGCGACGGTAGTCGGGATGTTACCTTTGGAACAAATCCTATCGCTAAAGAAGATTTAACCGATACGCATAACCAGAACATGCGCATTCGCGGTAATGTCTATACTGAGTTGGAATTCTTTTCAAAGTTGAAATACAAGCTCAACATTGGTTTTGAAACCAGTTTTGATGAGCACAGGTATTTAAGAAAAGAAGGGAACTGGACGTATAATCAGCCTTGGGATCCATCAACCATTACAAAAAACAAGGCACGCTTTAACTCATTGGTTTATGATAATACCTTGGAGTATAATGATGTCATTGGCAAGCATAGCATCAATGCTGTGGTAGGAACCAGCTTCATGGATATTAACTATGAGCAGTTGTGGGGATCTAAAAATGAGTTACTGAGCACAAGCGATGGTAGCTATTTCGAACAACTGAATGCGGCCACTAAAGATCCAAGAACTGGTGGATTCAGGGATATTTCAAAGCTATTCTCTGTTTTCGGACGACTAAACTATTCATATGCTGACCGCTATTTGTTTAGTGCGACTGTTCGTCGCGATGAATCATCAAAATTTGGCTCTGGTTACAGAGATGGCGTTTTTCCATCTATTTCGGCCGGTTGGAAAATTAGTAGTGAAGAATTCTTCAACGTGCCATGGATTAATACACTGAAAGTGCGCGCTAACTATGGGGTTCTGGGTAGTTCAAACATTGGTTATTGGGATTATGTGGCCTTTATTAACTCTTTCCCACAGGCCGTGTTTGGAACCGATCAAAGTGTTGTTAACGGACAAACGCAGGTGAAGCTGGTTAACGACAACCTTAAATGGGAAGAACTTCACCAGATGAACTTCGGGGTGGACATGGCTTTTCTGGATAATCGCCTTGATGTATCGGCTGAATACTTCAAATCAGAAACGAGAGATGTATTAACAGCCATGCAGATTCTAATGACAACCGGAAACAACGGTGGTAACCCTAATGTTAACGCAGCTTCGTTGCAAAACACTGGTGTTGAATTATCGTTAACCTGGCGTGAGGTCAAAGGGGATTTTAAGTACAGTGTTAATGCCAATATATCAACCATCAGGAATGAAATATTAGAATTGGGATATGACCGAGAATATTTTACCCAGTGGAATACAAAATCATATGTTGGCAGCCCTATCGGAGAGTGGTACCTGATTAAAACAGACGATATATTCCGCAGTCAGGAAGAAGTGCTGGCGCATACCAATTCAAATGGTGCTGTTATTCAGCCGAATGCCCGTCCGGGGGACATCCGTTATGTTGACTACAACGATGATGGTATCATTACTGATTCTGACCGTCAGCATGTGGGCAGTCCTTGGCCTGATTTGCAGTTGGGCTTAAATGCCACATTCGAATGGAAAGGACTGGACCTTCAGGTACAGATGGCCGGCGCCTTTGGTCAGAAAGTATTTAATGGGCCAAGAAGCGGATTCGATCGCTTTGATGATAATTCCAACTACAGGGCCGATTATGATGCATGGTCAGAAAGCAACCCTAATGCTAAAGATCCGCGACCATTGTATCAGGATAGCAGAAATACGCGGGGCGACCAAGATCGATGGATTGAAGATGGTTCATATCTACGTGTTCGACAAATGGCTCTGGGCTATTCGTTGCCCAAAAGCATCTTAGGAAATGTATTGGATCAAGCACGCATTTTTGTTAATGCACAAAACCTGATCACATTTACCAAATACACTGGTTTAGATCCCGAATTCAGGAATTCCAACATTTGGGAAAGAGGTCAGGATTATGGAGCATTTCCCAATCCTAAGGCTGTTACAATCGGAGCTCAACTAACTTTTTAAAGAATGAATTTAAGCGTAATTCTTTTAAATTATTTCTCAATGAAAAAGATTCTATTTACAATAATAATATCAAGCTTCTTCTTTAGTTCTTGCGATGTGGAAGTAACCAATCCCAACGATTTGGAAGTGAAAATATTCTGGAAGACGGAGGCTGACGCGCAAAGTGGTTTGAATGCTGTTTACAACATGTTTTACAAACCCGGGCTGTATACCCGATGGATTTGGTTTAGAACCGATCTGACCTCTGATGAGGCATTTAGTTCAAGCCCTTGGCTGGAGCTAGCCGATTGGACACGGTTTATCTATAACAATTATAATTTTTGGGAAGGTAACTCCTGGACCTATCGCGATTCGTATGAAACGATTTACAGAGCCAACCAGGTGCTGAGTAAAGTACCTGACATTGAATTTGCCAATGCCACGGATAAAAACCATGTGCTGGGACAGGCTTATTTCTTAAGAGCGCTGCAATATTATAATCTGGCTTTGCTTTGGGGAAGCGAAAATGCAAGCGTAGCAATCGTTTTGGAGCCTTCTAACCCGGGCGATACGCCAGCAGGAAATACCGAGGCAATCATCTGGAGCCAGGTGGAGAGCGACTTACAAATGGCCATTGATATGTTACCAGCTTCATGGGATGATACCAACAAAGGACGTGCCACTATTGGTGCTGCCAAAGCTCTGTTGGCTAAGTGCTTAATGCAGCAGCAGCAATGGGACGCTGCCAAAACTCAACTGGAGTGGTTGGTAAATGGGGAAGGTAAGCAGTATTATGGATTAGCACCTAATTTTAAAGATAACTTCACTCATTTTACCGAAAACAACATCGAATCGGTATTCGAATTACAATATTCTGATGTACATAAAGCACCGGCTGGCGATGGCGATTTCGATATCGATCCAAACCTGGGACAGAACCGTGCCCAGTTTTTTGGCCCTCCGGGGGTTGGCTGGACCGATGGCGAGGCTCGTACCTGGATAGTTGATGCCTTTAAAGCAGAACTTAACCTGGATGGAGAATTCGATGTTCGTCTTAAAGAAAGTCTTTTTTACGAAGGCATGGATGCCGACTTTGCAGACAATAGCAGAATCTATCGATTCAACATGGATGTGTGGCAACAGGATAACTACAGAGGAAGGGTATTTATCCGTAAGTATGCGTCAGATTATTACCGCGATTTTGAAGACTATCATAATCCAATCAATATTCGCCTCATTCGATTTGCTGATGTTATGCTGATGTATGCCGAGTGTTTGGCCAATATGCCTTCTGGCGATTTGGGTGAGGCAGTAGCCTTGGTTAACCTTATTCGTAACCGTTCCAATATGCCAGAATTAGCAGTCAATCATCTGGCAGCTACACAAGACAAAACTGCTTTTTTAAAGCGCTTACAAGTAGAGCGTTCTTTAGAGTTGTGTCATGAAGGTCACCGTTGGGCTGATATTAAACGTTGGGGCTTACTCAATTCCACTGAAGGACTTGATGAGCTGAGAGGAAGAGATAGTGATTTCAACAATTTTGTGATGGGTAAGCACGATTGTTTGCCAATCCCATCCAGCGAGGTAGATAACAACCCGGGACTGCAGCAAAATCCAAATTACTAGTTGGTTTTTAGCTGATAATTTAAACGTTAATCCAGGCTCCAATTAATGGAGCCTGGATATAATAAAACGAGGCAATGAAGACTTCTTATCTAACACGACTACTAGTGTGTTTAATCTGTTTTTTACCACTACATGCCTGCGGGCAAAACGATGCAAAAGAACAGAGACCAACTGATAACGTCACTCCTGTGGCACTTGGCGACCCTTTTATCCTTTACCATCAAGGGCTGTATTATGCATATGGTACGCAATCGCCAGATGGCATTGTGGTATTCACTTCTGAGGATATGATTCACTGGAGTGTTCCTATTTTAGAGCATGGTCAACTGGCTCTTTATAAGAATGATGTGTGGGGCGAACGTTGGTTTTGGGCCCCTGAAGTATATTCTGTCAATGGAAAATTCTATATGTATTTTTCGGCCGATGAACATATTTGTGTCGCTACATCAAATTCACCTCTTGGTCCTTTTATTCAGGATAATAAAGCACCCATTAGGGAAGAAAAAAGCATCGATAACAGCTTGTTTATTGATGACGATGGCAAAGCCTACATGTATTTTGTGCGCTTCAACGATGGCAATAATATATGGGTAGCTGAGATGACGGATGACTTACAGGGTATTAAAAGTGAAACTTTGGCTCATTGTTTCAGTGTGTCGCAAAGATGGGAAGAAGTACAGGCGCGTGTTAATGAAGGACCATTTGTGATTAAGCATAAAGGCCTGTATTACATGACCTACTCGGCCAACCATTTCGAAAGTCAGAAGTATGGCGTTGGCTATGCAACTGCGGAAAGCCCAATGGGGCCATGGAGTAAATATGAGCATAATCCAATTTTGCAAAGTCCGGGCGAGTTAGTGGGAGCTGGTCATAGCGCCTTGTTTTATAATGAAGAAGGAGAGCTATTCAAAGTATTTCATGCCCATCGGGATATCCAAAATATACATCCGCGTAAAATGTACATTTCTAAAGTGAGTTTCAAGGCTAACAACGCTGGCGCTGATATTATGGAGATTGATACTGAATATCTGATTCCTGTCTTAAAAAAGTAACATGAAACGAACATGTAAATTCAATTATTCAATTTTCACACAGGCAAATGATTGGATTTATTTGGGAGTTCCATATGGCCTTTGAAAATAAATTTAATCACATGAAAACACCCATATTTATATATCTCGTTTTGTTGGTTCAGACACTGGCCATTATTGGATGTGCCTCCTGTTCGCAAAACGAAGCAGTAACTGTTATTGAAGATGTCAAAACAAAGGAACCAGTTGAAGGCATGCGCATTGCCTGGGACTATCGGTCCATGCAAAAGATAGCACCACAGGATGGTCGCGTGATGTCGTGGACTGGTTACCCAAGGCTCAAACGACTAAACAATCAGTCACTTTTTGTCACTTACGAAGCACAAGGGAACGTTGAATATGTGCTAAGCACCGATGAAGGACAAACCTGGACAGCACCTGTTATATTGTTTGAAAAGCAGATACAAACCAATGGCCAGGGACAATCAACAACGGTTAATATGTCCAATGGGGAGTTGATTGAACTGTCTGATGGTACCTTATTGAGCGCCTGCAATTACCGGCCTGTTGAAGAAGGTATAGTGCCCTTTGCTATTGCAGTAAAGCGAAGTATCGATAAAGGCCAAACCTGGTCAGAGGTGCAGGTTATTTATGAAGCAGAAACTTACTTTCACGATGGATGTTGGGAGCCTTCTTTGCTGGAACTGCTTGATGGAGAGGTGCAGGTTTACTTTGCCAATGAAAAGCCCTTTACCAACAGTGATGAGCAAAATATTTCGATGTTGCGTTCTTACGATAAAGGTATCACTTGGGATGAGCAGGTTGTTACTGTTTGTTTCAGGGCTCATCATCGCGATGGCATGCCGGTGCCGGTGTTGTTAAACGACGAAATTGTTGTGGCTATAGAAGATAACGTGTCAGGACAGTTTAAGCCTTATACTGTGCGCACCTCAGTTCAAGACAACTGGCGTTCACCTGTTTTGACCGAATCGTCGCAACGTACAAGAGCACTTGAAAATGCCTATCCTGATCAAGTGTACGCAGGAGCACCCTACCTGATGAAAATACCTGGAGGAACAGTATTGTCTTACCAAACCACTTACCAGAGAGGGAGTAATTGGGAGCTATCTACAATGGAAGTGGCCATTGGTGATGCCGATGGACGTAATTTCACCAAACAATCTCGCCCCTTTAATGTGCCTTTGGATAGAGAAGCTAAATGGAATTCAATAGCTATGTGGGATGAGCAAACCGTGGTAGCAGCTGCCAGTACAAGCTTTAATAGCCCTTCGTGTGAAGTGTGGTTGATTAAAGGCCATGTGATTCGCCCATTGTCTTTGCAGTCATCATCGGTGCAATTGGATGGCAACATAAGCGAAGAAGAGTGGGGGGTACTTCCGGTTTTTGTGGGGCACACCAGCGCTAATCAAGTTCATTCAGGAATCAGGAAGAATGGAGAACATCTGGTGATAGCCGCTAAACTTGATCTGGATGAGGTAGCTGACAATCAGCAGGCTGAAGTTAATTTGTTACTTGACACTGGCAACCAATCTACGGTGCAAGCAGAGAAAGGACTGTTCAAATGGGTGATTAAAACCGACGGCAGTGCTCATTTGTACCAAGGAAACGATGGCGTATGGAAAGAGCAGGTTTGGAGTGGTGATTTTAAACTAACAAAGAAAGGCGCTAAATCTTATGATATTGAGCTAAAGATTTCGGTTGATACCTTCGACTGGCAAGAGCAACCCGAATTTAGATTTAACACTGGGATAGGATACATTAACTCAAAAGGGGAGAAAATAATCGAATGGATTACTAATAGTGCAGGTGATGCATCTTACACTTGGTGCAGTGTAACAAACCATTAAGGGAATGTTAGACAAAATTGATTTGAAACGAATAAAAGTAAAATATATGACCATCAAAATAGGAAAGACGATTACAAAATTATTAGGGACGGCATTGGTGATGTTTTCGTTTGCCACGATTGCTAATGGCCAACATATCCGATCGTGGCTGCAGTTAAAAACGCCTGGAAACAATGCAGTTTGTTATCCGCTTGAAGTTTATAAAAACGGCCAGGATCTTGAGTTAACAGCAAGTGAGAATATTCCTGTCGAGGTAAATGTGACAATTGATAAAAAGGCCAGCGAACAGGTGTATATCATTAACATTAAGGCGCTTAATACCATTTTTTTTAATTATAAGCAAAGTATAAAAGCCGGTAGTTTTGAACATGATGATTGCCAGTTTCTGATGCCTGGTTTCTGGTACCGTCGTAACCTTAGGTCCCCCAAAGAAGCGCCATCTTTTCATACCAGCGATAGTTGGTTGGTGCGCGAAGATCGTTTAAGCACACCATTAACCGGTGTGTTTAATGAAAAAACAGGTGATTATTACACCGTTTTGCGAAAGGATGACATACAAAATACGGCATATAGCGCTCTGCATAAGGGCGAAGTGATTTTATCACAAGCAAGCGACTTGGGTTTTACTGGTTTTGAAAATATGGATGGGCAAACCTGGTTGTCATTTGGATTTCCTTACCAGGAGAATCCTAAAACCTATATCCGCAAGTTAACATTAGCACCCCCTGTTACCGCCTTTGAGAAACTGGAAAAAGGCGAAACAAAAACCTTTACCTGGACTGTCAATAAAGGACATGCCAACGATTTTTCAGAGTTTGTGGGACAAGTATGGAATTATTCATTCGATGCATTTCAGCCTCAACCAGTGGAGCTTGGATATGGTTATGACTTTGTAAAAAAGACTTTGTCCAACTTTTATGATGAAGGTTATACAGAAACGGATGATTTAAATTACTACTCAGGCATTCATTTGCTTACTTATGATTGTCAAAACAACGGTGGAGCTGAAATTGGTTTTATCGGGCGTGTATTGCTCAATGCCTATTTTGCCTTGGAATATGCCGAGGAAACTGGCCATGAAAAATTAAAGAATGAGGCCATTAAAATTTACGATAGTTACCTGAAAAATGGATTTACTGAAACTGGTTATTTCAGAGAGTTTGTGCATTTTGATCATAACGAGGAACCTGATGTTTACAGTATTCGTCGCCAGTCAGAAGGTATTTATGCCGTTTTGCACTATTTGAATTACGAACGCTCCAAAAAGCGTCAGCATCCGGAATGGGAAGAGCGCATTAAGACTTTATTGGATAACTTTCTGGCCATTCAGAATGAGGACGGAAGCTTTCCACGTAAGTTTGATAAAAACAGTAAGGTGATTGATGCCAGTGGAGGAAGTACGCCATCGGCCACGTTGCCATTGGTAATGGCTTCTAAATATTTTAAAAACAAAAATTACCTGAAACACGCCAAAAAAACAGGAGTCTATTTAGAAAAGGAGATTATAAGTAAATCCGATTATTTTTCATCTACTTTAGATGCCAACTGTGAAGATAAAGAAGCCTCATTATATGCTTCAACAGCCATGTATTATCTGGCTTTGGCGACAAAAGGGAAAGAAAGCGCGCACTACACACGATTGTGCAAGCAGGCAACCTATTTTGCCTTGTCGTGGTATTATATTTGGGATGTGCCATTTGCTCAGGGCCAGATGCTAGGCGATATCGAACTTAAATCAAGAGGCTGGGGGAATGTATCGGTAGAAAACAACCACATCGATGTTTTTATTTTTGAACTTGTAGATGTACTTAATTGGTTGGATAAAACGATTGACGAGCCCCGCTTTAAAGCATTTGGAGAGGTTATTAAAAGTAGCATGATGCAGTTGCTTCCTTACGAAGGACATATGTGCGGAGTAGAGCGTGTTGGTTATTATCCAGAGGTGGTGCAGCACACAAACTGGGACTACGGTAAAAATGGTAAAGGTTTCTATAACAATTTCTTTGCTCCCGGGTGGACGGTGGCTTCACTGTGGGAACTGTTGCAAGAAGGTAGTGCCGAAAAATTTATAAAGTCAAATAAGCACTAGATTTCTTCAATTGCAGACAATGAATTTTTCAATATGCTGATTCAAAAATCAAAACAAGATGAAACAACTTAACAATGCAATCAGGTTATTTACTTTACTGTTGTTTTTAGTAGGCTATTCGTGTTGCAGTAAGGCTAAAGAAGATGGAAGCACAAGGGTGCCGGAAACCGATTCGGATAAGTATTTGAATCCGATAGTGAATCAAAGCCTGCCAGACCCAACGGTTATTAAAGGCAACGATGGATTTTTCTATTTGTATGCCACCGAAGACATACGGAATACACCCATTTATAAATCAAGTGATTTAAGCAATTGGCAATTTGTAGCTACGGCATTTACAGATGCAACGCGCCCGAATTTTGAGCCTAACGGTGGACTTTGGGCTCCAGATATAAACTATATTAACGGGCAATATGTACTGTATTATTCGATGTCGGTGTGGGGCGGTGAGTGGACTTGTGGTATTGGCGTGGCTACAGCTGATCATCCAGAGGGGCCTTTTACCGATCAAGGTAAACTGTTCAGAAGTAACGAGATTGATGTACAAAATTCCATTGATCCTTTTTACATCGAAGATGAAGGTAAAAAATACCTCTTTTGGGGAAGCTTCAGAGGTATATATGCCATTGAACTGAACGATGATGGTTTGAGTATTAAAGAAGGTGCTGTGAAGGTGCAAGTAGCAGGTACCGCCTACGAAGGTACTTACATACTTAAGCGCGATAATACCTATTACTTTTTTGCTTCCATAGGCTCGTGCTGTAATGGAGTGGAAAGCACCTATACAACGGTAGTGGGTAAATCATCCAATTTATTTGGCCCATATACTGATAAAAAAGGTGGGAGCATGATGGATAATCAGCACGAGGTGGTAATTTCTGCCAATCAGCGATTTGTTGGAACCGGACATAATTCTGAGATTATGACAGATGAAGAAGACACCGACTGGGTTTTTTATCATGCTGTGGACAGGCAAAAACCTCAGGGGCGTGTGCTAATGCTTAGTCCATTAACCTGGGTTGATGGCTGGCCAATGGTTCAGAAGCAGTCCATGTCAGATACCAAGCCGCTGCAACGACCGGTTTTTAATAAGTAAACCTTTCAATTACTAAAACGATCATTTATGAAACAGATAATTATAGGATTGTCTTTGTTGCTGCTTATCGCTTGTAGTAATCACAAACGAGGGAATCAGATAACAAAAAATCCTCTGGACCAACTTCAGTCATCTGATTTTAAAACAATCATCGAAGGAAAAGCCACTGATTTATATTTTTTGCAGAATGCCAATGGTGCAAAAGCGGCAATAACCAATTATGGAGGACGGATTGTTGGCTTAACGGTCCCTGATCAGTATGGAAATCCGGTTGATGTAGTTATTGGCATGAAAAGCGTTGATGCTTATCGGAAAGCAACTGAGCCTTATTTTGGTGCCTTAATTGGGCGAGTGGGGAATAGAATTGCCAAGGGCCAGTTCTCGCTTGATGGAAAAAGCTATGAATTGTATTTGAATAATGGCCCCAACTCATTACATGGTGGCAATAAAGGTTTTCAGTATGTTGTATGGGACGCGGTGCAACTCAATGATTCTACCTTAACATTGAACTACCTGTCTAAAGATGGAGAAGAAAATTATCCTGGTAATTTGAAGGTATCAGTCACCTACCGGTTAAACGCAACGAATGGCCTTGAAATTAGCTACACTTGGCAATCAGATGCACGCACTGTTGCTAATTTGACTAATCATGCTTTTTTCAACTTAAACGGCGAAGGGAGTGGCAGCATTAACGACCACTATTTAACCATTAATGCAGATAAATACACCCCTGTTGATGCGACTTTGATTCCTACTGGCGAACTTACTTCGGTAAAAGAAACACCCTTTGATTTTACCAAAGGAAGCACAATTGGCGCAAGGTTGGACACCACAACCAATGAGCAGTTAAAGTTTGGAAAAGGCTACGACCATAATTACAGGTTGAATAAATTAGAAGGGAAGCTTGAGTGGGCTGCTAAAATTATAGGCGACAAAACAGGAATTATAATGGATGTTTATACCACAGAACCAGGCCTACAATTTTATGGTGGCAACTTTATGCAATCCAAAAACACGTTAAAATACGGAGAAAAGGATCATTTTCGGACAGCTTTTTGCCTTGAAACGCAACATTTTCCTGATGCGCCTAATCAAGCTCATTTTCCAAGTATAGTTGTTGAACCACAACAGGTATATTCATCACAGACGATTTATCAATTCTCAGCAAAGCCACAATAATTTCAAGAATCAGACAACATGAAACGATATTTTTATATAGCATTTATACTATCAGTTCTTTGTTTGCAAACAGCGTTTGCACAATGGAAGCCAGCAGGTGATAAAATTAAGACCAGTTGGGCCAGTGAAATAGATCCCAATAATGTTTTGCCTGAATATCCCCGTCCGATGATGGAACGTGCAGAATGGCAAAATCTTAATGGTTTGTGGGATTATGCTATTACCGAACGTGCCAGTGCTGAGCCAAGTGCTTTCGATGGCAAGATTTTGGTGCCTTTTGCTGTTGAATCTAGTTTAAGTGGTGTTCAGAAAACAGTTGGTGAAGAAAAGGTTTTATGGTACCATACGACTTTTGAAGTGCCTCAGGCTTGGCGAAACCAAAAGATACTGTTGCACTTTGGGGCTGTTGACTGGAAAGCTGAAGTTTGGATCAATGATATCAAAATTGGCGAGCATGTGGGCGGTTATAGCCCGTTTCACTTTGATATAAGTCCTTATTTAAACACTAAAGGACAGCAAAAAATGGTGGTGCGTGTTTACGACCCAACAGATAAAGGCCCACAGGCAAGGGGCAAACAGGTTCAGAATCCTGAAGGTATTTGGTATACACCAGTAACCGGTATTTGGCAGACGGTATGGCTTGAGCCTGTGTCTGCCAGTCATATTGCCGGCTTAAAATCGGTAGCTGATATTGATTTTAATACCATTCAATTCAGAGCTGAGGGGACTAATTTTGAATTTGGAGATATTATTGAAGTAGAGGTTTTTGACGGCGATAATATGATAGCAACGGGTAAAGCTGCCGCGAATCAGCCATTAGAAATAACACTAACTGAGCCAAAATTGTGGACACCTGAAACACCATTTTTATACAATACAAATGTCAAGCTAATTCGCCAGGGAAAAGCGATTGATGTCGTGAATAGTTATTTTGCTATGCGCAAAATTTCCATGGGACGAGATAATAACGGCATTATGCGTATGGAACTGAATAATCAAGCCTATTTTCAGTTTGGCCCCTTGGATCAGGGCTGGTGGCCCGATGGATTATACACAGCTCCTACAGATGAGGCTTTAAAGTATGATATTCAAAAGACAAAGGATTTTGGCTTTAATATGCTTCGTAAGCATGTTAAGGTGGAGTCGGCTCGCTGGTATACACACTGCGATAAAATGGGAATACTGGTATGGCAGGATATGCCTAATGGCGATGCAAGTCCGCAGTGGCAGAATCGTCAATATTTTAACGGCACTGAAAGATTACGCTCACCTTATTCTGAGCAACTTTATCGGGATGAGTGGAAAGCCATCATCGATAATCTATACTCACACCCGTGTATAGCTGTTTGGGTGCCATTTAACGAAGCCTGGGGCCAATTTAAAACGCAGAAGATAAGCGATTGGACAAAAGAATACGACCCAACGCGCTTAGTGAATCCGGCCAGTGGTGGCAACCATTATACTGTTGGAGATATTCTTGACTTGCACAACTATCCAGGGCCTGAAATGTATCTGTTTGATGCCCAAAGGGCCACTGTACTTGGTGAATATGGAGGCATTGGGTTGGCATTGAAAGATCATTTATGGGCACCAGAAAGGAACTGGGGCTATGTACAATTCAAATCATCTAAAGAGACGACCGATGAATATGTCAAATATGCTCGGGAACTAATTAAACTGGCCAAAGCAGGATTTGCAGCCGCTGTTTATACCCAAACAACCGATGTTGAGGTTGAAGTCAATGGACTAATGACTTACGACCGTAAAGTCATTAAGTTGAATGAAAAGAAAGTGAGAAAGGTTAATCAGGAAGTGATTAATTCGATCCATTAAGATAATAGAGGTTGCTCAATATGTGATTACAGATAAGCTTAATTAATATGTATTTCGAATTTAATAATCTAGTAATCGATAAAGATACACTCACAGATACAATGTTGAGCAACCTCTTTAATAGTCTTCAATTATTGTTCTTTAAAGCTCATTTAACGAACGCTTCGTTTATTCCACCAAAGTAAAAAACCGGTGATGGGAAGGCTGGCAATAATTAAACTCACTAAAAAGGCCAGTATCTTTCCTGGTAGCCCTAATATGGCACCGGTATGAATATCGTAATTCATCTTATCCAGCTTATCGGCCAATCCAGCCTCCTCATATCTGTCGCCTCGCATACGCAAAGGCGCTAATGTATAGCGATCATAAAAGTACTCATTGTGCTTGTAGTACTTACCTTTTAATAAGCTTACCACTATTTCAATGGGCTCATTGGCATCGTGCATGGATGGATTTATAAAAACCCGTTGAGGGTTTGGCTCTTTCGTCATGGTAAGGATAAAGGCTTGATCGACAGCTGGAATGCTATCTAAATTGGTTTGATTTGCTTGGCTGATGTCGGAGTGTGGATGTTCGTGCAAAGGTTTTGTTTCGCCACCCGAACTGAGGTAGTAAAACGCATTGCCAAACCAATCGAAGCTCCAGACCAGGCCGGTGATTGCAAAGACACATCCAAACAGCAGGATATAAAAGCCAAGCACATTATGAAGGTCTAGCAACCGGCGTTTGCTATTGCTGGTTCGTTTAATGCTTAATGAGCGTTTAAGGTGTTGTTTTTTCCACTTTTTTGGCCACCATAATATCAATCCGCTCAACGAAATAATCAAAAACAAAAGTACTCCAATTCCTACTATTTTACTCCCAATTTTTTCGGGTAACCAAAGGTGGCGGTGACCATCTTCAATAAAATGAAAGAAATCAAACTGGCCTTCTCCTATTACGGTTTGTTGTTTAATAAATGCACCTGTATAGGGATTCATAAATACCACCTGAAATGCTATTTCTCCGGCTTGTTGCGATATAAAACCAACGGCCGCTGCCCCTTCCTTGTCCTCATAAGTTAAACCCGTAGGTTCCAGGTAAGGCACGTACTTTCTTGCTGTATCGATTAAGCAGCTGGGCGGTACAAAGGGCTTGTTCTGCACCTCAACAAATCGCCAGGGTTCCAAAGTGTCTTTTATCTCCTGATGGAACACATAAACAGCACCTGTAAGCGCTACAATAAACACAACGACGCCGGATAGTAATCCCAGCCATAAATGCAGCCAGTGGTTAATTCGTTTGAACGTAGATGACATATAGTAGTTTAAATGTAATTTGTAAGAAAGTGATACTAATACAGGCCCACCATTCTTTTTATGGTGAGCCTGCATATGGTGTTTATCGTTTGCTCCCTATACTAATGTGGTTATAGTTGATAAATTCCGGCCACAAAGTTGGCTTCAATCTCAGCACCTTTTACAGCAGTGTATGAGCTACTGTTTATCTGATAAATAAAAATACCATCTTCTTCAGGTACCGACAAGTAGATGTTTTTGCCATCAATAATGGACACGGCTGCTAATTTTCGGCCAATGCCCGAATGTACAGGGATACCTTCAATGTATTGGATGGATTCATCATGTAAATCCATAATAGCGGTCTTCAAGGGGCTGTCAGACCAGGCGACTTGTTCGCTGCGGTCGGCTGTGTTTATCTCTGTAAGTACTTTTCCATTGCTAAGGTATACCAGGTGAGCTGTGTTGTGGCCACCAGTAATGTCTTCGATGTCAAAATAAAAATCGGTATCAAATTCTGTTTCACCAGTGTTAATTCGAAGTATACCAGACGGTTTAGTCGACTGGCTAAATCCATTGGCAGGGTTGGAGTGCGATAGCGCATACACATCGCCACTTTCATCTTTCATTAGACCAGCCATGGTTCCAAAACCTCCAATAGGTCCAACTCTTGTATCTTCAATCACCTTTACAAAATCCAGTTCAGGATAATTAAAAACAGCAATTTCAGCTTTGTCTGTCGATGGTGTGCCAAAAGTGTTGGGATCGCTAATGTAGAAGCTGACAAACAAATAGTTGCCACTAACTACCATGCCCGAATAAGCAGGCGCTACCTCAGTGCTAATATTGGAAATGGGAGTGTCGGCTGTTTTGCTCACGCTTAATGATGCGCTATTGATTAGGTGAAGACGTACAATGTCGGATGAGGATGACATTTCGATGGCCACCACATTGTTATTATCGCCTTTTACTACATCTTGTATGCTATTATTAAAAGTGGTAAAACTACCTGTTTCCGTAAGGTTGCCCTCGGAGTCTTTCTCAATAACGTATAAGCTTGTTGCTCCTAAACCACCGGCACAGAAAATTTTATCATCGATTTTATTGTATGAGAAATAACCCATCTGCAGCATGTCATCACCAATAAAGGGTAATGAACCATTCATTAAATCCTCGAATGCAACTGTATAATAGGAGTTGTTGAAGTTTTCACCATTGATACCGCCTGTAATAATAAAATCGCCCTTTGATTTA